>Ga0187851_10000669_pt1 | contig 34391 bp, 19 predicted proteins | sample June2016WEW_6_10_FD_132997 | JGI IMG/M metagenome (GOLD analysis project Ga0187851, IMG submission 132997) | Peatland microbial communities from SPRUCE experiment site at the Marcell Experimental Forest, Minnesota, USA - June2016WEW_6_10 | ecosystem: Environmental > Terrestrial > Soil >...
CACATTGGCAAGTATAGTCGGGTTCACAAGCGAAAATGGTCGGAGCGGAGCGATTCGAACTTGAGGCGTTTTCGCGGCGTCCGAGCCGCGAGCCGAAATCCTGAGCGCAGCGAAGGATCGTCGAACTTGAGCCGTCTTGTGGGCGTCCGAGACCGCAGGCGAAATCCCGAGCGAACATCGAGGGACCCTGCGCCAAATGGTCGGGGCGGAGGGATTCGAACCCCCGACCCTCTGCTCCCAAAGCAGATGCGCTACCAGACTGCGCTACGCCCCGATGCCGGCACACGATTGGCCGCGATTCTCTTCTGATTGTAACCCGGTTTCGGGTCGGTTCGGCGCGCGGTTCAAAGCTCGGCTGCGCGCCCGGAGAGCCGGTGGAGAATCGCTCCGATGCTACAATCAATAGCGTAGATGGCGGCTATAGTTCAGCGGCAGAACGCCTGACTGTGGCTCAGGATGTCGTGGGTTCGATCCCCACTAGCCGCCCCAAGCTAAATGCCAATCGTTCCTTCCGCGGCCCTCATTGCCGGCCGTTGATATTTTCATTTATTACGACAGCACTGGGCCGGCAGCGGTCCATCCGAGCGACGCGCGAGGTCCGGCCGGCCCACATCCTGCGAGCCTGGATCGGCCGCCGCCCATATTCTCGAAAAGGAATGGCGCACCGCTTACGAATGTGCTGAGGGTTGCAGCGAAATTACGGCGCGTAACCGCGCATGACATGGCGTCTTTTTCTTCAATTTGAGGCGCCGCCTCCCGTCATCGCGCTGGTGCTGTCTTTACATCGGAACAATCGGCATTCTGCTAAGGCCGCACCCGGTAAAGCACGCTGGCATGCGCCGCAAGGGTGACGGTGATGCCCTTTGCTGTACCCAGGTCTTCGTGTTCCCACAAATCGCGCAGGCGGTAAGTACCCTCGGGAATTCCAAGCTGGGTCCACGTGTAGTGCAGGTTCTGCGCCGCATCAGCGCGATTGAAAATCGCCACGTAGTGCCCGTCGCCGTCTTCCGGCTTCGAGGTCCAGACAACGTCCTTATCCGATGAAACGGCGACCTTGGTCTGGCGCGAATGCTGATCGACATCGAGAAACTCGCGATTGGTAAGCAAGGATGTGGTCCAGTCGTCGTTATGGGGTAAGTCGCCCCCCATCATTAACGGCGAGCGAAAGATTCCCCACAGCGTGAGAAAAGTTCTTTGCTCGTCGTGCGACAGCCTCGTCTGGCGCACCACGCCCCATCCGGGAACCGGCCCCAAATAGCCGAGCGGCAGCATGTCCGCGTCGGGATAGTGCCCCATTCGCGGATCGCTGGCCCACGCCGCCACTTTGACAAATTGATCGTTGAGTCCCTGCGGATAAAAAGCGGTGCTGTGCCAGACGTCCCAGATGTCGTTCGAGATTCGCCATTGCGTGGCGTATCTCCGCATTTCCAACTGCTTCTCCAGCGGCGCCGGTCCGGGCGATAGGCTCAGGACAATGCGGCGGCCGGTCTTGCCGAGCGCTCTGCTCAGCATCCGGATCTCATCGCCTTTATACGGTCCGAATGAGATGCAATCCGCCTTGATCAGGTCCACTCCCCAACTGGCATAAAGCCTTGCGATCGAATCGTAATATGCCTGTCCTGCGGCATTGTTCTTCACGTCGTAGTTATCGAAATTCCAGCGACAGGTCCCCGAGGTATTTGCCGCATCGGCCGCATGAAAGGTCGACCCTTCGATGGCATCATTCCGTTTGACCGCTTCTCTGGGAATGCCTTGCAGTATGTGGATGCCGAACTTCAGCCCGAGAGAATGTACGTAATCGGCCAGCGGCTTGAACCCGGCCCCAACGGATGAGGGAAACCGGTTCGGCGCGGGCGTGTACCGGCCGTTTGCATCGACGCTGTAGAGTGAGTCCTTCGCGTTTCCCTCGGGAACGGGGTTGGTGACGAACCACTCCATGTCAACCACGACGTATTGCCAGCCGAAAGCCTTCAGGTTCCTGGCCATCCAATCCGCATTGGCCTTCACCTGCGTTTCATTCACCGTGGTTCCATACGAGTCCCAACTGTTCCAGCCCATTGGCGGAGTTGCGGCTTCTAAATCCGCCTGCTGAGCGACTGAACTGCGCTGGGCGCTCCAAAGCACCAATAAAACGAGGAGCGCACCGATGTGCCGGGAAATGCCGAATCGCACGGAGATCATCTTGGTCTTAGCCTCGATAGTCTTTCCTGAAAGCTTCGGAGAAGCTGGAGTTCAATGTTCGGGAGCCGCCATCTCTCACCGCATCAATCTGAATCGATTACGTTAACGATGACTGCAAACGGCTAATCTATTCCTGCTCTATATTCGGTGTCAATGAGGAGACTCCTGTTGGTTTTCCCGGCCAGACACATCGTTCGGTCTCTGCTTCTTTTCGATCGAAGCCCGAATCACAAGCTGAGCTGAATGATAATGGTCCCGTTGCGCACACGAGTTTTTGATTCCATTAGCCACAGAGTTAACCGCGCAACTCGCTCGCCGATCATGTCGGTCTGCTGGTCGATCATCGAGAGTGGAATGCGAAGCTCTGTATCGTAATGCAGGTTTTCCGATCTGACATCACGTCCTCCGAGCTCCTGAAACGTATTCTGCGCTCGCCAGCACGATGCGCTCAGTCCTGAGGCGTGCTCTTCACGTTTGGGCTTTTCGTTCCTCGAGGCCCGCTGTTCTTGTTTCGATCCAGCGAAAGAAATCCGAGGGAAACATGCGATTCAGATCGTTATTAAGTTGCGCGGCGCTGCTGGCCGCAGCCTGCCGCACGCTGGCCGGGCAACAGGCGGATGATAACCGGAGCAATTCCGGAATCCAGACCATCTACCTCATCCCGAGCAGTCTCTGGGATCTCGGTTTCAAACTGCCTCCGCAAGAACAACTCGACGACATCAGACCTCACCTGGGTGCGGTGATCCGCACCGCGCAGCAGGATCCGCAGTTCCGCTGGGTGATTGAGAGCGCGTGGCAGCAAGGGTTTTTTAGCACAAAACGAACAACAGTATGATCGAAATAGCATATATCGACAACAGGATGGAGAGTATCGGCGAGCCTTCAGAGGATACACTGACTCAGGAATTGCCGTAGCCGCCCTAATGAGCCTGAAAATGCGAATCGACTTGGCAGTTCCAATCCCCCCACCCGTTGGGCCACTGTCTGCCGATCCATCCGGCGCAACCAGCCAACCTCAACAGAAGATTCCTTCCTGGCTCAAGCCTTTTGCGCCGCATCCCTGGCTTTCCAACGGCCATCTACAGACCATCGTCGGCAACTTCTTTCCGCGCCCTGCCTTTCGTCTTCCCGCCGTCTCAGAAACCGTCGAAGTCGACGCCGCCGACGCAAGCCGCGTGCTCTGTCATTGCCACTGGCAGCCTGTGCCCGTTCGCGCCGCGCGCCTTACTGCTGTACTTGTTCATGGGCTCGAAGGTTCCTCCGATTCCCGCTACATCAAAGGAATCGCCGCGCGCGCATGGGCCGCCGGCATGAACGTCGTGCGCATGAACATGCGCAATTGTGGCGGCTCCGATGCGCTCACGCCCACTCTCTATCACTCCGGCCGCTCCGCCGACGTCGGCGCCGTCGTCCGCCATTACGCTGGGCGCTTCGGCCTCGAGCGCGTCGCTCTGGTGGGCTACTCCATGGGAGGCAATCTCGTACTCAAGCTTGCCGGAGAGTGGGGTAGTTGTCCGCCGCTTGTTGCCGTCGCCACAGTCTGCCCGGCCATCGACCTCGCTGCCGGCGCCGACGCCCTTCACGAACCTGCCAATCGCCTTTACGAATGGCGTTTCCTGCGCGGCCTCAAACGTCGCCTGCGCCGCAAAGCATCGCTCTTCCCCGGCATCTATCAGCTCGCCGGAATGGGCCCCATCCGCTCCATCCGCGAGTTCGATCACAAAATCGTCGCTCCCTATTGCGGATTTCGCTCTGCCGACGACTACTATTTCCGCGCCGCCAGCGCTCGCGTCGTCGACACCATCGCCGTGCCCACTCTCATCCTCTGCGCTCAGGACGATCCTTTCATCCGCTTCTTTCCCGAAACGCGCGCGCACGTACTGGCCAACCCTCACATCGCCTTTGTTGAATCGCGGCACGGCGGCCACTGCGCCTTCCTCGGACGCGCCGCCGGAGACGATATCCATTGGGCCGAAGCCACCGTACTCCGCTTTCTTCAAACTGTTGCCGCGGATTCGCATCCAGCACCGCTCCTACCGAATGACCCGCAACACAGATAAAATGGAGATCGTGGGCGAGTAGCTCAATCGGATAGAGCACCGGCCTTCTAAGCCGGGGGTTGTGGGTTCGATTCCCGCCTCGCCTACCATAGATGGCCGCCGTCCACGTCGATGGAGACATCCGTTACGCGGACTCCTCCCGAACCGTTCCAGACCTTTACATGCAGAGTGCGCCAACGGGTCGGGGAGCTCACCGGCCCGTCGCATCCAGCTCGGTTTACCGGCGCGAGACTGGCTCCTCTGAATGGTCTGCCATTGAATGGGATACCGATCGAAGGCGATGGATGCAAGCGCGAGCAAGGGGCGGCTTCGACACCGCGGATGCCGGCCGAATTGCGCTCTCAGGTGTCGGCACGAAGCGAGACCAGTTCTTTCAGGCGGGCTCTCAATACTGCCTCGTTGATGGGCTTCTCCTCGAGTAGCATTCCAGCAGCCTGAATCATGGGATGCGAATGAAACCATCGCTGCACGATGTTGTTCCGCAGCAGATTGGTGATCGCCAGCAACGACATGCCGTGATGATGCGTCATCCACTCTTTGACCAGAACCGGGCGCCGAATGGAAACGGAGAAGTCGGCGGCCTCATAAAATCCGTATGGGCCCACCCATCCGGCAGATTCCATCCGCCGCACGTTGCGCAATGCCTGCCGCGGGTCGACACCGAGCGCTAGGAAGGTGGAGTAGGGTGAGATGACGGGGCCGGCGGTCGCCCCGAACCAAAGAGCAAGCCGCGGAATGCCGAAGGCGAAGTATTCGTAGTCGCCGCGGTCGTTCTTTCGTGAGGCGCCGGATTCCGAGACTCCCCAGGGAATGCCAAGCTCGTCGGCAAATGTGCGCTGCACCTCAACGCAAGCGGCTTGAGCGCGCGCAATCATGGTCCCGGGATAAGTGCGCATCCAAAGCGCGGGCATAAGGTACTCGAACATCGTTCCCGACCAGGAGAGAAGGACGGAACGACCATGTACATAATTATGGTCGCGGGCCAGCTTTTGCCAGCTTTTCTGGGGAAGATCCCCGCGTGCGATGGCGAGAAACGTGGCCATGCGCGCTTCCGATGCAAGCAGGTCATAACACGAGGCGTGGCGCTTTCCCGGTCCCATCTCGTAACCAATAGAAAGAATCCGGCGGTCGGGGTCAACGAGGAATCCAAACTCCACTTCCCGGGCACGGTGTTCTGCCTCGCGTTCGATGTTCCGCAGATCGGAGATCAGGTTTCGTAAATTCCGAATGGCTGCGGAAAGCCGATCGAGCATGCGCGCGAATACCTCGGCGACGCCCGCGTCGGCGTCGTGCGTGCGATGGGTGTTGGCCAGCGTGAATTGTAGTTGCTCGGCAAACTGCAGGGCCCCCAGGCAATTGAGCTCGCCGGCACTTCGATCGTACCCAAGCTCGCTGACGGCGCGCAAGGCAGCAAATTCAGGCAGCAACCAAGGCATGAATCTTTCGAGAAGGTCGAGAAGGGCCCTGATTCGCTGGAGCGTTTCTCGAATCCACCATTTGAATTGCGCTTCTCGAGGGGATGAAGTCGTGAAAGCGGCGAGGGCTGCTTGCGCGTCTGGCAACCAGGCGATCCATTCTGTCAAGCGAGCCGAAGGGCCGGGAACACGGGCGAGCGGCAACGCGGATGAGCCATGCATTTGAGAACGCAAGTGACGAATTTGCGCGCGCAGCCCGTCGAACAGCTCGAGACCAAGCAACGGCTTGACCGCCAGGTAGCGGGTGCCCGCGTGCAGGGTAAGGAGCGAGGCAACAAAGTTTCCGCTGTCGACCGAAGAGATGAAAGGCGCGCCATCGAGGGGGCGTAGTGTTTCGGTTCCGTACCAGTTGAAAAGGTGGCCGCGATGCTTCTCCATACGATCGACGGCGGCCAGCGTGAGAGTGGTAAGCTCGGCGAATTCGGGAATGGTGAGGAAGCCAAGTTCGCACGCGGCTTGCCGCGCATTCAGCAACAAACCGATGTTGGTGGGCGACACACGCGGGGCTTCGCGAAGATCCTCCTCCATCACGTTATCGGGAATCAGGTGATTGTGGCGTTCGGTCGAGAACTCGCGGAAGTAACGCCAGATACTTAGCGCGTGGGACAAAAGGAGGTCGCGATCTGCGGGCTCGAGGCGGCATTGCTCCCGCGGCCGCAGGTTGAGCCAAATGGCGATGGGCTCGGCCAGTGCCCAGAGCGCGAGGATAGGCAACGCGCAAAAGATAGCCCAGGGCCGCGCCCCGAACCGCCAAACCAGCATGGCGACTGCGAGAGCGACGGAAGGTGTCCCGACAAGATAGCGATCGGCGGGACGGGCGGTTAGAATCTCGGATTGTGCGGCCGTTTCCCACTCCAGCAAGCGCTCCCCGGTTATGAATCGCCTGATGAGCGAGCGCAAGATGGCGTCGAGGGTGAACAGAGTTTCGTGGAGCAGGAAAGCCAGGCGAAGCAAAGCTACCGTCAGCGCTTCGCCCAGCCACGAGAGTGCTTCGCCGGCTTGGCCTTTGCGGCCGCTCGACAATACCTGTGCCAGTGAAACGGCCCACTTTGCCATGGCGGGCAAGAACAACATGAGAAGCGCGGTCATTGTCCAATAGAGTGGGCCGCCAGGCAAATGAATCCAGCCCGCCACGAAAAGCATGAACAACGCCGGGTCCACGAGGCATCGGCGCAAGTTATCGAGGATTTTCCAGCGGGAAATGCTCGAAATAGGGTTTACGACCTTGCTGCCGGTTTCGTCGGGCACATATGGAAACATCCACTGGGTAATTTGCCAATCGCCGCGCACCCAACGGTGTTTGCGGCGCATGTAAGCGCCGTAGGTCGAAGGATAATCGTCGACAAGCTCGATGTCTGAGACCAGACCGGCACGCGCGTACGCCCCCTCGATGAGGTCGTGGCTGAGCATCGAATCGCGCGGAAATCTGTGGTCGAGCGCGGCATGAAACGTGGCGACTTCATAGATTCCCTTGCCGGTGAAGATCCCTTCACCGAAGAGGTTCTGATAGGCGTCGGAGATGGCGTGCGTGTAAAGATCGACGCCGGTCTGGCCGGAATAGATTGACGCAAGGCGAGACCGGGCTGCCGCCTGCACGGCAACGCTGATGCGCGGCTGCAGAATGCCGAAGCCGTCAGTTACCAGACGAAGCTTGGGATCGATGACTGCCTGGTTCAAGGGATGGGCAATGGCGCCGACGAGCCGGGCCGCAGTGTCGCGCGGGATCTCAGTGTCGGAATCGAGGGTGAGAACGTAGCGGATGTGATCAAGGACCGTAATGGGTCCCGCCTTGATTGGAAACGCGTCGAACTCGTGGACGAGAAGCTTATTCAGGTCAAGCAGCTTTCCGCGCTTTCGTTCCCATCCCATCCACACGCCCTGCTTCGTGTTGTAGATACGATGACGATGCAGCAGAAGAAAAACGCCGTTGCCAGCCAATCGATGTTTGGCATTCAATTCACCGATGAGGCGAACTGCAAGCTCGACGAGCGGGTGGGAGTCACGTTCGCGGGGCTTGGCGACCGAATCGGCGAGATCGGTCAGAAGCGCAAAGTGAAGGTTGGGATCGTGATTAGCCCAATAACGGACTTCGAGATCGTTTACCAGTTTGCGGACCTGTCCTTCGTTGAGCAGCAGAGCGGGAACGGCGACCAGTGTGGCGCAGGCGGCCGGGATACCGGCGCCGAAATCCAGCTTGGGCAGCAGTACGGGATCGAAGAAGGCTGTGATAGCTCCGTAGACCAGACCAACTGCGACTTGCGAGGCGGGAATGAGGGCCAGGATGACGATGGCCGCTAAGCCGTAAAAGCTGTTTAGGCGTGGGAGTACGGGAAACAGCACACCAGCAACAAAAACCAGGGTGAGGATCTGGATGGTGCTAAGAAAATAGTCCTCACCGTGGCGCCGCACATGCTCCCTGGCACGCCATGCAAGACAAGGATGAAAGCCGACGCGGACGGCGAGACTGGCAAATCCCTTGTCGACGAGGTAGTACCCGACATGCTGACGTCTAAGCTGCATGCGTGAATCGGGCGGAGGGTTCTGACGCGCCTTCTGTGCGAGGTCGAGCGCCGCCTGCGCAACCTGACACTCCGTAGAATCGGAGCGGCGCGCGATTCGCGCGATACGCCGGCGATAAAGCTCGCGGCTCTCGAAGTCCATCTGGCCGAAAACGCCGGCAGGGTCCTGGCGGAGAATGGCATCGAAAGCAATGAGTGGCTCAATGAGATTGATCCAGTCGGCTTGATCGATGGATCGCAGACTCTCGATGTGCGTCATCACCAGGGCTGCTGAGACGGAGCCGGGAGAATGGAGTAGTGCGCTGGACTCGGCGAGCAGAATTTCAAGCAGGGAGAACCGGAGAAAGACGTCGATGATCCACAATTCGTCGACATTGAGGACCTCGTGCGACTGAAAGGCCTCGACGAACATGTGGAGGGTTGAGGCCCTAAAGCTGCCGTCGATGGCGCGCAGGTAAGTGCGGGCGAGGCCGGAGATCCGAGGCTCATCTTCGCGAGGACCGGCGACGAGGCGTGGCAGGCGGGCGATGTCGCGGGCCCTTTCAAACAGGGTCGAGATGGTGGCCCGGATCATGCGTTGGCTGGCGGCCAGTTCGAGCAGGGCAGAGTGGCGCGTTCTGAGGAGCGGGTCGCTGGGAACATGCGGGATGGACACGCGGGCGAGGCTCGACTCCAGTTGCGCCATCGCTTCGCGAGCGGCACGAACTCGCTTTTGGAAGTGACCCGCTCCTTCCGGGCGCGGAATCACCTCCCACGAGGCGGCAGCATCAGCAGCGCGGCGCAGGCGGTCCGCGGTTCCACAATCAATCGTGCTCTCAGTCAGCGGAATGGCGGCCGGTTCGCTCATCTGTTCCCCATCTGTAACTTGCGGCTTGCATCTTGAACATCGCGGCGTAACGGTCGCCGAGCGCCATGAGCTCGTCGTGACTACCTTCCTCCACAAGGCATCCTGAATCGATCACAACGATGCGATCTGCCATGCGCACGGTGGAGAAGCGATGCGAGATAAGCAGCGCCATTTTGCCCGTGGTCAGTTCGCTAAAGCGCTCAAAAATTTCGAATTCGCTGCGAGCGTCAAGCGATGCAGTCGGTTCATCGAGAATGAGCAGTTGCCCGTCGCGCAGATAGGCTCGCGCCAGCGCAATTTTCTGCCATTCACCACCTGACAGATCGACCCCACCCTCGAAGCGCCGGCCGAGCATCTGATCGTAACCGTGGGCCAGCCTCGCAACCACCTCGCTGGCCAAGCCTTTTTGCGCGGCGTGCTCGATTTCAGCAAAAGTGTGCCTCACTTCAATGCGGCCGAGCGCAATGTTGTCGCGGGCGGTCATCTCATAGCGCATGAAGTCCTGAAAGATGACGCTGATCTCGGCGTGCAGATCGGCGAGGTCGTAATCTCGCAGATCGACCCCGTCAAGAAGAATGCGGCCTTCTGTCGGATCGTATAGGCGAGTAATGAGCTTGACGACGGTTGTTTTGCCCTGGCCGTTCTCTCCGATCAGCGCTACACGCTCGCCGGGACGAAGCGTGAAATTGAAGCGTTCGAGGACGAGATGATTCGTCCCTGGATAAGCAAATGAGACGTCCTGAAATTCAAAGCCTCGACGAATCGGCCGTGGGGCACGCAGCCCGTCGGTCCGGGACTTTACAGCAGGCTCCATTGCGAAGAACGCGAGCAGGTCGGTAAGGAAAAGCGCCTGGTCGGCGACGCCTGAAGTGGTTGAGAATGCCTGCTGGATGCTGCTCATCGCCTGCATGATCGCAGCGGTGATGAGCGTGAGGTCGCCAACCGTGTAGCGTCCCTGAATCGTGCGGAGGATGCTCAGAGCGTAGGCGCCGTAATACCCGAGCTGGCCCAGGATGGAAAGCAGCGCGCCCCAGAAAAGGCGGCGCCGATTCAGCGCCACATTCTCCTCGTAAATCCCCTGCGAAAGCACAGTGAAGCGGCGCGTCAGATAGTTGTTCAAGTTAAACAGCTTGAGTTCTTTCGCGGCCTCCTTGCTGGCGCCCACCTGGCGCAGATAGTCCATCTGGCGCCGGACGGGAGTTTGCCTGAAGTTTTTGGCGTAGGTAAGAAATGCGAAGTGGCTTTCGCCGAGAAATGCGGGAATGATGCCGGCTACGAGAAGCAGGAGGAGAAATGGCGAGTAAACAACCAGCACCGCCGAGAAGGCAATGGCAGTGACGGTTTGCTGGATGAGGCGGCCCATCTGCTGGATCATCGCCAGCCTGTCGGTGGCCTGCACACGTGCCCGCTCCAGGCGATCGTAAAAGACCGGATCCTCATAAACGGTCACGTCGAGCGTTGCGGCCTTGCGCATCACCTCGACGCTCACATGATGCGTGTAACGATCGGCGAGAAGGTTGTCGAGGTAATCGATCGCGCGAGACAAGGCTCCCGTCAATACGGCCAGCACCAGCTCTGCCCCTACCAGCCACCAGAAGCCTTGGGGAAGAGGCTGATGGAAGCGGATACGGTTCACGCCGTCGATGATGTAGCGGACAATGATGCCGATGCCGACAGGCAGAAAGGCTGCGACGATGCGGATGACAATATTCCAGAAGACAATTGCGGGGCCCGATTCCCACACAAAGTGCAGCACTGGCGGAATATTTTTCAGCGCGCGGAGACGTTCACCCCAGGCGTTACCGGCCTCTACGGATGAAGCGCCGGGCGCGCTCCGGAGGTTGTTTTCTGAAGATACGGGCTCTTCGGTCAAAAGCATCGCGCTCCCACATTGGGCTTGGCGTTCCGGCATAGCCCGGCTGCAAAGACTGTCAAAAAAGTCGCCCCAGCCGTCCCGATTACGAGGCTTCAGGGGTGTAGGATTTGAATCCCGCAACAGCCATGCCGCGCTGTGCCTCGGGATTCCTCATGAATGTCTCCCAAACGAATCCGGTACGCAGGTTTTCCGCCATCAACATCGTGATTCCTGTGTCGATTCCGATCACGTCGGTGTCGTACCAGTTCGTCAGAGGGTTGAACGCATCGACAAAACCGTAACGACACCATGCGTTCGGATAGTGATCGTGAATCGTCCTGAGGACCCGCATCGTTGCGCTCGGTTGAAAGGGCAAAGAACCCCCCGCCGCGGCTGGAACCACCGTGCCGTCGATCGGGCCCATTGCCGGCGGCCCGCCCCACATCACATATCCCCGTGCGGAATCGGATGCTGTGATCCCCCACAGTGCGTTGCTGTAATCGTCGAACTGCGAATTGAGCCCCAGACAAAAGCGCCTGTGCGCGTCGGTGGCGATCGCCGAGTTCTGAAAAAAATCGGTGTAGCGGTCTCGTTTTTGCCGAAAGTCAAACCACGCCTGCGAATACTGATGCACGAACAATGGCGCAAATGAACCGATGTAGCGCAGGCCGTCGTACTCGAAGAGTGTGCGCTTCCAAGCCAGCCAAGTCTCGGCGGGGAGCGGGTGCGACGAGGATCCCATGCCGAGCAAATACATCATCATCAACTCGCTGTAGAAGTCCCACCGAAAGGAAATGAACCCCAGTTCTGGCGTCCAGCCATGGGCCAGGAGGCGTGTGTCCTCAGAAAGCCAGGACCAATCTACGCGATCGAAGATGGCCTGCGCCAATTGCTCTATCTCCTTGTCATGAAAGTGCTGCCGGCAGGTGAGCACGCCGCACAGCAGGATAGCGGTATCAATCGATGATACTTCCGAGTCCCACAACCTCTCCCCGGTGTTCAGGTTGGCGAAGTGATAGAAAAACCCGCGATGCGTGGGAAGCTTGTACCAGAGAAACGACAAGGCCTGGACGACGCGCAATCGTGCCTCCAGGTGGTTGATGAATCCGCGCTCTTCACCAATGCAGATGGCGGCGAGGCCAAACCCAGTGGACGCAATGCTCGCGGCAGGGCTGTTGTCGGCGGTGCGGACATTGCACCGGTCTCTGGTTAGCCCGGTTTGCGGATTCGTCTGCTCCCAAAAGAAAAGAAAATTCGCGCGTTCGAGCTGATCCAGAAGCTGGTCGTCTTGAGGAGAAATTGTTGGAGACGAAGGACTTGGGGCAGGATTCTTCTCCAGCGAGCGCAGCGGATGCGCGGGATGGTCGTCGGAACTTGCGAGAGCTCCCACAGGCTTTAACGACAAGCCGAGAGGCAAGTAGGAAATCTGCCGCAGGAGGGCCCTGCGCGACATCGCGCGCGTTCCGGGACCGCTCGCTACTCGATTGTGAGCACGCTTCATGGTCTAGAATTAGCCGAGCCGCACTGCCGGACACAGTTGGCTTAGGTCAGGCCAGCTCGGCCATTGCGGCGACAAATTCTTGGATGCGTGAAGTGGTTCCGGCGTTCCGGGGCCTGGGCGGCCAATCAAGCACAAATCGCGTCCAATGGAAACGTAGGAACTTGAGGAAATGGGCGGTGGCAGAAGAACTGCAGTCCGAATCATCATTGTGTTCGTCTTTGTCTCGGCCCTTGTTTTTCTAGTGTTGGCCGTTCGTCACTGGCGTCCGCGCTGGTCAGTTATCCAGGGTGCGGTCGTTCGCCGGGACAGCGATCCGCGAAAAGAGTACCCGATTGCTGCCGTCCAAGTCACCGCTCATTACGAAAATTCGGTCCTCAGCACGCAGTCCGATGCGTCGGGATATTTCCGGCTCACGTTTCCCGGAACCGTGCTGCCTGGACAAGAGGTGAAGCTCGCCTTTCTGCATCCCAACTACGACCCTCTTGAGGTTCAAGTCACCATTCGCTTTCGCTCGGAATTAAGGCAGCTGGTCATCGCCGAGATGTCGCCCATTGACACGGCGACAGGTGTGGATCTTTCACACGCACCCACGGTCATCTCCAATGTGCGCGTCAGATACACAGTCAACTCAGAAAACGAGGAAAACATCGGCAGCGCGGCCAAGACATTCGTGGTGACGAATCGCGGCAATATTCCGTGCCGTCACCAAGCGGAATGCTCTCCTGACGGATTTTGGAAAGCTGCGTCCGGTGCGATTCAGATGGACGCAGGTGCAGGGAATGAGTTCCGGGATGCGCGGGCCTCATGCATTGCAGGGCCGTGCCCGTTTACGCGAATCGATACAAGAGGCTTTATGAACGGTGGTCGCATGATCTCTGCATCGGCGCTGGATTGGTCGAGCACGGCAACTTTTCAGTTGCAGGCTGAGGTGTTCCGTACCAGCATCGTCTCCAACGTCCGCGAGTTGTATCCCGTTGTTTTCGGAAGGGGGCTCAATTTCACCATTCCGTCCAACGCTGAAGGCGTGACCCTCGAAGCCGAACTCGGTCGTGTCGAGATGGTCTTTCCGCTGGGGCCCGATCTCGATCTGAGTTGGGCAAAATGTGCCGAGAGAGAGTCGGCCAGGGCAGAGAATTCTGCCGCATTTCAATGCGAACTCAATCCCGGCTTTCAATTTTGAGCCTGTGCCTCCACAAATCAAATTCGAACGCTCTCGAGCGGTTCCTGACCGTAAAGGCAGCAGAGGAAAGCTGCTCCAACCGGCACGGCTCAGGCGCTCCTGAGGTCGCCCGCCTTCATGTAGTACGAAATACGCCTGACGCGAATGTGATCCTCATCGGTGCGCTGCGCTTGCCGGCGCACAGGTGATGAGCTCACCGCCGAGATTGCTTCCGTGGACTGGCGAGGGTGACTTGCAGCGGCCTATGCACCGAGAAACATCCGCGTGGATGTAATCGTGCCTGGGACGATGGATACCCCGATGAATCAAACCGTCCTTTCCGACCAGCAGGCGCGCGAGCAATATCAGAAGGAGGTTCCGCTTGGCAGGCTGGGGACCCCGCAAGATGTCGAAGGGCTTGCCGTATGATTTGATCACGATCAATCGACAAACCAACCAATGAGCCAGAAATTTACACCGCCGGGAATCAATTCTGACGGCGATAGTGACTGGGTTTTAGTACTGCAAATTGCCAGGGAGAAGAGACGTTAGCGCGGCTCTCGCGCACGATCGCCAAAGGTCAAGCAGGAATGGGCTTTGGATTTCGTCAGCGATGTAGACGTAGTCTGACGTGTTCGTGAATTCAAAGGAACAGACACTTGAAGAGACGCGATTTTCTTTGCCAATCGGCCCAAGCTACGCTCGCCGCCGGGCTCGGGAGCAGGTGCTGGGGGATCACTTCCTCCCGGGCTAACGCGGCGACGCAGCCCGGTTTGACCGTACGCACCAAGGGCGGCGGCCTCGACTCCCAGCTTCCCGGCACAGGGTCATTGACCGCCGAAGGCGATCTGGCTGAGCAAATGGTTGAATCCATCCATCGCTTCTTGCTCGCCGAGACACAGCGGCAAGCAACCAATCGCGAGCAGCGATGGAATCGCGATTACACTTCAGCACAACGCTACGCACATTCCGTGGCTCCCAATCGCGAACGCTTTCGCCGCATCATCGGAGCAATCGATCCGCGGGCCCAACCACAAGCTCCGGAAGTCCTCATGAGTTTTCCTGGATACTCCGAAATCGCGCGTGGACCCGGATATAAGGTCTACGCTATCCGCTGGAAAGTTTTCAGTCCTCTTACTGCAGATTCCAGCGAGATGTGGGCGTCGGGACTGCTCCTGCAGCCGGACGACAGACCTGTTGCACGCGTGATTGCGGTTCCCGATGCGGACTGGACTCCTGAAATGCTTGCCGGTGTCACTGAAGGCGTTCCGCGCGAAGCGCAGTTTGCGCGGAGACTGGCGGAAAACGGCGCGCAGGTAGTGGTTCCGCTCATCCTCAATCGCGACGACAAGTACTCCGGAATCCCGGGGATCGGCATGACCAACATGCCGCATCGCGAATGGATCTATCGCATGAGCTTTGAGGCCGGCAGGCACATCATCGGCCTTGAAGCGCAAAAAGTCCTGGCGGTGGTTGACTGGTTTGAAATGGAAAATGCGGCGGCGCCACTCCCCATTGGCGTGATCGGGTATGGCGAAGGCGGCCTGCTGGCACTCTACAGCGCCGCTCTCGATCCTCGCATCGCTTCGACCGTCGTCAGCGGTTACTTTCAGCCGCGGGAGTCGGTATGGAAAGAACCCATCTATCGCGACGTTTGGGGCCTTGTCCGTGAATTTGGCGATGCCGAGCTCGCCGGCCTGATTGCGCCGCGGACGCTGATTGTGGAAGTCAGCGAAGAACCGAAGGTCTTCGGGCCGCCAAATGCCAACGCAGAGCATCAACAACTCGCATGCCCAAACGGTGCCCTGACCACGCCGCCAATCGCGGAGGTGGAGTCGGAAGTCGCCCGCGCTCGCCAATTCTATCGGCGTCTCGGCGCTGAGAAAAACCTGCGGCTCGTCTCACCGGCTGGCAATTCCATATTGCCCGGTTCAGAAACGGCGTTGCTTGCGCTTCTCGAAACGCTCATTGGACGCCCGGTGACCCTAAGGCCTTCGCAACCGGCGGCAACGCCGATCTCAACGCGCGGTCCGCGTCCACAGATGAAGGAACAGTTCGATCAGCTTGTTGACTTCGTGCAGGCAGTCATTCGCAGATCGCCGGATGCTCGAAGAGAGTTCTGGAAGAGCGCGGATCCCGGTTCCATCGGCGCCTGGAAGCAATCGACCGAATTCTATCGCGACTACATATGGGACGAAGTAATTGGCCGCCTGCCCTCGCCGGCTCTGCCTCTTAATCCGAGAAGCCGGCAAGTCTACGATGCGCCGCGATTCACCGGATACGAAGTAACGCTCGATGTGTGGCCCGATGTCTTCGCCTATGGAATTCTACTGCTTCCGAAGGACATGAAGCCCGGCGAGCGCAGGCCAGTGGTCGTCTGCCAGCATGGGCTCGAAGGGCGGCCAAGCGACGTCGCCGATCCCGCAATTGACGATCATTTCTATCATCATTTTGCCGCAAGCCTAGCCGACGAGGGGTTCATTACCTATGCGCCGCAGAATCCGTACATTGGAGACGATAAGTTCCGGATCATTCAGCGCATGGGCCATCCTCTCAAGCTATCGCTTTTTTCCTTCATACTTGGCCAGCACCAGCAGACTCTGAAATGGCTCTCGCACCTTCCCTTTGTCGATCCGGAAAGGATCGGCTTTTATGGGCTTTCTTACGGAGGCAAGACTGCCGTCCGCGTTCCGCCATTGATCGACGGCTACGCCCTTTCTATCTGCGCCGGCGATTTTAACCAGTGGGTGTGGAAGACAACAACCGTGCTTGCCCCGCAAAGCTACTTGCTGACTAAGGAATACGACATGTACGAATTCAATTTCGCGAATACGGTGAACTACGCCGAGCTCGCGGAGTTGATGGCGCCGCGGCCGTTCATGGTCGAACGGGGACATGATGATCCGGTCGGTGTCGATGAGCAGGTCTCATTCGAATATGCGCGGGTGCGCGAGTTCTACGACAAGTTGAGCCTGGGCGCCGAGACGGAGATCGAATTCTTTAGCGGCCCGCACGAGATTCACGGCCAGGGAACTTTCCGGTTCCTGAAGAAGCATCTGAATTGGGCAGGATGAAGGACCATGCAACTCGTCCCTCCGGGCATCGAATGCGGCCGCCATCAACGGCTAGGTGCTTTCTCCTCGATGGATATGAAACCAGCTGTAGCACTCTAATTCCGGGTTTCGTTTGCCTCCCACGGCACAATCGCAACCTCTTCGGACCTCTCTGCAGCGGCGACTTCCAATGCAGCGCGCCTGCCGGAGTCTCCCCGGGGTGGCCCCGGTCTCCTCACGATAATGTGATATATCGATGTGATCGAAGCAGTCGACAGGATGCTTCACCGATTCAAATTGCACTCCTATGCGTTTCTGATGCGAACGCGGACGGATTAAGGACGGCAAACATCTCGAACTGGCTTCATTTTGCGCCGAGCGGAAACGAGCGCGCCGCCATGGCTACGACCGCGTTTCGGGACCCTGTCTAATTATTGATATATCACTGTGGACATATCGATTAAATATGATAGTATCTGAACGAATGGAAGCGAGCCGTTTGTCTGCCATTTAGCGTCTGGGGCGCCACAAGAACAAGTGATCACTAAATCTGCCTCGAGAAAAACCGCGCGCACTTCAGGCCGGCTAGACGTCCCTGGGGAGTCGTTATCCAGTCGAGCCTACCAACAGATTCGTGATGAAATTCTCAGTGGGGAGCTGTCGATAGGGGACGTCCTGTCGCGGAGAAGGCTGGCCAAGCGCCTTAACATGAGCTTCCTGCCCATCACCGAGGCGTTGAAGTGCCTGGAGACCGAGGGCCTGGTTGAAAGCCGCCCTCGAATCGGGACGCGGGTGCGCGTACCCACCGAACAAGACATCCGAGATAGCAACATCATCCGCGAGGCGCTCGAATCGCAAGCTGCTAGGCTGTGCGCGCAGAACATTACTGACGAGGAGAAGAAGCAGCTTCGCACCAGTGCCCGCCATCTCGATGAGCTACACAAGATGTGCGCTCTGGAGCTGGAGGACTCGCGGTTCCTGTTCTCTGTGCACACTTACCACATGCAGTTTCATATGCGGATCGCAGAACTGGCTCGCTGCCCGGGGCTGCGTCGTGCCATCGAGAAAGAAAATGTGCTGATCTTCAACTGGCTCTATGATATAGCCGCTCACCGGCACACTCAGCCCGAGGGATTCCACTCCACCCTGGCCGAAGCCTTGTGTAGCGATGATCCGCATGTCGCAGACGCGGCCATGCGGGCACACGTTCAGCACGGCCTCAGCCAGGTCCTGGAGCGGCTGGCGAACTACGATAATGGGGGCTCGTGGCGGTTGAAGGGCAAGCAATAACGATTGCGACGCTTCATACGCGGCGCCGCCGCAGGCGAAAATCAACCCTGCTCACCGGTGTAATAGGATGATATATCAACCGGCAAACTTGGCTGTCAAACGCGCTCGTCGACAATGCGATTACTTCTTCGCGCCGCCCCGTGCCGCATACCAATCCGCCAATTCGTGCCGCAGCGGTGTCGTCGGAAGAGCGGTTTCTCCCTGGCCACGTAACTCCAGATACACAACCTCTCCGGGAGCCAGCCGAAAATCGTGACTCACCTTGCCGTTGGTTGTGTCCGGATGGAACACCAGCGCCTCCGGATCGGCATGAACCTCCAGCAAATGATGCTCGATCGGCGAGAGATTTTGCGGGCTGCCCAGGGACTGCCAGGTTTCATAGCAACTGCCGGCGCCCGCCGTGATGAGCTCCTGCACCAGCAGAGGCTTGGACGATTCGGTCCAGGGCATCATCAGCTCACCCGTCCATGGTTGCTGACTCCCCACTCCGTAGGCCGAGAGGTCGCGGTACCAAAGCAAGACTTGCAGGCTCCCTCCTCCGGCCGTGGCCACCAGGTTTCGGCCGGCCGCCAGCGGCTCATGTTGCAGCTCCAGCCGCCCGCCGTGCAGCCGGTTCAGAAAGCGGAAGGCGTTAAAAGTCGCCTTCGGAATACCGTTGAGCGTGAGCAATCCATAGTAGCCGCTGAATTCGCTCTGCGGCATGCCCCCTTCTTCGAATACATCGCTGGCCTCCCACCAGCAAAAAGTGTCACAGTCTCCATCCACCGCGGTGGCCAGGTCGCAAACCGTTGCCGCCCCAGAAAGGTTATCCACACTCGGATTACTGCTCCATGCGACCGTGCCGTCGGGCAGAGGCGTCAGGCTGTTCCACTCCGTCAGATCGATCTCAAGATTGGGCATCGTGGACCGGCGGACAGCTTCGCTGACGCCCCGCACTACATCTGGCAAATACATCCCGGGCTTGTGCGGGCTACCCCGGAGACCCGGATACTCCACCCATTCATCCTGTGGGTATAGGTGAGTGCTGATGAAGTCCAGCGGCACGTTCTGAGCAGAACAGTGCACGATCAGATCCGCGACCCAGGCGGCCCGTGCCGTAACCGGCCCACCAATCCGCAGACGCGGGCTAACCGCCTTGAGCGCCGCTGCCGATGTGTCGTAGAGCCTCCAATAATCCTCTTGCGAGCCCGACCAAAAATTGATGTTCGGTTCATTCCAAACTTCGTAATACCACTGCGCGATCTCATCCAGGCCATAACGGTCCAGACAATGGCGGGCGAAGGCCCCCACCAATTGGCCCCACTCGGCGTAGTCGCTGGGCGGCGTGACATTGAACCCCCAATCAAAGATGGTTTTTGCTCCAGAAGCCAGAGCGACAGGCATCGACGACAGCTCCACCCGCGGACGTAGACCGAGCCTCTGCAGCGCGTCCAGGACTTTGTCCACTTCTGCCCAGCGGAACGTCAGGCTCCCGTCTTTCTGGCGCGCAACCACCGCCATATCGTCGTGGAACATGCCGTGGAATCGGCAGTAACGAAACCCAATTTCCCGCTGCAAAATCGCAAGGTGGCTCTGCAGGTCGTCACGGAGAAGCAGCGGGGCGTACCCCGTTGCAATTGCGTTCTTCCAGGGTTTTCGAAGCGGGGCGGAAGGCGGTCCAGCGGTCACCATGATTACGTTCGAACGCTCCGCGTACGCTTCGTCGCTCGCTCCGGCATTCTCGCCCGCGGAGGCGATCCCGAGCGTGGCCGCCGCGATTGAAGTCGCAAGACTCGTCTTAAGAAAGTCGCGCCTGGTAGTATTGTGCCCATCGAACGAGAAAGAGCCGTTCGGTCTTGAAGAAACAGAATCCATCATTCTCTCCTGAAGTGCCCATCCCCAAACCGGCGAGGATCAGTATGCATAGAAAGGTGCCGCCTGCTTGCATCGTTCAGGACCGAACCCCAGCGATGCACCGCCGCTCTCATTAGGATCTCTTGGTCAGTCGGATTTTCATTATGATATATCACACATGAATCCCTCGCGTCTTTGGGCTATGGCGCGAAGGCGAGTTCAGCAGTTGACAACGGAGATTGAAGTTGATTTCAGCCGGGCAAGAATGGGGCAGCTTAAGCGGTAAGAAAAAGTTATCTGCGTCCGGAAGACATGGCTTAGCCAAACTCATGAATATGAGTCTGTCCTCAGCGGTCGGTGGCAGTCGGCTGCCGACTAAATCGGCGGGGCCAATCCACCTCGGCGCTCGGTTACTTTTTCGTCTCGAACATGGCGATTGCCTCGATTTCAACCAGCAGCTCGGGTCGGCAAAGAATCGCCTGAATGCCCGTCGACGCCGGCAGCGGATCGAGCCCCTGCTCCTTGTAGAATGCAGTGCGCTCCTCGTTGAATGCCGCGTAGTCGCGCTCGATGTCGCGCAGGTAGCAGGTCGTGCGCACCACATCGTGCCAGCTCGCCCCTTCGCTGGCCAGCAGTCCGCTGATATTCGCCAGCGTCCGCCGCATCTGCGCGCGGAAGCCCCCGATGTGCACGCTGTTTCCACGCTCATCGATCGACGCTGTGCCCGAGATCAGAAGAATCGAAAGACCATTCAGGTCGACCCGCATCCCGCGCGAAAAGGAGCTGGGCTTCGCGTAGGCGAACGCCTCATTCAACACTGCGTGATTGGTAATGGCGCGCTTCTTGATCGGCCCATGAGCCAATGTCGAAAGAACCTCCGCGAACTCAGTCATTCACTTGTCTCCGCCTTTATGTACTGCAATTGGCAGTCAACTTCCTCTTTCATTTTACTTTGCGGCGAGGCGCAGGCCAGCGACACCTGAGTACTTGACCCAATTGCGCGCGGAGCAGACGCACGCCTCGGACGAGTTCCTTCGACTCGGATCCACGCGAGTATAGAAGCGAGCCCTCCCCAAGCGTTCTAGACTGGACGGCGTAATCAAGCCATCCCGAAGTCCAGGCCCGCCAGCAAGGTGAACGCCAGACCGGCCCAAACGGAATGTGTCATGAAGCTAGCTCCGTTGCAACTCGTTGTACTCGCGAACCGCCTGATACATGGCCAGAATGTTTGCTGCGGGGACATTGGCCATGATGTTGTGGACTTGCTGGAATACAAAGCCTCCGCCCGGCGCCAGAACTTCACACTGGCGGAGTACGTGCTCCCTGACCTCTTCTCGAGTTCCCTGCGGAAGAATGCCCTGCGTGTCGCAGCCGCCGCCCCAGAAGGTCAGGTCGCGCCCGAAATCTCGCTTCAGGCCTTCGGCATCCATTCCGCGGCAACTGATCTGCACCGGGTTGATCGCGTCCAGACCGGCATCGATGATGTCCGGAAGCAAAGGCCGCACCGCGCCGCAGCAATGCAGCATCACTTTCACGTTGGCCAGTTGTTTGGCGCGCGCCCACATGACTGCATGACGCGGCTTGAAGAACTCGCGATACATGCGCGGCGAGATCTGCGGGCTATTTTGCGCGCCCAGGTCGTCGCCGAACACAATCACATCAATGTACGGGCCCACTGCGCCAAGATAGCTTTCGAGATTGCGCAGGTGGATCTCCACGAGGACGTCCAGAAAGCGGTGTGCGCGCTCGGGCTCTTCGCCCAGCATGGCGAGGAAATTGTCCATGCGATAGTAAAACTGGCCCATTTCGAGAAGATTCCCACCAAAGAGTCCAAGAATGGCGCGATCGGTTCTGGCGCGAAGCGCGCGCGCCCCGCCAGCCAACTCCTCCGCACTGGTGACGGAAGGCCCCGGTGGAGAAGCGATCCCGGTCCACATATGTTCCGGATACAGCCCTTCGATGCGCGTGAAATCTTCTTCACCGTCGAGGAATGGCCAGTGCACCTGATCGAATACGATCGAGCCCTCGGGCATGCGGGCAATCACCTTGCCGGAGGGAGAGCGAAGAACCCAATCTGCTCCCGCCTTTTCCGGCTTGGCCCACGCCGGCATGCGGCACGGTGTCCCATCAGGGAGCGTCCAGTCAGTCCACCACTTGTCTTCGAGGCAGAAGCCGCGGCCCAGCTCAATGGTGTCGAAACCGAGACGATCGAGCACATCCTCGTGCACGACGGCGAGCTGTTGAACGGGATCGTAGACGTCAATCGACCGCGGCTCCAGATCGAGCGCGGCGCGGAGCTTGGGATACGCGATGGCAGCGATGCCGGACGAACGGTACCCCGAGAGATCGACAGGAACTCGGTCGGGTTGCCGATGGTTCAAGGATGAAAGAACACGCTCTCTCGATGTCATTGCAGTCTCCTTAATACCCCTTCTTCCGGGAGATACTGGAATGCAGGTCTGCACGTCGCCATCGTATAGATACAATATGCATCGTCCTATAGCGAATGGACGAGCTATCGGCCGGTGATGCCGGGCACATCGCGCTCTCTTTCGGCGAACGGTACAATTCAGGGTTTAGCACCCAAATGGGAGATCTCAAACGGCATGCAATCGAAGGGCATTCGTTGCCGGCCTTGGAGCGACGGCGCTAGCGGCACAGACGCGTCAATTGCGCTCGCTTGCTGGGACGACAGATCGCCTCGCATGGTATCGCAACGCCAAGTTCGGCATGTTCATTCACTGGGGGCCGTATTCGGTCGCAGGTGTTGAAGCCTCCTGGCCTATCCTGACTCCGAACGGGGAAATCACTGAGGCGGAATACCGTGCACTGCCCGCTCGTTTCAACCCCGTGAAATTCGACCCCGAAGCCTGGGTTGATCTGGCCCGGAAGGCCGGCCGGCGATACATGGTTTTTACCACCAAGCACCACGACGGCTTCTGCATGTTTGACTCCGAGTACACCGACTACAAAATCACGCGCACGCCCTACGGCAAGGACATTGTGCGCCAACTTTCCGACGCTTGCCATGCTAAGCAAATGCCATTAGGTTTTTACTACTCTCCGCCGGACATGAACCATCCGGGCTATCGCGATACCAGTAAGCTTTCAGCGACCAACTATCGCGGCGAGCCGGAACGCCCTGAGTGGCCGCTCTACCTGGAATACATGGGACTGCAGTTGCACGAGTTACTCACGAAGTACGGACCGGTTGCGGAAGCGTGGTTCGACGCCGTCGATGCGAATGCACAGTCACGCTATGACGGCCAACGATTCGTGGACGAAGTGCGGCGATTACAACCGGCGGCAATGGTGAACAATCGCATGGGAGTGCCTGGCGACTTCGACACCCCGGAACAGTTCATTCCCAAGACCATCCCAGTGAAAGGCATTCGGATGGACAGTCCGGACCGCAGCGCATCCGATAAACAGCCGATTACCATGCCCCGCCTGGAAGATTTCCAGCCCTGGGAAGCCTGCATGACCATCAACGACACCTGGGCCTATCGACCGAAGGACCGCAACTTCAAGAGCGCCGATCTATTGATTCGCTCCATGGTGGAGATTATCAGCAGGGGCGGCAATCTCCTGCTAGATGTGGGGCCACAACCGGACGGTGTGATTCAGACAGAATTCGTCGAACGGCTGGAAACCGTTGGCAGTTGGGTGGGCAAGAACGCCGCAGCAATCTATGGCAGCACCTATGGTCCCATACAGGGTGAACCGCAATACCGCACAACGGCGCGAGCCGATTCGGTCTACGTTTTTGTATTGGACACTTCCTGCAGCGAGATCGTCATCAAGGGGCTCTCTCGAAGGATCGCCAGCGTCAGGCTCTTGTCGAGCGGAAGGCCTGTCCCCTTCACGTCCGGCGCCGTTCGCATTCCGATTGCCAGGGATATGTGGACAGACGGGATTCCGGTTCTGGAGATGCGCGGATAGATGAAGATGATCCTGAGACGCTGGTAGTGCCTCGCCTGCCACTCTGTTTTCGGGGATGAGACTGGAGGCCAGCATCCCCGCGGAGATCTTCCTGCCTCTCTCGTACCTCTTCGATACAATGCAGGGAACAGGCGCGCCTTTCCCGTTCCTCGCGAGCCTGCTCTCAAGGAGGGCTCCGTGCATACCCTGGCCATCGCGGCGGGCATTGTTCGCCTTTTGGTGGTGCTGTTTGACGCCTTCCAGACCATCATCCTGCCACGGCGCGCCACTGGCCGCTTCCGTCTCACGCGTCTCTTTTACATCGCCACGTGGATCCCATGGCGTTTCTGCGCCAAGCGCATTCAAAATCCGCGCCGGCGCGAAACCGCATTCAGCTTTTATGGGCCTCTGTCATTAATTCTCCTTCTCGTAGTATGGGCATCCGTGATGTTGCTTGCCTTTGCCCTGCTGTTCTATGGGCTCGGCAGCCCTTTCAGCGACTCGATTCAGCAAGCCGGGTTTCGCTCCGACCTTTATGTGAGCGGTACGACCATCTTCACCCTCGGCATTGGCGACGTTGTCCCGCGTAATCCTTGGGCGCGCTCTCTCATTATCCTCGAGTCTGGAACCGGTCTCGGTTTTCTCGCCGTCGTGATGGGCTATTTTCCCGTCCTCTACAGCGCGTTCTCTCGCCGTGAAGTCAGCATTGCATTGCTCGACGCGCGCGCCGGCTCGCCGCCCACGGCTGCCGAGCTCATTCGCCGCCATTCCTATCAGGGCGGCGAACGATCGCTTATCGTGCTCCTGATAGAGTGGGAGCGGTGGTCCGCCGAGCTGCTCGAGAGTCACATCTCCTATCCGCTGCTCTGCTATTTCCGCTCGCAGCATAGCAACCAAAGCTGGCTCAGCGCCCTCACTGCCATTCTCGATACGTCGGCGCTGCTCATCTCCGGCATTCAAGGCCAGGAGGCGCGCCAGGCGCAGCTCACCTTCGCCATGGCTCGTCACGCTCTAGTCGACCTGGCGCAGATCTTTTCCCTTCGGCCGCCTCAAAATGCTCCCGACCGCCTGCCGCCCGATCGCTATCAACAGTTATTCGACGTATTGTGTCAGAGCGGCGCCAGAGTCTGCCATGATTCGCTTTCCGGCGAGCGCCTCCGCGAGATGCGCAACCTCTATGAGGGATACGCCGAAGTCCTGAGCCGCCACCTTCTGATGCCGCTGCCGCCGTGGATCGCCGATCAGCCGCATAAGGACAACTGGCAAACCGTGGCCAGGGTGCGCGCGCAAACCGAGATCGCTGGCATGCCTTCGGCAACGCCGCCCGCTCTTGAGCGCGATGCAACACCTGACATTGCCGCCACGCTCGAACATCACCACGACTTCTAAGACAGATTTCGTCGTGCTGTGCGACGACCCCGCCTCACTGTCCGTGCTCCGCCTCTCAACCGCCCGACACGGTCACCGCGACAGGGGAGTTACTCGATGTCCTTCCGACAAATACCTCGTTGATCGCCCGGGCGCCGTTTTTCATCGAGTAATGGCTGAGAAAGTAAGGATAAGTGCGCGCGCTCATCACCTCGCGCTCGGCCCGGGGCATGGCCAACCATCTGCGCATCAGCCGCTCCGTGCCCTCCAACGTGTCGTCTTCCACCAACCCGATTTGCGCCTGCTCAATGTCTGGCCATATATTCACTTGATTGCTGATCAGCACAGGACGGCTGGCGGCAAGCGATTCCACCACCGCAACGCCAAAATTCTCTTGATGCGACGGCAGAATGAATGCCTCCGCCGCGCGTAATGCCCCCCACTTCAGTTCGTCGGCTACGATTCCCGGCCAGACAGTCCTCGACGAGATCCCTAAATCCGCGGCCAATCTCTGAAGAGTTTCCTTATATCCGTCCTGGCTGGGCCCGGCAATCACCAGATCGAGGGTCGGCTCTTCAGGCGCAATCCGTGCAAATGCTTTCAGCAGCAGGTCGCATCCCTTCTTCTCCTGAATTCTCGCCAGAAACAGAAAATACCGCCGATTCCGCAGCGCCGGAAACGCCTTGTAGAAAGTCGCGATGCTCCCCGCCGGATCGCTCAAGGGTTCATAGATTCCATTGGGAAAGATGACTGTGTTCCACTGGTTTGGAGTAAAGCTGGTCTTGGCCAGGTCCGGCTCCAGTCTGCTGGTAAAGAAAACGGCCCTGGCATCGCGCAAAACAGGATATTGAATCGGCCAATAGATTAGCTTCTTCAGATGCTTCAACGGGTACTTCTTGTTGAACCAGGGATCCAGCGCGCCGTGCGGAAATACCCCGTACGGTACCCCTTTCCTGCGCGCGGCCATCCGCACTGCCACTCCCGGGAACGTCCAGATGCCTTGCATCACTACCGCGTCGAACCGCGAAACGTTCGCGTGCAGCCACGACCAGAGCCGCGGAGAAAACCCATATCGTCCCATCAATCGCTGGCCGAGCGCATGCACCGAACAGGGCAGGTTACTCAGAAAGGCAGATCCAGGCGGATCCTGGCAAACCACTTCCATCGTATCGCCCGCATCCAGGTACGAGCGCGCCAGCTGCCGCGTAACCTCGGGCGGACCGCCCTCGCGCGGTGCGAGGCTTCCGATGACATGGAGAACTTTCATAGCCTGTCTGGAATGGGTCGCATGACTTCTTCCGGCGATGGGGAAAATTGGTGCATGGCGCCGCGTTTACTTCCAGGTTACCGTGGGCATCATGTGCGCTTTGTCCACTCTGCCTTTGTACCGAATGGCGAAGTGCAGCAGCGAATCGAGCAGCGATTCGTTCAGCAGGTGAGGCACCAGCCCAAGGTCGAGAAGCGCCGTGTGCTTGGCGTTGTAATAGTGGTCTTCTTTCTCCACCCGCGGATTGTCCACATGGCACACTTCAATCGACATGCCCTCCGCCGTGCCAACCTTCTGCACCATCGTAGCCAGGTCGTTTAGATTGAACTGCTCGGTGAACTGATTGAAGACTCTGAACTCGCCGCGTGCTGCCGGATTCGTCGCCGCCAGTTCGATGCAGCGCACCGTGTCGCGAATGTCGAGGAAGCCGCGCGTCTGTCCGCCTTTGCCGTAAACCGTCAACGGATGGCCAATCGCAGCCTGAATACAGAATCGGTTCAGCACCGTGCCGAAAACTTCGTCGTAGTCGAAACGATTGATCAGCAGTTCGTCGCGTGATGTTTCGTCGGTGAGTACTCCGTAGACCACGCCCTGGTTCAAATCGGTCGCGCGCAGGCCCCAGATTCTACAGGCAAAACGGATGTTGTGGCTGTCGTGAACCTTGCTCAGATGGTAGAACGACCCGGGCTGCATGGGGTATGGCAAACGGTCCTCGCGGCCGTTGTGCCGGATCGTGATGTAGCCCTCTTCAATGTCGATGTTGGGTTGGCCATACTCACCCAGGGTGCCCAGCTTCACCAGGTGAATCTCCGGGTTGAACTCCTTGATGGCGAACAGCAGGTTCAGCGTGCCCGACACGTTAGTTACCTGAGTCATCACCGCGTGCTCGCGGTCGATCATCGAAAACGGAGCCGAGCGCTGCTCTCCGAAGTGCACAATCGACTCCGGCTCAAAATCCCGCATGAAGTGCTGCACGAACGGATAGTCGCAGATGTCGCCGATGTATACCCGAATCTGCTTGCCCGTCAGTTCATGCCACCGCGCCGCGCGATGCCTGATTGGCGCGATCGGCGTCAGGGTGTCGATGCCGAGAGTCGCATCCCAATGGCGCCTGATCAGGCTATCCGCAATGGCCACCTCGTGGCCGCGCTCCGAAAGATAAAGGGCCGTTGCCCAACCACAATAACCATCGCCTCCAACCACCAGAACTTTCACGAATTCACCTTTCCTTGATGTGTTCTCTCAGACCTTTCGGGTGTTCGGGGAAAAACGAACCATCATTGAGTCTTTGAGCAAGAAACATCTGGTCAGCGTAGCCAGTTTACCCGACCCGATTCCGACCGACCAACTGCCTCCAGAGGTTCCGGCTCCAGCACTTCTTCAAAATGAGACTGCGAATGCGATTTGGTTGAAACGCGAAAATCAGGTCGTCCCGGTTTCGGCAAGCGTGGTACTACCCCATTTCGCGAGAGGAACACCTCGCAAAGTACCTTTTATAAGGACGATGCCTTGTATGTCCAGATTACTAAGATGCGGTACTGCTTTAGGATGCCTTGTGGATTTCGACCTATCGAAACCCCCGAATGCCGAAACCATCTTAGTCGCAAACCAGAGCCGTTTCGGGGAAAACCGCGACCGTATCCTCCCGAACCGGTGTTTCCGCCGCGCTCTCTGCGCCTGCCGCAAAGAACCGTTCCACCTCGGCCAGCACGCCTTCGCCCGTTCGCGCCTGGTAAATGGCCGCCCGCAATTTAGCGCCCCCGGGCACGCCATGCGTGAACCAGGTGGCAAACTGCTTCATCTTTCCCACCGGATCGCCCAACCTCGCATCGCGTGGCAGGTCTTTCGTTATTTCTGTCTCGGCCAGCAACATCTCGAAATACGCACGGATCATCCGGTAGCGATCGTCCACCGTCGGCCGCTCGTAGCTGCCCGTTGCCGTATACTGCGCAATCTGGCGGAAGATCCACGGGTTCGCCGGAGCCGCACGGCCGATCATCACCGCATCGCAGCCTGTCTCTGCCACCATCGCCGCCGCGTCCTCCGGCGTGCGCACGTCGCCGTTTCCGATCACCGGAATCGTCACCGCCTGCTTAACCGCCCCGATCCAGCCCCACTGCGCTTGTCCACTATAGCCTTGTTCGCGCGTGCGCGCATGCAGCGCCACGCCGTTCAGCCCTTCAGCCTCGGCCATCCGCGCCAGTTCCACGCACACGATCTGCGCATCGTTCCACCCTGTTCGGAACTTGACGGTGAAGGGAATCGTCACCCTATTGCGAATGGCCCGAAAGATTTCGGCGATCTTGGGCAGGTCGCGGAGCAACCCAGACCCTCCGTTGCACCCCACCACGCGCTTCGCCGGGCAGCCCAGGTTCAGGTCGACGGTATCAAAGCCCGTCTGCTCCACAATGCCCGCTGCCTCGGCCAGCGTCTCGGGATTCGACCCGAACAGCTGCGCGCCAATCGGGTGCTCATCGTCGTAAAACGTCAGGTAGCGCCGCCGCTTCGACTCCCGCATCCGCGCCAGCCCATCGGCCGAAGTGAACTCCGTCATGATCAGCCCGCAGCCCGATTCCATGTTGCTGATCGCTGCCTCAATCTCTTCCGAAGGGTGCCCCACCCTCGCCACGTCGTTGCTCTTGTGGCTCGCGTGGGGACTGGGTGCCCCAGCTCCCTCGCATTTGGGGACCTGGGAGATAAGGTCGGTAGTTGAATTGTCGTTCACGTAGTTGAGTGCCCCATATCTCGATTCTGAGATGTGGGAGGCCAGCTTCGCATCTGAGTAGGCGTTCGCGCCTGCGAATAAGCTCGCGTGCCTGATAAACCTGCGAAACACCGTGTCCGTCACGCCCGCCATCGGCGCCAGCACCGTCGCCGGCCGCACCGCAACCGTCCCGATGCGCACCTCCGCAGGAACCCGCGCCTCGGCAGGCATCGCATGCTCCACTGGATTGTCCCAGTTCTTCTTCACCGTAAATCCTCTGCGCGGCACGGCGTAAATCTCCTTCGTGGATCAGATGAAGCTACCTTCCGGTGACTGAAGCTTGCATCGCAAAATATCGGTCATCCTGAGCGTAGTTCGCTGTCGCGGACGGAGCCGAAGGACCTGCATTTCGCGGTCGTCGCTTGTCAGCTTCAAGCAGTTGGTGTGAGAAGCTGCAAGCTAAGTAACGCCTCCAAACAAACGTGAGCCTCCGCCGCAGCGGAGGCCCTCTCCTCCATCACTCGCCCGGCTTACTTGGCCGCCTTCGCGGCGTCGCTCTTCGCCGCGTCGCTCTTCGCGTACTTCCGCCGGAACCGCTCCACGCGTCCCGCCGTGTCGACCAGTCGTTGTTTGCCCGTAAAGAATGGGTGGCAAACCGAGCAAATTTCTACGTGAATATCGCCCTTGTGAGTCGATCTCGTCTCAAAGTTGTTTCCGCAGGCACATAGCACCCGCACCGCGGCGTAATTGGGATGAATCTTTTCCTTCGGCATCGTTGAAAATATTGACCTTTCCCGCAATTTGTCCCAATCCATATTGTAGGGGGATTCGTTCGGCAGCGCAATCGCGGGGCAGGGAAGCGGGCAAGAAAACCAGTAGCCTGTAGGCATTAGCCATTAGCCCTGGGCTTTCATTGCGGCAAGAAATATCAGGGGTTAGCCGATGCCGATCTCGTCTACTTGGGTCAGCTACAAGCTACCAGCTACAAGCTGCTTCAACAAAAATCCCTCGACCTCACCTCCGCGCTCGTCACCTCTAGCGGCGCAATCCGCAGCGCCTTTACGTGAACGACGCCCTCCTGATTCTGCACCGGCCCCTCGATCCTCAAAAACCGGCTCCGCGTCACCACCAGCCGGTCGCGCTCAAACACATCCGGCGTCAGGATCACATTGGCAATCCCCGATTCGTCCTCGACCGACAAGAACACAAATCCCTTCGCCGTTCCTGGCCTCTGACGCGCGATGACGCAACCCGCAATCGTCACCCATCCTCCGCTCCGGCACGTTTCCAGCTCCTTCGCCGTGCGAATTCCCGCCGCACGCAACTCTGCGCGCACATACGCCATGGGATGCGGCCCCGTCGTCAATCCCGTGCCGGCAAAATCTGCCGCCAGCCGCTCTTCTGCCGTCATCATTCGCAGCGGCCGCGTTGCGTCGCCGCTCCGCTGCTCTGCGGGAGCCCCATCCTTCGCGCAGCGAAGAATGGGAACCGCTGCTCCACCGCTTACGGCTCTGCGCGCAACTCCAGCCTCCCGCAGCAGCGGCCCCGCTGGCCGTCCCGTCCACTCCACCTGCCACAGCGCATCGCGTCTGTGTTCCACCTCTCCCAGCGAGTTCAGCGCCCCAATCTGCGCCAGCGCCACCAGTTCCTTGCGATTCAGCACCGGCGCGCGCCGCGCCAGATCGTCCACGCTGGCAAACTCGCCCTCTGCCCGCGCAGCCATCAGCGCCTCTGCCGAGCTTTTCCTCACGCCCTTCGCATAATTCATCCCCAGCCGCAGCGAAATCGATCCGTCCGTCGCTCGCTCTAATGTGCACAGCCACTCCGACCGCTGCACGTCGATGGGCCGCACGCGCAGCCCGTGCCGCTGCGCATCCTTCACCAGCACCGCCGGCGAATAAAACCCCATCGGCTGGTTGTTCAGTAACCCGCAGGTGAACGCCGCCAGATAATGCACTTTCAGATACGCCGACGCATACGCGATCAGCGCAAAGCTCGCCGCATGGCTCTCGGGAAATCCATACATGGCAAACGACGAGATTGCCTGCACAATGTTGTTCTGCGCCTCCGCGCCAATGCCGTTGCGCTCCATGCCCGAGCGCAGCCGCCACTCCAGGTCCTTCATCCTTTGCATCGACCGCCGCATGCCCACCGCTCGCCGCAACTCCTCGGCCTCCGCGCCGCTGAAACTCGCCACCGTCATCGCCATGCGCAGCAGTTGCTCCTGAAACAACGGCACGCCCAGCGTCCGCTTCAGCACCGGTTCCAGCGACGGGTGCGGATACGTCACCTCCTCCTTGCCCTGCCGCCGCCGCATGTAAGGATGCATCATCTTACCCACAATCGGCCCCGGCCGGATGATCGCCACCTGCACCACCAGGTCGTAAAACCGCACCGGCGCGTTGTGCGGCAGCGACGCCATCTGTGCGCGGCTCTCCACCTGGAACATGCCCACCGTGTCGGCCCTGCGCAGCGTCTCATACACCACTGGATCCTCCGGCAGCAGCGCCAGATCCACCTGCTTGCCGTAGTGCCGCGGGATCAGTTCGATCGATTCCTTCACCGCCGCCATCATCCCCAGCCCCAGCAAATCCACCTTGATCAGACCCATGTCCACGCAATCTTCCTTGTCCCACTGGATCACCGCGCGCCCCGGCATCGAGGCGCGCTCGATCGGCACCACGCGATTCAACATGCCCGCGCAAATCACCATGCCGCCCGAGTGCTGCCCCAGATGCCGCGGAAGATCCTTCATGCGCAGGCACAAGTCGAGATAATGCGCAATCCGTGGATGCCGAACGTCGAACCCAGCCTGCGCAAAATGTTTTTCCATCGTGTCGTTCTCGCCGCGCCACTCCCAGTGGCCTATCAGTCCCGACAGCCGCGCCGACTGCTCCTCCTCGAATCCCAGCACTTTGCCCACCTCGCGCGCCGCCGACCGCCCGCGATACGTGATCACATTCGCTGTCATCGCCGAGCCCAGCGCGCCGTAGCGCTCATACACGTACTGGATCACCTGCTCGCGCTCGTCGCCCGATGCCAGGTCGAGATCGATATCCGGCCACTCGCCGCGGTTCTCGCTCAGGAAGCGCTCGAACAGCAATTCCATCCCCACCGGATCCACCGCCGTAAGCTCCAGCGCATAACACACCGCCGAGTTCGCCGCCGACCCGCGCCCCTGCACTAGAAAGCCCCGCCACTGGCAGTAGCGAATAATGTCCCACACGATCAGGAAGTAGCCGGCAAATCCCAGCTTCGCAATCAAATCCAGCTCGCGCTTCACCTGCGTCCGCGCCTTGTCGAGCAAATGCCGTTTTGCTGGCGACCCATACCGCTTGCGTACGCCCTCCTCTACGCGCTTGGCGAGAAAGCTGTCCATCGTCTCGCCCTCCGGCATCGGATAATGCGGAAACTCGTAGCCCAGATTCGCCAGTGTGAACTCCAGCCTCTCGCTCACGATGCGCGTGTTGGCAATCGCCTCGGGAATGTCGCGGAACAACTCCGCCATCTCGCGCGCCGCGCGCAGGTGCCGCGCAGCATTCGCCGTCAGCAGCCGTCCCGCCTTGTCCAGCGTGGTGTGATTACGAATCGAAGTGAAAACATCCAGCAGCTCGCGGTCTGTCTCTTCCGCATAGCGCACGCCGTTCGTCGCAACTACCGGAAGGCCCAAGCTGGCTGCCATGCGCAGCACCGCCTGGTTGCGGCACTCCTCTTCGCGTTCCTGGTGGCGCTGCAACTCGACGTACAGATTTCCGCGCCCATAGATCGCTGCCAGCCGATCCGCAATTTTTCTCGCCTCGCCCTCGCCGCCGCGCGCGAGCGCTGCAGCCAGCGGGCCCTCGTCGCCGCCCGTCAGGCAAATCAACCCGCCGGCAAACTCTTCAAGATCCTCCACCGTCGCAGCGCCTTCAGCCTTTGTTTTCTCGCGCATCTTGAAGCGCGTAATCAGTTGGCAAAGATTCTGGTAGCCCGCCTGCGAAGCGCACAGCAGCACCACGCGCGCCGGCTCGTCAGGAAACTGGTGCGGCAGCCAACCCGGTGGCGTCAGCCGATTGCCAAAACTCGAAACCGCAATCTCCGCGCCGATGTGCGCCTTCGTTCCACACCCCTGAGCCGCCGTGTGGAAGCGCGCCGCGCCATACACTCCATTGCGGTCGGCAATCGCCATCGCCGGCATCTCCAGTTCTTTGGCCCGCTCCATTAGCCGTTCCGGCAGCGACCCTCCAGCCAGAAAACTGAACGCGCTCGTCGCGTGCAGCTCGATATACTCATTCGCCCTGTCATCCTGAGCGCAGTTTGGCGCGCTGCTTGCGCCAAACAGAGTCGAAGGACCTGCATTTTGCGATTTCTGCTCGTCCAATGAACGCCACGCTTGCTTCGGCCTGTGCTCATCGTTCGGGTGGCATACAGGCGTCCCGGGCGATCGTTCATTCGCAACACGAATGCCGCCCTCAGTCATAAAACGCTTCCAGCCGCCACGCATTCCGTGTCCAGTCATGAACCAGCAGACATGCCATCGTTTCTTGCCTGTCATCCTGAGCGAAGCCCCGCGCAGCGGGACGCAGTCGAAGGATCTGCGGTTGCTTTTCCTCTGCAAGCTGGATATTTGTTTTTGAGCCCTGACTAGCCCCTGAGGCAAGCTCCTCCGTCCGCACCGCCAGCACATCCCACTCATCCGTATCCCACGCGTCTACCGCCCACCAGCATCCGCTCGTTCTCCACGGACCATATGCCGCTGCAACAACGTATGCCTGCTCTCCATCGCGAAACGACACCGGCTTGAGCACCGACCTCTGAGTGAGATAAGAACTTGCTTGGGTGCCCCCGGTCCGGATTCTCGGACCGGGGATAGCACGATGTGTCGCGTCTTTAAGCGCAGTGGCGGGGGCCACCAAAACCCGCACCGCCCGCGCCGGCCTTACCCTCCGTACCGCCATCCGCGGGATGTCCTCCACCTGCGCATCCTGGGTGCCCCACCCTCGGCGCGTCTTTGTTCTTGCGCCTAGGGTGGGGTCGCTGACTCGCTGACCCCCTAGCTTGCTGGCTCGCTCTCCAGTAATCGCAAACCCCTCCATCCTGAAACTACCCGCGCGATGCGTATCTTCGAGCACCGGCGAGCCCACGCGCTCCTCGCCCACCAACGTCCTCAGCCGCGCCAGCGTCACGTCGAGCCGCGAGGGTTCCGGCGTTTGCGGGGTGAACAATCCCAGCTGCACCTTGCTCGTCTGCCCGGCTTCGGCACGCAGCGTCAGCGCAACCACTGCCGCTTGCGGCGGATGCGCGCCGATCTCCAGTTGCAGCAGCTTAAGCAGGAATTTCCTGTCTGCCGACGGAATCGCCGGCCTGATAGTTACGCTA
>Ga0187851_10000682_pt1 | contig 34163 bp, 24 predicted proteins | sample June2016WEW_6_10_FD_132997 | JGI IMG/M metagenome (GOLD analysis project Ga0187851, IMG submission 132997) | Peatland microbial communities from SPRUCE experiment site at the Marcell Experimental Forest, Minnesota, USA - June2016WEW_6_10 | ecosystem: Environmental > Terrestrial > Soil >...
GCAGTCCGGCTCATATTGCGTGATGCGCGCGATCAGTTCGGCGTAGACCTGCGCGAGGCGTAGCGGCGTCTTCTCTTTTTTGTTGAGGCGGATCGTCCCTGAGGCGACGTGGATGAGACGCGGCGTGCGCGCCTCGTGATCCATCTCCACCACGCCGTAGCCGGTGAACTCCGTGCCGCAATCAATGCCAAAGGCGCGCATGAGGGAAGTCTATCGCATGGCCTATTAGGGTGTGACAGTAAAGCGGTTCGCGCCTTCGCGCCTGCCCACTCATCGCACAATACTCGATGAATGGGGCACCCGGCCTAGTGTGTGGTCGGGCGCGCGTTAGAAAGCAGTTCCGCGATCTGCTCATGGCCATTGAGCCTAGCGAAATCCTCGGCGCTGTTGCCATCATGCGCCTTTATGCTCGGGTCGGCGTTGCCTTCAATCAGCGCTTTCACGACCTGCATATATCCAACCCGCGCTGCCACCATCAGTGCTGTCGTGCCCTCTGGATCTGCCGCATTTACGTCGGCTTCAGCTGCAATGAGCGCCCGAACTGTCTCCAGGTGACCCTTTTCAGCAGCTAGCATCAATGCAGTGCTCGACTCACCCTTCCCTGTGTTCAAATCAGCACCAGCCTCCAGCAACGCCTGCACCACGTCGAGGTGACCCTGTTCAGCCGCCAACATCAGCGCTGTAGGCATTGCGAACCCCTGCTTCGCGTTCACATTAGCATTGGCCCTCAAAAGCACTTGCACCACGTCCAAATGGCCCGCCCTTGACGCGGACATCAATGCCGTCGTGCCATCCCTGCCCATCTCGTTGAAATTGCCGGATGCGGCGAGCAATGCCCGCACGACATCCACGTGATCCGCCTCTGCCGCGGCCTTTAATGGCGTACCGCCGTAGTCTGTCATGTCCCCTGGATTGCCGCCATTCTTTAGCAGAACCTGTACAACATCCAGATGGCCATTGGCAGCAGCATGGATCAACGCTGTGTCGCCATTATCTTCCTTGGCAGAAACGTCAGCGTGGGCCGCAATCAATATTCGTACGACGTCCAAGTGGCCCTCGCTTGAAGCGATCATCAACGAGGATGTCCCCATAGATGCTCTATAGTTCACATCCGCGTCTGCGGCGATTAGTGCGGATACCACCGCCGCATATCCTCCAAGGGATGCCACGAACAATGCGGACGGGGTACCATAAATTCCCCTGGCATTCACTGAAGCGTGAGCGGCAAGTAGCGCTCGAACAATATCTAGTTGACCGCTTCTAGACGCATAAATCAACGCTGTTTCCTTTGAAACCTCATCTTTAGCATTTACATTGGCGTGCGCCGCGATCAAGGCTTTCACTACGTCGAAGTGGCCAGCTTTCGATGCTTCGATGAGTGCCGTAGTGCCTCCGTTCAGAGCACCGTTCAGTCTGGAGTTCACGTCGACGTGGGCCCCGAGTAATGCCAGCACACGTGGCAGATCACCCTTCTGTGCCGCATGGATAAGATCGTCGCCTGGAGTGCTGGCCAATTTCGGTGCCTCGGGTGTGATGACTTGTCTGCTCTCGTCGCAGTCGCCCAAAGAATCCGATATGATCTTGCCGGACTTGACGTCGTAGAGACAATCGTCGCCGACGTCAGTACCGTGGGTCGGCCCCCAGACTGCCTCTACTTGCTTTCCGCCCTGAACAAACTTCCAACTCCAGACCATCATCCCCTGACTGAAGGTATGAAGAACCTGTTTGTCCCGGAATACGACCACGCTCAAAGGAATGGAATAGGACGTACAACAGTTCTCGACATTGATCGTCCAGCCAAGCGTTTGTCGATCTTCCGCCAACTGGACATCTGAGAATCCAACAGCGGGGAAGACCATTTCCTTCTCGGTGCTCGCCTTCAGCGGCGGCAGGGTTTTCACAATTTCGGTTCCGTCGTCGTAGATGATGTGCAACGGTCCGGTTTCATATCCAGAATCTTCTATAGGGTCCCCGATAAAAAACTTCGTGATCTCTGCCTTTTGCAGGGGGTTCTCCGCCTTCTTCTGCGGCTCGGTGGATTGTCCTGACATCCCAACAGACAGGCAAGCTCCAACCAGTATTGGAATGATCCATCCTTTGAAAATGCGATCTTTCAATCTCACCCCCAATTGGTGCAGTTCATCGCCTAACACCAGCGTGGACCGTGGTGTCCGTAATATTCTCGCAGTTTTCTGAATACAAGCGCTGAAAACCTTGGTTCCGACTGCATCGTCGCCTACTTGGCAGTTACGCTTTAACAAACATACACCGCAAACCTGGCTCGCAATCGGCTGCATGGATTCTGGAATGACGCAAAATCGCTGTTGCGCTCGTACAACGATTTTCTCTGTGCGCTGGTAGTAATTATCCCAACGGATTCAGGTCTACTTGCTGATGCCTTCGAGGGGGGAGCTGGCGGTGGCGTAGAGGCGGCGGGCCATGCGGCCGGAGAGGAAGGCCTGGCGACCGGCGAGGACTCCGTGCTGCATGGCTTCGGCCATGAGGATGGGGTCTTGCGCGGCGGCGATGGCGGTGTTCATCAGCACGCCGTCGAAGCCGAGTTCCATCGCCAGCGTCGCGTCCGATGCGGTGCCTACGCCTGCGTCCACGATGAGCGGGACCTCGGTGATGAGTTCGCGGAGGATGCGGAGGTTGGCGGTGTTCTGCAGGCCGAGGCCGCTGCCGATGGGCGCGCCGAGAGGCATGACGGCGGCGGCGCCCGCGTCGATGAGGCGGCGGGCGTAGACGATGTCGTCGGAGGTGTAGGGCAGTACGGTGAAGCCCTCCTTGACGAGGACGCGCGTGGCCTCCAGCGTGGCCTGAATGTCCGGGTAGAGCGTGGCCTTGTCGCCGATGACCTCGATCTTGACCCAGTCGGAGAGACCGACCTCGCGACCAAGGCGCGCGGCGCGGATGGCCTCGTCGGCGGAGAAGCAGCCGGCGGTGTTGGGGAGAAGGAAGAAGCGCTTGGGATCGATGAAGTCGAGCAGCGACTCGCTGGTGCGGTCGAGGTTGACGCGGCGCACGGCGACGGTGACCATCTCCGCGCCGGAGGCTTCGATGGCGGCCTGGGTCTGCGGGCCATCCTTGTACTTCCCTGTTCCAACAATAAGGCGAGACTTGAACGAGCGACCTGCAATAACGAGAGATTCCATGTGGATAGTTTACTCGGTTCGAGGTTCAAGGTTCGAGGTTCGAGGGAAAGACAAAAACACACAGCCCGCGGCAGAAACACAAAGCCCGCGGCAGAAACACAAAGCCCGCGGCAGAAACACAAAGCCCGCACCAAGGGGTGCGGGCTTTGCGGCGGTGATCAGTTGAGATTGACCTGAGGCGTCCTTGCCCGGACGGCCCTCGGCGCAGGATTGCGAAATCGCCGAACTACAAACAGCCAAGAGCAGGACGCTCTAAGCCTCAGTCACCTCACGATGCGTTTTGCAACTGTTGCAATCAATTTTCATAGGCTGGACCATCCTCCTTTCCCGTGTCTGGTAAGAATATCCATAATCTGCCCAATTTCGCAAATTCCAGAGGCATCCGAATAACCCCACCGAGGACGGCGCAGGCTGGCAGTTGGAGGGCCACAGTGATGGCCACGACGCAGGCATGGGACAATCGGCATGGCAACCGAAGGCGCCCCTTCCGTCAGGTTCTTGCCCACTACTACCCCAACACCACGCTGACCTTCCAGCCTTGAACTTCGAGGCGCACAGCGTTTCACAAAATCAATTCAGTGCCATAACCAGGTTGGATTCAGAAACCAAGTGCAACATTTTTCTAAAGGGGGAAGATGAGCAAGAAGCTATCGTCAGTTGTCGTTGGAGGAGCGGAGTCTTCTGCAGGTTCAGTTATCGATGGGCTGGAGACCGGTTGCGATCAGCGACGCAATGTTGCTCGTTGTGGCAACCGGATAACATCGTTGATGCGAAAGCTCAGGCCCATGCTGATTCCGAAATTCCGAACCTCGCTTCCGATGAACTGCGGAACAATCTGGTATTCGAGGTCGACAACCCTTACCGTCCAGCGATTGCTGAGCACGTAGTCCACGCCGCCGCCGGGCACGAAGGTAAAGAAGGTCCCCTGGGCATAGCCAAATGGCGCCTGGATTCTTGTGGCTCCCACCAGAAACTTGGCGTATGGCCGCAGCCGCTGGGGTCTAATGCCGACGTGTACCCCCACAAGATAGTTGGTCTGACTGACATTTTCATCCGTGCGGTAGCGCAGAAACCGCGTCTCCTCTTCGAAGCCATAACGAAAGCTCGGCTGGACGTCCATGAAGACCATTCCGCCGACGATATTGCGTCCGTCATAGTCGGACGGAAAAATCGAAGCCGCGCCGCCGATCGCAACATAGCTTCCGGGCCCGGAGGCTGTAGCCCGGGCCTGCGCCTGCACTACCCTGCCGCACATAGCGAGCAGAAGGAGTGCGGCGGCAGTTTGCGAGAAGCGGAAAGAGGACTGCATGGGAAGCCTCTTATTGAGTGACCGTCAGGTTCATGACCTGGCTTTCAGTCGCTCCGGTGTTCTGCCCCGAAGCCGTCACTTTGAAGGTGTAGGAGCCGGCGGGCGTGCCATTAATCTGCAGGCCAGCGCAGCCGCTCGCCGACAGCGTGACAGCGATCGCGGCGATCAGAAGAAGCAGGCCTTGCAACGAAGCCCGGCGGCGGCGGAAGAGAGCGAATCCGGCGAAGACGCATCCTGGCAGGAAGCAAAGCAGAAGGTTGGAGTTCCGCGACCGGTTGAGGCCCGCCAGCGCTCCTGCGCCCAGAGGATCACCCGTGTCGATGGTGAGTTGCACGGTGGATGCGCCTTCACTGGCGAGACTGGTCTGCACGCTGCTGAAGGTGCAGGTAGCGGCGAAGGGCAGGCCGAGACAGCCGAAGAGCAGCGTATCGGTGAATCCGTTGATGGATGCGGCCGACACCTGGATAACTATGTGCTGCTTGCTTTGAATGGATACGCTCGAAGGATTGAGGGCCAGGGTGAACTGCGTCGCCGGGCCTCCGGTGACCGAGGTAGCCAGCGAAGCCGAGGAGGCGTAGGACATATCGCCGTTGTAGGTGGCGACAACATTCTCCGTGATGTTGGCATCGAGGGTGATGTTGATGGTCGCAGCGCCGCTGGTGTCAATCGGACTGCTGCCGATCACCGCGCCGCCGTTAGTAAAGGTGATGGTTCCTGTGGGCGGAGCTGGTCCCGTCCAGCCCACGATTCCGATAAGAGTTACCTGCTGCGGATTGGCTGGATCGATCTCAGAGATTGCAAGCGCGGTTGTTGTGGCGCGCAGTAGAACCCCCTGCGTCAGTTCTGGGGAGACGCTGGAGAAGTCATTGTTGTCGCCTCCATAACTGGCGACAATGGTGTGGTTCCCGGCTGCCAGCGACGCAACGGTCAGCGTGGCATGGCCCGTGGCACCCACCGCAGCCGTGCCGAGAAGCGTTGTGCCTTCGGCGAAAGTCACAGTGCCTGACACCGGCGTGACTCCGCTATTGGTCACAGCAGCGGTCAGCAGGACTGCGCTGAGCGTCTGTTCCGGACTGGCGCTGGTTGCCAGCGCGACCGAGGTTGTCTGACGCACATTGAGCGCAAGCGGAGTTGAAGTCGAGGCACTGGCCCGTCCGTCGCCCGCATAGTTGGCGACGATGGAATGGGTGCCCGGAGCCAGCGACGATGTGCTAAGGGTAGCGACTCCGCCGGTGTTGAGAGCTGCGCTGCCAATCGCTATGCCTCCATCGGTGAAGTTGACCGTGCCCGTAGCCAGACCGCCGTTGCTGATGACCGTGGCCGTCAGCACGGCTGGCGTTGCGTAGGTTGCTGGGTTCGCGCTTGCCGTCAGAGTCACCTGCGTGTTCGCGCTCTGCACCGTCTGGATCAAGGAAGAGCTAACAACCGCATAGTTGCTGTCGCCGCTGTAGCTAACCGTGATGGTGTGGGAGCCAACCGTCAGGGCAGCGGTTTGCAGGCTACCCGCGCCGGTTGCGCCCAACTGTACTGTAGCCAGTGCGTTCGCTCCGTCACTGAAGGTTACGGAGCCGGTAGCTATGAGCGAGCCGACGCCCGACAGCGTTGCGGTGAAGACAACATTCGTGCCCGAAATCGACGGGTTGAGGCTCGATGTCAAAGCCACGCCGGCCGCCTGCACGATCTGCTCGCTGAGAGCAGCAGAGATGGAAGTCGTGTGGTTGGTGTCCCCGGAGTAGACCGCGGTCAGCGTATGCGGGCCGAAGGAAAGGGAGCCGGTTGTCAACGTCGCCGTGCCATTCGCATTGAGCGCCGCCGAACCGATTGCCGTAGCGCCATCATGGAAGCTGATCGAGCCCATGATGTTCACGCCCGAACTGGTGACGACCGCCGTGAGCGTGAGGTTCTGGCCCAGGGTCGATGGATTGGCGCTGGTCGTTAGAGACGTTGTGCTTGCGGCCTGCTGCACGGTAATCGTGATGGCATTGGAAGCGGCTGGCGAGTTGTTCGTATCTCCTGCGTACTGCGCAGTCAGAGTATGAGTACCGATTACCAGGGTCGAGATGCTAAAGGCAAATGTTCCGGTGTTGGTGACGTTCTGCGTGGCAATTACCGCACTGCCGTCACGCAAGGTAAGTGCGCCCGTCGGGGCAATGCCATTGCCGGTCAGGACGGATGTAAACGACACCGTTGTTCCCACATCCACCGGACTTGCGGGACTCGCCAGAGTCAGACCGGTGGTTGCCAGAGAGATTGTCTCCACCAGCGACGCGGACGTGCTGGTGAGATAGCTGCTGTCGCCCTGATAGACAGCCGTGAGCGTGTGCAGCCCGACCACAAGCGAAGAGACGGAAAGCGTGGCAACGCCCTGCGCGTTGAGCGTTCCCTGGCCGATGTTTGTGGCGCCGTCGCGAAAGACGACATTGCCCGTCGGAGTTCCGGTGGGGCTGATGACTGTGACCGTGAGCGTCACCGGCTTGCCCGAGAAAGAGGTCGTGCCGCCCGCCGTCAGCACCGTTGTGGTTGCGGTGGATGAGATCGCCTGGACCAGGATGTTGGAGGTGCTGCCGGCATAGTTTGTATTGCCGGGATAGCTGGCGGAGATGTTGTGCGGGCCGACCGTGAGCGTGCTGACGGCGATGCTGGCAATTCCGGAGGAGTTGACCTGTGCCGTTCCCAGAATCACAGCTCCTTCGCTGAAGGTGACCAACCCCGCGATCGCACCGTCTGGCGATGCTCCCGCACCGATGGCGACCGACGCGGTAAGGTGGATGGTCGCGCCCGCGCTGGCTGGATTCAGGTCGGATGTGAGGACCGACGTGGTCGGAATCTGCTGAACGGTCTCGACCAGCCCGATGGATGCGCTGCCCGAGTTATTGGTGTCGCCGCTGTAGGTGGCCACGATGGTATGCGTGCCGGGGGCCAGCGTCGCCAGAGTCAGCGATGCGTGGCCATTGCTGTCTACCGCGCCACTGCCCAAAATTGTGGATCCATCCGTGAACTGCACTGTTCCGGTGGGAACTGGACCGATGGTGTTGCTTACGGTCGCCGTAAATGTGACCGGCATGCCCACGTTGACGGTGGGGTTGCTGGAGGCAATCGTCGTCACAGTCGATATCCGATTCACAACTTCAGTCACAACATTCGATTGGCCGGAGGAGTTGCTCGTATCTCCTGCGTACTGTGCGGAGAGGCTATGCTGTCCCGGGGCCAACTGTGTTGTCGAATAGGTCGAGACGCCGCTTTCGCTCAGGCTCACGTTGCCGCTGAGTGCGGTTGCGCCGTCGTAAAAGACCACGCTGCCCGACGGAGTCCCAGTTGCGGCAGTCGCCGTGAGCGTCAGCATGACACTCTGGGTTACGTTCGCCGGGTTGGGTGTAACCGCGAGAGTAAGATTTGGCTGTTGCTTGACGATCTGGACCAGCGCCGGAGAAACGCCCGCCGCGTTATTACTGTCGCCCGCATAGCTGGCCGTCATGCTGTGCGAGCCGAGCGTGAGTGTCGACGTGGAGCACGTGGCGCTGCCCGCAATCAGATCTATGTTGCTACAAATGAGCGTCGTTCCGTCCAGGAAATTGACTGGCCCGCTGCGCGAGGGATCGTCGCTGGCCACTGTCGCGGTAAAGACCACCAACTGACTTACCATGCTTGGATTGACGCTTGAGACCAGGCTGACGGTCGTCGGCTCAACGCTGAGCACCTGGCCCGAAAGATTGACCGCCGTCGGGGTGTTTCCTGCGTCGGAGTTCAAGGTCACGGAGCCGAGCACAAGGGTGCCGACTACCGTTGGCGCAAACTCCACGCCAAGGTTGCAGGCGGTGGAGGGGGCCATCGGCGTGGTGAAGCTGCATGTTGTCGTCGTGGAATCAAGCGCCGCGTTGAGGAAGACTGGCGCGGACAGATTAAGGTTAAAGTTTCCATCGTTCTCCAGGCCGGTGGTCTGCGGCGCGGAGGTTTTGCCCACGCGCATCACCGGATACGCGAGGGCAACCGGAGTGGCAAGAATGCTCCGGATGCGGTTGTGCAGTGTGTCCGCCAGAAAGAGGTTGCCGCTCTGATCGAAGAAGAGCGCGTACGGGGCATAGAGGCTCGCCTGGTTGGCAGGCCCGCCATCGCCGGCAAATTGTTCGCTATCGTTGCCGGTTACGGTCTCGATGATACCGGTGCTTGCGTAGACCTTGCGCACGCGGTTGTTGCCCGAGTCGGCAATATACAGATCGCCCGCCGGATTAAGAATGACGCTGGTAGGATCGTTCAGGTTCGCGGCCGTAGCCGCGCCGCCATCGCCCCCAAAGCTCCGGCTTCCAGTTCCAGCCACCGTGGAGATCACGCCTCCACTTACCTTGCGCACGCGGCTATTGGAGAGATCGGCAATGTACAGCGAGTTGTCTATGCCGACGCTGACGGTCCACGGAGAGTTTAACTGTGCCGACGTGGCCGAGATCGTATCGCCGTTGTATCCCGCGGCTCCAGTTCCAACCACCGTTTGGATCGTTCCCGTCGTCGCGTTCACCTCACGGATGACGTTGTTGCTCGTATCCGCAATAAAGAGGTCACCGGCTGAGTCGAACGCAATGCCTCTGGGCGAGGAGAGGTTCGCCAAGGCCGCCGCGGACCCGTCCCCCGAGTAGCCCTGCGCCATGGGCACCCCGGCAATGGTCGTGATGATGCCGCTTACCGCGTCGATGCGGCGGATGATGTCATTGCCGCTATCGGCAAAGTAGATGTTGCCCGCACCGTCCATAATCAAACCGCCGGGCTGGTTGATGCTGGCCCCTGTGGCCGGACCTCCGTCGCCGGAGTAGCCCGATACGCCAGTGCCCGCAATGGTGGTGATGAGACTGCTCTGCGCATCGACGCGGCGGATGCGGTTGTTGTTCGTATCGGAGAGATAAATATTGCCCGCCGGATCGACGATGACTCCATACGGAAGAAAGATTGATGCCTGGGTGGCAGGAACATTGTCGGCGCGGAAGTTCGGTTCGCCATCGCCGGCGACGGTGTTGATGACGCCCGGACTTAATACAGACAGCGATCCAATGGCATTCCCGTCTACGAGCGCGCTGCCGAGCAAGCTGCCGTCGGTTGCCAGCAACACTACAGCCCCGCTGCGCAGACCTGGAAACTTCGGCGCAAAGACGACGTTGACGGTGCATTGCTGTCCGGAGACATAGGAGACAGTCGCGGCGCAGGTCCCTCCGCTGACGACCGAGAAGTCCATTCCGGCATAGCCCTGCAACAACGCCTGGGGCGCAATCGCGACACCGCTCGCGGACAGCGTGACCGTGACGCTCAACGGTAGCGACTGCTGGCCGACACTGGTCGTAATCAGCGAGGGAACTGCGGCACGTGCATCGTGTGCCAGGCAACCGAGCAGGATTGCGCCGACCCATGACAGGCGCAGAACCCGTGCGGTTGTTCTTCCATGTTGTGAGTCAGATCTGAATCTGCCGGGATCCGGCAGCGGAGAATAGATGTTCTGCACTATTTGCAGCAGAAACGCCGGCAATCCAACCCGGAAAATATCTTTGCCGATCGCCTTGCCCTTGGCTTTGGCTTTGTACATCGAAAAAATCACAACTAGGGCTAAAAACACGAGCAGTGCCGAATGAAGGATCATAAGGCACCTCGGTACCTGAGATGCGTTTTTCGTGTCAGGTGGAAAAGGAAGTGCGGATTGCGAGAACAATTCCACGAACTACGGTGCCACATACCGTTTCTATCGGCTGGGTAAGTAGCGCAAACGAAGAATCCAGCGTCGCATAGGGTACTAAAGGGTACTCAGAGGTCGCCGCATCGGCAGAAAGCCGTTGGTCCCGTTCTCCGAACGATCACTCAAGAGCAAGAAAAAACTGATTACCCTTTCCGCGAATCGTAGACTCTTGAGCTTCGGCAAGAGGAATCTCAACCGCTTACGGTCAAGAGGCGGCTGGCGAGGATTCACGCGTCCGGCGAGCGCTACTTCAGATAGGCGCGGACGAGATCGATCAACTCCTCGCCGAGGTCGGGCGTCAGCGGAGCGTGGCCGTCCACGATCAGGTGCACGCGGATGTGGTCTTCCAGCACCTCGGCCATCAGGCTGTTGATGCCTCCGCGCACGGCGGCGAGCTGCATGAGGACCTGCGCGCAGTCGTGGTCGTTTGTGGCGAGCGTACGTTCCACCGACTCGATCTGGCCGTGGATGCGTTTTACGCGGTTGCGAATCTTGGCGTGGTCGCGATCTGTTTGGGACATCTCAATTTCCTTCGTTGCTTCTATAGTAGCTTATACCCTAAGGGGGTATACTATTTAAAATGAAAATACAGCGTGGCTCAAGGCAGGCCGTCGCAAAGAATTCAAACAAGGCGGCACTTTCGCATGAGCGTTTGCAATGCATTCATACAACACGGCCAGAATCGGAGCCGGATGATATTTCTCTTCCCAACAGTGAAACGGCTGGCAGCAATCCCGATGTCGGTGCTGATGGTTGTGTTGTTCTTCGGCTTCGCAGCCGGCATGGCGGCGCAGGCTGTGGCTGGTGCCGCGGCGCAGGCGGTGAATCCGGTGCTGGCGGATGCAACGCGACCGGTGCCCGCGCACACCACTACGCCCGTCGCGGCGGAGCAGGCGGCTCCGGTGTTCTTTCGCCACCCTGACGGCACGCGGTATTTCGTCGCCGGGCAGGCCAACATCATCTTCCAGGCACATGGGCCGTTCCACACGCCGTATGAGGGGACGAACAGCCTGCTGGGGCGCGGGGAGTACAAGACGTCGCTGATCGGCACGCTGTATATGGGCGCGGAGCTGACGCGCGATCCGGAGCGGCACCTGGAGGCGATCTACGACGAAGAGTCGGCGGGCGGGCGCGGGATCAGCGAGGCGCTCGGCCTCGCGGGATTCACCAACCTGGACGTGGTGCGGAATCCGAGCCTCGGGCCAATTCCCTACATGGCGCGTGTGCAATTGCACCAAACGATCGGGTTCACCAGCAAAACGGTGGCATCAGGGCGCGGGCCGTTCTCGTTGGCGACCGAGGTGCCGGAGCGGCGGCTGGAGCTTCGCGTGGGCAAGATGGGGCTGCCGGATTTTTTCGACCTGAACAGCGTGGGGACAGACAGCCACCTGCAGTTCATGAACTGGACGACAGACAACAACGGCGCGTGGGACTACGCGGCCGACACGCGCGGCTACACCTACGCCGCAATTGCAGAGTACGACGACAAGAACTGGTCCGCGCGCTATGGCCTTGCCACCATGCCGACGGTGGCCAACGGCATCGACTTCGATTGGAGCCTGAAGCGCGCCAGCGGACAGAACATGGAGGTCGAGTGGCGGCATGGGCTGCTGGGCGGTCTGCTCCCGCCCGAACGCAAAGGGGTGATTCGTGCGTTGAGTTACGCCAATCATGGGCATATGGGGCTGTATCGCGACGCGGTGAAGGCGTATCTGGCGGGAGTGGATAAGACGCCGGAGATTACCAAGCATGAGACGTTCGGCGCTGTGAAGTACGGCTTCGGACTGAACGCCGAGCAGGAGTTGACGGAGAACCTGCGCGTCTTCGGACGATTTGGTTGGAATGAGGGACAGCACGAATCGTTTGTATATACGGAGGTCGATCAGACGGTCGAGGTCGGCGGCGACTTTGCGGGCAGGCAATGGGGCCGCGCCAACGACAAGGTTGGACTCGCGTTTGTAAGCAACGCAATCAAGCGCGACCACCAGGAGTACCTGAAGATGGGCGGGCTGGGATTTCTGCTGGGCGATGGGAAGCTGAACTACGCGCGCGAAGACATTATGGAGGGCTACTACAACATGCACGCGTGGCGCGGCGTGTACTACGCGCTGGATGCACAGTACATCGACCATCCGGGGTACAACCAGGACCGCGGGCCGGTGCTGGTGGAGTCGGTGCGGATGCATGTGGATTTCTGAAGGTTCGAGGTTTAAGGCTCAAGGTTCGAGGATGAAGTGTTGGCTGGGACTTATACTGCAAGCGTGACCCAGGCAACCTTCTTCGAGTTGATCGGATTTGTTCTCGGACTGCTGTTTGGCAGCTTTCTGAACGTGTGCATCTCGCGGATGCCGGCGCATAAGTCTATCGTGAAGCCACGCTCGCACTGCATGGCGTGCGGACATTCCATCCGCTGGTTCGATAATGTACCGGTGTTGAGTTGGATTGTGTTGCGCGCGCGCTGCCGGGATTGCAAGGCGGGGATCTCGTGGCGCTATCCGGCGGTGGAATTGGCGGTGGGGATGTGGTTTGCGATCTGCGCAAATGATCTCTTCAGCCTCGAACTTGCGAAAGTATCACGTTTGAGTGGACCCACCACGGGCGAGTACGTTGACGTCGCGGGCTTCGCCATCCTCGGCTTTCTGCTGATTGGGTTGATGGTGATGGACTGGCAGACGCAGCGGCTGCCGGATGCGTTTACGCTGACCGGGATCGGAATCGGCTTCTTGTTGACCTGCGTGCAAGCGTTCTTTCTGGCGCCGGGCGAGGGCGACATTATACTGAACACGACGCATCAGCTTCGGATGTCGAGTCCGGGGAGCTTTGCGTCGCAGGGCAACGTCTTCCTGACCGGGACGGAGGCGCTGATCATGGGGCGCATCGCAGCTATCGCGGGCGCGGCGCTGATTCTGCTGGTGGTGCGCTGGGGCTACAAGGCGCTGCGCAAACGCGATGGGATGGGGTTAGGAGACGTGAAGCTGCTGGCGATGATTGCCGCGTTTCTCGGCTTCGGCGAGACGTTGCTCGCGCTCTTTGCCGGAGTGATTGCGGCCAGCGTCTATGGCATCGTTCTGCTGGCGCGCCGGCGGGCCAGCGGTGCGAGCAAGCTCCCGCTGGGCAGCTTCCTCGCCGCAGGCGGCTTGTTCAGTGCTCTCCTTGGGCCGCAGATCCTGGCCTGGTACATGGGGCTGTTGCAATAGCGGTTGCGCTGAATCGCAGCGAAGAACGGCCCTGCCAGCCCCTGTTTGCTTGACACTTGACCGGCCCGAATCTAGAGTCAAAGCTGGCGATGCAGACAACTCCATACATCTGGAACTACCTTCCCCTGGCGCTGCATATTGTGGCTGCGCTGGGCATCGCCGTCGGCATGGTGGTGGCGTCCTACTTCGTTGGCAGGCACAGAAACTACCGTGTCAAGCTGGACCCCTACGAGTGCGGCATGGACCCGGTGGGCGACGCGCGCGGGCGATTCTCGGTGCGTTTCTACATGGTTGCTATGCTCTTCATCCTGTTCGACGTGGAGGCAGTCTTCCTGCTGCCATGGGCGGTGATCTTCCGCCGGCTGCCGGGCATCACCGGCTCGGCGATGTTCGGCTTCTGGGAGATGCTGGTCTACCTCGGTTTTGTCGCTGTCGGCCTCATTTATGTGTGGAAGAAGGGGATTCTGAACTGGTCGTACGACAAGGGAGACCTGTAAATGTATGATCCGGCAAGCGCGCTCGTGGGCAAGGCCGCCGTCTTCGAGACGATGGCGGAGAACCCGGGTGTCGTGGCGCTCAGCGAGCTTGCCACGGACGCGAAGTTCGACCGCGATGAGCTGACCATTACCGTTGCGCGAGAGAACATCGTTGCAGCGTGCGAGGCTGTGAAGGCTGCTGGATACAACTTCTTCGAGGATGTGACGGCTGTGGACTGGTTCCCTCAGGAGCCGCGATTTCAGCTCTCGTACCACATCGTTTCACACGGGTTGAAGGAACGGGTGCGGCTGAGAGTTCTGCTGGATTCCAGCGACGCGAGCGTTCCGACGATCACCTCGGCGTGGCCCTCGGCAAACTTCTATGAACGCGAGGTCTTCGACCTCTTCGGCATCGACTTCCCCGGTCATCCACGACTCACTCGCATCATGATGCCAGAAAACTGGGAGGGCCATCCGCTGCGCAAGGATTACCCCGTCGAAGGCTACAGGTAAGACAGGCTCAAGGTTCGAGGCAAAGGCAGGCACCGCTCATGGCAGGCATCAGTGCACCCGACAGGATCACTCCCGGCGTTGAAGACGTCATCGAGGACGCGAAGCTGCATGGCAACGCGGGTACGGGAGAGCACTCCATGGTGCTCAACATGGGGCCGCAGCATCCTTCGACCCACGGCGTCTTGCGCGTGGTGCTGGAGCTGGACGGCGAGATCGTCGTTGCGCTGGCGCCCGACATCGGCTACCTGCACACCGGCATCGAGAAGACCTGCGAGGCCAAGTTCTACCAGCAGGTGGTGCCGCTAACCGACCGCATCGACTACCTGTCGCCGATGACCAACAATCTGGCGTATTGCCTGGCGGTGGAGAAGCTGCTTGGGCTGGAGATTCCCGAACGGGCGCAGTTGCTGCGTGTTCTGCTGAACGAGATTACGCGCATCCAGTCGCACCTTGTGTGGTTGGGCACGCACGCCATGGACATCGGCGCGCTGACGATGTTCCTCTATTGTTGGCGCGAGCGCGAGGCCACGCTGCGCATCTTCGAGGCAGTCAGCGGCCAGCGCATGATGACCAGCTACTTCCGCATCGGAGGATTGGCGCTGGAGCCGCCGATGGGATTTTTCGAGACGGTGCAGGAGTTCCTCGACGCGATGCCCGCGCACATCGACGAGTACGAGGGCCTGCTGACAGGCAATCCAATCTGGATGGGACGGCTGAAGGGCGTTGGAACACTCTCGGCTGCGGACGCCATCGCACTGGGCGTCACCGGGCCTCCGCTGCGCGCCTCCGGCGTGGACTGGGATCTGCGCCGCGACATGCCCTACTCCGGCTACGAAAAGTTTCAATTCAACGTGCCCGTGTCGAACGACGGCGATGTGTGGGCACGGTATACGGTGCGCATGTTGGAGATGCGCGAATCGGTGAAGATCTGCCACCAGGCAATGCAGATGCTGGCGGGCCTGCCTCGCGGAGCGGACGGAAAGCCCGGCCCCATCGTCGCCGACGCGCCTAAGATCGTTCTACCCAACCGCGAACAGATGAAGACCCAGATGGAGGCGCTGATCCATCACTTCAAGATCGTGACGGAAGGATTTGCGGTGCCCGCGGGCGAGGTCTATCAGGCGGTCGAGAGCCCGCGCGGCGAGATGGGATACTACGTCGTCAGCGACGGCACCGCCAAGCCCTACCGCGTCCACATGCGCAACCCTTCGTTCGCCACGCTGCAAGCTTTGGAGACGATGTGCAAGGGACGGCTGCTGGCCGACGTGGTCGCAGTAATTGGAAGCATCGATATTGTGCTGGGAGAGATTGACCGATGAAAAAGGTCAAATATAGGACTGACATTTTTTACGACTGTTGCTTTTGTGGTCAACCAGTGAAGCCGATTCCACCGGATGTTTGCGACCTTCATTATTCTCTTTGTGATCCAAACGGATTCATCTCTACACACTCGGGAAGTTTTAATTGTCACATTCAGTGTTTTTTGCAAAAGCTGCATCCGTCGATGACACATTATGTCGAAGAAACAATCGGAAAAGTCATCGGACAATAAAGTACATCGCGAGTTTTGGATTTCTTGGGGGTCGTTGCTTCGGAGTTACGCGGCGGCGCATGGGCTGAGTCACAAGCAGGCAGCAGTCATCGAATTGGAAGACGAGCAGATCGTAGTACGGTATGGCGGCAAGTGGATTCGTTTTACGCAGGAGTGGCTGGAGATGAGCGAGGGCGGCAAAATCCCCTTCGCGCTGAACGAGGATGGAACGGTTTCGTTAGGCGGTAAGATGGACGAAATGGACTTTGCAGCCGAACGAGTGACGCGGGAGCTGATGCAGGCGGATTAGTGGTGCGATAGTAGAAGGACAAAAGCGAAATACAGAGATTCTGGCTTCGCCAGAATGACGACGTAAAACAAGCAACAGCAAAGAGAGAAGCAGATTCCTCCGCTTCGCTGCGGAATGACAAACGTTTTTGGGGCATGGATTAGGATGAGCACGATTGCCAATACGATCTTTTCGCCGGAGCTGGCGGCGCGGTTCGACAAGCTGGTGACGATCTACCCGGTGAAACGCTCGGCGCTCATTCCCATGCTGCTGTATGCGCAGGACGAGGTGGGCTATGTGTCGGAGGCGGTGATTCAGGAGGTGGCGCAGCGGCTGGACCTGTTCGACATCGAGGTGCGCTCGGTGCTGAGCTACTACTCCATGCTGCGGACAAAGCCGGCCGGAAGATACAACGTGCAGGTATGCACCAACATCAGTTGCATGTTGCGCGGCGGCTACGAGATCCTCGACCACTGCAAGAAGAGGCTTGGCATTGAGAACAAACAGACCACGCCGGATGGGCAGTTCTCGCTGGAAGAGGTGGAGTGCATCGGAGACTGTTGCTCCGCGCCTGCGATGCAGGTGAACTACGACTTCCACGACGAGCTAACACCGGCCAAGGTCGACGAGATACTCAACGACTACGCCGCTGGCAGGACGCCCATAGATATAGATAAGGACGGGAACTGATGCCGAAGAACGTATCCCATCCCGATGAAGTTATCGTGCTGAAGCGCCGCTTTGGCCAGGGCGCGGCCTCCATCGACAAGTACGTCGAGCTGGAAGGCTATGCCGCCGTGCAGAAGGCGATTGCGCAGGGCACAGACGCGATGCCCGGCTGGATCATCGACACCATGAAGTCCAGCGGCCTGCGCGGGCGCGGTGGAGCGGGCTTCCCCACCGGCATGAAGTGGTCCTTCGTGCCAAAGACCTCGGCCAAGCCGAAGTACGTGCTGGTGAACGGCGACGAGAGCGAGCCGGGAACGTGCAAGGACCACGTGCTCTTCCGCGAGGACCCGCACGCAATCATCGAGGGCGCGATGATCGCGGGGCTGGCCATCGGCGCGAAGATGGGCTTCATCTATATGCGCGGGGAGTATCGCTATCTGCTGGAGATCATGGAGCGCGCGGTTGCCGACGCCTACTCGCGCGGCTTCCTGGGCAAAAACATCTTCGGGTCGGGCCTGGACTTCGACATCATCACACAGACCGGCGCGGGGGCGTATGAGGTGGGCGAAGAGTCGGCGCTGATGGAGTCACTGGAAGGCAAGCGCGGGGTGCCGAGAATCCGCCCCCCCTTCCCTGCTGTGGTGGGCCTGTACGGTGGGCCGACGATCATCAATAACGCAGAGACCATCGCCAACGTGCCGCATATTCTACTGATGGGTGGCGAGGACTACGCACGGCTGGGCACGGAGCGCAACGGCGGCACTCGCCTGTTTGGAATTAGCGGGCATGTCAATCGCCCCGGCGTGTATGAGCTGCCAATGGGCTACTCGCTGCGCAAGGCGATCTATGAGGTTGCCGGTGGGATCTGCGGCGGCAAGCAGTTGAAGGCTGTCGTCCCCGGCGGTGCATCCTGCCCGGTGTTGCGCGCCGACGAGATCGACATTGGACTGGACTTCGACCAACTGGCAAAGGCCGGATCAATGCTGGGCTCGGGTGGGATTGTGGTGCTGGACGAGACGGTGTCGATCGTCGAGTTCGCCCTGCGCACGATCCAGTTCTACCAGCATGAGAGCTGCGGCTGGTGCATTCCGTGCCGCGAAGGGACGGACTGGATCAAGAAGACGCTGACCCGCGTGTATGAGGGCGGCGGCGCGAAGAAGGACATCGACACCGTGCAGTATATCGCCGAAAACATGATGGGCCGGACCTTCTGCCCGTTCGGAGACGCGGCGGCCATGCCTACGCTGGGCTTCGTCAAGAAGTTCCGCAAGGAGTTTGAGGACTACATCGAGGGCAGGAAGGCCGGAACCGCACTTATGCCCGAGGAGCGCAATTTGATTGGAGCGGGACATTGAGCGATCGCGGGCTGAGAATCGCTGTATTTCTCGCGATAGCATTTGCTGTATTTGCTCTCGGCGTGATGATCCACTCGAGGATGCCGCGCCGAAGCGCCGATCAGGAGATTCTGATTCAGAAGTCGCACCAGAATTGAATGCAGCAAGACATCTGTATAGAAGAGAGATCGGCGATTCGGGGTTAGGGATTTCAATGGCTGATGTAACCATTACCGTAGACGGCAAGAAGATCACCGCACCCGCGGGCTCGCTGCTGATTGAGGTCTGCAAGAGCGCGGGCATCGAGATTCCTGCCTTCTGCTACTATCCCGGCCTCAGCCTGCAGGCGGCGTGCCGTATGTGCGTCGTGCGCCAGGAAAAAGTGCCAAAGTTGCAGACCGCATGCACCACGCAGATCGCCGAGGGTCAGGTCTTCTTCACCGACACGCCCGAGGTGATCCAGGCGCGCAAGGCCACGCTGCAACTGCTGCTGGGCAACCATCCGCTGGACTGCCCGGTGTGCGATGCAGGCGGCGAGTGCGAGCTACAGGACATGACTTTCAAGTATGGCGCAGCGGACAGCTTTTACGCCGAGCCGAAGAACCATCGCGAAGAGCAGAAGTGGTCGCCCGTGGTGTACTTCGACCGGCCACGCTGCATCCTGTGCTACCGCTGCGTGAGGACGTGCGGCGAAGGGATGGACGTCTTCGCGCTGGCGGTGGAAAATCGCGGCTCGTCGTCGATTATCGTGCCGAATGTGCCGTCGCAGCTCACACCGGACAACCTCGCGCATCTGGACTGCGAGCAGTGCGGCATGTGCATCGACGTGTGCCCGGTGGGCGCGTTGACGAGTGGAACGTATCGCTACAAGACGCGGCCTTGGGAGATGAACCACGTCGCTACGATCTGTACGCACTGTGGAGATGGTTGCAAGACAACGCTGGGCGTGCGCTCGACGACGGATGGATCGGAGATCGTTCGCGGAGACAATCGCGATAAATCCGGCATCAACGGCGACTTCTTGTGTAACAAAGGGCGTTACGCTTTCGATTTCGCCAACAGCCGCAATCGAATCACGCAGCCGCTGGTACGGCAGGCGAATGGCGAACTGAAGGCTGTGAGCTGGGAGGAGGCACTCACCTACGTTGGCAGCAAGTTTACCGAGCTGCACGACAAGTGCGGCGGCAGAAGCTTCGGCGTGATCGGCGGAAATCGGCTGACCAATGAAGAGGCATACCTTCTACAGAAGTTTGCTCGCTCGGTTCTGCACACCAACAACATCGACCACCACCGCACGGCAGACTATGTAGCCTTCGCGCAGTCGCTGGCTGGGAGCACAGGACGCGCGGCATCGCTACGCGAGACGCTCACCGCGAAGGCCGTGCTGCTGGTCGGCGGAGATCCAACGAATCAGAGCCCCGCGACCGCGTGGAACCTGCGCAGCAATGTTCGCCACAACGGCGCGAGGCTCTACATTGCAAACACCGCCGAGATCAAGCTGCACCGCCAGGCTAGTGCCTTCCTACAGGTTTCTGAGTATGGCTACGGTGCGCTCGCTTCGTATCTTGCGGGCGACGACTCTTATGGGTACTCAGCCGCCGCCGACAGCGCAGCGCTGGCCAACTTCCGCGACACAATCAGGAACGAGGAGTCGCTGCTGATCCTTATCGGCAACGAGCTGCGCAGCGCGGAAATCAAGCGGCTGATCGACTTTGGCCTTACGCTGCCCGGCGCGAAATTCGCTCTGCTGTCCGACTACGTCAATTCACGCGGCGCCTCCGACATGGGTCTGCTGCCCGACATGCTTCCTGGCTACACGCCCATAGGCCCCATCGACACCCAGGATCCCAACTGCCGAATTGTTCTGGAATACAGATCTCCCACCTCGCCCGGCCTCGATTTGCTGGAGATCTTCGCCGCCGCCGAGGCAGGCAATCTCTCCGCGCTATACGTCGTCGGCGCGAATCCCATCGCGCGCTACGACGTCGATCCCGCTACGCTCAAGAAGACCTTCGTCGTGGTGCAGGAGATGTTCCTCACCGAGACCGCCGCACTGGCCGACGTTGTGCTGCCTGCCGCGAACCTCTACGAGAAGTCCGGCTCCGTCACCAATAGCTACGGCGACCTACAGCAGGTGAAAAAGGCTGCTGACCGCGCGGGCGTGCGCAGCGACTTCGAGCTGATCGTGCGCATTGCCGACAAGATGGGCGCGGACGTTTGCAAGCTCGTTCCCTTTGGCCCGGGAACTCGCGCAGACATGGGACAGACGCGCGGCGCGCAGTCCGGCGAGGCCGATCGCCATGCCGTGTGGCTGACCGCTAACAACCTGGAGCCGCGCCTCAGCCCCTTCGATCCAGGCGCGATTCTCGACGAGATTCAGCGACTGGTTCCCGGCTACAACGACGTGCTGCGCCAGCAACTGCTCTCCGGCAACGATCAGCATCTATCGCCCGCAGTCGTGCCAATCAAGGACAACGCGGGGCTGGTGCAGATCAGCAACCGCCGCGACCTCGTGCTGCCAGCCAGCAATACGCTCTTTACCTCCGGCTCGCTTGGCCGCCACTCCGCGATCCTCAACGAACTGCAACACTACCAGCCCAGGCAATCCCTGATTCAGATCGACGAACAGACAGCATCCGAATAGAGACAGAGAGAGACCTTGACCCACCTGACCAACTTCGAAGTCTTCCTGCTCCTGAGCGTGCTCAAGGTCGCGGTGGTGCTGGTGATCACTCTGCTGGGTGTGGCCTACACCGTGCTTCTCGAGCGCAAGCTGCTGGCGCGCATGCAGAACCGCTGGGGTCCCAGCCGCGTCGGCCCATTTGGACTGCTACAGCCGCTGGTGGATGGAGCCAAGAGCTTCCTGAAGGAAGACATGAACCCGCTCGCGGTCGAGCGTCCATTGTTTATTCTCGCGCCTATCATCTCTCTGGGTTGCGCGCTGATCTCCGTCGCAGTGGTGCCGTTCGGCGCGGTCACTCGCGTCGATGGCGTGGACCTCTTCCAGATCGCCAACGTCAATATCGGTTTGCTGGTCATTCTCGGCATTACGTCGATCGGAGTGTATGGAATCACGCTCTCCGGCTGGTCGTCGAACAATAAATACTCACTGCTTGGTTCGCTTCGTTCCACCGCGCAGGTCATCAGCTACGAACTTGCGCTTGGCCTTTCGGTGGTGGGCGTGGTGCTGCGCGCGCAGTCGCTCAATCTGCGCGTCATCGTCAGTAGCCAGTGCGCCCACGGAATGCTCTCGTGGAATATCTTTGGCGGCTTCCAGATTGTCGCCTTCTTTATCTACCTGATGTCCGCATACGCCGAGACCAATCGCGCGCCTTTCGATTTGGTAGAAGCAGAGAACGAGTTGGTGGCCGGCTACAACACTGAGTACAGCTCGATGAAGTTCGCCATGTTCTTCATGTCCGAATACGCCAACATGATTACCGTGAGCTGTGTCGCCACGCTGCTCTTCTTCGGCGGCGCGTCCAGCCCTTTCGGACACATCTTTGACGTCCTGCTCAACACGCCGGTTTTTAATGCCATTTTTCCGGTCTGCTGGTTTGTTGTTAAGGTCTTCAGCTTTCTTGCTCTTTACATCTGGGTGCGGGGCACACTGCCGCGCTTCCGCTACGATCAACTGATGAGTTTCGGCTGGAAGTTTCTGCTGCCGCTCGCCATGGCCAATATCATCGTCACCAGCTTTGTTCTTGCGATGCGGGGCTGAATCCGCACTGCCTTACAATCTCTAGACACCGGTAGCTGCTGCACCCAGCACTCAACGGACTGTCTCAGCGCGCATCAACGAAGGATGTACGGAACCTCATGCAACTGGCCCTCTTCATCATCTTCGGCGCACTGGCACTGGGAGGAGCACTGAACCTGCTCTACCAGCGCCATCCCATCCACAGCGCCCTGTCGCTGGTGGTTGTGATGATGTCGCTTGCCGTCCTCTACTGGTCGCTGGGCGCGGAGTTCCTTGCAGCGGCACAGGTCATCGTCTACTCGGGCGCCATCATGGTGCTCTTCGTCTTCGTCATCATGCTGCTGAACGCGGGCAAAGAGCAGCGCACCAAAGGCAGCCACGCCGCATACGCAGTCGGGTTCCCTGGAGCCGCGGCCATCTTCTGCCTGCTCAGCTTTGTCTTTCTCTCGGAGCGCGGCACGCTGAAGTCTTCCAACATCGGCGGCGACCTGAGCGATGGTTTGGACAACATCGCCCAAGTGAGCGCGATGCTCTTCAGCCGGCAACTGCTCCCCTTCGAGGTCACCTCGGTGCTTATCCTCGTTGCAATTCTTGGCGCTGTCGTGCTCGCGCGGAAGGAGCAATAGATGCAAGACTCCACATTCTACATCTCGTGCGGCTCGGTCATTACGGTCAGCATGGCGCTTTTGACATATACGACGAAACCACGATGGATACCAGCGATTGCTTTGGTCGGAAGTGGTCTTGCCCTGTCTGGAAGGATCCGACTCGACTACTTTCATGAGGCCAACGCAAAGTATATTTTCTCAATTCCGGGTGTGGCCCTCGTGGGCGTAAGCGTAATTCTGATGATCTACAGAATCATTATTCAGTGGAAGAGGGAGCGTGTATAGCATGGTGCCCACCGCGTACTACCTCATCCTTGCCGCTATGTTGTTTTCCATTGGGATTGCCGCGTTTTTAATCAAGCGCAACGTGATTACGATCTTTATTTCGATTGAGCTGATGCTTAACGCCGTCAATCTGACCTTCGTCGCCTTTGCCCACATGTGGCATCAGGTGAGCGGACAGATATTCGTTTTCTTTGTGATGGTGGTCGCCGCTGCCGAGGCTGCGGTCGGACTCGCAATTATCATCTCCATCTACCGCACGCGACAGACACTGAACGTCGACGAGCTCAACCTGATGAAATCATGAACCCCATGCCCGCGACTTATCTCTGGCTCATTCCGCTGCTTCCCTTCGCTGGCTTCCTGATCAACGGGACGCTGGGGCGAAGGCTGCCGCGTGCTGTCGTCAGCGCCGTGGCGCTGCTCTTCACCGCCGCACCCGCCGCTCTGGTCGCGTGGCTATTGACGACAATGTGCTCCGCAGGCGCGCCCAATACAATCGAATCGGTGATTCGACCCTTTGGATATGAATGGATCGCAATCTCCGGCTTCCACGCCGACTTCGCCTTTACCGTCGATCACCTCACACTGATTATGCTCGGCGTAGTCACCGGCGTCGGCTTCCTCATTCACATCTACTCGGTCGGATACATGGCGCACGAGGAGGGCTATTGGCGCTTTTTTGCGTATCTCAACCTCTTCATGTTCTTCATGTCGGTGCTGGTGCTGGCCTCCAACTTCCTGCTGCTCTTTGTCGGATGGGAGGGCGTGGGTCTCTGCTCGTACCTGCTGATCGGCTTCTACTTCAAGAAGACCTCCGCCGCGAATGCAGGCAAGAAGGCCTTCATCGTCAACCGCATCGGCGACTTCGGCTTTTTGCTGGCAATGTTTCTGCTGATCGCTCACTTCGGCACGCTGAGCTTCTCGCAGATCTTTGCCACGATCACCGATCACCCGGAGTGGCAGCGGCAGGGCGCGCACTTTCTGCCCGCAATCTGCCTGCTGCTTGTTCTCGGCGCGGCGGGCAAGTCCGCGCAGATTCCGCTCTACATTTGGCTACCCGACGCGATGGAGGGTCCCACTCCGGTCTCCGCGCTGATCCACGCAGCAACCATGGTGACGGCGGGCGTTTACATGGTCGCACGCTGTCATGTTCTCTTCAATAGCTCACCGCTTGCGCTCACCGTAGTCGCGATTATCGGCGCGGCCACGGCGATCTTTGCGGCCTCAATCGGCATGGTGCAGCACGACATCAAGCGCGTGCTGGCCTACTCGACGATTTCGCAGCTCGGCTACATGTTCATGGCCTGCGGAGTGGGGGCTTACGCCGCTGGCATCTTCCACCTGCTGACGCACGCGTTCTTCAAGGCGCTGCTCTTCCTCGCCGCCGGCTCTGTGATTCACGCACTCTCCGGCGAGCAGGACATGCGCAAGATGGGCGGATTGCGCACGCGCACGCCCATCACATTCTGGTGCATGAGCGCGGGTGTCTTCGCCATCGCGGGGATTCCGCCGTTTGCGGGATTTTTCTCCAAGGACGAGATACTCTACCAGACGTTCACCTCGAACAATCCGCTGCACATCGTTCTGTGGCTGGCCGGTCTGCTTACCGCGGGCATGACTTCGTTCTACATGTTCCGGCTTTGGTTCAAGACATTTTTTGGCGAGCCGCGCGTCGAGCAGCACACGAACGCACATCACAGCGTGCACGAGTCGTCGTGGATTATGCTGCTGCCGCTGGCGATTCTCGCAGTTCTTTCGGTGGTTGGCGGATGGATCGGCATTCCCGCCGCGCTCTTCGGCAGCAACCGCATCGAGCACTTCCTGGACCCCGTCTTTGCAAACAGAGCAGCCAGCGAAGTCGTCGCATCAACAACCGGCCACGGCCTCGAACTCGTCCTCGCCCTCGTTTCCGTTCTGGTTGCAGTCGCGGGCTTCTACATTGCCTACGTCTTCTACTACGAAAAACCAGAAACCGCCGCTGCGCTCGCAGGGCGTCACCGGCCTGCATACAATCTGGTCAAGAATATGTACTGGGTGGATGAGTTCTACCACGCATTTCTGATTACGCCGCTGTTGATGTTCACGCGCGGGATTCTGGAACTCGTCGTTGACAACGGCATCGTCGATGGCTCTGGTGCAGCCGCGGGTGCCACCACGCGCGGTCTGGCCTGGATCGAGCGCAAGCAGATATCCGGCAACATCCGCTCCTATGCTGGGTGGCTTGCCATCGGGGCGGCCGCCGTAATAGCCGTCATGATCTTCGGCAACTCTCTGTGGGGCCACCTATGATGAACATCGACCACATCATTCTGACCCTCATTGTCTTCTTACCGCTGGCCGGCGCGCTGCTGCTGGCGCTCTTGCCGGATCGCGGCAAGACGATGCAGTGGGCCGCGCTCGCCGTCACGCTGCTAACCTTCGGGCTCACGCTTCATCTGCCGTTCCACTACTCGTATGCGAGCCAGCCTGGCAGCTTCCAGTTCGAGCAGAACCTGCCGTGGATTGCCACGCCAGCCATCCACTATCATCTCGGCGTCGATGGCCTGTCGATGTGGTTGATGGTGCTGACCGGTCTGCTCGCGCCGCTCGGTGTATTGATTTCGTGGCGCGCCATCGGCGAGCGCAAGAAGCTCTTCTATGTTCTCTTCCTGCTGCAGCAGGTTGCTATGATGGGCATCTTCGTCTCGCTCGACATGTTTCTCTACTACGCGTTCTGGGAGATGTCGCTGGTGCCGATGACGGTCCTGATCGCCACATTCGGCCGCAGCAAAGGCCGCCGGCGCGCGGCAATTAAATATTTTCTCTATGCGTTCATCCCCTCCGCGTTGTTGCTGGCTGCGATGCTCTGGCTCTATGCGCAGACGGGCACCTTCGATCTGCCGAAGCTCGCCGCACTCGCCACGCAACACGCAATCTCGCCCAACGGCGCCGCGCTGTGGATTGCATCGCTGGGCTTTCTGCTGGCCTTCGCAGTCAAGGTCCCTGTCTTCCCGCTGCACGGCTGGCTGGTCGATGCCATCTCCGAGGCTCCCACCGCGGCCGTGATGGTGCTGGCCGGCAAGACCGCGCTCTACTCCATGCTGCGCTTCTCCTTCGCCATCTTTCCCGAGCAGTCGCAACGCATTGCGCCATTGATGATTGCGCTGGCTGCCATCGGCATCGTATACGGCGGTCTGCTTGCGCTGGTGCAGAACGATCTGAAAAAACTTGCAGCGTACTCCACGCTGGGCCAGCTCAGCTTCATCGTTCTCGGCATCTTCACCTTCACCATTGCAGGACTGGACGGCGGCATCTATCAGATACTCAACGAGAGCCTTGCCGGAGCGGCCCTGTTCATGCTGCTGGGCCTGCTCTACGAGCGCTACGGCAGCTACGACATGCGCGAGTACGGCGGACTGGCGCAGAAACTGCCATGGGTGGCAACGATGTTCGTCCTGGTGACGCTTTCCATCATCGGACTGCCCATGCTGAACAGCTTTGTCGGCGAGTTTCTTATTCTCACCGGCTCCATGCAATCCCCCTTCGCGCATCATCACCTGTGGACTGCGATGGCGGCTACCGGAGTGATTCTGAGCGCGGCGTACATGCTGCGAATGATCCAGCGCGTCTTCTACTGCGACGTGGGCCCGAAGCCGCAAGCGGTCGCCGGATGGGATCTCGACGCGCGCGAACATATGACGCTGTGGCCCGTGGTCGCGCTCTTCCTTGCAATGGGCCTCTTCTCGCAACTGTGGACGCGCGCCATCGACACTTACGGCGCGTCGATGGCCGATCACTTTGCAGCCATCCATGAAACGCCGCCCGCCGACCCTGCGGCGCTACAGACGACTTCGCCTCAAACCACCAACGGAGGCGCGCGCTAATGAATCTACCCACCTCCGTGATCGCGCTGCTGCCCGAGTACGTACTCACCCTCACCGGCGTTCTTATCATGCTCATCGAAGCGGTGTTGAAACCCGCCACCAGCCGCAAGCCGCTTGGCTGGCTGGCTATTGCTGGCACCACGGCCACCGGCTTCATTAGTTGGTATCAGCTTCGCCTCGGCGTACTCAGCGCCTTCAGCGGCAACATTCAGGTCGATGCTTTCAGCATCTTTTTTCACCTGCTGATTGGGGCGGTGGTTGTGGCCACGCTGCTCGGCTCGCTCGACTACTTCGATGGCCACGCCAGCTATTCGGGCGAGTACTTCGCACTGGTCCTGTTTGGGGCTGTGGGCATGATGTTGATGACCTGCTCAGTCGAGCTTCTGATGGTCTTCATCGGGCTTGAGATTTCTTCCATCTCGACATACATCCTCGCGGGCTTCCGCAAGGGCCATGGCACGGCGGTCGAGGCCTCGATCAAGTACTTCCTGCTCGGCTCGTTCGCCACGGCATTTTTCCTCTATGGCATAGCACTGGCGTATGGCGCAACCGGCTCGACCAGCATCGCTGCCATCGCTGCGGGGCTCGGGGCGAGTACGACCCCCCGCATGGCCTTCCTCGCGCTGGCCATGATGCTGGTCGGCCTCGGTTTCAAGGTCTCCGCCGCGCCCTTCCATGTGTGGACACCGGACGTCTATCAGGGTGCACCCGCACCGGTCGTCGGGCTGATGTCCACCGCGCCCAAGGCTGCCGCGTTCGCCGTCCTGCTACGCATCACCTTTTCGGGATTTCCGCTGATGCAGCACCGCTGGGCCATGCTGATGTGGGGGCTCGCCGCGCTTTCGATGACCATCGGCAACCTTGGAGCGCTGAAGCAGACCAACGTGAAGCGAATGCTGGCGTACTCCAGCATTGCACACGCGGGCTACCTGCTGGCCGCCTTCACGGCGTTTCCTGCCGCAGGCATCAGTGCCGCATGTTTCTACACCGCCGCCTACGCTGCGATGAATGTTGGGGCCTTCGCCGTCGTAACCCAGGTTGGCGGATACAAAGAGACACTGTGCAGCTTCAAGGACTATCAGGGACTCGCCATGCGTAGTCCCGTGCTGGCTGCGCTGCTCGCTTTCTTCCTGCTCTCGCTGATCGGGATCCCGTTTACCGGCGGCTTCTTCGGCAAGTTTTACGTCTTTAGTGCAGCGATCCAGGCCGGCCACGTCTGGCTCGTTGTCATTGGTCTATTGAACAGCGGCGTCGCCTGCTTCTACTACCTGAGGCTGCTCAGTTCGGTCTATACGAAGACGACCGAGACCATATCCACTCCCGGCCAAACCGACGCCAGCCTCACTGCAACACCACCGATCAGCGTTCCTGCGGGCATCGGTCTCACGCTTGCCGCCGCAGCCACGCTGCTGCTCGGCATTTTGCCCGGCAACATCCTCCAGCTGGCCAACTCCGCCAGTCTCAGCCTGCGCGCAACCGCTGCAACCACACGGTCTGCGGCGTCCTCCATCGACAACCAATCCAGCCTGTCCCCCTCAGGCAACGGCCGGTAGCCTGCAATAATAGATACAAACGGGCGCAGATTCATTACAATTCCAGCGACGGCTGCAACCCGCATCCGTCGTCATTCAATCAATCAGTGAGCATACCGGCCATGCAGTTTCACTCCGTCAATAGCCTCAGGGCATTCTTCGTCTCTCTCCTCTTTCTAGCCTGCTTCGCCACAACCGGCCATGCGCTGGTCGCGCCACATATCGTCACTGCTGATCGCATCGCCGCTGCGGACCGTGCCGCCGATGCTGATCGCATCGCACAACTGGAGAAGCAGGTGGCCGAGAACAAGGCTTCCTCGGCCGCCGCTGCGGCATCGGCAGCCGCCGCCACAGCCACCGCGCAATCTGCCGGCGACAATGCCTGGGTGCTGACCAGCGCACTGCTGGTGCTGATGATGACCGGCCCAGGGCTGGCGCTGTTCTACAGCGGCCTGGTGCGCAAGAAGAACGTGCTGGGCACCATGATGCAGAGCTTCGCCATGATGGCCGTCATCACGGTGCTGTGGGTGGTCTGCGGCTACTCGCTGGCCTTCGGGCCGGGCAACGCCTATATCGGCGGCCTGCACAACGCGTTTCTGCACGGCGTGGGACTGACGCCGAACCTGGCCTACGCACCCACCATTCCCGAGCAGAGCTTCATGATCTATCAGCTCATGTTCGCCATCATCACGCCGGCCTTGATCGCGGGGGCCTTCGCCGAGCGCATGAAGTTCTCCGCCATGCTGCTCTTCTCGGTGCTGTGGGCGCTGCTGGTTTACAGCCCAGTGGCGCACATGGTGTGGGGCGTCGGCGGTCTACTGAACGCGGCGGGCAGCCATCCCTGTCTGGACTTCGCCGGCGGCACTGTAGTCCACATCACCTCGGGCGTCTCGGCGCTGGTCACCGCGCTCTATCTGGGCAGACGGCTTGGCTACCCCAAGGAGGCCATCTCGCCGCACAGTATGGTTCTCTGCTTTATCGGCGCCGGCCTGCTGTGGGTGGGCTGGTTCGGCTTCAACGCGGGCAGCGCGCTGGGCGCGGGCCCGCTGGCCACCAGCGCCTTCGTCAACACGCAGTTCGCGGCGGCTGCGGGCGCAATCAGCTGGGGCGCGGCGGAATGGATTCGCAGCGGCAAGCCAAGCGCGCTAGGCGCGGTATCCGGCGCGGTTGCGGGGCTGGCAACCATCACCCAGGCGGCGGGCTTCGTGCAACCCATCTCGGCGGTGCTGATCGGGCTGATCGCCGGTGCGGTCTGCTTCTTTATGGTGGTCAAGGTGAAGGGCTGGTTCGGCTACGACGACTCGCTGGACGCATTCGGCGTGCATGGCGTAGGCGGAACGATGGGTGCTCTGCTAACCGGAATCTTCGCATCGAGTGCGATCAACCCCATCTTCGGCAAGGACGCCCTCGGCCATCCGCGGCCCACGGGCTGGGTGGACGGCAACCCTGCGCAGGTGCTGCATCAACTCACCGCCGCCGCCATCGGCTGGGGCTTCGCCATCGTCGGCACACTGGTGATTCTGTTTGTCGTCGACCATGTTGTCGGGCTGCGGGTCAGCGAGGACGACGAGGAGCAGGGCCTGGATCTGACGCAGCACGGAGAACAGGGCTACGACTGGGACAGCACCACCGCATGAGTATTTTGCCTCATCCGTTCGCAGTTGTACCGTGAACGGATGCAGCGGAATCGCGCTCAGAAGCCGTTGGCCAATAGAGACTCCACTGTCAGCTCGCGCATTGCGGCATCGGCCTGCGCGCGGCTCTCTGCGTACTTGGCCATCACATCCACCTCGATGTTCAGCGCCATTCCCGGCGTGAGCGTGTGCAGGTTGGTGGCCGAGTAGGTATGGGGCAGAATGGCAATCCATATCTCGTCACCTTCGATGCCCGCGACCGTCAGGCTGATCCCCTCGACGGCGATGGATCCCTTCAGAACCACATAGCGCATCAGCTCCCGCGGCAGGCGCACGCGAACCACCCAGTCGGTAAGCCCTGCGCCTGCCTGCGACGCGTCTGGTTGTGTTGCGGCCGGCGAAGTCCAGCCGCTCTGCACGAGGTCCGGCTGGGTTCCTGCTGCGACCGGCTCAATCGAGATCAGCGTGCCTGTTCCGTCGACGTGGCCCTGCACCACATGACCGCCCAGCGGTGATCCGGCCGCGGTGGGCAGCTCCAGGTTCACTAGCGAACCCGGAACCAGGCGCGAGAGCGTGGTGCGCGCGATGGTCTCCGCGGCAAGGTCGGCCGAGAAGCGTGGAGGAAATGCGCCCGGCTCGATGCTGAGCGCCGTCAGGCAGACCCCGCAGACGGCGACGCTGTCGCCCAGATGCAGCCGCTCGGCGATCCCCGGCGCGGCAACTGTGAGCCGCGATGCGCCCGCCGTCGGGGTAAAGGCGATCACCTCGCCCGTCGTCTCTATCAGTCCGGTAAACATAGCTCTAGCCTAGCGCATCTCCTCGGCTAAATGAATGACGACTCGTGTGGGCTGCGCCAGAATGACGACGCATGGTGGGGTGGGGGCGATTCGTGCGATGCTATTGGGAGACGGTGTTTTAATGCGTTGCGGAGGGGTGGATTTGGCGGATATTGCGGCATTTCTGGCGGGATTCGAGCGGTTTCAGGAGCGGTACTTCGGCGGCGGAGAGAGCGTCTTTGAGCGGCTGCGGCAGGGGCAGAGCCCGCGGGCGCTGGTGATCTCGTGCTGCGACTCGCGGGCCGATCCGGGGATGCTGCTGGGCGCGGGGCCGGGGGAGATCTTCGTGGTGCGGAATGTGGCGAATCTGGTGCCTCCGTACAGCGACAGTGCGGAGCTGCCCGGCATACGCGCCGACATCGAGTTCGCGGTGAAGGAGTTGAACGTGGAGCGGATCATCGTTCTGGGGCACTCCGGCTGCGGCGGGATTGGCGCGCTGATGGACGGCGAGGGAGAGCCGGGCGGCAGGTTCGAGTTTATCGGCGCGTGGGTGAGCATTGCGCGGGCAGCGCGGGAGCGCGTGCTGCGGGAGATGGCGGGCGAGAGCCGCGCGGTGCAGCGGAAGGCCTGCGAGCAGGAGGCAATTACACTCTCGCTGGAGAACCTGCGGTCGTTTCCGTGGATTAAGGAACGCGTGGCCGCAGGAACGCTGATGCTGCATGGATGGTACTTCAACATGGACGCGGGCGAGTTGCTGGGCTATTCGGCGGAGATGGGGAGATTTGCGGCGCTGGTGGCGAGGGCCGGAGATGGCGGGGTCAACGTGGGGTGAGGATGAGAGTGTGGGTGATGCTGGGCTGGGTGGCGGCTGGTGTGAAGGGGAGCGGGTAGGTTGTGCCGCGCAGCCAGGATTGGAGCTGGTCCATGTACCAGGGACTGGCGGGGTTGCCGGACTGGCCGAGTACCAGGTTGAGGGTGGTTCGGTCGGGATCACTGAGGTCGGCGGTAAAGCGCTCGGAGGGGCCGAAGGCGTGGCCGACCTGCTTGACGGTGGTGAGGTCGCCGCTCTGCTGCTGCGGGCCGGTCCCGGTGGGCACGCCGAGCAGGAGGCGGGCGAGCAGGGTTACGCGGGAGAAGATGGGGTGATCGATCTGGAGCGGGAAGGCGCTTCCCTGCTGCCAGCCTCTGAGGTCGCGCGGAGCATGGGCCACGCGCAGGCCGCGCTGGACGACGGCGGCTAGGAAATCGTCCCATGTGGCGAAGCCGGTGGGGAGCCAGCGAGCGGGAGCGTGGGAGATGAGCTGTTCCTCGACGCTGGAGCGCTCGCCCCAGGTATAGACCTGCCAGAGGTTGGCAACTCGGGCGGCGTCGTTGCGCAGGTTTTTTACCCTGGAGAGGTCCTCGCCTTGCGCAAGCGGCGTGGCGGCCTCTGGAGCGAGCTTGGGGATGAGCAGCATGGGCCAGAAGGCGACACGGGCAGCGTTGACGATGGCAGGCGCACTGGAGTTGGCATCGACGTTGCCGTTCCAGTCGCGCAGCAGATCGGCGGCCTGATGCAGCGTCGAATCGTTCTTTAGCGGGCCGTTGGCGTGGTCGATGGAGTAGGCGAGCCGCTGGGCGATGATGTGGTCCAGGTTGGAGTAGACATCGTTCTGGAGGGTGAGCATGTCAGCCGGGGTAAGCGGGTGGCTGGGGGCAAGCGTTTTGTTGGACGCAGTATTTTGTGGGGGGCTGACTACAGGTATTTTTCCGGGGCTGGCTTCGAGGACACGGTAGATGCGTTCGGTGCGGTAGGGCGCCATCCAGTCGAGGGTGATGGGATAGCGGTAGCCGGGTGGGATGACGCTGGCGTTGGCCGTGGCGAGAACGCCGTCGGCGGGATCGAAGGCCTGGGGGAGCTGGTCGAAGGGGATGGTTCCCGCCCACTCATGGGCGAGCGCATCGGGCGCGGTGGCGTCGGTGGGGACCGGCGAGAGCGGGCCGGGATTGTTGATGTCTCCGCGAATGGGAATGCGGCCAAGGGCGTGATATGCGATGTGGCCCTGATCGTCGGCGAAGATGAGGTTCTGCGCGGGGCCTCCCCAGGCGGCGAAGGCGGCGAGCATAGAGGTCCAGTCGGTGGCCGAGTCGACGGCGAAGAAGGGCGCAGTCAGGTTGGCGGGGTCGTAGATGGTCCAGCGAAGGCTGAGGCTTCGGCGTTCGGTGGGGAAGACGCTGGAGACGATGGGGATGTCTGTATCGCCGTGGCGGGTGAGCGGGACGTCAAGGATGACGTCGGCGCTGCCGCGGACCTGGATGACTTCGGTCTGGTAGCGAACGGCGCTCCAGGTGCCGTTGGGGAGCTGATACTCTGCGCCGGAGGCGGTGCCGCGAGTGTGCTCAATGTAGAGGTCCTGTACGTCCGCGCCGAGGTTGGTGAATCCCCAGGCGACGTGGTCGTTGTGGCCAGCGATAACGAATGGCGTGCCGGGCAGTGTGATTCCGGCGACGTGGAAGTCGGCCAGCGGAGCGGGGTTCGCGGCTTGCAGGTCAGCCTCGTACCACGGCTCTGGCACGCTGAGCGAGAGATGCATGTCGTTTGAGAGCAGCGGCTTTCCCGATGCGGTGCGCGAGCCGGAGACAGCCCAGGCGTTCGATCCGGCGACACAGGTGCTGCAGGGCGCGTGGAAGAGGGCAAGGGTCTGATTGAGGGCGAGAAGGTCGGACGGGGAGGTGGTGGCGGGTGCGGGTTTGTGGAGGTGCGATTGCGACTCGTCAAGCGGCATGTCGTTGTACTCAGGCTGGGGCGCGGAGACGTCGGGAATGGGCTGGCCGGGGTAGTGGTCGCGCCAGGAGCCTACCGGGTAAAGATCGGCGATGAGGTCGGGCGAGAGATGCTCGGCGAGAGCCTCGCGGCCGAGCTTCGCTGGGAAGCCGGTGGTGAGGTCCTGAAAGAGGGCGAGCTCGACCAGGATGGAGTCGCGCGGGGTCCACGGGGCGGGCTGGTAGGCGAGCAGACGGAACTCGACCGGCAGGTGGGCGCGCTGGGCGGCGATGGAGGCGTTCACGCCACGCGCGTAGACCTCCAGCCAGTGGCGCTGATCGGCGGGAAGAACGGCGATGGCGCGGTCGGCGGCGGCGCGCAGTTGGAGGATGCGCTGCAGGCGGTCGTGCTCCAGCATGGAGCGGCCAAGGATGGCGGCGAGCTGGCCGGAGGCGTGGCGGCGCAGCAGGTCCATCTGCCAGAGGCGGTCCTGGGCGGTGACGTAGCCCTGCGCGAAGATCAGGTCGTCCATCGAGCTGGCGTGGATGTGAGGCACGCCTCGTGCGTCGCGGGCGACCGTTACCGGCGCGGCGAGACCGTAGACGGCGAGTGAGCCATCGAGTTGCGGCAGGTTCTGGCGCATCGCGTTGCGGATGAAGTGACGCCCGGCGAGGACTGCGGATGCGGCGAGTGCGGCGAGAAGCGCGAAGAGCAGACAGAAGACGAGCAGCCTGTGGCCCGCGGCGCGACGAGTGGGCCCATTGAGGTCGGCTACGAGAGCGGCTTTGAGTGCGACGTCTGCTGTGGGCGGGGCTTCCGGCTCGGCGTCTGGTGTGGGC
>Ga0187851_10000684_pt1 | contig 34036 bp, 33 predicted proteins | sample June2016WEW_6_10_FD_132997 | JGI IMG/M metagenome (GOLD analysis project Ga0187851, IMG submission 132997) | Peatland microbial communities from SPRUCE experiment site at the Marcell Experimental Forest, Minnesota, USA - June2016WEW_6_10 | ecosystem: Environmental > Terrestrial > Soil >...
ATGTGAAGGATTCTGCGATGGTGTCGCAATTTTGCGATGTTTTTCGCCTCAGCGGCGTCGGCTTTTGCCGATAGTGGCGAAGGCCTTGCCTGCTCCCGCGCGGCAGGCGTGACGCCAGCCGGTACGGCGGCGCTACTCCGCGTCTGCGGATCGGCGTGTGGATCCAGAGTTACGGAGCGGGGTCACGCACGAATGTGATGGCAACCTCGTCGCGGTAGATCGGCTGCCAGGCTGGGGTTTCAAGGACGATGTTGGCCAGAGCCGAGTCTTTGGGGACGAGTATGCAGCGAACGTCCTGCTGAGTGAGGAAGTCGCTCCAGCCCGGTTGGACGTGAGTCATCTTCAAGTAAGACTTTAAGTATTGCTCGCCGTAGAAATCGTGGCGGTCGTCGATGACCACTTTCACTTGCGGATAGAGGCGGTAGATCAAGTATCCGCCCCAGTAATCGGGGGCCAGGATCGCGCTCTGCCCCGGATGTGCCCGCAGATAATCTACGGCCGCTACGGGAAAGCGCTGGGCGCTGAAGTGGGCGTTCATCAGGCGCGATTTCGCGAGCGAGCCTCCATGAGCCGTAGTCGCGCAACAGAGCGCAACGCCCGCCAGCGGCCACAGATGGCCGGTGAGGCTCAATTCCACGGCTTGCATGCGCTGCAGGAAATTTGCGAGGGAAAGCCGGCGAGTTAGGTGCAGAATCGCGTCCGATAGCCACGGCCCGGTCACCAGAGTCAGTAACAAGGATGCGACGGGGATATTGCGTGACGCGTAAAGGCCGGAGTACACGGCGAACAAGACGAGCAGGAGCTGACTCGGTCGGATGCGCCGGCGGGTTGCGCTCCGGCTCTCCGCCGCCAAGCCCACAAGAGCCAGCAGTAACAAAACTGCAAAGCATTTTTGAGCGACGCCATGAAAATTCGGCGACTGAAATTCATCAATGTGATCCATGAGAAAGCGGTTGGTCAGATAGCGGTAGATATGAACGTGCAAGTGATAGCCATAAGGATTGACGAAGGTCGCGGCCACTGACAGGCTGCCCATGATCGTGAGAGCGCGGACGAGGCGCCCTGCTTGCAATTTCTGCAGAGCTTCGTCGAAGCGATCTTCTTTCAGCCTGAACCACTCCCACACCGCGTCGAGCGAGTAAATCGCCAGCAGCACGAAGCCGACGAGAAATCCCCCGTGCAGGTTCACCCACGAGAGCATCGAAAATGGCAGGATGTTGAGGAGGTCAAGGCGGCGGGATTCGGAGTAGGAACGAGGGAACGGAAAAGCGCCGGCCGCGGACTCCAGATACACAAACCATATCAGCGTAAACAGCCAGCTGAGGACATGCGGGCGCGCCAGAAAATGAATCATCGAGGCCGACGCCGACAGCAGAATCAAAACCACCGCCGCCGCAACATTTGTGCCGCGGCGCACAAGCAGGCCGAACGTCCAGGCGAAGGTGGTCGCGATGATCAACGCGGTGAACAGTACGACTCCGTTTAATCCCGCCTTGCGATCGAGCCGGCCGACGATCACATCGTAAGACCACTCCCAGGCGAACCACGGCTTGCCCGACATGGTGGCCGAGAATGGATCGCTGCGGGGAACGGCGTGATTGGCCAGGATCAGTTGGCCGGCGCGGATGTGCCAGCCGATGCCGGCGTCTCCGAGCAGGCGCACGGACAAGTTCGTGAACACGAGCACGCCCAGAAGAGTCAGGAAAACCAGGTCGGAGGCGGAGGGGAGCAGCCAACGCATCCAGCCGGAGCTGAGATGTTTCGAGGCGGGCAGCGATAAACCTGCGGAAGTTGTGGAACCAACGGCCATGGCGCGAATCTTATAGAGTAGCGGAGCGAACCGCAATCACATGACGAGTACCGGCGGTAGACCACGGGTGGTAATCGTAGGAGCGGGCTTCGGCGGTCTGAACGCCACGCAAAAGCTGGCTAGCGCCCCAGCACAGATCACCGTCATCGACCGTTCCAACCATCACACCTTCCAGCCGCTGCTGTATCAGGTGGCGACGGCGGGTTTATCTCCTGGAGAGATTGCGGCGCCGATCCGGTCGATTCTTAGCGGGCACAAAAATGTCGAAGTGCTGATGGATGAGGTGAACGGCTTCGACCTCGAGCGCCGCATGGTGCGGACCGCGGATCAGGAAGTGAGCTACGATTTTCTGATCGTCGCGGCCGGGGCGAGCCACGCCTATTTCGGCCACGAAGAGTGGGAAAAGCTGGCGCCGGGTCTGAAGACCGTCGAAGACGCAACGGAGATTCGCCGCCGCGTGCTGCTGGCTTTTGAGCTGGCAGAGCGCCGCGCCAATGCGGGCGGCGGAGTCGATCCCTTGAACTTTGTGGTGGTCGGAGGCGGGCCTACCGGCGTGGAGTTGGCGGGAACGCTGGCGGAAATCTGCGCCCACGCCCTGGCCAACGATTTTCGCTCGATTGAACCGAGCCGGACGCGTATTCGGCTGATTGAAGGCGGGCCGGTGGTTCTGCCGGCTTATGCCGAGGATCTCTCGCGCAGCGCTCGCTCGCAGTTGCAGCGACTCGGCGTGGAAGTGATCACGTCGAAGATGGTGTCCAACATCGAGCCCGGAATGATTTCGATGGGTGACACCAAGCTCAAGGCAGACGTGATTCTGTGGGCGGCGGGCGTGGCGGCTTCGCCGCTGGGCAAAAAGCTGGGCGTGCCGGTGGATAAAGCGGGGCGGGTGCAGGTGGAGAGCGACCTGAGCATTCCCGGGTATCCGGAGGTTTTTGTCATTGGAGATCTGGCCGCGCTCAAGGACAAGTCCGGCAAGTTGCTTCCCGGCGTTGCGCCGGTGGCGATTCTGGAAGGGCGATTCGTGGGCAAATTAATTCGCCGCAGGCTTGAGCGTGGGCAAAGCCCGTCGGCGACCCGCGAGGTCTTCCACTATTTTGACAAGGGCAGTCTCGCAACGATTGGACGGGCCGCGGCTGTGGCTCAGTTTGGCAAGATCCACATCTCTGGATTCATCGCCTGGCTGACTTGGCTGTTTGTGCATATTTTCTTCCTGATTGGCTTTCAGAACCGCGTGCTGGTTTTTATCCAGTGGGCCTGGTCTTATTTCACCTATGAGCGCGGGGCGCGGCTGATTACCGGCAGCACCGACTTGCCGGGGTGGTCGGAGGCGCGGCTCGAGAATTCTTCTCCGGCTTCCGCGAGCGAAAATAAGGTAGAAAAAATCACGGCGTGATTCGCGGTTTGAGCGAGAATGGTCTTAGCCGGAATTGGGTTATGAAGAGCCATCTGATCTGTCGAATTGCGGTCTTGATCGCACCAGTTCTCTTCGTTTTCGCCCTTCCTTCTGCCTGCGCTGAAGTTCTCAAGATTATGCTCAACGACACGATCCAGCCCGTCACCGCGGAATATATTGCGCGCGCCATTGACGAGGCGCATCGCCGCAACGATCAGGCTTTATTGATCGAGATCAACACGCCCGGCGGGCTGGTGGAGTCGACGCGGGAGATTATCGAAAAAATCACGGCGTCGCCCGTTCCGGTGATCCTTTATGTGACGCCGGGAGGCAGCCGCGCGGCTTCGGCGGGATTTTTTATCCTGGAATCGGCGGATATCGCCGCCATGGCGCCGGGTACGAATACGGGCGCGGCGCATCCGGTGACGCTCGGCGGCGGCAACGTCGATGAAGTGATGAAGCAGAAGATGGAGAACGATGCCGCCGCGCTCATGCGCTCGGTGGCCGCCCGCCGCGGACGAAATGTAGAGGTTGCCGAAAGCACGGTGCGGCAATCGAAGTCCTTTACCGAGCAAGAAGCGCTAACCCAGCATTTGATCGACTACGTGGCATCGAACGAAGACGATCTCTTCCGGCAGATCGAGAGCAAGAGTTTCAAGCGCTTCAACGGGCAAGAGGTCACGTTGAAGCTCGCCGGCCAGCCCGTGCTGCCCTTCGGCATGACGCTGAAGGAACAAATTCTCGATCACTTGATGGACCCCAACATCGCCTTCATCGTTCTGGCCATCGGGGCTCTGGCGCTTTATGCCGAGTTCAATCATCCCGGGGCGGTGGTTCCGGGGACGGTGGGGATTGTTTTTATTCTGGTCGCGGTGTTCGCTTTGAATTTGCTGCCCACGCGCTTTGCCGCGCTGGTGCTGATTCTGGGCGCATTTGCGCTCTTCGCTGCTGAAGCCAAGTTTGCCAGCCATGGCGTGCTCACAGTCGGCGGCATCGCTCTGATCACGTTAGGCGGGTTGCTGCTGGTGGATTCGCCGCTGCCGGAGATGCGAGTGCATTTGCTCACGGCGCTCGGAGTGAGCATTCCGCTGGGGGGTATCACGGCTTTCCTCATGACGCTCGCGGTTAGAGCCCGGCGCAACAAAGTGGTAACCGGCGTGGAAGGGATGGTGGGAGAAGCCGCCGTGGCGCAGACCGCGCTGTTGCCGCGAGGCAAAGTTTTTGTGCATGGCGAGCTGTGGGATGCAGTATCCTCCTCCAACTTAGCTGCCGGAGAGTCCGTGGTGGTGCGCCGGGTCGACGGCTTAGTGTTGTACGTTGACCCGTGGGCAGTCGCTCACCCTGCGCCCGCCACCGCCGTTCTTTAATGGGAGCGCGCACCAGCGCAATCAACCTCCGGCATCCGAATTCCCTGCCCTTCTCAATTCCCTGCGTTACAATCCGCGTTAGACGCAGTGTGGGCCTCACGCGTGGAGGTGTCGATGGAGTTTCTAGGCGTAAGCGTTGGATTCGTCACCATTGTCATTATCGTGGTTGCTCTGTACGCGCTCAGTTCCATCAAGATTTTGGCGGAATATGAGCGCGGGGTGATTTTTCGCTTTGGGCGTCTTTACCATCGCGCCAAGGGGCCGGGAATAATCTTGGTGCTTGCTCCCATGGACCGCATGGTTCGAGTTTCGCTGCGCCAGGAAGCGCTCGAAGTTCCACCGCAGGACATCATTACTCGCGACAACGTTACCCTCAAAGTGAACGCAGTTATTTTTCTGCGAGTGACCGATCCCAGCAAAGCGGTGGTCGAAGTTTCCAACTACGTTTATCAGACTTCGCAGTTTGCGCAGACCACGCTGCGTTCGGTGTTAGGCGAACAGGAGCTCGACGAACTGCTCGCGCACCGCGAGAAGATTAATCTTCGCCTGCAAAGCATTCTCGACCAGCACACTTCGCCCTGGGGAGTGAAGGTAACCAACGTCGAGGTGAAGCAAGTCGACATGCCGGAATCGATGCTGCGCGCCATGGCCAAGCAGGCCGAGGCGGAGCGCGAAAAGCGCTCCAAGATTATTCACGCCGAGGGCGAGTTCTCGGCGGCGCAGCGGTTGGTGGATGCGGCACATTTGCTGGCTACGGAGCCGGTGAGCGTGCAGCTTCGCTATCTGCAGACTTTGACGGAGATCGGGGTCGAGAAAAATACCACCGTTATCTTTCCCGTGCCGGTGGATTTTTTCTCCGGTCTGCAGAAGCTGTTGGGTTCGGGCGGCGGGGATGCGACACCGCCTCCGGCGAAGGCGGCTTAAGCACGGTGCTGGGGGTCTTGCAGTGGACATCGCGCAGCGGCTGAAGCCGAGCGGCTTGAGGCCGGGCTCTTTCAAAGCTCCGTGAGCCTTCTGCGGCAGGGAGTGTTTCAACATCTATGGCAGCTACAAAAGACACGGAAATCACGCTGGGCACAGCGAAGTTGCTTTCGTTATTCTTCGGTCTGGTGATTGTGTGCGCAGTGTTCTTTGCTTTGGGCTATACGCTCGGGCGAAAAAGCGATAGCGGCTTTCCCGCCGTGGCGGGAGCGGCTGCGCCCGCAGGCTCCAACCCCGTGAAGCCGGCTGGGTCCATGGGTACCGGATCGGCAGCGCCGATGACATTTTACAAAGCGGTGGAGCAGAAGTCCGCCGATTCGCAATTAACGCCTGCGGCCAGCGATGCGGCGTCGGGTGCATCCGCCGGCAATTCGGCGAGCGCGCCTGCGGGAGAATCGGAAACCCAGGCGGCCAAGCTGCCCGATCCCATGGCGCCGATTCCAGGGACCGGTTATTTTGTGCAAGTGGCTGCGGTCACCAAGCAAGACGACGCCGACGCGCTGGTGGACGCGCTGAAGAAAAAACAATATCCCGCATTCGTCGCGGGCAATTCCGCTCTCGACAAATATTTTCGCGTGCAACTCGGGCCCTTTGGCGACATTAAAGAAGCCGAAAGCATGCGCACCCGGCTGATCAACGACGGCTACAATCCGATCCTCAAGAAATAAGCACCTCTTCGCGATTTTCTATAACTTCTATGAAGGCGACTTCGCTGTTGAACCGCCGTGTGATGTTTAAGCTGCGCGGCATGGACCCGCTCGACTCGACCGTGCTCAAGCAGGATGAAGGCGGGTATTGGATTCGCGGCGGGACGCTGGCCGGACATCTCAAGCAGGCGAACTGTTCTCTTCCGGAAAGCGACGTGCGCTACCTGGAGTTCTCGCGGGTGGAATGGGTGCGGGCTACGCGCAAGCGCGGATGATCCGCAGCCAAGCTTTTCCATTTGATCCAATCATCGCCGGAGCGCTGCCGAAAAAGGATTCGTATTAGGGCATCGCTTCAGCGACGCCAAACCACGGCCAGGTTGGAAAGGCTCTAGCCACTGCGGGTTGCCCGGTCCCAGCGGCTTGAAGCCGATTTCGACGCCTCACGCCCCCAGCGTCATGCCTGAAAGCATGACCTGATACGGATCCCAGTCGGATGACCATCCCGTAGATTGACAGGTGTCGATTTATGAATTATTCGTAATCCACGTATGACGACTCCAGTGACTTCTCTCAACCGCACCCTGCCTGCGATCGCCGATCCGACGCGTCGGCTCATTTTGAGTACGCTTAAGCAGCGCGGCAAAGCTTCCCCGAGCGCCTACGGCGCGGGAAAGAACGGATGGTGCGCCGGGGGTATCGAAGAACGCGTGCATCTGTCGCAATCCACCGTATCTCATCACATGGCAATCCTGACAAAAGCGGGGCTGGTGACAGCGGTGAAGCAGGGGCAATGGCGCTGGTATCGGCGCAACGAAAAAGCATTGCGGCAGCTGGTGAAGAGTTTGCGCGCCGAGTTGTAGGCGGATTTAGCTGGCGGAGGCGGCGGCTGCGTGTGTCTCTTGCAGTAGGCGGCGGGCTTGCGCGATCAGATCGCCGACCTCGAAGGGTTTTACCAAGTAAGGTATGTTTTTCTCCTGCAGGAACGCTCGTTCATCGTCTTGCTCTACGCCATTCGAGAACGTAAATAAAATGTGCTGTTCCATGTGAGGACAGTTTTGCAGTAGCCACTCATGGGCTTCTTTGGCATTCCAGTCGCCGGGCAGCTTGGCGTTGATGATGAGGGCGTCGAAGGGTTCGGAGAGCAGACGGATTCTCACGTCTTCGCTCTTGGTCGCGGTCACCACTTCCGCGCCGGCGCCGGCGAGCACGTCGCGCTCAAACTCCAACACGGCTTCCTCTTCCTCGACCAATAACACGCGGCCCTGGATTGCGCCCTCGCGCCGGGGCGCGGGCTGCGCCACGCCGGGCGAGGCTTCGGCCGAGACGGCCATCGGCAAGCGAACTTCCACCACAGCGCCGGCCGCGGCGCCGGCTTCCATCGCGTTGTGCGCAGTGATATCGCCGCCATGTTCTTTCACAATGCCATAGCAGATGCTGAGTCCGAGGCCGGTGCCTTTGCCCACATTCTTGGTGGTGTAGAAGGGATCGAAAATTCTCTTCGGGTCTTTGATTCCGGGGCCGTCGTCGGCGAATTGGGCGCAGACGTCGCCATGCTCGCGGTACACGCGAATTTTGAGTTTTCCCGAGTGCCCGGTCTCGAGAATGGCGTCGACCGCATTGTTGATGATGTTCAGAAATACTTGTTCGATCTGATGGGGATCGGCGATGACCAACGCGGGCTCCGGCCAAAGGTCCTTCTCGACGACGATGTGATTGACCTTGAGGTCGTAGTCGCGGAGCGCGAGCGTCTCATCCATTACTTTGCGGATGTCGACTTCGTGGCGCTCGGGCTTGCGCTGGCGGGCGAAGGAAAGCAGATTCTGCACTACGCGATGGGTGCGCTGCGCCTGCTTGAACATTTTGCTGACGTAGTCCTGAGCGCGGTCGTTCAAGCCTTCGCTTTCGAGCAACTGCGCGTAGCCAAGAATCGCGGTGAGAGGATTATTTAATTCGTGCGCCACTCCGGCGATCAACTGGCCCACGGCGGACATTTTTTCGCTCTGCAGCAACTGTTCCTGAGTGCGGCGCAAATCCTCGTAGGCCTTGCAGGTCTCTTCGTAAAGGCGAACTTTTTCGATGGTTGTGGCTAACTGGCGGCTGATCGCCACCAGCAGATTTTCTTCGCCGCTGGAGTATTCGTGCTCGCCGAGGCTGCGCAGGCCCATGAGTCCGATGGGAGTTTCTTTGCCCCAGAAGAGCACCCACACCCAAGAGCCATCGTTGCTGGAGCGGATGAACTCGGCTACAGAACCGGTGAGGTGCGGAAGATATTCGGCGGTGAGAACTTCGGCGCGAGAGCGCGTCACCAGATCTCCGAAGCCTTCGGCAAAGGTGATTTCGGCCGGGCGGCGATGGCTGCGGCTGCCCGGCCCCCAGGAGGCGCGGCGGCGATACGTGGGAGAGTCGGAGTCCGAGACGTACACGGCGCCGCTCTCGGCCGCGAACAGAGAAACCACCTGCCGGAGAGTCAGGTTCAGAATTTCATCCAGATCGAACGACTGTGTCGCGACCACCGCCATGGCGTTGAGCGCGTTGAGTTCGCGGTTGCGGCGGCGCATTTCGTCTTCGGCGCGGCGCTTCTCGGTGACGTCGAGGACAAAACCCTGATAGCGCTCGATATTGCCGGCGGCATCGCGCGTGACGAAGCTGCTTTCGGCTACCAGCAGCAACGATCCATTCTTGCGCCGCATGGTCACCTCGAAGTTGCGCACGTAATTTTGTTCTTCGATGTGCGTGCGAAAAGCTTCCCGCTGGTTCGCATCTACGCGGATATCTTCGTTCAGATTCAGAGTGAGCAATTCTTGGCGGCGCTCGTAGCCCAGCAGGCGCACGAAGGCGTCGTTGCAATCGAGCAGGCGGCCTTTGGGCGTGGCGACGTAGACGCCTTCCTGCACTTGTTCGAAGAGCAAACGATATTTTTCTTCCGCCGAGCGGCGCTCGGTGATGTCGCGAACGATGTGGATGGTTCCCTTGCGCGCGCTGCCTTGCTCGCTATAGGAAGACGTGGAAACCGCGGAGAAGCCGCCGAAGCAGGGGTCGGGGCCTTCGCTGATTTCTGCGCCGCCGCGGGCGCAGTAGGGGCAGCCCGTCCATTCGCCCAGGCCGTGCGGCAAGACGGTTTCGCAGGTGCTGCCGATTACGTCGGACGAGGATTGGCCCACGTTTTCGAGCAGTACCTGATTCGCCTTGAGGATGCGAAACTCGGCGTCGTGGGCGAAGATGATGTCGTGCACCGAATCGAAGGTGTTTCTCCATTGGCGTTGCGATCGCAAAGCCTGTTCCAGCAGGCGGAAGTTTTCGATGGCGATTCCCAGTTGGCGTCCGCAGGTCTGCAGGAATTCAACTTCCTCGGGAACTAGCGTGCGTTTGGTGGGACGGCCAAGCAGCAAGAGGCCGACGGGATCTTTCTTGCCCAGCACTGGCAACAGAATTAGGTGACGAAGCCGTTCCGCTTTGAGCAGCGCTTTATCTTCCGGATTCGTGACCCCTTTGGCTGCCAGTTGCAATACACCTTGCTGCAGCAACAGCGACGTGTTCTCGGAGAGTTCCACGGTGCCGGCTTGGCGCAGAAATTCCTGGCAGACGCCGGCCGCATGGGTTGCAACCAGGTGCTCGCCTTCCATGAGGCGGAACCACGCCGCTTTGCTGCGAGTAAGCTGGCGCAGATTTTCCAGGAGTTCGGGCAGCATGGCGCCTTGCTGTTGCGCTTGCACGATGCTATCGATGAGGGCTTGCAACGTGTGCAGCCGGCGGGCCCGGGCGCGAGCCTCGGTGAGCACAATCCAGAACATGCTGAGGCCAAGGGCAACATCCGCGATAGAAGATACGACTGACGGCAGCAAATGATCGAGGGGAGGATAACTCAGATGCTGCCACATCAGAAACGAGACCAGCATCCATGGCCCCAGCTCGCGGCGTCCTCGGCGGGCGCGCACCAGAGTAAAAGACGCTGCCAGGAGAATAATTTGATAAGAAAATTCGAGCAGGCCGCGCAGGGCGGGCACATCGGACCAGAACAGGGCTCGAGCGGCTGCGAAGCCAGCCAGGCTTAACCCCACCGCGGCGAGCGGGCCTTGAGCACTCTTCTTTCCCGTGAAACGGAAGATGGCGCTGGTAAAGAGACTCATCGCGAGCACGAAGGCAGCTTGCTCGACGGCAACAGCAGCGCGCTGCGAGAGCTGCAATAGGGCGCCATGAGTCGCGCTGACGCGCGAAACGATCAACAGCGCCCAGCCTGCGCTCCAGGGGAGAAGATAGCGCTCGCGCACGGACAACCAGAGCAGCAAAGAGGAGGCGTAGACGATCAGCAGCGCCCACTCGGCGGGTAGGAATGCGGCGAGTGCGGGTTGCGCGACTGTGCTCCAAATCGTCCAGATGGAAGCGAGCATCGTGGGTTGTGGGTTGGCAGATCGGCCCAGCCTTGCAGACGCGACGCGGCCAGACCTCTGAATACCACACTTTTGGGGGGATGGGGTGCGATTTCAGGACCTGGGTGGTTACTTCCGGCACATTCCAGCTGGCGTAGAATCGCCGATAGTATCCCTAACCCACAATGCCCGACCGCATCCTCGTAGTAGACGACGAAGAGGCAATCCGCGAGATTGTCTGCGCCATACTCTCGACCGCCGGCTATAGCTGCAAGCAAGCTTGTTCGGGGATGGAAGCGCTGGCTCTGCTGAACTCCGGCGAACAATTCGAGCTCATGCTTTCCGACTTGATGATGGCGGACCTCGACGGCATTGGATTATTAGAACGCTCCAAAGAAAAATTTCCCGACATGCCGATTGTGATGGTGACCGCAGTGCACGACATTTCGGTCGCGCTCAATGCCATCAGCAACGGGGCTTATGACTATCTGTTGAAGCCTTTCGAGCGCGAGCAGTTGCTGAAAGCCGTGGCGCGCGCGCTGGAGAATCGGCGGCTGAAAATCGAGAACCGCAATTATCAAACCAATCTGGAAGCTTTGGTAAGGGCCCGCACCGACCAGTTGCAGGCGGCCTTTCGCGACCTGGAGCGTTCTTACGATATTACGCTGCAGGCGTTGGGCGATGCGCTGGACCTGAAAGATCGCGAGACCGAGGGCCACTCGCGGCGCGTGACCGCTTTCACCATGGCGATCGCGCGCGCCATGGGTCTGCCAACGGAGCAGGTGGATGTGATCGCGCGCGGCGCGTTTCTGCACGATATTGGGAAGATGGCGATCCCAGATAAGATTCTGAACAAGCCGGGCAAGCTCGATCCCAATGAAGTTGCCATCATGCGCGAGCACTGCTATCACGGTTACCAGATGCTCAGGAAGATTCCTTTCCTGGTCGAGGCCTGCGACATCGTTTATTCGCATCAGGAGCATTTCAACGGCTCGGGATATCCGCGCGGCCTGCGAGGCACCGAAATACCGCTGGGGGCGCGCATCTTCTCGGTGGCCGACACGCTGGACGCGATTATTTCCGATCGCCCCTATCGCCCCGCCCGGTCGCTGCCCGAGGCGCGCAAAGAGATTCAGGCCTGGGCCGGGCGACAGTTCGATCCGGAGGTGGTGGAAGTGTTCATGAAGATGCCGGACGAGATATTCGAAGAGCTGCGCCGCGAGATCAATGCCCAGACTTACCCAGCTCCGCCCCCTGCTAGCGCCAAGGGCGCTTCTTAAGCTTTCTAAGGACTCGCCTTAACCCCGCAATATTCGCTTTCTTCAAGCGTTCTCACTAGTAGCGGCTGCTACGGACCCCTACAATTGGAGGTAACTTGATTCTTTACTTGCGAGGGATTTTATGAAGTCCGCGCTCGCCCTGGTCTTCCCGCTGATCCTGTTAATAAATCCGCCGCTGTCCTCCCAAGAACATCCTGCCGTGACGGCGCAGCCGAATTCGGTATACGTGAGCGCCGACGGCAAGTTCGAATCCGCGCCCGACACAGCTGTCCTTCAATTCAACATTTCGGTGCAGGAGAATACTGCGCAGGCTGCCTATCAGCATGCCTCAAAAGACGCGGAGCAGGTGCGCGAGGTACTCCGCGGCAACGGGATCGAGCCTAAGGCAGCAAATATCGGATTTCTTTCGGTGCAGCCCATGTATGAATACAAGACTTCGAAGCAGAAACTCGTGGGCTATCGGGTCAGTGCCAACGTCACGCTCAAGCTCAAGGATTTTACCAAGATTGGCCCCATCACCCAGCAGCTTGCCGATGCGAATGTGAGCGAGAGCCAGACCCTAAACTATACTCTGGAAAATATCGACGAGGCCAAGAACAAAGCGGTCGAAGATGCCTACCGGCGCGCCCACAACTCGGCCGAGACCATTGCGCGGGCCAGCGGCCGTGGGCTAGGAGAGCTTTCTTATGCCTCGGTGGATACTTTTGAGAACCAGCGCGCTCCGGTGCCGCGAATGGCTCGCGCCATGACCCCGATGGCGGCAGCGCCGGCGCCTACGGAGGAATTCAGTCCGCAGAATGTGAGCGTGACGGCGCACGTGAATGCGCTTTTTGAATTAAAATGAGGGTCTCAGAGGCCGAGGTCTTTGCTAAGCGCGCCTCGCTTTGCTCGGCGGACAGCCGAGGCGGCTGACTCCACATCCAACGTTAGGGGGTCGCTTTAGCTGCCGAGATGCGGTTGGCATCGACTACGACTGACCGCTGAATCTCCATTTCGATCGAGGTTCCTACATCGAGCTTTACGTCGTTGCCGCGCTTCAGCAGAACCCAGCCTACCGCCGCTGCCGCGCCCGCCGCGGCTCCGACGCGGGCTCCGTTTAAGCCGGAGCTGAGACCGCCGGCTAACGCACCTCCCGATGCGCCGTACACTCCGCCCTTGGCCGCTTCCTCGATTTTCTTGCCCGTGTCTTTATCCTGCTGGATGGTCCCTTCTTCGTCTTTCACCGATTTGTCGTCGGCTCCGGGCGTGTTCTCGACCGAGCCGGGCAGCATCACGGTATAGCCGCTGGGATAAATCATCGAAGTAAAGTGCATCAGGATTTCTGCGCGCCCCTTCACCCGTCCTCCGCGCTCGACGTGTGTGATTGTGCCCTGAATGTAGGAGCCGGCGGGGACAATGACGCGATCGCCGACGACATAGGGAAAAGCCGTCTCGGCATAAACCGCATCTCCTTCGCGCGCATTCTTGGTGGAAATGGCCTGCTTGAGCGCCAGCGGAATCTTTGTGCCTGCGGGAATCATTAGCGAATTGGCGTCGGAAGGTGCAGGCGTGGACGCAGTTGCAGTCCGTTGATCTGCACTCGCCGCGGCGCCTTCCAGCTGCGGTGTGTCCGCGCTCTGTCCGAACGAGATCGACGAAGCCAGCAACACGATCGAGAATATGCGCATCACAATCTCCGAAAAGCTGGTTGAAAATATCTGCATTCGTCCCCACATGGTATCAGGCGATGAGATGCGCTTGGGCTGTCTTCAGGGTGTCCGCTGCGATCAGCCTTGCTAACTTTAGACTCCACAAAATACCAGGTGAGGCTGGACGGATTGAGGTAAAGGCGCTTGCCACTCGACCGTGTCGTTGATGGAACGACCTCCAGAGGTGGAAGCGGAGATTGCAGGGACAGCTCCGGCACTGTGGTTGGTTGTGGAACGGCGTTTGAACTGTCTTATGCCGCAGGCACGGGATGGACAGAAACTGTACTGCATTCCTTCCTGGGCTATCGCAGCCATGATGGGCAGACACCCGCTGGAAGCTTGATCCTGGATGGCTCGGGAAATCTCTATGGAACGACCTTCAATGGCGGAACCGGGAAGCCAATGTGTGCAGTACCCATCGGCTGCGGCACGGTCTTCGAGTTGTCGCCTGGAACCGGCGGATGGAACGAGAGCATCTTGCACGATTTTCTCGGTGGCGCGAAGGACGGCTCGAATCCCTCCGGGCCGCTGCTGCGGGATACCCTGGGAAATCTCTACGGCAACACCGGAGATGGGGGAGCTAATAATTTTGGCACCGTGTTCAAGCTGGTGTATTCCGGCGGCACTTGGACTGAGAGTGTGCTCATTAGCTTCCAGTCAGGACCGAACGATGGCATCTATCCAACTGGAGCTCTGGCGATGGACACGTCGGGGAATGTCTACGGCACGACTGGTTCGGGAGGAGCCGCTGGTGGCGCCTGTAACTGTGGAGAAGGGATTGTCTTCGAAATTAAGCCTTAGATTTTTTGGGAACGGAGCTTCTATGAGAATTGGTTGGATCACTTGTAGATCAAATACTTTTCTCGCAACTTCTGAAATTTCTCCAGCCCGTCCTCCCAATCCTGCGCGACGCGGCGGGGGTCGGTGCCTGCAAGCAGCGCGTCGTACGCGGCTTGATTGACCAGTAATCCGGCGATGCGCTCGATCTTGAAGTCGGGGGCGTACAGTTTTCTTAAGGCCGCCGCCAATTCGATCCCAAGTTCGGGCGAGTCGAGCGCGTTGCGGTCGGTAAGAACCAGATTCACTCCCTGGCATTCTTTTCCCTCGTATACGCTCGCTGTGGGGGTGAAGGTTACGGGGACGAACCTGACCCCGGCGATGCCGCGCGCGTTTAAATACGCCGCCAGTTCGCGGCTCTTGATCCAGGGCGCGCCTACCAATTCGAATGGAGTGTCGGTGCCGCGGCCTACGGAAACGTTGGTGCCTTCGATCAGCCCCACCCCGGGATAAAGCGCATTTTCGGTCACGCTGCGCAGGTTCGGGGAGGGATTCACCCACGCCAGTCCAGTGGAATCGAACCAGTCTCCGCGCTGCCAGCCTTCCATCGGCACGACCGTGAGCTTGGCATTGATGTTTTTTTCGGTGTTGAAAATCTTGGCCAGTTCGCCGATGGTCATGCCGTGGCGAGTCGGGAGCATCCAGTAATTGGTGAAGCTTTCGCGGCCTGCATCCGATACCGGACCTTGCGCGAACGAACCAGTGATGGGATTGGGACGGTCGAGCACAACCAGTTCGACTTCGGCTTTGGCCGCTGCCTCGAGAAAATATCCCAGCGTGGTTTCGTAGGTCCAGAACGGGGCGCCCGCATCCTGCAAGTCGACGACTACCGCGTCCAGTTTGCTCATCAGCTCGGCTGGGGGACGGCGTTGCGCGTCTTTGGCTCCATATACGACGTAGACAGGAATGCCGGTTGCGGCATCGGTCGAATTGCTCACGGTGGTCGTGTCCATGGTTCCGGCAGGCCCGTGTTCAGGGCTGAAGATGGCGTCGAGCGAAACTCCGGGTGCATGGGCCAACACGTCGATGGTTCGGCGGCCATCGGCGTCTACGCCGGTCTGGTTGGTAAGAACGCCGATTTTCTTTTTGCGGCCTGGAATCTGCAAGATGTCGAAGCCGTGTTCTTCGAGCACGTCGATTCCGGTCTTCACACTGCCGTTGCGCGTGTTCATCCGCCGCGCCGCGCTCTGGGCTTCGTTGTAGCCGGTGATGCCCTGCCAGCGCAGCGCTTCTTTTTCACTCGGCCTCAGAGGTAGCTCGGCGGCAACTGCGGTCGAGACTTTCGAGCGCAAGGCAATGGCATTGCCGCCGCGGGGATGTACCGCGTTTGTCAGCAGGATGATGTAAGACTGGGTGGTGGGGTCGATCCAGAGGGAGGTCCCGGTGAAGCCGGTATGGCCATAACTGCCCACGGGCAAGAGATCGCCGCGATTCGAGGAGAACGGCGAGTCGATATCCCAGCCAAAGCCGCGCAGCACGGGCGCTGACGGCGGCTGCTCGGGGCGCGTCATTTTCTCGACTGAGAGCGGCGATAAAATTCCTCCGCCGCCATTCAGCAGCGCTTGGGCAAAATTGGCTAGATCGTCCGCGGTGGAAAATAATCCGGCGTGGCCGGCCACGCCGCCCATGCGCCGCGCGGTGGGATCGTGGACCTCGCCGCGCAGCATGTGCTCGCGCTCGTCATATTGCGTGGGGGCGATGTTTTCAATCCAACCGGCCCGCCGGGCCCGCGGTGGCGCGAAGCGGGTGTGCGTCATCTTTAGCGGAGCGAAAATGTGGCGCGCCGAATATTCTTCCAGGGTCTCTCCGGAGATCTTTTCAACCAAGGCGCCCAGCACAATGAAATTCACGTCGCTATAAGAAAATCGAGACCCCGGCGGGTACTCCGGCGCTTCGCTGAACGCCATGCCATAGGCCGTAGACTTCCCTTCCCACGGCGTTTTCAGATCGACGTCTTCTTCGAGGCCGGAGTAGTGAGTGAGCAACTGCCGCACGGTAATGTCTTCTTTATCATTTTGAGCGAAGTCGGGCAGATACTTCGCCACCGGATCATTCAGCCGCAGCTTGCCTTGCTCCACCAACTGCATCACGGCAGGAGTGGTTGCAATCACCTTGGTCAACGAGGCTAAATCGAAAATAGTATCGATCGTCATGGGCTCACGGCGCGGTTCCACGGCGCGATTGCCGTAGGCTTTGCGGTAGACCACGCGGCCATCGTGACCGATCACGAGAACCGCGCCGGGGATGGTGCGCTCGCGAATGGCCTGCTCGATGATGGCATCGACCGTTGGCAGGTGAAGCGTGGCTGCGGGATGCTTCGCCGCCGGCCAGGCGGGGATCGCCCCGCTAACCAGCGCCACTAGAAGAACGAAGAGCGCTGGCTGGGAATGAGCGCGCGCGAGCGCCCGCGAAATTTTCTTGGTGGAGAGGATGTTCTGACTTTACACAACGCCGCCCCTTCACTCAAGAAACGGAAGTAAGGCAGCTGGGTTTGTGCGTTGCCCCCGAAACACGGCGAGCTGCGCTCGCCGGAGCGCCGGGGGCGGCTGTCCCCATATTTATTACTTTAATCCCAGCTGGCCGTTGAAGTGTTGGATCACTCCGTAGCACTCGCAGGCGGCCTCTTCGAGGTTCTTACGGTTCAGGATTCTCACGCTGCCGCGCAGATTCTTGATCAAGCCGGCGTTTTCCAGAGCGGCCGCGGCCAGGCTTACGCTGGGCCGGCCGGTCCCAAGCATCTGGGCGAGAAATTCGTGGGTGATGGGAAGCAGTTGCGAATCCATGCGGTCCTGGCACATCAGCAGCCAGCGCCCCAGGCGCTCGCTAATCTCGTGCAGACGATTGCAGGCGGCCAACTGCGCCACCTGCATGCCGTGCATCAGCGCGAAACGGTTGAGTTCGGCGCGCAGCTCGGGAGCGCGCGGCAGCAAGTCCTGAAAAACCTGAGAGCGCACACGCAGTCCGCTGCCCGACATCTGCATGATCGCGCGAAAGGTTCCGCGCAGCATGCCCACGGTGAGCGGCATTCCCACCATGCCCTCTTTGCCCACGATGCCGACTTCCACGCTGCGGCCGTCGCGGCTCAGCGCAACCAGCGAGCACATGCCGTCGTTCAAGAAATAAGTGAAGTCAATCTTCTCCGCCGGTTCGTGGAGGATCTCGTATTGCGGCATCGCGGTCGGCTCCAGGTGCGGCCGGATCAGGTTGTACTCCTCATCCGGAAGCGACAACAGGATCACATTACTCACCGCCTTGCCCGCCGCGTCGGAGCGCGCGCCCGGGTGCAGCGGAGCAGGTTTCGGAAGCCGCGCGGGTTTCTTAACCAAGGCTGCCTCCGGGAAGCTGACCATAACGAGTGCTTTGGATGCGGAGGTTTTTTCTATTTGCGTCAGGGATTCCCGTAATTTCTGCGGCAATCTCCCTGAGGCTGGCGAGGATCAAGGGGTAGAAATGCGAGCGGCCGCGTCCCCCCGAAGGCGGCGCATTTTGAAAAGTGGCAAGCGAGGGGATCAGGCTTGCGCTCAACTTTTTGACTCATCTGGCGGACGGGAGGGGGGCTGGCGTTCGATCTTGCGCAAATAGCAAGCATCGTGGACGGGCCGGCCCGCTTCATCCACTTTGGCCGATTCCAGAGATACGGGCTTGTTGCAGATCACGCAGTTGACGGTCTTGCTGTCCATGTTTTGCCGACTTTCAAGCAAAGGGCGTAATCGGTTTTGGATACTGGAGCCGAGCGAAAAGAGATTCTATGCAGAATCGGGGGATCAGTATGTACCGTATCGAACAATGGTTTCCGGATCATCAGGAGCATCGCCGCAATAAAGATAGATTAGCGTTTGAGCCGAAATAAGAACCGTTCCAAAACGGCAAAAACACGCTTGACTCCCTACTTGCAACCGCACTATAGTCATTTCGCTCCTCCCGAGCGCCCCGGCCCACACAGCGCCGTATTTCGCTCCTCCAGACAAAACGGGCCCGGATCCAGTCAGCCACTGCAAACGCCAGAACTCCGAAGGGGATCACTCAAGCGAAGCCAAAACCTGTCCCGCCGATTGAAACTGATATTGGCGATGTCTGCCGCAACCACAATGATGCCGCCCACTCGCGCGGCCGCCCAAACAGAAACCGTCCTGCACAGCTTCGACGTGAACGGAAGCAATCCCAATTCTCCTTTGATCTTCGATGGTTCGGGCAATCTTTACGGCACCACGCAGTACGGAGGCGACGGCTTCGGCACGGCGTTCGAGTTATCCCCCCAATCCGGCGGAAGTTGGAAGGCCACCTTATTGCATAGCTTCGGCCTGAATCCCAGCGACGGCCAAAACCCAAGCGGTGGCCTGGTTCGCGACGCCGCCGGAAATCTTTATGGCACCACCATTAACGGTGGCGCCGACACCTGCAGTTCCACGGCTCCCAAGGGCTGCGGCACTGTATTCGAGTTATCGCCTAAAGCGGGCGGCGGCTGGAGCGAGAAGGTTCTGCACCGCTTTAGCAACGATGGTGAAGACGGGTTCTACCCCGAGGCTGGCCTGGCCGTCGATGCCTCCGGCAAGCTTTACGGCACAACTGAGTTCAGCGGCTCCAGTACAAATTGTTCGACGTTCCATCTAACAGTTGCGGCACGGTGTTCGAGTTGTCGCCCAAGGCAGGCGGAGGCTGGGCCGAGAAGGTGATCCATAGCTTTAGCGGTAACGGCGAGGACGGATACACCCCTGTCGCAGGACTGATCTTCGATTCCTCCGGCAATCTCTATGGCACCACTGAGGGGGGTGGCACCTGCAACTTCGTTTTCGGCTGTGGCACAGTCTTCGGGTTGTCGCCCGAACAGGGCGGCGGTTGGGGCGAAGAGATTCTAATCAGCTTCCAGCGAAAGGGCGAGGTCGGTAAGGAGCTGAACACCGGACTGGTCTTTGATACATCGGGAAATCTTTACGGCTCCACGGAGACCGGCAGCACCTACAGATTAGGCTCCTCGTTCGAATTATCCCCGCAAGCCAACGGAGGCTGGCAAGGGACGGTGCTCCATGTCTGGGGCAACGGCGACGATGGCTTCGGTGTAAGCTCATTCGTCCGCGACACTGCCGGCAATCTCTACGGCGCGACTATGGGGGGCGGGGCCAATAACTGTGGCACCACAGGCGCCCCTGCACCCTGTGGAACCGTCTTCAAGCTGTCACTTGCAGAGGGGGGTAGCTGGACCGAGACGGTGCTGTATAACCTGAATAAGGCTGGCGGTTATTTCCCCGAGGCCGGCGTCATCCTCGACGCCTCCGGCAATCTTTACGTCTCCACCTGGGGCGGCGGCGCGTACGGCCACGGAGCAGTGATCGAGATCACGCCCTAGCCGACACTTCCAAACCGAGCGCAGCTATCCCACCTGCTGTTTGATGGCGACCTGGAACTGACCGTTGATAACTGGCTCCCGCTATACGCGCGCGAAGTCGATGAAGCCGTGCTGCATGTCGGTGCGAATTAGCTTTACGCGGAGCCTGTCACCTACATCTACTCCTTGCGCCCCTTGCGCCAGCAATCCTTCGACGTGAGGTTGCAGGGCGCGGACGAAGGTACCACGAGGGGTGACGCCGGTTACAATCGCGTCGAAGACTGCGCCGATGCGGTGCTGCATGGCGACGGCAGCCAGGCGCTTCGACATTTCGCGTTCGACTTTGCGCGCGGCGTTTTCTTTCGCGGTGCAATTGGCGGCGAGGGCAGAGAGTTCGTCGTCCGAGTAAGGATTCGGCTGGTCCGCCAGCATGGCCTTGATGAGGCGCTGAGTCACGATGTCGGGAAAGCGGCGGTTAGGAGCGGTCGAATGAGTATAATCCTGCACGGCTAGACCAAAGTGGCCGGGCGAAGGATCGCCAGGGCGCTCCAGCACGTATTCGCCGGGGCCGATCAGCTTGATTACGGCGAGCGATAGGTCGGCGAAGTGATCGGGATCGGCGGCTTTGCGTCTCAGCAGGAACTCGTTGAGCGCTTTGGAGTCGGGATCCGCGGGAAGTTTTTCGCCGTGCTCCGATGCGAGCTGAACGATGCGGTCCCAGCGCTCGGGAGTTTTCACGATACGGCGCAACGAAGATACTTTTTCGAGCATGCGCGCTACCGCGCCGTTGGCGGCGATCATGAAGTCTTCGATCAGTTCGGTGGCGCGATTTTTCTGCTGCGGCGCTATGCTGACGATTTGCGCATTCGAAAACACGGGATAAACTTCGTCGCTCTGCAGGCTGAGCGCGCCGTTCTCGTAGCGCTCACTCTTCAGCTTTTGTGCTGCGTCGCTCTGCAGGCGCAGTTGGGCTTGCAGGTCGGCGGAAGCTGCGATTTTCGGCGGTGCGGCTGCCGTGCCTTCGAGCCACGCTCCCGCGGAGTTGTATTGCAGTTGCGCGTGGTTGCGGACGAGCGCGCGATACACCTCGCCGCCGCTCACATGGCCGGAGGGGTCGACCACAAATTCGATGACCACGCTCAAGCGGTCCTGATTTTCGAGCAGCGAAGACTTGCCCGTGGAAAGTTCTTCCGGCAGCATGGGGAAGTTGCGCACTCCGGCGTAAACGGTGGTCGTTTCGCGTGCGGCGTGCTGATCGATGGCGCTGTTCTTGGGGACGAAGGCGTCCACGTCGGCGATGCCAACGAGAATCTTTACATCGCCGTCGGGCATCGGCTGAGCGACTTCAATCTGGTCCAGGTCGCGCGAGGCGTCGTTGTCGATGGACGACCACAGTAGATCGCGCAGATCCCGAATGTCTTTGGTTACGGCGATTGCCGGTGGATTCGCGCGCAGGGCTTGCAATTGTTGCTGCACCGCGGGCAGGAAGTCGGGATTGAAGCCATGCTGACGCATGACTTCGAGCGCCGCGGCTTGCAGATCGGGTTGAGTCGACGTGGGCATAGGTTATAGCAAGAGATAATCAGAAACCTCTCACCACGGAGTCACCGAGACACGGAGCAAATCCTTTCAGGTCTTTAAATTCTTTTTTCGTCTTAGCCTTTCTCCGAGTCTCCGGGCCTCCGTGGTGAATAGCCTTGGTGCGCTTACTCGGTAACCACAGCCTTCACCAGGTTCCGCGGGCGGTCGACGTCGTACCCTTTTTTCGTGGCTACGTGATAGGCGAAGAGTTGCAGCGGGATTACTTCGACAATCGGCAGCAGCAGTTCGGGTGCGGCCGGGACGTAGAAGACTTCGTCGGCTATGCTCGCGATCCCGCGGTCTCCTTCGGTGGACACGGTTACGAGTTGTCCGCGACGGGATCGAACCTCTTTCATCACTTCGAGCGTGCGGCGGTAGCGCAGGAGCGAATCGGGATCGTTGTGATCGCAAGCGGCGAGCACCACCACCGGCAGTTTCTCATCCACAAGGGCGTTGGGGCCGTGCTTGAGTTCTCCCGCGGGATAGCCTTCGGCGTGGGCGTAGGAGATTTCTTTGAGCTTGAGCGCCCCTTCGCGCGCGATGGCGTAATGCACGCCGCGTCCGAGGTACAGGAATTTTTCGGCATGCAGATGCTTGCCGGCGAACTGCTCGGCCAGATCGTCCCAGACGCGAAGATGTTTGTCGATGGCTTCGGGAAGCTGCAGAAGGCGCTGCAAATACGAGCGCGTGACTTCGGATGTCATGCGGCCGCGCTTGCGCGCCAGAAACAACGCCATTAGATAAAGGACCGTGACCTGCGTGGTGAAGCTTTTGGTTGCCGGGACGGCGAGTTCGGGACCGGCGCCGGTGATCAGGGCCGCGCTGGCTTCGCGCGGAATCGTGGCCTCGGCCACGTTGGAGACCGCGATGGTTTTTACGCCGCGAGTGAGCGCTTCGCGCTGCGCGGCGATGGTGTCGGCAGTCTCGCCCGATTGCGTGATCACCATCACGATGGGGTCGACCGCAGCGTGCGTGGAGCGGTAACAATACTCGCTGGCGTATTCGACGTCGACGGCGACTCCGGAAAGATCCTCGATCATGATCTCGCCGGCGAGGCCGGCGTGGCGGCTCGATCCACTGGCGGCGATGATCAGCTTTTCGAAGGTGAGCAGGGCATTTTCGACCGCTAACAGTTCGCCGGGAAAGAGAATGTCTCCCTTGCGATGCTGCTCGATGGTTTTCGCAATGGCCTGCGGCTGCTCGTAGATTTCGCGGCGCATGGCATGGGCAAAGCCCGCGGCGTTGGCGTCGTTAGAAGGCATGATCGGCTGCGGCGAGGGTAAATCATTTGCCGCGCGGGGAGCAAACCGGGTGCTTTCGGCAGCCGATGCGCCGCCCGAGGCTTCGTCTTTAATGGCGATCACTTCGGTAACTGGTTTAGCGACATGCCCTTGCCGTAATCTATTCTTCGATGCCGGAAGGATCGCAGCGCTGTCCTCGAACTAAGATGGTCTTGCCTCTACGCGTCTTGACGCACGAGGGCGAGGGCGAAGCTCTGCCGACGCAACTGGCTCATACCGTCGAAATCAGTCCCCTGGGCTGCCGGCTGGGCGGTTTGCGCAGCGAACTTTCTCCCGGCCAGACCATCACCTTGCAACGGGGCCAGCAAAAAGCTGCGTTCCGCGTCGTCTGGAGCAGGCAACTGGCGGCGAATGAAAACCAGGCTGGAATTGAAGCGCTCGATTACGGAAAAGACATTTGGGCGGTAGACCTGCCGGCAGCGCCTTTTGTGGCGAAGAAGCCCGCGCCAAGGAGCCCTGAGTGCGCGGCCCCCAAATCGCTTACGGTTGCAGGCCATCCGCGCCGGCGCTGGGAATTTGCCTTGGCGCTGGGCTTGGCCGTCGGGATGTCTCTTTATGGCCTGATGTTTTACGGCTCCAGCGGAGTGGCGCTGCGACCGCCAGTTCCGAACGTGCCCACCGCGCAGGAACTCGCTCGGCTAACCCCCAAACCGCGGCTCATGCCGACTTCGCTCACGAAAACCTGGGACAGTTCCGCGCCGCATTTGCAGGTGGCCGAAGTCCCAACCGGACACATCGTCTATCCTGTGGCCCCAGATAACGGCCTCCGCGGCAAAGTTCGCCTGCAGATCCTCATCGCGGCCAACGGCCTGGTCAAACAGATTCATGCGCTCAGCGGCCAACAAGCTCTAGCCGAAGCGGCAGCGCAAGCCGTGCGGCTGTGGCATTACAGCTCCTCCCCAGGAAGCGATCCGATCGAACGCGAGACCAGCGTGACCGTGAGCTTTCTTGGCGCGGACGCTGTATTTCTCCAGTTCCCCTCGTCGAATGCCCAGGTGAGCGCGGAAGCCGGCAAAGCGGAGTAAGACGTACTTTTCCGCTTCTGATCACGTCTTCCTACCACAGCATGGCCGTCAAGGGCTACACTACTGGCCGATGCTCCACGGCTGGGACAACTTCCTCATGATGGCCGGGACTGCGGCCGCAACGTTGATCGGGTTGCTGTTCGTGTCCATTACAGTAGCTACGGGCTTCTCGACGACGTTCATAGTGCACGGCACCCGTGGCTTTTTGACGCCTACCCTCGTTCATCTCGGCGGCGTACTATTCCAGACCCTGGTAGTGCTGGCGCCATGGCCGGGCGCATGGCCCATCGGAATCGTTCTCGGACTCGGCGGCTTCACACAGTTGGTCTATCAGATCAACGCAGTCGTCCGGCGGCACAAAGCGGGCTTAGTCTTGCCCGATAGGTACGACTGGCTTCCGTACTTTGGCATTCCGGCGCTCGCTAGTGTGAGCTTGATCGCCGGCGCGGCCGGATTGATTGCCGAGAAATCCTGGGCACCTTATGCCATCGCAAGCGCGATCTCGCTCTTACTCTTCGCCGGCATCTACGGCGCGTGGGACCTCACGCTGTGGATGGTCAAGAACAGGGACAAGACATAGCGAAGCGAAGACTGACCAAGCTGCGGCGAATCGGCGCCGCAGCGAGCAACCCTCCGCCGCTTGGATCTTAACTGGCGCGAGGTCAGTCGGCAACGCGAAATCAGCCCGCTAGCCCGAGCCGTTTCGAGGGACGATTTGCCAAAATCACGTGAGATAATGGGCCTATTCGCAGCGGCCCCGTAGCTCAGTTGGATAGAGCAGCGGTTTCCTAAACCGTTGGTCGGCGGTTCGACTCCGCCCGGGGCCCCCATCCAACTCAACAGCGCTGCCGCGAAAAACGCTGCGGCTGGAGGATCCCGATAACCGCCATTGCCAATCTCAGCCGCCGCGGATTCCTTCAGGGAATCGTGGGCTCGGGAGCGCTTTTGCTCGGAGCGCAGTATGCGCCCGGACTGCTGTGGGGCGACGAAAGCGGCGCAGGCAGGGCGCGGGCCGATTCGGCCGCGTTTCACCCCAGTGTATTTGTTGGCATTGACGTGGATGGGACGGTGCACATCGTCGCCGCCCGCTCGGAGATGGGCACGAATATCCGAACCACGCTTCCTCTCATCGTTGCCGAAGAGCTCGACGCCGACTGGCAGCGAGTCAAGATCGAGCAAGCCATCGGTGATCCGCGCTACGGCGACCAGAATACCGATGGCTCCCATTCGGTTCGCAACTTCTATGAAACTATGCGCCAGGCCGGGGCCAGCGCCCGCTACATGCTCATTCAGGCCGCCGCCCAGCAATGGGGAGTTTCGCCGAGCGACTGCCGCACCGATCTGCATGCGGTAGTTCATCCGGCTACGGGTCGCCGCATTGGGTATGGCGAAGTGGCCGCCGCCGCATCGAAATTGCCGGTGCCGAAAAAAGAGGATTTGCAACTAAAGCCGCGGTCGGCATGGCGTTATTTGGGCGAGGGCATGGAGAGCAATGACCTCGCGGACTTGTGCACAGGCAAGGCTATCTTCGGCATGGATGCGCGCTTGGACGGCATGGTTTACGCGTCGGTGGAGCATCCGCCGGTCTTCGGAGGGAAGGTGAAATCCTACGACGAGAAATTGCCGCTGCAGGTACGCGGAGTTCGTCAAACCATTCCTATCGATCCTTTTCGGCCGCCCTGCGCTTTTCAGCCGTTGGGGGGCGTAGCCGTCATCGCCGACAATACCTGGGCGGCGTTTCAAGGCCGCAAAAAACTCAACGTAATCTGGGACCTCGGCCCCAACCAGTCTTACGATTCCGAGGCATACCGCAGGGAGTTGCGCGAGACCGCGCGCCAACCGGGAAAAGTCGTGCGCAGCCAAGGGGACGCAGAATCGGTGTTCGCCAAGGGCGGCGACATGATCGAACGCGAATACTACGTTCCCCTGCTGGCGCATGCTGCCATGGAACCGCTGGTGGCTCTGGCCGAGTATAAAGATGGCGCAGTCACGGTGTGGGCTCCCACGCAGAACCCACAGGCGGTGCAGGCGATCATTGCGCAGGAATTGGGAATCCCAAAGGAAAACGTGGCCTGCCACGTAACCCTGCTGGGCGGCGGCTTCGGAAGAAAATCCAAGCCCGATTATGTCGCCGAGGCCGCCGTGCTCTCGAAAAAAGTGGGCCGGCCGGTGAAGGTGGTCTGGACTCGCGAAGACGATATTAAGTTCGACTACTACAACGCCGCCGCAGCCATGTACCTGAAGGCCGCGGTGGACGTGAAGGGCCGTCCCACGGCCTGGTTGCAGCGATCGGTGTTTCCGCCGATCCCTTCCATCTTCGATGTGGATGCGGTTTATGGCGATCCCAGCCACTTGCAGCAGGGCTGGACCGATATTCCCTACGAAATTCCCCACCTTCGCGTGGAAAATGGACCGGCTCGGGCGCACGTTCGCATTGGCTGGCTGCGCTCGGTAGCGAACATCTATCACGCCTTCGCGGTGCAAACTTTTACGGATGAACTGGCGCACCGCGCGGGCCGCGATCCGGCCGAGTATCTGCTCGATTTGATTGGCGCGCCGCGGACTCTCGATTTGTCGAAGCTGGGTTATCCAAATTACGGGGCCTCGTTCGCTACTTATCCTTGGGAGACGGGACGCCTCAGCCGAGTGACCGAGATGGCCATCGAAAAGTCAGGATGGGGCAGGAAAAAGCCGGGCCACGGTTGGGGAATCGGCATCGCCGCGCATCGCAGCTTCTTGACCTATGTTGCCACCGTGGTTGAAGTCGAGGTCAGCGACGGCGGCGAGGTCACGATTCCCCGGGCAGACGTGGTGGTGGACGCGGGTCTGGTGGTGAATCCAGAGGTAGTGCGGGCGCAGTTTGAAGGCGCGGCGGTTTTCGCAGCCAGCATAGCGCGCAGCGGTGAGATCACGGCGAAGCGCGGCGCGATACAACAATCGAATTTTAACGATTATCCGGTGGCCCGCATCGATGAAGCTCCGTACCAGACGAATGTCTATCTTGTCGACAGCGATGCTCCGCCGGCGGGGGTGGGAGAGCCCGGCGTGCCGCCGTTCATTCCGGCGCTGTGCAACGCAATCTATGCCGCTACCGGAAAGAGAATTCGCGAATTGCCGCTGACTCAAACCAAGCTGGCGAAGAGTGGCTGATTTTTTTGCAAAGAAGGGCTCAGCTGGCATTCTGGCCAAGATCGGGTTTCGGAGTGACGACAGTAAGATCGATCTGGAGTTCTTTCGCAGGGGTAGTCTTGCTTCCGGCCAGATGCAGATTCAACTGCACGACCGCGGCCCCGGAACTATCGGCGGTTACGGCGGGCAGCGGGCTCTTCGTATCTTCCACGCGCATCAACTGCATGCGAGCCGCCTCTTCGCCATGGGAAGCCGCTTTTCCCAGGCGCACGACCTCTTCCAAACTAAGCACTCGCTCCGGCTCCGAATCCATGGCGATCGGGCTGAGCACCACAAAATCCCCTTGTATGGGCCCGTGCTCCCCGACGCCAGAAGTTTGCAGAGCATAGCGCATGGTGTAATACCCGGGCGCGAGTTTCTGATTGTTGTAATCCACGTAATAGTCGTCCGTGGCTTCGCGGAACAAGTGGACGATCCCGATCAGCGCCCCTTCGCGAATGCTGGAGTAGCCGGAATTCGCCGGCGGGGGGACGGCGGCGACCGCCGATTTCGCCAGGAAGATCGAACAGATCTCTTCCTTAACGCCCTTGCCGGAGGTAAACAAAAGCACGCCACTCGGGTCCACGTCGCTCGTGATGCTTTTTGGAAGCGACGAGGAAATCTTTACTTGTTCAATAGAATACGGCCCTGCCGCCAATGCCCTTCCTGCGCTGACGCTCAGCAGCATGGCCGCGACAGCGATTCTACGGGTGATGGCCAATCTTGACATACCTTGTGCTCGATCCCGGGATAAGACCCTGGGCGATGTCGGAATCCCGTTTTTACAAGAACAAACTATTTTACACAACCCTTTCGAATTATCGTCGCGGCTTTGCGGCCGCCGGGACGTAACCCACAATTTATGGGACACCTTAATGCACCGGCGCAGGCTGCGGAGCCGCTTGCGGCGCGGTTGCCGGTGGACTGGAGAAGTTTACCTTTGGCACTTCGCGCGAGGCCGGAGTCGCTTCGAAATAGGCCTCGTTGGGTTTGAATCCGGCGATACCGGCGAAGAAGCTGTTGGGGAATTGCTGCACGTAGGTGTTGTAGTCCTGCAGCGTGTCGTTGTAGCGCTTGCGCTCGACGGCGATGCGATTTTCGGTGCCAGCCAGTTCGTCTTGCAGGCGCAGAAAGTTCTCGTTGGACTTCAACTGCGGATAATTCTCGACGACCACCAGCAGGCGTCCGAGGGCGCCATCGAGTTGTCCGTTGGCGGCGATTTTTTCCTGCGGCGAGCCTGCGGAGAGCAGGGCGGAGCGGGCTTTCGCGATGTCGCCAAACACGGTGACTTCCTGCTGCGCGTAGCCTTTTACAGTTTCAACCAGATTCGGAATGAGGTCGGCGCGGCGTTGCAGAACGATATCGACCTGCGACCATGCGGCTTTTACCGCTTCGTTCTTTTGTACAAGAGTGTTTTTCACGCTCACGTATTGGCCGAAGGTGAAGAGCACGATTAGCAGTAGGATTGCGATTACGACGATGACCGCGATTAGGGCCTTGCTCATAAGAGTCTCCTAGGAACTGTAGCATCGATGGAATCGATGTGCCGCTGGTGCGGGGTTTCCCGTTGCAGCTGAAGCCGACATCGTTTTTTTCGGCCTGGACGGCACGGCTGAGGTCAGGCCTTTTGAAAGCATAGCTTCTTTCAAACATAACTCAAGAAGTACCTCGGCCGCCCGAGTCCAGCATTTTATCAACTGCGGCGGTTACCTGCTCCACGGCTGCCAGGTAGCTCGCGAAAACCTCTGCGGCGTTGCGTTGGGCGGGCTTGATGCGGCGCTCGCGAATATCCAGCACTTGCAGAAAGCCGGAGGCGTCGAAACCAATCTTCGCGGCCAGTAATTTCACGGCCTCACGCTTGCCCGGCGGCGCGGTCTGCCCCAACACGATGAGGGCGTGGCGAAAAAGTGTAGCGAACGACGAGACCGATCGCACCAGCAACTCCCATAAACGTTTGTCGTTGCCCGCGGCGAGAGGCACGTGCTGGCGCAGCAACGCGAGCTTCTCCCGCAGTTCGTATTCCACCTGGACGCGGTGCAGGTTGGGCGGGACGATCAAGTTTTCGAAAACGTCTTCGCCAAAGAGCACGCGACGGTGTTCTTTGATATCCAATAGCTCGATGGTGAAGACGTCGGTGGAGCGGCCGATCTCCTCGCGCGTCATGAACAGCGGCGGCGGCTGCTTTTGCGCGTCCCACCATTTCACCGCCGGGGATAGAGCCTGCAGTGCGGCGAATGAGGCGTCGCGCAGCACGCAAAACAAATTCAGGTTGGAGTACTCGGGATGAAAATCGCCCGCTACGGCGGAGCCGAAAAGGATCACGCTCTCGAGGTTCGCCCCGGCCGCCTCGCGCACCTTCTTTACGACTTCTACGATTCGTTTGTCTGAAAGCATCTCGTCATTCATTGCTGCCTCGCTCGCTACCAACTGCTGCTGGCTCCGCCGCCACCCGAACTGCCGCCGCCGAAGCCCCCGAAACCACCTCCACCGCCAAAGCCCCCGCCACCACCCCCGAAGCCGCCGCGGCCGCCCCCGCCGAACATCCCGGAGAACAGCATCCAAAAAAGTATGCTGCGCAGGGGCGTGAAGAGGATGATGAGTATAACGATGACCAACAAAAGAATTCCGCCCGCCGAAATCCCCTTGCCTCGCTGTTCTTCCGGCTCCGGCAGAGGCGCGGCCAGTTGTGGCGCGTTGATTTGCACTCCCGCATCCTGCGCGATCACGTTCGCGACACGCGTGGTAACCAGCAACAGCGCCTGGCTGTAGTTGCCAGCGCGCATGAGGGGCGTGGCTTCGCGCTGGAAGCCGCCGACTTTGCCGTCGGGCAGGATCGCCTCCAGTCCATAACCAACTTCTATGCGGGCGCGATGGTCGTCGATGGCGTAGAGAATGAGCACGCCACGATTGGTGGATTTTGCCCCGACTCCCCATTGATGAAAAAGACCCACCGCGTAACTTTCGATATCGGAGCCGTCGAGCGAATGAACGGTGACGACAGCGATCTGGGCGTGAGCTTTCTCGTCGATCTGGCGGCAGACGTCGTCGATCTGCGCGATTGTGTTCTGGTCGAGAACGTGAGCGAAGTCGTTGACGTAGTCGGTGGCTTTGAGTTGGGAGATTGGCTCGGCTTGCGCGGCTGCGAGCAGGAGCAGGATTGCGAAAGCGCTCAGCCACCATTTTGGGTGCGACTTCATTCGAGCAAAATTGTACAGGACCGGTAGGTGCATGCCGGCACAACCGCGGGCGGGGACGCCTGCTGGACAACCGCCGGGACGGCGGCGCTACTGTGCCCCGCCTCGCTCTGCTCGGCTGGACAGCCGAGGGCTGTCCCCACATGCCCTTACCTAGCGCGCCATGAGACCTACGAATCTCGCCAACCGCAGGATGCGGCATCGCATCCGAGTCTCATGCAACTTTCCACGCGATCTATGCGTCCACGCGGCTCTGCCCTCTTATTGCTGGCGTCACTGTTTGCCATCACGGCGTGCACAACCCGCGACAATCCTGACGAAATCCGCCGGCGCACGGCCGAGGCTACGCAGACCATGCGGCAGGACACCAAGGCCGTGGTGGAGGGCGTAAGAGAAGGCATGGGGCGTTCGGACAAGACTGTGAACATCAACCGGGCATCGCGCGAAGACTTATTAAGCCTGCCGGGGCTGACCGAGCACGAAGCGGATCGAATCATCGCGGAACGGCCGTACGATAGCGCTCGCGACCTGGTGAAGCGGCACGTGATCTCGCAGGGCGAGTACGAGAAGATCAGCGACCGCGTGGTGGCGGAGCGCTAGGCTCGCTTTATTTTCAAGAGAAAAAGTCGAGCTTCGCTCGACGGAGAGCGGGCGGCGGCTGTCCCCACATTTTCATCCTCCGTTTGGGCTCACCCACAATTCAAGCTTCTATGACTTCCTATGCGCTCCTGCGCTATCATCAAAGGGATGCATTCTTCTCTCGATAAGCATTCCTTTCAGACCGACGATCCGCGGCTTGCGTCCATTCGCGACAAAGTCCTAGCCAGAGAGCGGCTGGCCGCCGCCGACGCCCTAGCGCTCTATCGCACCGGAGACATTCTGGCCCTGGGCTGGATGGCGAACCATGTACGCGAGCGCATGCACGGCGATAAGACTTATTTCAACGTGAATCGCCATATCAATCCGACTAACGTATGCGTGGCGGCGTGCCGGTTGTGCGCTTTCGGGAGAAAGAAGGATTCGGCTAGCGCTTACACCATGGCACTGGAGGAGGCTTTCGAGACCGCGGCTTCCGGGTACAGCGAGGCGGTCACCGAGTTTCATATAGTCGGCGGGCTGCATCCCGATCTGCCCTTCCAATATTTCCTCGATCTGTGCTCTGGGCTCAAGCAGCGCTTTCCGCAGGTGCACCTGAAAGCTTTCACCATGGTTGAGGTGGCTTACCTTTCGAAACGGGCCAAGCTTTCGATACGCGAGACTCTCGAACAGCTCAAAGCTTCGGGTGTGGATTCCCTACCCGGCGGCGGCGCGGAAATATTTGCCGACCGGGTGCGGCACATCATTTGCGATCACAAGATCGATGGCGATCAATGGCTCGATACCGCCCGCATGGCGCATCAGATTGGATTGAAATCGAACGCGACCATGCTTTACGGGCATGTCGAGAACGATGAGGATCGTGTCGATCATCTGCTCAAACTGCGCGCGCTGCAGGATGAGACGGGTGGATTTCAGACATTTATTCCTCTGGCGTTTCATCCCGACAACACACCGTTACAGCATCTGCCGAAGACCACCGGGATGCTCGACATCAAGCAGATCGCGGTGAGCCGACTGGTGCTGGATAACTTCCCGCACATCAAATCGTACTGGCAAATGATGACGGCGAAGATCGCGCAAATTTCGCTGCGCTTTGGCGCCGACGACATGGACGGAACCGTGATCGAGGAGAAAATTTATCACGACGCCGGCGCGACCACGCCGCAGGGCATGCGGCGCGAAGAGCTGGAGCGGCTGATTCGCGCCGCGGGGCGGGAGCCAATCGAGCGCGACACTCTGTACCGCCCGGTTACTCGGACCGAGACCTCGGTTACGGTCGCGGTGTGAAGGTAATTAAGCCCGGATGTTTGGCAAACGTTCCTCTGCTCACCATGGCAATTGGCTATCTTTCTTTCGGTAGTATGATAGTAGTATGAAAGAGAAGGCTTCTATCACACTCTCGCGCGAGGTATTGAAAGGCGTGGACCGGATGGCAGGGTCGAAGCAATCCCGTTCCGCATTCATCGAGACGGTTCTGCGCCGTTATTTAACACAGCACGCCAGGACGCAAAGAGACCGCCGCGATCTCGAAATTCTCAACCAGAACGCGGAAAGTCTGAACCGCGATGCTGAGGACGGGTTGGAGCATCAGGCGCCTGAAGATTAGGCGGCACACGATCATGAGACGAGGGGAAATCTACCGAGTTCGCCGCCCGGAGGGTGACCCCAAACGACACCGCAGCTATGTGGTGGTAAGCCGACAACCCCTGATCGATTCCAGATATTCCACCGTGATCTGCGCTCCCGTGTTTTCCCAGGGGGACGGCCTCCTGACTCAAGTTGCAGTCGGCCAACATGAAGGGCTGAAGCATGAGAGCTGGATCATGTGCGACAACCTCAGGAGCCTTCGCAAGACAGAACTGACCCAGTTTGTGGGAACTCTCTCGAGAATGAAACTCGAGGAACTGGATGAGGCACTAACTATCGCGCTGGGACTCGGCTGATATCAGCTAAACTGCGCCTACAGTTTCTCGAAGAACTCGCAGGCCGAGCAGGAAATATAGATTCCGCCGGGAACGCCGCGCTCACGATCCTTCATGCGCTTGACGATGCGGGTGGACTTGCCGCATTTGGGGCAATCCGTGCTCTTGCTGGTGTCCATGACCTTCTTACGGTCGGCGGTTTTCGCGATTTTGGGGCCTACTGCCATGATTCAGTTCTCCTCATCGATTGGTATCGCCCTATTTTATCAGGATATTTCAAGGTGCCGCGGCGCGACTTTTCTGGGGTCGCTTAAGTCATGTCGCTGTGCGCCGCACTAGATTTTTTCTAGAACTTCTATGATCTCCTCGGCGGCGGGCAGCTCATAGGTGCGCCAGACTAGGCGTCCCTGGCGGTCCACGATGCTCACCTGGCTGGAGTGATCGGCGGCGTTGCTGCCCTTTCCGAAGAAATCCCGGAGCAAGCGAGCGTCGGCGGTCGCGGTCGCAGCGGCAATCCATGAGGGGCCCGCGTGAAAACGCCGCAGCCAGGTGGAGAGCGCCTCCGGCGTATCGTATTTTGGCTCGATGCTCAGCGACAGCAATTGCATGCGTCGCGCGGCCATGTCGGGGAGCTTGCTCTGCACGTGCTCGAAGATAGCCGCCTGAATCGGACAGATGCTGGTGCAGGCGGTGAACATCAATTGCACGGCGGTGGCGTGATTTTCTGCCAAAATTGGCAGCGTCGTGGCGGCTCCGTCGTAGCGAATCAGCTTGACGTTCGGAACCGCTTGGGGCGGCTTGACTTGCCCGTGGCCGTGGAGCACAGGGGTACCCTGGGGCGGAACGGCGAAGCCTCGACCGGCAAACAAAGGGACGGCCACAGCGGGTGCGGCGCAGAGCAAGGTCTGGAGAAATGATCGCCGCGACACCGCAGAGCCCTCGGGCAAGAGCGGCGAAAACGGTGCAGAGTTTGGATCAGAGTTCGGATCAGGGTTTCTCATCCGGCTTGCTTGCCTCCTTTCCGCCGTTATGTTGTGCGGCATCGTCGTTTCCGAGGATGAAACTCCACAGGCTGGCGCAGTCGGCGTCATCCATATTGTAGGTCGGCATTTCGCGGGCGATCAAGATGTGAGCGGGATCGACGCCCGTACGCAGCAGCTTGCAGAAGGCGGGCTGATCGTAGCGCGAAGGAGGGCCTCCGCGGCGCTGGTGAAAGTCGAGTAGCCATGCCTTGTCGAGGTGCGGCGCTGCGACGCGAGAGAGATCGTTGCTGGTCTTCGCTCCGTGACAATTGATGCAGCGCACCACCTCGGGCGGCAGAGTTTCCTCGTGACTGCGAATTCTGCCACTCAAAGCCTCTTTGCCGTTGAACAGGGCCGCGCCGCGCAGTGTCGAACCCATGGCCGCCAACCACAGCGCGGCCCCCACACTAACTGATAAGCATAACCGCGGCCACACTCGGCACCCCCTGCGCGTTCAAGGCGAACAACCAATAATAGCCGGGGAGCACGGTTCCCGGATTCGACGGAATCGCCAACGCATAAGAGCTGCC
>Ga0187851_10000690_pt1 | contig 33797 bp, 27 predicted proteins | sample June2016WEW_6_10_FD_132997 | JGI IMG/M metagenome (GOLD analysis project Ga0187851, IMG submission 132997) | Peatland microbial communities from SPRUCE experiment site at the Marcell Experimental Forest, Minnesota, USA - June2016WEW_6_10 | ecosystem: Environmental > Terrestrial > Soil >...
GAGATGCCCGTTCGTTTACCGATTGCATTAACGGGTCAACGCATGCCTCGAGGGAGGGTATCATCATTCTCCTGCCGGAAACGTTCACGAAACAACAAAATACAATCCTGACAGGGCTTCTTTTCACCGGACTGACCCTCCTACTGCTTGCAACGCCCGTACTTTCCCGCGAAGATTCCACGTCATTGCAGTCTTCCCAGGCGGCACTGGGGATTGACGGTGAGGCCTTGACTTATATTGACAATATAGAATACAATACGCCGCAGCGCGCCGGTGAAACGTTTTTCGGCAGTTCTGCGTCCGCCCGATTCTTCTACCGGCCGGTTCCCCAGATGCTATTCGAGGCCGGAATCTATGGGTTGCGCCGGTTTGGCGACACTCAGTTTTTAAGCCTCGCCATGCCATTCATCAGGGCGCAGTTTACCTCGGAAATCATGACGTTCACCATGGGATCGCTCTCGACGTTCGATGCGCATCTTTTGCCGAATCTTCTCTATCGCCAGGAGTACCGCCTTGATCCAGGTCTCGAGGAAGGCATGCAGCTCGATATGTATGGTCGGCACGTCAACTGGGAGTTATGGGCGGCATGGGATTCCCTCGATTTACAGAACCAGCGCGAGCATTTCACTGCCGGGAGCGCAACTTCAATCTCGTTTTCGGATTTCTCTTTCCCGCTCTATCTTACCGCCGACCATACCGGTGGCATGCTATACACCTCCGAAATACCGGTGCAGGAACATTTCGGCGGAGCTTCCGGAGTCGAATTCGACATCCCGGTCCATGCGGGAATCAGGGCGGTTTTCGGACAAGTTCTTTTTGCCGGGTCAGACTATCGGATACGGACGGGAAATGGAGAAACCGGACAGGGCGGCGGCATTTTTGCCAAAGTGGGAATTTCACCCGGCGGGTTTGACTGTTCGCTTCAATTGTTCAGGGGGCATGATCTCGAAATGCCTCTGGGCGACCCTATCTTTGAGAGTAACATTCCGTACTATGCCCTGGAAATATCGCGCAGCTACACGATCAATAATCATCTGCAAGCGTTGGGCGGATGGCGGTTCGAAACGCCGGATGTGACTACTCTTTCCGAATGGATCAATTGGCCTTGCTATCGTTTCTGGCTTGCGCTTCGAGGAGAGTTCATGAAGGGCTTTTAGCGCCATCCCGCGCGCCTTGACACAATTGCCCGATGTATTTTCAACGTTCTGTTTCAGATCGCCTCGGTGCGAGGGGGTCATACCCTGCCGCTGCCTTTTGCTCCGATCCTGATCGATGTAACTGCCGACCGCAAACTGGAATCCGGAACTTCAGCGCTCATGAGCGGCCCCCATTTTACCATTGCAATTGTACTCTCCCTTGCGGAAATCTTCGGTCTCATGGCCATCGGCGGGCTGGGCAGGCGCCTCGACTATATCGACGATGACGAGGTCGATCGCTGGTCGCGGATGGTGCTCGATTTTCTGAATCCGGCCTTTGTTTTTTCCTCGGTTACCGCCGGTTTTAGAACCAGCTGGCATTGGGACCTTTGGATACTGCCGGTACTCGGGTTCGGCATTTCGGCGGGAGGAGCGATCATCGGGCTCGCTTTGCGGTATGGGCTGGGAACCAGGGACGGCAACACGCACCGGACTTTTCTCTATTTCTGCGCTGTCAATAATTACGTCTTTCTCCCGGTTGTCATTATACAGAATATCTGGGGCAAGGCGATGCTTGCCGATCTTTTTTTCCTGACCCTGGGATCCACGGTCGCCAACTGGACGATCGGGATCGGGGTTCTCGGCATCACGAGTCTCAAACAGATGGGCCGCAATCTGGCAACGCCGACGCTTGGCGCCACGCTGGCCGCGCTCATCGTCGCCTGGTGCGGTCTTGCCGATCATATTCCCCTGGTGGTCGATCATATTTTAACAAGGGCGGGCTCGGCTGCCGTTCCTATGTTGCTTGTGCTCTCCGGCGCTTCGCTTTTCAAGCGTTCGTCGTTTCGCATGACCTGGAAGATCGTGTATGTAACGGTCGTCCGCCTCATCATCCTTCCTGTCATCATGATAGCCGCGCTCAGAATGCTTCCGCTCTCCCGGGAGGTTTATTCGATCGCCGTCCTCGTCGCGCTCATGCCGCTTGCCGTATCGTCGGTGATCTATATTCGTCTTTACGGAGGCAACCCGGAGTTCGCGGCCGGGGCGTCGCTGTTCAGCACCTTTGCGGCGATTATCACGGTGCCGGCAGGGCTCCTGTTTCTGTTCAGGTAGAAGGGAGCAGCGGGAGCTCTTTTTTTGCCAAAATCTTGCCTTGGCCTGCGCCGCTACCTAATTTCAAATGCTTATGCCCCTTATCGCCGTCAATTCGCTCTCATTCGGATACGCTCCCGGCTCCCGGGCGCTCGAAAACATCTTTCTGGAAGTGGAGGAAAAGTCCACGTGGGCAATCATAGGGAAGAATGGCAGCGGTAAGTCTACGCTCCTCAAATGCCTCTGCGGTTTGCTGCGCAGCCGGGCCGGGGCAATAGCCATTCAGGGAAAACCCCTCGCCTCCTTTCGGCCGAGGGAACTGGCCCACCTGATCGCTTTTGTCCCGCAGGCGCATAATCGACTATTACCCCCATTTTCGGTCAGGGACTTCGTCATGCTCGGGCGATTTCCTTTTCAGGGTTTTTTCGCCCTTCCTTCCGTGAAGGACAGGACCATCGTGGATGCCGCGCTCCAGCTTACCGACACCGGGGCGCTTGCCGACCGGATTCTGACGACTCTGAGCGGCGGGGAACTGCAACGGGTGTTTCTGGCCTCTGCCGTGGCGCAAAAGACTGCCATTCTCCTGCTCGATGAGCCGATGGCATTCCGATCCCATGCACCAGGAGTTGATTCAGCGCTCCATCGACCGGATTCATGAAGAATTTTCCACAACCATCATCGCGGTGACGCATGATGTCAATCATGCGCTCAACCGGTTCACGCACGTTTGCGCCCTGTCGCTGGGAACTCCGTACTATGAAGGTACGTGCGATAATTTCAAGGGATCCGCGCTTAGGCTGTTACATGATATCTATTCTATTCCATTTTATGAAATAAGGGGTCATGATAATCGTCACCGTTACTATCTGCCCGAAAGTTTTTTGACATGATTGCGACGACGTATCGGAAAGCAAGCACGCTTGCCTTACTGGGGGTCTTGACGGCGGCAATAGTCATCGCGGCCTCCTTCATCGGCATGCAGGCGCTCACTCCCTGGTCGATTACCTCGGGGTCGATCGATTATGAGATTTTCTGGCGGATGCGAGTGCCGCGCATTCTATCGGCGTTTCTTGCCGGTTCAGGGCTTGCTCTGTGCGGCATGGTATTCCAGGCGATTTTTCGCAATCCGATGGCCGATCCTTTCACGCTCGGGACGGCAAGCGGCGCTTCCTGCGGCGCTGCCGCGACCGTTTTGGCCGGGTTTACCGGTGCAGTACTTGGGATACCGCTGGTCTCCGTCGGAGCCTTCATAGGCGCTGCGATTGCCATGGCGGTCGTGAGTATCATCGCTTCGGCCAGACGGACCACCGGCAGTCTCACCATGCTCCTGACCGGGATTGCGGTCAGCTTTCTTTTTTCAAGTTTGCTCATGTTCATTCAGTACGTAAGCAATTTCCGCGACTCGTTTCAAATCGTGCGCTGGCTCATGGGCGGGCTTCAGGCGACCAGCTACGGGGCGCTGATTACCCTGTTCGCCTTCTGGTGCGTCGGCGTCGCCCTGATCAGCGTACAGCTTCCGCGACTGGATCAACTCCTGGCGGGAGAGGATCTTGCGCATAGTCGCGGCGTCAACGTCGTTTTTGTCCGTCAGTGGCTTCTCGCCGCCGCCACGCTGCTCATTGCCGGAATCGTGGCCGTATGCGGACCCATTGGATTTGTCGGGCTCATGGTCCCGCATATCTGCCGCAGGCTGGTCTCGGCAAACCATCTCTTGCTCGGGCCCGCTTGCGTGCTGGTCGGCGGAAGTTTTCTCGTTATCGCTGACACGGTGAGCAGGATCATTATCGCCCCAGCCGAAATGCCGGTCGGCGTGCTTACCGCGCTTATCGGCGGGCCGTTCTTTCTCGGGCTTCTGTTTAGAAAGAGAAAGAGCGATGAGGAATTTTAAGATAAAGAAAAAAGAAGTCTACGAGGGGGAATTTTCCCGCAATAACTATTTTTTCCAACGCATAAAAGAAAATCTCATGTAAGGAGTTCCATGAATTTCATCGAAGAGCTGCAGTGGCGCGGGATGATCCACGACAAAACGCCGGGAGTCGAAGAATTGTGTAAACAAGGCGGCGTCACCGGCTATGCAGGGTTCGATCCCACGTCATCGTCCCTCCATATCGGCAATCTGATCCCGATAATGCTCCTCGTCCATTTTCAGCGCAGCGGCAACCGGCCCATCGCGCTCATTGGCGGTGCGACCGGCATGATCGGCGACCCATCAGGGAAATCGGAGGAGCGGCAACTCCTGTCCATGGAAGTCATCCGTTTCAACCAGGAGCGCCTGAAAGCGCAGCTCGAACGATTTCTCGATTTCTCTGGAAGCAATTTTGCTGAAATCGTCAACAACTACGATTGGTTCCGGGAAATGGGATTCCTCGAATTCCTGCGTGACGTGGGGAAACTTCTGACGGTCAACTATATGGTCGCTAAGGATTCTGTCAAGGGACGCTGGGAAAACGGCATTTCGTTTACTGAGTTCAGCTATCAGCTGCTCCAAGCCTATGACTTTCTTTGGCTTTACAAAAATAAAAATTGCCGGCTTCAGATCGGCGGTTCCGACCAGTGGGGAAACATCCTCTCCGGGACCGAGCTTATCCGGCGCACATCCGGTGGCGAAGCGCACGCGATCACCTGCCCGCTCTTAACGCGTTCCGACGGGAAAAAATTCGGAAAGTCAGAAGAGGGGGAGAGTATCTGGCTCGACCGCACCCGGACATCACCCTATAAGTTTTATCAGTACTGGCTTAATATCACCGACGCGGATGCACCCAGGCTTCTCCAAATGTTTACGCTCTTTTCCCGGCAGGAGATCGAAGGCCTTATAGACGAACAGAGGTCAGCTCCGCACGAGCGTCCCATGCAGAAAGCGCTCGCTCGCGACATAACGGTGCGGGTGCATTCGGAGCAGGATTACCTATCGGCGGTCGAGGCCTCGGAAGTGCTCTTCGGGAAGGGAACGACCGATACGCTGCGCCATTTATCCGAAGAGGACTTCCTTTCGGTGTTTGAGGGGGTGCCGCAGGCGGACATCCCCAGGGCGACCATCGAGGCGGGCGTTCCGGTCATCGATTTCGTGGCTGGGGAGATCGCATTTTTTACCTCGAAAGGGGAGGCCCGCAGGATGATTCAGCAGGGCGGCCTTTCGGTGAATAAGGAAAAAATCAGCGACCAGAACGCAATTATCGGCTCTGAGCAGGTGTTGAACGGGAAATATGTGTTGTTGCAGAAAGGCAGGAAATCATATTGTCTCGTGCGGGTCGTCTGACATTCGTCTCACCCCTTAATCAAGCACCTCTCACAAGGCCTGTCATCATCAGATTCCGCTATGTCCGGCGATCATTTTTATACCTATTCACTTTAAGCTCGCTACGTACACGCTGTCGTTCGTTATCTTCTAATTCTTGTACCTTAAACTTTCCCTTTCGGGAGCTCCCTTAAGCAGAAATTCAAATACTTCATAGGACATGCGTTTCCGAAGCACTTTTTTGGCGATTTTAATCAGGTAAAACGCTTTTAATATCGCTCGGGAAATAGGCGAATGGAACTTTGACAGGTAATAGTAATACGATATGACGTATTCCTTATCGAGCGAAACATTCCGCTCTTGCATACTTCCCCATCCGATGTGAATAAATTTGGCTTGTGGCTCAAGATAGGTTTTCCATCCTTTTTTTCTGAATCGCATGCACAAGTCTTCTTCTTCGCACTCCAGAAAATATCGGGTGTCGAAACCCCCGATTTCTTTAAAACAAGAGGCCCTCACGAACAGTGCGCTTCCCGTAGCCAATGGCACGCTGATGGGTTGGTTATAGAGTTGTTTACGATTGGGATATAAATCCTTATTGATAAAACCCATAAAGCCGCTTCCCAGTAGTATTGTACACGCCGAAGGGAAATAACCAAACGAAGGTTGCATTTGACGCCGTGAATTAAACATTTGTGCCGTTGACACTCCAGCATCGGGGGTTCGTTCCATAAACGCAGACAAAATAGAAGGTACGTCGTTGATTAATAGGCAATCGTTATTCAGAAAGAAGTAATAATCGGTAAGCGCAGATGCGCAGGCAACTCCAGCCATGTTCCCACCGGAGAATCCATTATTTGCCGGACTTTTCACCAACTTAACCATCGGGAAAATCGTCAGAGAGTCGAGTTTCTCCTTATCGGAAGCCTTGGAGTTGTTATCCACCACTACAATTTCGAAGTCGACAGGGCCTTTGGTTTGCTCAATAATAGATTTGATGCAATCACGAGTAAATTCAAACGAATTAAAATTTATGATAATAACAGATACAAAAGGGAGGTTCATTTTCATTTATTTCCTGAAAATACCGATTAGTTTTTGAGGCGACAGTGTGATTCAGCGGTAAATATGCCTTGAGACTATGAGCGTCTCGTCCCGTCTCTCAACCCCACCCCCTTTTGTCCGGACGACCATCCGTTTCAGAGCATGGTTATTATTGCCCGGGCATGCCTGGTGAGAGAGGAATTATGGTTTGTTTTTCAACAGCTTTTCCCGCTCATAGTGCAAGATAGGATCGCATTTGCCCGGGTATTTCTCGGTTACCTTGTCGGTACAGCCCGAAGGAGACAGTTTGTTACAGGTGAGACAAACTTTGCTGTACCACTCATCGGAAATACCGGCAGGCTTATTGCCATGTTTTCCGTCTGTTGAGGAGTCAAGCGAGTTCAATTTGCGGATAATACCTTGAGCCACGCCCGCGAGCTGCTGCGTCTGTTGCTGCGGCGCCTGCCGCGCAATGACCTGGAGATAAAGGGCGAGCGCCTCTTCTATCAGGACTTTTTCGTCATTGGATAACGGCATTGGAACCTCCTGAAATTGGTAAAATACTATTTTTTCACATACGCTATTCCATCCTTGTGGAGCCACTCCTTGCCAAACGTTGTTTTTATCTGTACCGGAAATATGTGCCGAAGCCCGTTCGCCGAAGGTATCTTGAAAAACCGACTTGCTAGGATTGGCAGGAACGACATCACTGTCGCTTCCATGGGAATTCATGCAAAGGATGGCCAGAAAGCTTTAAAGGACGTCGTTGCCGCCTGCAGTGAACAAACCATCGATATTTCCGGCCATGCCTCGCGCTCACTTGATTACGAAGAGCTGAGCCGAGCGGATTTTATCTTTGTGATGGAAGCTTACCATAAACAAAACGTGCAGATGTTTGTCCCGCAGGTTTCCAGCCGGGTATTTCTTCTCGGGGCGTGGCCCGCCATGGAACGGCGTACAAGCGAGATCCCCGACCCTGTCGGCAAAGGCTTCCGTGAATGCCGGAACATCCTTACCCGTATTGCGTACCACGTTGACCGTATCATGCCCTATCTGCTCGCTGAAACGATGTGAAGCATTGAGGCGCCCATGCTGAACATCATTCCCTGTTTTCTCGATTCCAACAACCCGCTTGTCGTCGATGGCACAACCATCGGCTCGCTGCTCGCTGCCACCGGCAAGGAGCATATGTGGGAACCTCGTCATGGGCCGGATGACGTGGACGTGGTCGTCATCCACAGCGTGTGTGCAGAAGCCCTGAATCCCGTTGATCGCTTCGACAGCCGGTGGATTCTGAAAATATTCTGCGATTACGGCGTTTCCAGCCATTACTTGATCGAGCGCAACGGTACGATTCTCGGCCTCGTTCCGGAGGAGATGAAAGCATGGCATGCGGGAGGGAGCATCATGCCGGAGCCGGATAATCGCCGCAACGTGAATGAATTCTCAATAGGGATCGAGCTTACGGCTTCGGCATTATCCGGATTTACCGAGTCACAATATCGGTGGCTCGCGCTGGTATGCGCCGATATCGAGCGTCGACACGGCAGGCATTTCACCTATTGCGGCCATGAGCAGATTGCCGGACAGCGGGCCGTGAAGCTCGGCCTGCGGCGGGATAGTAAAACGGATCCCGGGCCCGCCTTTGAATGGCACGTTTTTTTCAATCTGATCGAAGCGGAACGCGAATCCGGCGGTTTCGCGCTCAAGGACTGACCGGAAGCGGGATGGGTGCTACTATGATAAAAGCGAAATTTCCACACGGGTTCTTGCAATAGGCTCTTTCAATATATCATTTTATACATCTAAGTCTTAGGGGATTAGTTTTGGAACCATAACTGAAGCATCTTTTGAAGAAGGTATCCGGTCGGTATCGACGCCCGTCGGTGCCCTTAACTGTGTTTAAAAGGAGCCTCACCCATGCCATATTTTCCACTCAGTCGTTATAGTGTAGCAGCCGTATATTTTATCCTTGCCGCTTCCTGCTCCATTTTTTCGGAGCCGACGCTCGATAAGCTGATCGCGGAAAAGAAGTACAAAGAAGCGATTGATTATGCGGAAGATAAAATTCCGTCGAGTCAACGTGACGCGGCTACGTGGGTGGAGCTTGCGCAGGCCAATGAGGCGACGGGTAATCCGGAGAAGTCCCTCGCCTGCTACCTTGTCGCCTGGCGGTTGGACCAGTCCAACTATCAGGCGATGCTTGGGGCCGCAACCGTCTATAACGAGCTGGGAGAGTCCGAAGAAGCGCTCAACATGGCAAAAAAAACGCTTGACAAAAACTTTACCGCCGAGGCATCATGGCAATATGCCAAGGCTTGTATCGCGCTCAATCGTTCTGTGGAGGCGAAGGCGGCGCTCGAAAAGGTTATTCAAGGCGATTCGGGCAATGCCATTGCCAATAAAGAGCTCGGCAATATTTACTTTAATGAAAAAGCATGGCAGAATGCCCTGCCGCTCCTCAAAAGATCCTACCTGAAAGGTCCGAACGCCGAACTTGACTATAAAATCGGCAAAGCTTTCACCGGGATCGGAATGCCGGATTCGGCGATCGCCCATCTGAACGAGGCCATAGCCAAGGGGAATGCGCCGGACGATGCGACTCTTTTGCTCGCCCGCGCTCTCTACGGTCGGGAGAATTACGGCGAGGCGTGCGCTCAATACGGCAAGCTTGCCGGCAGGGGGATGGTAGCGCTTGATTTTTACCAAGCTGCCGTGGCTGCGGAAAAGAGCGGTAATGCCGCGGCCGCTGTTGCGTACTACGAAAAAGCGACGTCGCTTTTCGGAACGGAGAAAAGCAAAGAGGCGCTTTTATCCCAAGTGAAAGTGGCGGGAGCCCGGATGGAGAAAAAGGCCTACGCCCAGGCCCTCTCGAACTACTTGTTCGTGGTTGATGCCGACCCCCGCGCGGCAGTGGTGCCCGATATCTATTTCCTGCTTGCCGATGTCTACCAGGCGCAGAATAACGGCGCGCAAGCCATCGCAACGCTTGAAAAATACCTTTCCATCAACGACAAAAGCGTCGAGGCCTACGCACGCCTTGCCGATCTCTATCAGAAAAGCGGCATGACCGAAAAAGCGAAGCACACCCTCGAGACTATTATTTCCCTTTCGCCCAACGATCCGTCGGTGTACCTGACGCTCGGACAGTACTACCTGAAGGCTAAAAAGTATGCCGATGCCTACACCCAATTTGATAAGAGTAATACCCTGAAGAAGAGCGCGCCAGCGCTGAGCGGCGTGGCCATTGCCGCGTTTAATCTCAATCGCCTTGAAGTCGCCAAGGATGCCGCAAAATCCGCCCTTGTTCTTAACGATACGCTCTGGGATCCCCATGTGATTCTCGCTGATATCCTGATGCAGGAGAAAGACTACCTTGGAGCCGTTTCGCATGTCGAATTCATGGTGAAGACCGAACCGGCCAACATCGAGTACAAGGAGCGACTTGCCGTCTGTTATGAACAAAATAATGAAAAGGCGAAGCTGCTTGATCTTGACAAAGAGATCGTTTCAAAAAGTGCCGTGGATGTGCCATCGAGAATGCGGCTGGCGCGTGATGCCGATGCGCATAATGACCTGGCCGCAGCGCAGAAACTTTACAAAGAGGTCGTCGCCCTCCAGCCGAAGAATGAAGAAGCGCTCTATCGGCTCTATGAGATCGCGATGGGCAAAAAAAACCTTGCTGAAGCCGCGGACTATCTCGGTCGTTGTCTCGAAATCAAACCGACCGCAGAAGGAGAGCGCGATTACGGGGATATACTGTATCAGATCAAGGATTACGATAAGGCGCTCACTGCCTATCGTACTGCAATTAAGTTGAATCCGTCTATCAAGGGATTTTATAAGCGTTACGCCGAGATCGTTGTTGCCAAAGGCCAGCAGGAGGAGGTCATTACAGCGCTTTCAAATGTCATAAAATCGGGAGAGGCGGATATTGGAACTTACCAGACGCTCGCAATGATCTACCAGAAAAAAGGTGATTACCCTAAAGCAACTGTAATGTACCAGAAGGCTCTGCAGATCGATCCGCAGAGCATTGACGCTCTTGCGTCCATGGCGGCCTGCCAGGCAGCGGCAGGTTCAACCAACGATGCCATTATCTCCTATGAGCAGGTTGTCATGATGGATACCGGCGCCACGGAGGCATACCGCGAACTTGGCGACATCTATTACAAGCAAAACGATATGCCCGCGGCGGCAAAAAACTATAAGCGTTACCTGGCAAAGGTGCCGCTCGACCAGGTTATCGCGAAAAAGCTGGGGAAATATGCCTTCGATTCCAAAGACTATGCTGGCGCCATAAAATACCTGTCCGTCCTTCAGTATCAGACCGAAAATGACGCGGAATATGCCCTTACCTACGCTGCCGCCTGCGACGAAACCAAGCAGTACAAAGCAGCCATCAAGGTACTTGAACCGTTGCGCGCGATGAGGTTCTCAGAAAAGGTCAATCGGTCCATACTCAAGGCGCTTGCGGAATCTTATGAAAGCGACGGTCAGGATCAAAATGCTGCGGAGGCCTATGCGGCCTACTGCGCGATTCCGGGGACAAACGATCCCGATGCTTCGTACAAAGAGGCGTTTCTGCAGGAAAAATCCAACCCTGCCGTTGCCAGGAAGATTTACGAAGCCAGCATCGTGAGGTTTCCGAAGGATTATCGAAATTTCCTGCGCCTGGGCATTATGCTTTCGGCCAAGAAGGAGACGCTCCCCCGGGCGATTGGTCTGCTTAAAAAAACCGCGGCGCTTGCCGAATCGGTTCCTGAAGTGTGGCTTGAACTTGGAAAGGCCTACCGCGAACAAGGAAATCTGGATAATGCGCTCGACGCATACCGCAAATACAACAAGAGTGATCCGCAAAATCCCGAGGTTAACAAGCAGGTAGGACTGATTCTCGCAAATAAAGACTCGTTGACCGCGGCGCTTACCTTTCTTGAAGTCGCCAACATGCTTATGCCCAACGATCCCGATGTCATGGCAGCCATGGCCAAAGGGTACAGCATCACCAATCGGCAGGAGATGGCCATTGAGCTTCTTAAGAAAGCCAAGGCAGGCAAACCGAATGATCCGGATATCCGCTACCAGCTATTCGATCTTTACCGGAAAACAGGGCAGGATAAAAAAGCCTCTGGCGAGATTAAGGATCTTATCGAGATTAAGCATGATAACAAGTATCTGCAGGCTTATGCAGAGGTCAGTATTGCCCTCGGTGATCTAAAGACCGCAGAAAATACCGTTGAAGACATTCTGGCGACCGAAGCGGACAATATCGGCGTACTCATGCTGAAAGCGAAAATCCAGGAGCTCAATAAAAATTATAAGGACGCGATCGATACGTATACGGAAATCCAGAATATAAACCCGAACTATGCTCCCTCGTTGTGTGAACGTGCGAATATTTATCTGGCGCAGTCCAAGGTAAAATGGGCCGAGACATTTTACCTGCGGGCGCTGAAGGCGGATCCAAAATATGCCCTTGCAGAACTTGGCCTTGCTCGTCTGGCAAAGCTGGTGAAGGATCCGCAGGCATTTCAGGAACATTTGCAAAAGGCTCTTGCACTTGATCCGACGAATCAGGAGATACTCGAAGAACAGAAGGCGGCAAAATAACTTTTCCGATGGGTCTTTATGGGTTGTTTGGGCCACATTAATTAAGGGGAGAGAGTTTATCTATTCGAGTCTTTGGGGCGGCCCTGTGCAGGGTCGCCCCAAAACATATTGGCGGCGGTTCTGAGAGCATCGCAAGGGCGCCTGTTTCCGGGAGAAGCAGTTCTCGACATGCTGAATAATCACAATAATCAAAGTTCAGAGACGTAGTAATGGTAAATGATCCTGAAGATAATATTGAAAATCAGAAGTTTTTCGATCTGTGGCTGAAGGGTGACTCACAAGGGTTTTCTGGCCTTTACGAAAAATATAAGAATCAGGTATTCGGCTTTTTGATTAAAATGACCGGGGAGCGGGAGGTCGCTGAAGACCTTCTGCAGGAGACGTTTCTTGCGGCGTATCGGAATGCGGTTCAGTTCGATCGTTCAAGAAGCTTTCTGAGTTGGCTTTTTGGAATAGCCCATAAGAGGACGATCGATTATTTTCGCCATGCGCGGGTGGAGACCGATCATCAGGAAGAGGCGGTTGAATCGGTGGGAAGCCGCATGGGTCTTCCTGACGAACATATTGAAAATGCGAATATGCGGCAGATCATTTCAGCTGCAGTGGAAAAATTGGATCCATACCAGCGGGAAGTTTTCATGTTAAGGGAAATCGGCGGGGTACCATTCAAGGAAATAGCTGAAATCATGAATTGCCCGATAAATACCGCACTGGGTCGTATGCGGCTGGCTTTAAAAAATATTCGCAAGGATCTTCAGAAAAGGGGGATCGATGGAGTGTCCTAAGTGGGAAGAACTCGGCTTGTTGTTCAGCGCAAACGAGTTACCGCCTGATGAAACAGCTGAATACCGGAAGCATCTCGAAGTCTGCGCGTCATGCAGGAGTGAATTGACTATCTACGAATCGGAGCGCAGGCGTTTCTATTCCACGGAAATGCTGTGTGATGCCCCCTCCGCCGCAATCGACCGTGAAATCCTGCGCGTGTGTTCGGATCCGCGCCGTAAGGCAGCGGGAATGGTGTTCTTCCCGGCATTCGTGCGGAAGTCGTTTGTGCCGATAATGCTCTTTCTTATGGGCTTTATCACCATTGGGTACATCATTTTTAACGTCAACAACGCGAAGCAGTTAAAGAGCCTTGCCGTGCAAAACCAGGCCACCCACGCCTTCCAAGCGGTTCAGCCCGTTCCAGCCGTCCAGGCTGTTGCTGCAGCTGCAGCCGACAGCCAAAATAAGTCGATTACAACAAATTTTGCCGCTACACGGGGAAATCTTAATGATAAAGGAGTGATTACCGTCGATCTGAAGAAACAGCCATAACTATCACTATCCCCATTTTAAGGCTTATGGCTTTAAGATGCGAGGAAAGGCATGAGAATAAGAAGGAGTCTTTTGCACGAAAGTGGTGCAAAGGCTCCTTTTTTAATCTCTATGAGTCTGACCATTAAATAGTTCGCTCTGCTACGAATGGGGCGTAGAGCAGTAGAGCTTTGCTCTGAATAAGAACCATGAATTAATATTCTTTTCGTGGGTAATGGCTCACCATAACCATCATTATAGGTACTACGGTGGTTTGTGAGAGAGGCCACGGCAGGGTTTGCCCTCTCCCCTCTCTCCTCCTCAATTATGAATAGGACAGTCTCTTATAAGGAGGGAAGCGATGAAGAGAAGTTTGGCGGCTCAGGCAATTAAAAAAATGATGGCCGGAATCGGCCTATGCGCCATGTTTGCTGCGGTTACGGAAAGCGCCACGCATTTGACGTTTCTTGATACACTGAACCGGGGAAAAGAGGTCTGTATTACCGACGCAGACCTTTCTGCTTTGCGGTCGGTTTCGCGGATCAAGGCAACCTCTATCGCGGAGCGGCAGCGGGAGAATGGCGTTGTGCCGTCTCGATTTAAAATCCAGGTGCTCGCAGCACAAACCGAAGATGAAGTGCAGATCGTGAAAAAAGAGCTTGAAGGGAAAATCGACCTTCCAGTGACCATTGCGTTCGAAACACCTTTATTTAAGCTTTTTGTCGGCGATTTCAGCAGCCAAGATACGGCGGAAAAATGCGTTTCAAAACTCCGAGAGATGGGATACGACGATGCCTGGGTAGTGAGAAAAGCGGTGGCCCAGCATTGATCGTTTAATAAAACAACCTGCTGTGGCAAGATTTTCCTTTTCTGCATAGTGAAAATTTCTTATATTGTCTAAGGCGTGTCATATTTGATTTATCATGCGGATGGTTTCGATGCTATTTTAAGCGTAACCCTTGGGAGAGTGATATGTTTTCAAAATTCAGTAGGTGGTATTTCCTGCCGTTTTTTCTGTCGGCAGTCCTCGCCTATCCGGGAGTATCTCAGGCTCAGTCGCTCAAACGCAAGGCCAGTTTCGATCAAAACTGGAAGTTTTATCAGGGTGATCCGGGAACGGGCGCTGCCGCGACCACGTATAATGACGCTTCATGGCAGGTGGTGTGCATACCCCATTCGGCTTCGTACGATTCCACGACAGTCGCGGCGGAGTCAAATTTTTATCAGGGGACCTGCTGGTACCGGAAATCCTTCGTCTGTCCGGCAACGGCCCAGAAAGTTTTCATTGAGTTTGAAGGTGCCATGCAAACCGCCACTCTCTGGATAAACGGGGATTCCATCGGCCAGCATATCAATAGCGGCTACACACCGTTCTGTTACGATATTGGCAGCCATTTAAAACCCGGAACTGCCAATGAGGTGGCGCTTCGCCTCAACAATGTAAAAAGCCCGGACATCCCGCCTGGCGGGGCCTCGCCCGACTATAACCTTTACGGCGGACTGAGCAGGGATGTCTGGCTACGTTTCAAGGATAGCGTCTATATCCCCGTCAATACACAACAGATCCTGACGTCTAATGCGTCGGCGGCAAGCACGCAGATCCGCGCCAAAACCCAGGTGGTGAACAGTTCGACATCCGCGCAGAACGCTACGGTCGTCATCACCCTTCTCGACGCCACGCATACTATTGTTACTTCGGATTCAGCATCGCAGAACCTGCCTGCAAACGGCAATTACACCTACGATATTACCGCGAGAAACGCGGTTACCAACCCGCACCTCTGGTCACCGTCAAGTCCATATATGTACTCAGTCCAGACGCTGGTGAAAGTTAATGGAGCCGTGGTTGACAGCGTCGTGGAACCCTGCGGGGTGCGATGGTTTTCATGGTCGGTTTCCAATGGATTCTCGCTCAATGGCTCCCGGTTTGAAATCCGAGGCATGTGCGTCCATCAGTTCGAAGGCTGGGTCGGGAATGCCACGTCGGATGAGCGGTACTACCAGGAAATCAAAGTGTTGAAGGCCATGGGTTGCAACAGCATCCGCTGCTCGCACTATCCGCGTGCCCAGGCATTTTATAATGCCGCCGATCAGATGGGAATTTTGCTGTATGTCGAGCAGCCAAGCTGGGGGTGGGGCGTCAACCCGACCGCTACCTGCTGGGCAAGGATGGATAGCTGCGTCAAGGAGATGGTGATGTCGGCCAGAAACCACCCCAGTATTTATGCCTGGGGATTATACAATGAGCCGGTGCCACTTGGCGGCGCCAGCGGCACTCCAACGGATTTTACGCCCTATATGACCATCTTGAACAACATGGCTCATTCACTGGATTCGACCAGAGTGACCTCCACGGCTAACATAAACAGCCCCTATGACCCGAGCATTACGGTGCCTGACATCGTGGGCTTGAACTATGCACAAAACACGGGCGGCTATTTCAGCAATGGCATAAACACGGACAATATGCCATGGGTCGGTACCGAATCGAGGATTACCAGCACGTTCACCGCACTTTCCGCCCGCGGGAGCCTTCTAGACCTCGATACAACGAACAATGTCGATAATAGCGGCAATGCCGCCAGCGAGTGGAATTATTTTAATTTTACCCTTGCTACTTCCGGGCAGTTGGCGGGAGGGCATTTCTGGTGTTTCAAGGACTATAGTTCCCCGGATAATACCGTTGGCTTTGAGGGCGTCACCGACAGGTTTACGGTGCCGAAAGTCATCTATTGGATGTTCCGGCAGGAGTGGACCAGCCTTGCGACCGACTATCCCCGTCCGGGGACTGCGACGACCATCAACCTTGAGGCCGATACCAACTCGCTCTATGCAAGCGGTTCAGATTACTTTCTCATTACCGCGGCGCTGCGCGATGCAAACGGCCACCAGATTTCATCTGATTCAGGCGAGGTCGCCTTTACCATCAGCGATCCTGCCAAGGCCGTTTTTTTCGGCGGCAATCTCATAAAAGCCTATGGCGGGCGGGCAGGCGGGTTCCTGCGCACGGCCACTTCGTCCGGTACGTTTACCGTGACGGCAAGCTATCCGGGCATTACTGTCCAACCGACCATTACGCTGACCACGCTGCCGTTACCTGCAGAAACTTATTATAATACAGGAACTTCCGTCCTCAGAGAGCAGGCTCACCCGATTGAAGCGTACAAGTTGACCGTCATGGCAGGTGCCAGAGGGTTTTCTTTCCGCTGTCCTCCCGCAGTCGGCATTTTGCGTATCGTTGATTGCCAAGGCCGGTCGGTTTATGTGAGTGGCGTGCAGAAGAACGCTTTGTTGTTTATTGATCGTCATGCGCTGGGAAGCGGACTCTTCTATGTGGTGTGGGAGGGCGGGAGTCAGAAACTGGTTTCCCGCATGAATACTACCGATTGAGAATATGGAAGCTTTAGGCTAATGTCAATCTGAAACAGCCCCGAGAGGATCAAATGAACTTTCCCGTAGCTTGCTGCGAGGGAAGTTCATTTACGATGAATTCATGTAACTTTTCTTTAGCCATTCACTATAATTTGAAATTGATTCACATTAATTTAGTCTTTTTTAGGCTGGCAATAATTATCTTGCATAAAGAAAATGAGTTTATTTATGGATAATCTAGAATATTCCATTGTAGAAGCAATAAAAAAAGAGGATTTATCTTCGTTGTCGGAAGATTATGGAGAAGTATTGTTTAATTCGCTTATGCAAGACGGCACTTTAAAAGATATCCCGATTGTTCATACAATAGTGGCCTTAACGAAATTAGGCATTGATATTAAAAATAGAATTTTTGCCAAGAAACTTATAAAGTTTTTAATTTCATTAAAAGATATAAGTCAGCAAGACAGGGAGACAATGATTCTTAAGTTGGAAAGAGATAATTCGTTTAAAGATAAAGTTGGAGAACATATACTTTTACTTTTAGATAAGTGCAATGACATGAGTAAACCGACTCTAATTGGAAATGCTTTTAAGTCATATATTCAAGGCAGAATAACTGCTCTGGAGTTACGGAAAATAAATTTTGGAATAGATTCGCTTTTTATTCCGAATATTCAATACTTAAAGGATTTTTATGCCTACAGAGTGAACCAATTGTCTGAGGATATACACCAGAATCTGTCATTTTGTGGGTTTGTATACATCCTTTCTGGATATGGTGGTTTAATAGTAGAAAAATGTAAAATAGGGGAGCTTTTTGTGACTGAAGTGATTAAGAACGAGCCTTAATTAGAAGCAGCATTTAATAGCTTTTATCGATATTGAGAAATTCAGAGCCGAATTAAATCGCTATTATTGCCTGAACTCCAAATTTAATTTTCAAAGTGCTATAGTATCAATCCAGCCTCATCACCCTTCTCGCCACCCATTCCACCGCCAGCAACCCCAGAATCACTATTAACAGAGGCCAATCCCGTTGAACCGGGAATGTTTCCTTGACACGTCCGCTTCCAGCCTGCATGGCGGCAAACATCGATGCCAGAACCGAAGTATCGCCAATATCCGACAGTGGCTGGGCGAGTTCGCGCAGCAGGGTGGTATTCTGCTCCGAAACGGAATACTCCGACCGGTCCTGATCGATGAACAGAGAATCGGCAAAGGAGAATCTGCGGTTTCCGGAGATTCCCGCCGCTTCGAGTCGATAGTTGTCCGCGGGAAGCGGCTTGAACCGTACGGATTGGCGGGAGCCCCCCGTGACGGTGACGGTGAGCGAGGTATCGAAACGGAAGCGGTCGGCGGTGAATCTGCATGAGAGGCGGACTTCTGACGGGATCGCGAGGTCCGCGGGAAAAAGTATCCGCAGGGGGATGGAATCGATCTCCGACAGCGGTCCCGCGGGATACAAAAGAAGCCGGTCGGAGAGCCCGTTGGTAAGCATATCCTTTACCCAAGCAACTAATCCGCGGGAAAATGCGAATGCCTGTTCTTCGGCGCCGGTCAGCGCGAGCGGCGCGAAATCCCATCGCCAGATGCCGGAGGCGGCGCAGACGAGGCCTCGGTGACCGGCCCACTGCCCGGAAAAGATTACCGGGATGGTATCGGCCGGCATGCCGGTCCGTGACTGGAGGCATGCGGAAAGAACGACTGCGGAGGGATCCGGAGGTTGACCGGGGTTAAAAAAATAGCTTGACGGCGGCGGAAGTCGCGTGAGATCGCAATCAGCCCCGAAGTTTTTTCCGGATTCTGCGTCTCGCGGTCCCATAAAGGTGTTCGATACGCCCGCCGCAACGGCACGGGCAGCGCCGGGAAAACTGCCGATGAACAGCAGTATTCCCCCGGTTTTCAGGTTGAGGCGTTCCTTTATAAATTGCTTGTCAGCGTCAAAGAGTACGGCAAGGTCCGGCGAATCGCTCGATTCGGGGGTCAGTTCGAGAAAATCGGGATCCCGTTCGAACGCCAGTTTTAAGAACCTCTCGTCTAATGAGGGAGCAGCATGCGTTGCCGACCAGGTAAAATGACGAGGAATCGCCGTATGCAGAACATAGCCGGAGCATTGCCGGTCACCGCCCGGAGCCTGCGCGGTAAAACGATAGAGATGCCTTCCCGCTTTGCGCGGCGGGAGCGAGAAGGAAACCGAGAGGTGAAAGGGTCCATACCCCACGCCGACTGACCGCTTTGCGATGAAGACACTGTTTTCGGTCGCGTCGACCGACAGCGTTTCGCCGCCAGCGATCGCTGAATAGCCGTCAAGCGCGAGCGTCGGCGCAAACGGCGAATCGGCGGGCGATGCAGACGGCGCAGCCGGGACCTCCATTCGGAGGAAGGGGGAGGGGTGGATCGCCGGTAAAGGAATGAACCATACGTTTTTGTCGGAAAAGTCCTGGGCGGGCGAAGTCGTATTTGACCAGTTGCCGTCCGAGACGAGGAGCATCGCGGTCGCGCGGCGGAAGGCGCTTTCCTTCGATGCTTCCGGCAGGAAGCTTCGGCGGTCCGAAAAGGCGGGGGGCGCATTGTCCGGGAGCCTGCGCAGCGAATCGCCGAAACAGTAGAACACAAAATGGTGTCCGGGATCGGGATGGCGCGCGTTCCATGCCTTGAGTTTTTTTATGACCGGCAGAACGCTTGCTTCAGGGGCGAAGAGGCGCATGCTCTGCGAGACATCGATCAGCACCGGGATAGGTTGGCGTGCAGGGGAGAGACGGTCGAAGGTGAGCACGGGCTCGAAAAACGCCGCGGCAAGGGTGCCTGCCAGGAAAATGCGCACCAAGGCAAGGAAAACGCGTCGACCTGGCGGGAGCTGCAGCGCCGCGATCCGCACGAGAGACAACGCCAGAAGGACCGCAAGCAACCCGGCGGCGGCAAAAGGAACGATCGTCATAATTACCTGTTAGAAAGTATCGTGTTTTTTTTCCAGTAACGGTCGTCCTGCGTCGGATAATCCGTTGTAAAGTGCAGGCCCCGGCTCTCTTTCCGTTTTGCTGCCGAGAGCACGACCAACTTCGCGGTCGTAACCAGATTCCGGAGTTCCAGAAGCGGTACCGTGATTTTTGTGCGTTTGTAAAAGTTTTCGATTTCTTTTTCGAGGAGCGTGATCCGGCGCAGCGCTCTGCCCAGCCGTACGTTTGACCTGACGATTCCGACATAATCCCACATGGCCGACTGGATCTCGGTCATATTGTGCGAAAGAAGGATCCACTCCTCATTATCGATGGTTCCGGAATCGTCCCATGTGGGAATGGCCAGATGCGTTTTGGGAGCTCGATCGCGGAACGATGCTCCCGCATGGGCCGCCGCCCGAAAGGAAAATACCAGCGCTTCGAGGAGTGAATTGGACGCCAGCCGGTTGGCGCCATGCACGCCCGTGCATGCTACCTCGCCGCAGGCATAGAGACCCTCAATGTTCGCCACCCTGCCTTCATGATCTACCTGAATTCCCCCGCAGATATAATGAGCGGATGGCACGACCGGAATGAGGTCGCGCGTTATATCGAGCCCAAGGTCTTTACACCGTTTATGGATATACGGAAAATGCCGTCTGGTCCGGACCGCGCTTACATGGCGAATGTCCAGAAAGACGCAGGGTGCGCCGGACAGCTTCATTTCATTGTCAATGGCACGGGCGACCGTATCGCGGGGCGCCAGCGACTCAAGGGGGTGATATTTTCCCATGAACTTTTTACCGTCTGCGTGGCAGAGGACGGCGCCGTAACCCCGCAACGCCTCGGAAATAAGAAACGAGGGCGCACCTTTATGGAACAGCGTCGTCGGATGGAACTGAATGAACTCCATATTGGCAATATTCGCCCCCGCGCGGAAGGCCATGGCGTAGCCGTCGCCGGTTGCAATGGAGGGGTTGGTAGTATGCAGGTATATGCGTCCAGCCCCGCCCGAAGCGAGACAGGTACAGAGAGCCCGGACCGGAACAATCGTGCGGGAAATGGTGTCGAGTACGTAAGCGCCATAGCAGGCATTTCCTTTTATTCCGCGATGCCCGGCAAAGTGATGATCGGTAATGAGTTCTACCGCAAAATGGTGCTCAAACAACCGGATAAATCGGTTTGCTCGGACGATGGCAAGCAGTCGTTCTTCGATGGCGCGGCCGGTAAGATCGTTGGCATGGACGATGCGGTTGACCGAATGGCCGCCCTCTCTTCCAAGGTGAAGCTTATAGGGATTCTGGGCCCGGCTGAGATGAGAAAAATCGACACCCCAGTCGATAAGATCTTTGATCCGGGATGGTCCCTCCTCGACGATGATTTTAACCGAGCCTTCATCGCACAGTCCTCGGCCTGCGGTAAGCGTGTCCTGGATATGAATCTGAAAACTGTCACTTTTATCAAGCACACAGGCTATGCCCCCCTGCGCATAGTTGGTATTCGATTCACTGTCTTCTTTCTTAGTGATAATGGTTACCGTGCCGAATCGGGAAGCATGTATGGCAAAGCACAGACCCGCTATGCCGCTGCCTATTACAAGAAAGTCGCTGGCTGGAGTGTCCATGTAGATATCGCCTCTATGATAGGCCGTAAATATACATGGAATCGTATGGTAAACGATCCGTTGGCACTCACCCCGGTTCGCATGGTCGCTCGCAAAATCGCCTGATGCGGAGCGTTATTGCGATGTATTCACGAAAAATTATAATCAAGTAGTTACGCTTGCGCATTCAGTATTTTATATTAAGTATTTTATAGCATACGTAGTCCGCGGAAGCGTGGGGGAGACGTGAAGTATTTGCTGTTTATCACTAGTGTCGTTTTTTCAGGAAACTGTCTCTTTGCAGGTTCCAGTGAGGGGCTTTCTAACCCTTTGGATACCGTTGTCGGCAAAAGACCCGTCGGCGTAGGGAAGTCTGCTGGCAGCGGGGTCGATGGGAAAAACGCCATGAAGCGGATTATCTTTGGTGAACAGAAAATTGAAGGCAAGATCCGAAGGCCTCAGTTAGTATTGATCAAGGCGGACCAGCGTCCGGAATTTCCACCCTTAGTTAATCAGCCGCTCGGGAAGATCAGAAATATCGCCGCTCTGGTTGATCCGAGTCTGATTGAAGCGCCGCAGCAGGGTGCATTTCAATTCAAGGGAACCAGAATAATCGATCCTTCTCCGTGAGGTCATGTGGAGCCGCATGACGAAAAGGGGATTAGCGGCAGGAGAGAGTAACCATTGCATTGCATCGATCGGCGGGCCGGCCGGCAAGGGGAGGATCACTAATGGATTTTTCGACCAAACTTTTTCATGCCTTTAACCCTTCATCAGATGCGTTTCTTTTCATGTGGGCGCTTCTGATCACGGGAGTGTTCAGTCTTTCCATTATCATTGAACGTTTTTTCTATCTTCAAAGGCGTAAAAGCGATAAGTCGGAAGGCTTCATCCGTGGAATCCTTGATTGTATAAACAAAGACGATGTGGCGACGGCGATCGGAGCCTGCCAGAAAAACTATCGCACCGCGCTTGCGCGGGTCATTAAGGCCGGTCTCGATGAGGCGACGAAGGGTGCCGACAATATCCGAAACGCGATTGATGAGTCGATGCTGAAGATCGTCCCCAAGTTGGAAAAGCGGACCGGCTATCTTGCCGTTATCGGCAATGTTGCGACGCTCATGGGGCTTCTCGGCACGGTGTACGGCCTGATCATGTCGTTCGCGGCGGTCGGACGGCCGGGGATCGACGCGGCGCAGAAATCCGAACTTCTTGCCTCCGGTATCGCTACCGCTATGAACTCGACGTTCTGCGGCCTCTCCGTTGCAGTAATTTCAATCATCATCTATGCATTATTGAAATCAAAGACGCAGAGCATTATTGATAATCTTGATGAAGATTCACGGCGTGTTGTCGATGCTCTGATCGAGCGGTCATACGAGACGCATAAATTCCATATCAGCGCGGCACAGCTTAAAGAGGGTGTTGACGTGCATGTTACGCACAATAACGTGAAAATTTTCATCGATAATAAGCCGGCCAAAGAAATCACCCTGTGAGCAGTAAATAATGGGAATCCTTGAAGAGTTAGGGAAATGCTTCTTTCCATCGCATGAGGCGTTCATTTTCATGTGGGCGTTACTCCTGCTCGGCGTAACAGCTGTTGTCCTTACCGTCGAGCGTTGGGTTGAAATCAATCGGCGGACCGATTACGATGCACCCTCGTTGTTCGAACGGATAAAGGATCTCCTGCAGCAGCAGCGGATCAATGAGGCTCACCAGATCTGTCTTTCGTCCGGAAAACGCGCTCTCCCGAGGATTCTGGGCGCCGGAATCCGCAAGGCAGGGGCTGAATTGGTTCTTGTGCAGGGAGCCATGACCGAAGAGTCGGTGCATATGTCCTCCCGGATGGAAAAGCGGCTGAACCTGCTTATCATGTTTGGAAATGTCTCGACGTTGCTCGGGCTTCTTGGCACGGTGTTCGGCCTCATCATGGCATTTGCCGCGGTTGGCAAAATGGGAGTCCCGCCGGTAGAAAAATCCTCTCTCCTTGCCGCAGGCATCTCGGCGGCAATGAATTCGACACTCGTCGGGCTCACGATCAGCATTCCCTGTCTCATGGCATACGCCCTGCTGCGCTCGAAGGTCGATGCGGCCCTTCAGGAGATCGACCGTTATGTCATTGCGCTGCTGAAGCTTCTCAATCCGCCGACGACGCAACGCGAGAGGAAACTCATGAGCATCGGTCGCAACCGCGGTTCCGAAGAAGTCGCTGATACCGATGTCACCCCCATGCTCAATCTCATGGTGATGCTCATTCCTTTTCTCCTGACCTCATCAGAATTCGTCAAGATCGGCGCCATTGAAATGAAGCTGCCGGAATCGACAAAAAACGCCACTTCCGCAACAGCGGCTCCGGCGGAAGCTCAGAGCGTAAAGCTCAATCTCGGTATTGTTATTACGTCGAAGGGGTTCAAGATTATTGATTATTTTAAAGAGAAAAATGCGGATTCATCCGTCAGGGACACGGCTCTCGATATCCCACTGGTCGACGGCGACTACGACTATAACGCTCTCAATGAACGTCTGGCCGATATCAAAAAGAGAGTCCTCTATGAAATTCTGCGGCCTTATGTTGCCGATATTACGGAAACTTCATCGCTTTCGGAGCTCTATCATGCCTACGTGAAATTGCAGCCTTTTTCCGAGCCTTATTTTGCTGATCATGAGAGCGTAAAAATAGTTGCCGAAGAACAAATAAAATATAAAACCGTGGTGGCCGTCATGGACGCCTCGCGCGGATTCAGGACACCGGAAGGTAACGTCACGATGTTCCCGAATGTCGCCATTGCCGGAGGAATAGTACAATAATGGCTGGACAGCAGGCAATCTATCGTCGTCGCCGCAAACGCTCGGATGGAGTGGTAAAGCTGAACATCACTTCCATGATCGATATGTTTACGCTTATGGTGGTATTCCTTCTGAAAAACTACTCGGCTCAGGGGCAGCTCGTAACGCCGGCAAAGGGGCTCTTGCTGCCGACTTCTTCGATTGAAAAAACGGTCGGTGAGGCCCTCAGCGTTAAAATTTCAGAAAAAAATATCATGGTGGAAAACACGGTCGTGCTCGATTCGGCGGCCTGTGAGGAGCTGAAAAGCCAGAAGGATTTTCTTATCCAGCCGCTCTACAAAGAGCTCAGTATGCATGCTAAACTCGACCGACAATCTGCCGAGCTGTTCAATACAAGTTTTTCGGGCCGGATTTCCATTCAGGGAGATGTGGAAATTCCCTATAATATCCTCACGCGGGTTATGTATACGTGCGGCCAGGCTGGGTATCCGGTCATGAATCTCGTTGTTTACAGGAAAGCATAATGGGCAACGGGATGCATTCACTCAGAATTTTTTCTTACAAACATACGGGCGAAGAAGGCGTGTTCCCGCGCGATTTGCGTCGCGGTCTTTTTGCCCGTCTCGATCCGGGCTATACAGGACTCTTTCTCGCGCTCCTCCTGATTATTTCGATCACCGTATGGGTGCTGTCCCTCAGAAGTATTAAAGAAGAAGCATTAAGTTCACAGGAGATACAGAAAATTCAGGAGCGGTATGCGCAGCTGATGCTGAATCAACCGAAGCAGCAAGTGGTTCCCAAAGAACAGCCGATAGAACGAAAAATGCGGGAAGTTGAAGGCGGAGGAGTCAAGGGGGGCGCGAAAGTTAATCGTGAAAAAGAATCATATGCCGAACGAGAAGCGCGTCGGAAAGCGGGGAGCGGATCTCGCGCCGAAGCGCGTGCCGCCGTTGAACGAGAAGTCGAAGGAAGCGGTATTTTTGCCGCCATCACGGCAACCAGCGCAAACGGCGCCGGCGAAAAGGAGGGTGTGGATGACCTTCTTGGCAGCGCGAATGTTGGGCTTTCCGATGTAGGATCCATGAACTTTTCCAAAAGCTCCTTTGCTTCCGCCCGCGCCGGCGGAAGCGGCGGCGGTAGTCTTTCGGAGCGCACCGACGGCAGAGTCGGGAATGTTGACATAGAAAAACAGCAGCTGGGCAGGGCGCGGGCTGCTCAGGTTGCAACGGCCGGAACTGTCAATTTCAGTTCTACAGCGCAACCCGATATTACCGGTGAATCCGCAGAGTTGGAAGCGCGCAGCCAGGAGGCGATCGGTCGGGTCGAGAAACGGGAAGAAAGCCGGTTGAAACGCGTATTCGAGGAGTGGTTGAAGCGTGATCCGCAACTTTCGGGCAATTTGACGATCAAATTCACTATTTTGCCAGACGGTTCCGTTTCGAATGTCGTCATTGTCAGATCAACTATTGACAACAGCGATTTTACTGAAACAATTGTTCGCTATATCATGCGGTGGCAGTTTTCTCCCGTCGATGGAGGCGGTCCGGTGGAAGTGACGTATCCTTTTGTATTTGAAGGTCATGCATAGGGGTTGAATTTTAATTAAAGCGGTATACGATTCCGCAATGTTTCCCGGAGATTCAAAAGGGGCATTGAACTGTGTTTGATAATTTTTCCCACGGGTGACAGTGAATTATACCTTTATTCAGGAATTTATCCTGGAAAAAGTTCAAGTTGTTAACACACCAGATTTTTTAAAGAATAACGCGCGAATAGTGCCGTAGAGAGGCTTCGCAGTGACGTTTATTGATTTTCTCGGTTTTCTCTTTGGATCTAAACAGGATCGCGATCTGCGCAAGCTGAATCCGCTCCGCGATTGCGTCAATAATTTCCGTAAATCGGTCGCCGGACTGACTGACGAGGCTCTGAAGGCCAAGACCATGGAATTCCGCGATCGGCTTGCGAAAGGGCAAACGCTTGATGACTTGCTGCCCGAAGCTTTTGCGGTATTTCGTGAGGCGACTCACCGGGTGCTCGGGGAAAGAAAGAAGATCGAGGATCCATCGACGCCGGGTAAGGAAATCCCCTTCATGGCCCACTTTGACGTTCAGGTGATCGGCGCCATCGTGCTTCACCAGGGGAAAATTGCCGAAATGCGCACGGGCGAAGGAAAAACGCAAGTGGCCGCCATGGCTGCTTACCTCAATGCATTGTCCGGAAAAGGGGTGCACGTCATTACCGTGAACGATTATCTGGCCCGACGCGATAGCGAATGGATGGGACGTATCTATACGTTTCTCGGGCTCACGGTTGGTTGTCTCGATCTCACTGAACCTCATAGCGGCGAACGACGCGCTGCCTATAATTGCGATATCACCTACGGCACAAACAATGAATTTGGTTTTGACTACCTTCGCGACAACATGTCGACTTCTCCAGATCAGTGCGTTCAGCGCGAACTTAACTATGCGTGCATTGACGAAGTCGACAACATCCTTATCGATGAAGCGCGTACTCCGCTCATTATTTCGGGCCAAGTAACCCGCTCGAATCAGGAATACGAGGAGCTTAAACCCCGTGTTGTCAGAGTTGTCAATGCACAGAACCAACTCATCCAGAAGATCATCGGCGAGGCTGAGGAGCTGCTGAAGCAGGAAGGGAAGGAGTACGAGTGCGGCTATAAGATGCTCATCGTCCGACGTGGCGCGCCCAAGAACAAAAGACTCGCAAAGCTGCTCAAGGAACAGGGCGTTGCCAAATATATGAAGGCTGTGGAGACCGACTTCCTGCGTGATAAGAAACTCCATGAGATCGACGAAGAGCTGTTCTTTATCATCGATGAATCGGGTCACAGCGCTGAACTTTCGGAAAAGGGGCGTGTGCTGATAGGCCAGAACAACCCCGACTTTTTTGTGGTGCCTGACCTTGCGGAAATGATCGGGAAGATTGATCACGATGAATCGCTTTCTTTTGAGGAAAAAGCGGAAGCTCGCGAAGCTGCGCATCGGGCGTATGCCGAACGATCGGAGCGTATTCATAGCGTAAGCCAATTGCTGCGCGCCTATTCGCTGTTCGAACGGGATGTCGACTATGTGGTGCAGGACGACCAAATTCTTATTGTTGACGAATTCACTGGCCGTATTTTACTTGGACGGCGCTACAGCGAAGGGTTGCACCAGGCGCTTGAGGCAAAAGAGGGTGTTCACGTAGCCGGAGAGAACCAGACCTTGGCGACAATTACTTTCCAGAATTTCTTCAAGATGTATAAAAAGGTTTCAGGCATGACCGGAACGGCCGCCACCGAGGCCGCCGAGTTCCATGAAATTTACAAACTCGATGTCGTGACGATCCCGACGAACCGGCCGATGATGCGCACCGACCACAACGATCGGATCTACAAGACCCAGCGGGAAAAGTACAATGCTATTGTCAAGGAAATCCGGGATCTGTATGAAAAGGGACAGCCGGTGCTCGTCGGGACTACCTCCATCGAAAAGTCGGAACTCCTGAGCAAGCTCCTGCAACATTCAGGCGTCGAACATAATGTGCTGAATGCCAAGCAGCATGCCAAGGAAGCCACCATTGTGGCCCAGGCCGGAAGCCTTCGGGCGGTGACCATTGCCACGAATATGGCCGGCCGCGGTACTGACATCGTGCTTGGCGGAAACTTTGAAGTCATGGCCAACAACGAACTTTTTAAGGAAGGCATCGAACCTGCCGACCTTTCGATCGATGAAAAGCGGCGGAAGTTCGCTAAAATGCTCGCACAAACGGTCGAAGAACATGAAAAGGTCAAAGAGCTGGGCGGCCTCCACATCGTGGGAACGGAGCGGCATGAGTCTCGGCGCATTGACAACCAGTTGCGCGGCCGGGCGGGCCGGCAAGGCGATCTCGGGTCGTCAAGTTTTTTTCTGTCGCTCGATGACGACCTCATGCGCATCTTCGGTTCCGAACGAATTGCCGCGATCATGGATCGCCTCGGTGCCGAAGAGGGTGAGGTTATTTCACACCCGATCGTCTCGCGCGCCATTGCGAATGCCCAGAAACGGGTGGAAGGCCGTAACTTTGATATCCGGAAGCACCTCAAGGAGTACGACGATGTCATGAATCTCCAGCGCACCGAGATTTACGGACTGCGTCAGCGGATACTGCGCGGCGAGGACCTCAAAGAGGAGATCCTCGACCAGATCGCCGGTTGTCTTGAGGAGATCATTTTAAAGCATACAACCGAGGGAAAGTATCCGGAAACGTGGAGCATGTCGGCACTCTATGCCGATCTGCAAAGTACTTTCGGCATTGCCTACCGTATTTCCGATGCGGACCTTTCGAACAAAACGCAGGAAATACTGTTCGATGAAACGTCGAAATGCATTCGGGATCGCTACGAAGAGAAGGAGCGGCGACTCGGAGCGCCCGTCATGCGGCAGTTCGAACGGGGCGTTTTTCTGATGGTGATCGACAACCTGTGGAAAGATCACCTTTACGAGATGGACCATCTCAAGGACGGGGTGCAGTATCGCGCCTTCGGGCAGAAGAACCCGCTTTACGAATATCAGCGTGAAGGCCTCAAAATGTTTGAGGATCTTCGTTGCGCTATTTCCCGTGAAGTCACAAGCTACCTGTTCCGCCTTGAACGTGCCGAGCCCGAACGGCAGGCGATGCCGCTGCCGGTGGCGCGCGAAATCCATGGCGATTTCAATATTTTTTCGGCGGGTTCCGCACCTGCGGCGCCAACTAATCAACCGGTTCAGCTTGTCAATAACCGGACGGCCGCGCACCATCCTATCGTCAATGCCGGTGCGCAGGTCGGTCGCAACGAGCCCTGTCCGTGCGGCAGCGGCAAAAAGTTCAAGAAATGCCATGGGGCGTAGGTCGATGCATGGCTTGTTTTTCGCCTTCGACGGCATAGACGGCTGTGGTAAAACCACTCAGCTCGAACGTGCGATGCAAAGGCTGTCTGCAGAAGGGCGGCATGTTGTCACGACGCGTGAACCGGGTGGCACGACGATCGCCGAAACGATCCGTTCCGTGATCCTTTCGACGGCGCATGTCGCGATGGTGCCGGAGTGTGAACTCCTGCTCTATGCGGCGTCCCGGGCTCAGCATGTACGCGAAAAGATTAAACCCGCGTTGCAATCAGGAGCGATCATCCTGTGCGACCGCTTCGATCTCGCTACCTATGCGTATCAGGGGTTTGGGCGAAATATCTCCCTGTCGCTCCTGAAAACCATCAACGAGGCTGCGACGGGCGGATGTGCGCCGGACCGTACATTTTTTTTTGATATATCCGTCGATAGCGCCTTTGAGCGATTGGCGACCATGGAAAAAACGCGCGATAGGTTGGAAACTGGTGACCGGGATTTTTTTTCGCGCGTGGCCGATGGGTATCGAGTTCTGGCAAGGAAGGATCCTGAACGGATTGTGACGTTTGATGGGGAAAAACCAATTGGAGAGCTGGCAGCGGCGGTATATGAGAAAATAGCGGATTTACTGAGATAGACATCGCACTTATGGTAACAATCGTCGAAAAAACATGGTCAAACATCGGAGAAGAATGTTTTTTATACTTCTTTTCATTTAAATCAATGATGCACTGACAGTGTACAGTGGTTTGATAATTTTCATGGAGATAGATAACCGATGAAACGTGTCCTCAATCTTATCGGCATGATAGTATTGCTTTGCATTTTGTTGCCTGCGGTCAGCAGCGGATCAACGCTCGGGGAAAGCTATATTCTCTTCGGACTCAACGAATATGGGTACGCATATTCGGAAGATGTTTCCGCCAATGGAATTACTCCTACTTATCAATATAATGGAGTTCCCAGAAGCGATGAATACGGCATGACTTCTGCCTTTCATGCCGAAGGAAAGTTTTATTCAAAAACCTCCAGCCTGTATGGCGGATTTCTTTTCGAATACGGCGGCGGTATTCAGACCTATAATGGGTCGCCGATGGACAGTATTCAAATTGTTTCGAACGGCAATTCTTACGATACGACGCAATATTTTCCCTCTTTAATTAACACAAAAAGCAACACTTTTACGCGGATAGGCGGTTTTATCGGGCCCTATTTTAATTTTGGGAACTGTCTGCTGGGCCTCAATGCCGGTTTGCTCTATTACAACTGGTACCGGGGTGCAGGAGCTTACAACGAGTCGTATACGTGGGTCTATTTGCCAATAGGGGCGGAGTTTTCATTCAATTTGAACGAGCGGCTGACTGTGGGCTTCGACCTGCAATATCGCATCATGCTCAGTAACTCGATGCAGCCGAGTTTTGATTATGAAACCATTGTCGAAGGTATCCCTACCGCTGCGCCGCAGCTCTCGGATAGTACAAGGGATGGTTTTTATCTCGGAATTCCTATTCGACTGCAAATCAACAGGCAGTTCGGCATTGAATGGAAGCCATGGTTTGAGTTACGGCCATCGGGAGCCACCGCCAACCCTGGGGTTCTCGAGCAATCCGGCTCGACCGAAATGTCGATTTTTGAACCTGATAGCAAATCGTATTCAATCGGATTATCCATATCCGCTATGTTCGGGAATTTTTCATCGTTCAATCGGACCAATTAATATTGCCTTTTGGTTCACCAATATGCGGTCGGTCCAGAAGCCGCCAAAACTGAAAGCAAGTGGAAGGCATAGAATCCGGAAGGAATATCATGAAGCGATATCAAATGATTGGAATACTTATAGTGCTGTCGGTATGCAGCGAATCGACTATCGCACAGGTGCAGGTAACACCGGGAGTGGTGACCGGCATCGGCATTTACGATGAAAGTCAGAGCTATGCCGGGAATTCGTCCGCCTCCGGGCTCAATGTGAGATTTGTTGCCGGAGCAATTCTTGATATAGCATTATCTCCAACGGTCTCTTTCCGACCTGGGCTCGTATTTTCGGGACGCGGAGGATCGTACACAGATGCCGACTCAGGATATGGCGGTTCACCTACTGAAAATTACAACTTAAACTACCTTGTCATTCCTATCGATTTTAAGTGGTCATACCAGGCCGCGCCCCAATTTATTCCTTACGCACTTCTGGGGCTGAATCTGGGAGTTCTTCTTTCCGCTACAGATCATATTAATATCCCCGGGGAAGGTTCGGGTAATATCGATGTGGGATCTGTTTATAATCCCGTCGATTTCGGGTTTGATATAGGCGCCGGCGCGGAATTTCCCGGATCCGAACTTATTCCGTTTGTAGAACTATCGTATTATCTCGGATTGGTAAATACCAGCAGTGACCAGCTGTCGGGAGGTTCTGTAACAAACAGCGGTATAGAAATAAGGGTTGGGCTTAAGTTCAAGCCGGAGCTTATCAACCGAGTTTTATAGATGCTGCCTGCTTCTCCGGGGTCGCCGATGGCCCGACATACTCCGGCATTTTCCCGGTATCTTCGCGTAGCATTTCGTGTATCAGGCCGATGTTGTACATTCCATGGCGCATCTGACCGATAACGAGTTCCAGCCGGATGAAAGGGCAGCCGTTGGGTTTTTCAAAAAGACTCTCAGCATTGAGCGTCTTGAAATGTTGCAGGGTTTTGGCGGCTACCAATTCGAAATAATCTGTTATCTCTGTTTTAGAAAGTCCTTTTGAACGGATCACGGTTGTTTCCCCTTCAAAGGCATGCATGCCCTCTTCGTGAAGGGCGGGATGAGAATATTCCGCTGGATTTATAAACCACTGATCCATTGAGTGCAGGACATGGTAGAACTGCTTCCAGAGCGGCCATTTGTGGATGGTCTTCTGCATCTGTTGGTCCGTTACTACTGCAAGCGTTGAACGAACATTATCAAAAAGGATAATGATATTGCGGATGACGATTGGCTTAAAGTCATTGTGCATAGGAGCCACCTTTCATTAAAAGGAAAATACATTTAATCGGGAGTTCCCTTTAAACAGTAGGAGTTATGAGTAAGACTCTCATTTTGCCCCAAAAGGCAAAATGAATGGGTATTATGTTAAAGTTTGAAATACACCTCACGCTTTCAACTCGTCGGCGGTTTTCGTCCGCGGTCGCCTACCATTAACTTAAGAAAGTGCAGACTCTCGGCAGTGTAATCTTCCCCTCGCGGCGTGCAGGAAAAATTTTGACATTGTTCTTCGCGGAGAGTAATTTTAGCGTCCCAGAGGAAGGAGGAGAATGCGTTGAGAATTCTTGAATTGTGTTTTTCCCGCGCGCTCGGCGGCAACGAGCTCTACGTGGAACGCATCGGCAGGGAGCTGGCCCGGCTCGGTCACGAGGTCACCTATGCTCTGAAGGAAAGCGGCGGTCTTGCCAAAAGGATTCAGGGTTCCGTGACCGTCTTTCGCCCGCGTATTCCCTATGCTGATATAGCCGCCGCACTGGCTGTGCTGCGGCTTGTCCGTTCCACGCGAACTGAGGTGATGCATGTTCACACGACGATGGACCTTCCTTATGCGGCATTTGTAAAAATGTTCCGCCCCGGTCTCCGGGTGGTCTACACTAAACAGATGCAACCGGGAAAAACCAAGAGGGATCCCTTTCACCAGTGGGTCTACGGAAAGATTGATCTGCTGCTTGCTGCGACCGAACAGATGCGTTCGAGACTTGTCGATATGCTTCCCATGGATCGGAGTCGGATCAAATGCCTGTATCTCGGCACAGCGCTTCCTGACATCGGTTCAAAGCCGTTGTTTCGGCAACAGGTGCGAAAAAGGTTTGGGTTAACCGGGGCTGATTTCCTCATTGTTTTTCCCAATCGGCTCGATCCGCAGAAGGGGCAGGACCTGCTCATCCATGCACTCGCGCAGGTGAAGCAGCGGGGGTTGATGCCGCACGTTCTCTTTGCCGGGGATGAAACGGTGGGGCGCAAGGGCTATCGTGTGTTCCTCGAATCGGCCGTCGAAAAAGCCGGAATTGCCTCGCAGTGCACCTTCACCGGGTTTATCGAGGACCTCGGCCCGCTTTACGCGGCGGCCGACATCGTGGCCCTCGCCACCCATGAAGAGACCTTCGGCATGGTGCTTATCGAGGGAATGGCGTGGTCAACCCCGGTCATTGGCAGCAATGCCGGCGGGGTCGTGGAGATCATCGAACACGGCAAAAATGGATTCCTTTTCACGACCATGGATGTGGCAAGCCTGGCGGGAACGATCGAACGATGCATGCGGGAACGCGATGCGTTGCCGGAATTAGGCCGTTACGCACGAATGACGGTAGAGAATAAGTTTATGTATTCAAATCATGTGCAGGCGCTTGAAAAATATTTGCAAGGTACAGAATGACAATGAATGGAATCTAACTATATACTGTCTTGTGAGGGCGCTACGAAGCGGTTCACTCCTTACTTCCAAATTTTGATCGCTGCCGCAATATCCAAGTTCTTCTTCCCTTAAATACAGTACGACGGCAGGGATAAAAAAGGGAATTATATACTTAATTCCCTCGACTCAATTTGGAAGCATAATCAAACATCAAATTTCTCTAAAAAGCGGAAAATATTGGGTTTTTTAGGGAAGACCTTGATAAGAGATGCGTTTTTGCTCGATTATTGCTGTAAAAGGGAATTAAGTATATAAGTCCCATAAAAAACCCTCGTCAGAGCAGGTGTTCTGACGAGGGCGGAGGGGAGGAAGAAGTAGTAACTAACACATTAAATTGCAAGTCTACTTCAACCTTGCAACAAAATTACGATACCATGAGTTGA
>Ga0187851_10000691_pt1 | contig 33791 bp, 47 predicted proteins | sample June2016WEW_6_10_FD_132997 | JGI IMG/M metagenome (GOLD analysis project Ga0187851, IMG submission 132997) | Peatland microbial communities from SPRUCE experiment site at the Marcell Experimental Forest, Minnesota, USA - June2016WEW_6_10 | ecosystem: Environmental > Terrestrial > Soil >...
CAATTTTGCTTGTGTTATTTATTATACTCAAGCTCGGAAAATTCTTAATCGGACTTATACTAAACAGCATACTCGGCCTGATTGCCATATATTTGGTAAATACACTTTTCAGTTTAGGCATAGTGTACAATTTGCTAACTATAATCGTAGTCGCCATATTCGGATTGCCTGCTGTTGCGATAATAATAATCCTAAAACTGATAGGGATTTCAATATGATTTATGTTTAATTGGTGAAAATATGACTGAAAAAAGAGAAAAGTTTTATACAGTTTCTGCAAGATTAGTTTTTTCTACAATCTTGATATTGATAATAGTGGGATTACTACTAGGCGCCTCTATTATAATCAACAAGGGTCCAATAATACCTTTGCTTGGAGTAATAGGCCCAAAACCCACAGTAGTAGCGACAGGGTACGTGCCTTCGACTTCTATAGTTAGTTCGCCAGGCTTGGTGGTAAATGCCACATGCTTCGGGCTCTATACATACAAGTGCGAAAACCCTGTATTTAATTATACCACAGGTATTCTGACCATTGCAATAAGCCAGAGCTCGGGATATAATTGGACCAGCGTAACAGTTAGGTTCGTGCCTTCGAATGCTATTTACTCACACGGAGTGCCAGAGCTTTCATGGTCGCCTCCAGGAGCAGTTAATGTAACAGGTGGATTGCTAAATGATACTGTAAGGTACGTAAATATACCAATAACTTCAGGCCCTGTATCAGTAGGCACAAACATAACAGGCTCCATATGGGCAAAGTATGAATTAAACGTAGGAGGAGGAGTATCCTATGCGAATATGTCCACAGCATTTATTGTGATTAAGCAATGATCACAATGATTGCCATGGCATCAGAAAGTTAACATTAATGGGTGAACACAATGGGAAATTACGAATGCAGCATATGCTGCGTAAAGTTTGGGAATAGGAATGAGCTGACGGATCATCTTGTAAATGTATACCATAGACAAAAAATAGACGGTTTTGAATGCGGTGCATGCAGTGGAAAATTCAGAACCATTGGTGAACTGGAGAATCATGTTGCATATTCACATGCAACAGTAATCACACAATAAGTAAAATTCATGATAAGAGGTGAATAGGATATGGCAAAGAAAAGCAGAGGAGGGAGAATGACTGCAGCTAAAAAACGCGCTGCAAACTACGGAAAAGGAGATAAGAATAAACATCCACGTATGGTCAAAAACCGCCCGGCAGGAAAAAGAATTATGAGCACATAATAAATCCATTACGTTGGTTGCGGTAATGGTAAAGATTACCGCAACATTGGGTTTAGCTAGCAGCATAGGGAAAAGTCAGGTTGTTCGGCTCTTTCTTCTTTTTAGATTCAAGTTCAGAAATCAGTACAAATAGGACAGGAGAGGATAACATGTTCAGCATAAGAAATCGCATAAAGGAAGAGATAAATACTATCATTAGCCCTAGTGAAACCATAGATCTCATCCTAAGGCAGAGTCTTTTGTCTTCAATTTCTCCAGATTCCGTAGTAGTAACAGACCGAAGGGTAATAATTGTACATCAGTCTTTCTGGGGATTATACACAAAATTTGACATGATAAGCCACACAGAAATGAGCATAGTGCCATTCAAGAATGTGATGAGCGTCTCCATAGTGCAGGGAAAGATACTTGCAACGGTAAGACTTAGAGTACTAGGTTACGTTGAACCTACAAGGGGCTCGACAAAATACGAGTGGGACATACCAGGATTGAGGATATATGATGCAGTAAAGGCAACAAACACAATAGGAAGGGTAGTTGAAGGCAGAAGTGAAACGCAAAACGCAAAAATAGCACCAGATTCTTCAATAGAATACAACGAAACTCATGAAGCCCATGTTCCATACGATGAAAAGAATATTCATCCAAGAGATGAATCAGAAATGCCAGTTGCCTATGTGGTAAAGAACAATAAGGTCATAGCAGTAGAGGAGATAACAACTCCAAGAAAACAATCCAAGATATACGGCACTGCATTGGGAGCTTTGCTGATAGGGATAGGCGTTGGAGGAGCAGTGGCATCGCTTGGATTCGGACCCCTTCTTTTCCTAAAACAGGCAGGCATCGGCCTTGTTGATTCAATGTTCCTCTTTATAATAGGCGCTTTTATAATCAAACTAGCTTGAGTTTTTCTAACTTTTGCTTGAATGTCATATAATTAATACAGAACTGCTTCTTGATTACAACTATCAGGATGGGTTGCGCAGTCCAGAGATTATGTAATATGCAGGCACTATAACAAATAGGCCAAGGCTTATGTAGGAATTTAGATAGGAAACAGGTATTGCTATTGCATATATTATGAGCGATATCGATGTGCTTCTTGCTGCCCTACTGATGCGGCGTATGTTTCTCTTTTTCTGGTAATGCATAACATGGTATGCAATGAGGTTAAACATGAGCGCAATTATGATGAAATTTATGGAATATAATATTATTGCGGGCTGCTGCAGAGGATATCGTCCCAGGAATGCGGTGCTAAACGGTATAATGCCTACGCTTAATAGGAAGAATATTGTTATCCATTGTGTTCTGTTGTCCACTTCATGAACATAACGGAAAATGTTGTTGTGCTCTATCCATATTACTCCAAGAATTATAAAACTGGTCACATAAACAAGAATGCCGGGAAGCATTGATATTATTGATGAGATAAGCAGTATGTTCGTATTGGATCCTGTTATTATTATCGGAACGACAAGGCTTAACACAAGGATTGTCATTACAGTTGCGAATAAACTGTCAGTAAGAGCTTCTATTCGGCTTTTGCTAAGCATATCTACAGGTTCTTTCACCATTATAACCACTAAACAATAATTACCTAATTCATGATTTAAAAAATCATCAAGCAATGTTAAATCAGCACAAATAAAACATGATTTAGAAACGGTGCAAGAATTTTACTGGTATATAAAACCACAAGCAAACCGTTTCAAAATCCATTTCCATCCACTATTTTCCTGAAAGCTTTTCAAGCGTGAAGAATCATTAAACAGTTAGTTTAGCGTTTGAACCATTGCATTTGATTATATGTCTCTCATTTGCCTTTTCCTTTTCTGATATTCAGGCTTTTGTCCCAGTTCATAATCTTCCAAAAACTCTGCGGCGTCGTAATTGACAGTATCATGGTCAAGCAGATGCACCATGGCTTCTACGGAACTATTTGTCTCTCTATTACAGAATTGGCATTGATATTTGCCGTCATCATTCTGCGTTATTCCATCACTACGCATTTTGTTGCTCTTTTTCCTGGTTTTCGTTTCCTTATCTAGTTTCTCCCCCATATACTCCCCCCTATAAATATATACCATACGTTCGTATATATTACTTTCCTATTTTAAATTATACTTTAGTTCTATTAAAAAAAGATATATTTAAATTAAACTTTAGAAATTAAAGTATTATAAACCTGCTTACTTTATATATGTATCGTTTCAATTTATTACCATGGTAATGATAAGAGGGTACTTGGAAATATTAGAGATGGCTGACAGCAGCGAACCCAAAAACTTTAACGATTTTACAAAGATAACAATCAAGAAAAGGAGATTGAGCTCTGCAACCGTAGCCAAAAGGCTTCATGAGCTTATCGAGGTAAAAGCAGTAGAGGCGGTGGTGTATAAATCGAAAACAGGAAGAAGGATAATAGCATATAATACGACAGAAAAAGGCAGAAAGGTAATAAAGCTGGCGAATGCGCTTCAGGATGCGCTTTCCAGTACAAAGTAAAGCACTATTCTTTTACGATACATTATTTTATGATATGGAGTGTTTCTGTTTTGTAATTATATAATATTTCCTAAAAACAAATGTTCTGGCAAATATTCTGCTTTTCTATTTTAAACTCAAAAGACATGAAGATAGTGTGTTGGATATATAAGCCTCAACTGCCTAATTATATATAGTGGTTATATGACAGATGAGAAAAACGAATTTTATGAAAGAAAGATGCAGATGTGGAAAATGAAAGAGGAACTTTTAAACTCAATGAGTGATAAGGAACTTCGTGCATTCATTAAAGGCTACATGATGGCAGAGAGAATGGTTTTCAAGCAATTGAAGGCATTGAATGGATGCGATTGTGGAAGTTGCAGTGAAAATTCTTCCTGCAAGGGTGAATCCTGCGGTTGCGGAGGCAAGGACTGCAATTGCAGCAAGTAATAATCCATGGATTATTTGTTTTCCAGAATTTGCATGAATATTAATTATATATTCTGCATTTCTGCCTATTTTTTTCTGCGTTGAGAATTGCTTGACTTTTTATTAGATGCAAGATATTTGCCGATTAATCCACCTATTGCAGCAATTACGATGCTTACGATTATTTCAACAACGTAAACAGCTGGAGCATGCCTAAATCTAGAGGATAGCAATGGATAGAGTATCAATAATCCGAGAATCCCATACACAATTCCTGCTGCCCCTCCAGCAACGATACCATCTGTAGTCTTTCCCTTTACCATCCAGCCGGCTATGAATCCCCCAACCAGCAACGCTATTATGCTGAATGCATAGGCTATGCTAGGGGCTGCAATGCCCACCAGAAGCTCTATTACTATTATTATCACTCCTCCCAATATTCCAGCTTTTATTATACTATTCGTATCCATCAAAAAACCCTTTTCTATAGGGAAAATAATCCTTATAAACATTGCCCAGCTTGCATCTTGCTTAGGCGCACGTTGCCTAATCGGCCTTTGAAAGCTCTTTGGTAATTCCTGCAGCGGTCCACTCTATCCCTGTAACAGATTCGTCTCCAACAACCCATGCATCATGCCCCGCAGGCACAGAAGATACATCACCAGGACCTAGTTCAAATTCGGTCCCGTCTTTGAGTTTTACGTGCAATATTCCTGAAATCTGATATTGGAAATGGGGAGCCTCGCACCATTCAGTTTTAACCATCGGCTTGATGTCAATGGACCACTTCCAACCCTTTTTTAGTACGAAACGCGCAACTTTAGCACCTGCAACATCTACCGATTCTAGCTTAACGCGATCCATTTCCCTAGTTTCCTTAGACTCTGACATATTCTTGACTTCATAACTTGACATGAATTCACCCATAATAGTTGATATAACAAAATATAAATACATTATTCACTTCTTCAATGGACAGTAATATCGCAATGCGCTCCTGAAAAACCACAAAAAGCAACGTATAAATATTAGGAAACCAGTAATTATTGTGTGATAAAATGGTAACTACAGAGCATAATAAACAACTCAGACCTCAAAGACACCATATGGTTAAACTGCATATGCCAAAGGCAGGACCTTTATGCAATTTAGATTCAGATGAACAGCCTAAAGGTAAAGTAATCTTATCGGCACTTAGGGGATTGGTGAAACCAAGCACAATAGTTGGATTGCTGGGAATTGAGAGGCAGAGCAAATTTGAGCAAGACATATCATTCAAATCACATGCAATAGGTGCGACATTAAATCACATAGAGGGATGGAAAGCAAAAGATCCGGATCAAAAAATAATAAATTTACTTGCAGCAAAATTGAGATATGATCATGCTGAAAATGTGATAGATAATATAGAAGGAACAACGCCAGAAGCAAGAGAAGGCCTCAGAGGCTTGATAAGACACCATAGGACAGGCGTAATCGATGACCTAAGGGAATTAACCGGAAAGGAAATGAATGATACTAATGGAGATTCTAATGTAAAATTGCCTCTTACTGCAGCAACAAAAGAATACCTTAATAGAAAACTTTTAGAATACACAGAAAAAGCAGTACAATACGGTATTCTTACAGCTATTGCAATTGGTACCGGCATAGCATGCTATTTTATGAGCGGCTATTTTGATAACATGCATCAAAATATAGCTAGAGACATGACTCAGGATCTTGTCGGGTTTAGTGTTGGAGGGACAGGTCATTTCCTGCTGAAGCTAAGGGGAAAATTTAACGATATAAAAACATTCAGCAGATTCTCTAAAGAGCAGTGGATCAGATAATAATTTTCTGCTGAAATATAAAAATATTATTCATATTCAGTCTTCAGAATCAATATATTAGAATAATCTCCCTCAATCTTTTAGATATCATTCCTACTTTACTGTGATTATTTTTAGAGATGAATTTTTACACTTCGGATGTATTAAAAATATCAAAAGACGAATTTACAATATCCAAATTTTCTGAATTTGGTTGGGATTCAACACCCGTTGCAAGCTGTTCCTTGAATTTCTTAAAGGATTCAAGATTTGGAATTATGTTGCTGGCTTCTTCATCACGAGACATTGCAATGTGAACAAATGTCCTCCCATTTTCCTTTAGGGAGACAAAATACTTTACATCGGCATTTAGGCCCCTTAGTTCATCCATAACAGCGCGTATGTTCTCCTTGTTGGTTTTAACAAAATCTTCCCTGGCAGTGTATTCCACTTTTATTATTTTCATAGGTTTATCACAAATTATTTGCAGTTCAGATACTTAATCTTCAGGCAGAAGCGGACTCCTCTCATCAGTTAACATTATAAGATACGCCTCGAATTTTGTCTTATAGTAAAGATAAACTCTTAGAACATTATTCAAGGTTTTGTTTCTCTTTCCTGTTATGAGAATGAAAAACCAATGCACTATTATGCACACAATTGCAATTATGCTGTAGAACCAGAGTATTATTCCACCAACTATAAGCCAAAGAATCCTTACAAAAAGCTCAAGTCTTGAAGCTTTTTCGCCGCTTTTAACATCAATTTTTAAGGTTTTCATTTAATCATATTTTTTTCTTGTCATCTTTGCATTCCTGTTTCCATGTACTATGATATTCCAACTTTGAATTTGTCTTTCTTTGCCATGATAAGTATTGTCTTAGTGATGCTATAAAGGTATGTTATTCCCAAGGCTTTAATTTCTTTTTGTTCATTACTCTACCATGGATATCTCAGATATTATTAATTATAGGCTTTCATCTCAGCACATCGGCAATGGACTAAATACACCTGAAGAGGTGTTGAATTCCATGGGAGCAATGCAGGCTCAGGATTACCCCGCTTCGCTGTGGGCCATGGGGCTAAGATGCAAAGACGGCACCACAATTAAGGACATTGAAAATGCGATAGCCAAAAGGAAAATCTCAAGGACATGGCTCATGAGGGGCACCCTGCATTTTGCTACTTCCTCCGATATACACTGGATGCTGAAGCTCTTTGCACCTAGGCTTCTAAGCACGGCAATGGTAAGGGACAGACACCTGGGGCTGAGCGACAAAGTTGTGGAGAAGACAAAGACAATGTTCTACAATGCGCTGAAGGGAGGAAAGCATCTCACACGGAAAGAAATGTATAAGGTTCTTGAGAAAGCAGGAATCAAGTCCAATAATGGGCTGGGATCCAACCTTGGCTACCATATGCTCTATAGGGCGGCCTGGGACGGCCTCATATGCTTCGGACCATATGAAGGCAGGGAGCAGACGTTTGTGCTGCTGGACGAGCACATAACAAGGAGGAACGAGCTTTCTCAGGAGCAGGCGAACGCCGAGCTTGCCCTTAGGTACTTTTCAAGCCATGGCCCAGCAACAATCAAGGATTATGTATGGTGGTCAGGTTTAAAGGTCAGCGATGCAAGGATTGGCATAGAACACATGAAATCAAAGCTTGCCGAAGAAAGCATAGATGGCATTACATACTACATGCCAAAGCATATTCCAAAACTGCGTAGTAATGATAATTCGGTGCATCTTTTGCCTGCTTTTGACGAATATCTCGTAAGCTATGCCGATAGAAGCGCAATGCTTTCCAATCCTGAACTTCAGAGAACATTGAAAAATACGATAAATGATTATAAAAAACCTGCAATCATCTACAGCAACGGAATATTCGTCCCTGTGATAGTTGTTAATGGAGAAGTAGTAGGCACATGGAGCAGGAAGATCGTGAAGGACAAGGTTGTAGTTGCACTAAAGCATTACGTAAAATTGAACAAAGATAACATGAAAGGAATCAGAGAAGAAGCAGAAAGATACGGAAGATTTCTAGGCATGGATGCAATATTGAAATAATGCTTAAATGCTTTGCATCGCCTTAAAAATGCCCAAAAAGCAATGTGGAACATCTATATGTCTTTAAGTGTAATATATAATACAGTAGAGAAGGATGAAATGAGTTCAAACAAGAAGAATTTCTTGTCTTCCTAATTTTTCCGTAATCTTCGGATGGGAGCGTTACAACCTATCAAAGGATCCATAATGTGGTTGATTAAACTACCTAATTTCTTGAACTTAGGATTTCAGGACTCTTATGATTATTAATGGTGAGAAAATGGAGAATAAAAAAACAAAAACTGAGCTAAATAACATACAGGATAGTATGTTTTCCGAAATGGCGAAGGCAAGTGTGAAAGAGCTTAAGAAAAGCTTGGACCTCAGCGAACTTGAAGCGGCTTAGGTGGATCATAACGCCAACCAAAGTGCAGAAAAAGAAGTTATCATTTAAACCTAATCTTAGATTTGCAATAAGCATAATTATAAGCAATATCATAGGATTTATTATTGGATTGATTATCTTCACTTTTGAAAATCATACAAGTGTTTTTACGCTTTTTCTTATAGTATTAAGCGGATTAATCGGTGCTGTAATTACAGGCATCAAGGCCAAAGGAAGTACAAAACAAGGAATTTTGGCAGGAGTATTTTCTACAATAGGTTTAATTTTACTATTAACATATTTTGATGCCGCTATACTGGGCTTTGAATGGCTTGGTGTATTAATAATCATAATAGTAATAGGAATTCTAGGAGGATTTGGAGGCAATTATTTCGAGTTAAAAAGAAAACGCTTACTTTAGCACCATCGACATAGGGCCAACGCACATTAACAGAGAATTGGTACTAGGATACCACTCCACTTCCAGTTATTGTTGTAACCTGATTTGTAGTATCTTTTAGATAGTAAATAGGTAAAAGGATTATTTTATCCTTACATAATTTAATTTTCCAGTTAGATAGTAGGTAGTATAATCAGCAAATGCAGCCGCTGTGTTCCTTGCAATTGCAGCATTTGAGAAGGACATAAATTCAGAATGCGGTAGTGTCACTGCATAAGTAGGTGATATGTCTGTATTTACTATACCGTTCTCTATGGAGAGGTTCTTATATTGCCCGTTCCAGCTAATTGTGAGCTGTCCAATAGTAACGTTTGCATAGTTCTTGTCAGTAACCTGTATCGACCAGCTCTTGTTTACATTCAGATTGTAATTTGCCGCATTGGCAAGGTAAAAAAGCGTAAGATTCTGATTATTATTCTGCAGCATGGAAAGTTGATTAGCGAATTGGCTTTGCTGCTGTTGTAAAGTTAATGGCGGATTCAGGAAAAAGTAAGCTAACACAGCCAATAATATTAAAATAATAAGTATACCTGCTATAGTGCCCCCATTACCTTTCTTTTCAGGTTTAGGCGCTGGTGTCCTCCTCCTTTTATTTATGGTTGTCGTTTTAGTAGTTGTGGTTGTTGTTACCGGATTCCTTCTGCTGTTGTTTATGGTTGTTTTAGTGGTTGTCGTTTCTTGCTTTGCCATAGTATATATGCTCAAGTAGAGTATTTAAACCTTTACTAAATTAAACTACATTAAATAGAAGTATATTTCACTTTATAAAGTCAAAATCGCATCAAGAAATTACATTTTACGCAATTATTTTTATCAACCTTAATAATCCGTATTGATAAACTGATATAATGAAAAAGAAGAAGCACAATATTTACAAATACATCATAGCCATCTTGGTAATAGTGTTAGCTGTAATAGTAACTCTTGTTTTGTTTCGTATTATGGATCTGCCCATTAATAGCGAAATAACCTCTTTAACAGTTGCAACTACTTCAGCAAAAACAACCTCAAGCACAACAACTACGACTTTCATAAGCACCGTAAGGGGCACGAGTACAATACCAAGAACTACAACACGTAGAACTACAATACCAACAACCACAATTTCTACAACCATCTTTAGAACTACTACTTCCATAACCACTTCTGTTAGCACCACATCTTCAAGCACTACCATACCTAATCAAAATCAAACCAGTACTTTTATAGTTATACCAAATTTTAATGGGCGTGGCAGCAGGTTCACCTATGTACCTATTCAGACAAGCAACATAACAAGCATAGCTTTCATATGCAAGTACTTCCCGGTAGGGTTTCAAAATCCTCTATTTTTGAATGGAACTTATGGGAAGAATTTTTCTAGCATGTATACTTTGGAGGGCCAGTTGCAGATATCTAATTTAGGACAATCCTTGAATGTTTCTAACGCGACCTACGCTAGTTACAATTTCGGAGTTGCATGCAACTAAATTTTCACTCAAATATTTTTTATATATGTAGATGAAAAACCTTTTTGAGACACGCCCTCGCCGAGCTTTTTCATTTACGCCATAAAAAGAAAAAGCCCGCAATATGATAATGGTTTATGATTTGTACTTAATTAGTTTTTCTAAGTAGATGCGATTCTAACAAAGTTAAGATTTTGCCATGGCTATTTTCTCTTGCAAAATTTATTGCATTATTGCCATCCCAGTTTCTTCGTTCAACATCAGCATTTTTATCAAGTAGTGCCCTAACAATTTCAGTATATCCATTATTTGATGCGTACATCAAAGCAGTCATCCGATTAGGGTAAGTAGCCACATTAACATCAGCCTTATTATCCAAAAGTACATTTACTATTTCAACATAATTTCGGGATGCAGCATCTACCAAAGCTGTTCCATTATTTGGGTCTACTGCATTCACATTTGCACCATCCTTAATGGCTACTTTTACGCCTTCAATATTACCATTAATTGCAGCTATTCGTAAATTATCATTTAATAATTTTTGCCTTCCACTAACTTTTGGCATGCATAATGCAGGGTTAACACCCCAAACTACTGCTCTTTCATGTTCATTTTCAATATTTCTGCTTATTAAGACTATTCAATCACTATTCAATTATGGAGTTTTAAATATATAAAGCTATTTTTAGATTACAATCGATTTTATCTCTAGAAAATGAGGGCTTTTAACCCCAATTCCTAGATGTGTAACGTCTCAGTTGCCCTCGCCGGTCTTCAATCGTTACGATAACATTTCTCCCTTGCTACTTAGTAAAGGTACAAGGAAATTAAGTAGGCAGTACATCATGTCCTAATTGTCCTAGATTAAGCCAGACTCTGAAATTATCTATTGGTCTAGCTTCTTTTTCTAGCCATTGCTTAGTATCAAAACATATCTTATCCTGATTCTTTACTCTTTCAGCAAATTCATGAGCAACAATATCAACTTCTACCCTACCAAGCATCCCATTACCTTCAACTTTAATGGGTCTCACGCTTATTTCATCTTGCCTTAGCTTAATTTCGCCACAGGTTAGTTTCTTGGCTAGGTACGTCTTTAGCTTTGGTATAACAGGTTTTAGAGTTGCACCGTCTCTTTTGGTTTTATAATAGATATTTACAGTGGGCATTTATATCACTTTATTTTCTAGATAATCCCATATTTTCTGATTTAGCTTTAACATCGTCAGCAACGTATTTAGCGAATTCATCACTAATTTTACGTATAGCTTCAACTGCTCTTGGTGTGTCTTTCATAATTGTTAATATCTCACCAACTTTTTTAGTTGGTTCAATACCATATTGAAGAGCATAAGAAATTATTTCTAAAACCCCATCTTCGGCAGGACTACCAATAATCCCATGCACTAATGATATGACATTTGGGTCTTTTAAAGAATCAAGGACCGCATATAACTCATCTTTTGCATCTGTTGCCTTGTCTGCTGCCCTGAATGCCATCCTTTCTGAAAAATGATGAATTACATTGCTCATGTTCTCAAAGGATATTAATCCTGTCAAAAAGTTAGGGCTACTTATTATAAATAAATAATTATCAAATTCTTTTTCTCCCATATTATATACATCATTATCAAGAGGCACTGATAAATTCATTGCTGCTTCTGGATAAGATCCATAATTTTTTGTAACAATTTCTACAAATTTATTTGTTAAAGTTTGGTTTTGCAATATCTTGCTGTCAAGCATACTATTTATGATAAAATCTGCAGCAGTATGACCCATATCTGGATCTCTTTTGTTCAAATATTTACCGAAAGTTTCACATAATCTTTCTTTTGCAGCCGTACTTAGCCGCGACCCTATTTTAGTTGTCATAATACCACTCAAAATACTCTGTTTTATTAGATATTTATATTGTACTTTTTTATAGCTTTGAAGCCTTATTTCTTCGACTGCGACACGTTGAAGTCCGCCCTCGCCGAGCATTAGCTTTTTGCGCTAAAGCCCCAAACTACATACTTTTATGTAAAGAGTGTACTCTGTTTTATAATTAATTTTTAGCTACTTAACTTCAAAACTACTTGAGCGGCATCATCAGTATTAAAATTATCTCCAAGAAATAGAACCCCATTTTGCAACGTAGTTCTTGTACAAGTATAACCAAATACTAATGGGCGTTTTTCTTCAATTGCCTTAGAAGCTTGAGGATAAACATATAATCTTTCATTCCATGCTAACTCATTATACTCAGCTTCAGAAATACTTTGAAATGTTTTATTATTTTTATCTACAAAATACCAACCGACTTCTTTTGGTGCATCGCAATAATCTATAAATAATACACGTCTAGTTTTGATATTTCTAAGAATATCTTCATCTAAATAGCATTCTAACAAGTTTGCTTTATTTTGAATGAGTCTTGCTGTTCTTTCACTTAATCTTTCGGATAGGATAATCAATTTAAATTCACTTCCTTGCCTAAGAAAGTTATTGAGAAAATTGTTCATTGATTCTGCTCCTTCAACACTAAAAGTTCCGCTAGCTCCGTTAGGTCCTTGTCCCATACGAATTGACAACCTTGATTGTTCACCTGAAACTGTAAATATTCCAAGCACTAATTTGCTATTGTCTAATGTTGAATGTATTGTCTTTGCTCTTCGTGACAAATTATCATGATTAGTCATTTACTCACTCAAAATACTCTGTTTTATTAGATATTTATATGTTCTTTTTTAGTCCAAATCCTTTTCAAGAATTTAAACTGGATTTTTTGACTTACCATTAGGACTATGATCAGGGCTTCAACCCGGCAGTGTAACGCCCTCGCCGGAAGCCCAGCTTCAGGAGTGCTTCCCGTATGATGTTAAATGATGTCGAATACTATTAGATGATATCAGATATAAGCATTTGTTAATGTCTCTTATATCCAAACTTCTTATTGTAAGTTTCGTGATCTGTAATATCAAGTACAAATGCGATTATTTCTACTTCTTCCTCATCATTTGTCAATGTATATAACATTCTCCAAAAATTAGATAGTTCAACATGAAATAAGTTTGTTATCCCATACTTAACTTTATATTCGTTCGGAATTAATTGTTTTGGTATTGGTTCACCATAATGTGTATTTACTTTTATCAATTCCAATTTGCTCTTAACTGATTTCAATATGCTCCTCTCTACTTTAGAATCTGACGCCCTACTATTAAGGTATTTGTAGACTTCACTTGCATCTTCTGAAAGAATCACTCGTACAGGTTTCATACTTCCATGCCTCTTTCAATAGCCTTTTTTAATTTAGGGTTTGTATTATGTATCCAAGTTATGCCTTTCATGGTAACAGCTATCTTATTACTCTCTTCAAGATACTCAAGTATTATCTTAAGCTTTGCATGGTTTACCTGCTTTGGTAGTGCTCTTTTTATTTCAGGTATAGTTATTACGGAATTTTTAGAATTTTTTATGACATTTTCTACCATAATGACTGTATTAAGTGTAGGTGCATACTTGAGTCTTTGTACCATAATCATTTTCGCCATTTCAATCATTTTTATGTACTAATTAGTAATATATATGTACTAACTAGTATATAAACCTGTTGTTTTCTGTAAAGGCAGAGGAATTTGGTCTAGGCTCTCTGCATGTTTGGTCAGCTAAAACTGTCCAATTGCTTTAAATAACTATATAATTAGTAAAGATACTACAAACAAAAGTGAGATGATGCCAAGCCAATTTACATATCTGCAAAACAGAAAGCAGGCTTAGGATCAATCGTAAGAAAATCACTGAATGAAAACCAGTTGCTAATTCTTTCAAGTGTTGATGGGAACAAGAATATAACAGCATTGCTTAGGAATCTATCAAAATATTACAATGTGCCTCTTTCTACTCTTAAACTGAACGCACAAATTCTTAAGAAACAGGGCCTTTTAGAATGGAACGGAACTGTTGACCTAACAGAACTCGGTATACTTATATTAAAATTAATAGGTGATGAACATGAGAAATAAAGCAATAAAAGAAGCACATATTAGAATGGAAGATAAGCTAACAAGCGCCCAGATAGAGGAACTGAAACTGAATATAAATAGAAACTATGCAGAGGCAGGCCATAGATGGCTTAAGACTGGCGATAGAAAAAGAGCAAAGCTCTGCGCAGATGTTCTTGCTAGTAGAGATTACTTCGATCTTTATGATGCAGGTTCTATATACTTGGGGCTTGGGCTTGTTAGCAAGGCAGAAGACTGCGCCCAAAAGATCGCAAATGGATATAAGGATCATAAATGGAGTTCCCATATTGCAAAAGCGGCAGAGCTTTGCCTTAAAGTTGGGAAGAAAAGTATAGCAGAAAGCTTAGCAAAGGAAGCAAGAACACTGGAGTTCGGACATACAACAGGAGGTGGTTGGCTAGGCTTCGGTGGGGGATCTGCAGGTGGTTATAGAGCTTATGATGCTAATGATTTGGATACCGTAGTAAGGCTTGCGAAAATCTGGACTGAACTAGATAATAAAGAAATGGCTTTGGGACTTGCAAATTATTACTGGGAGATTAGACCAGGAAATACTAGTTCATTTGAAAGTACGTTACCAAGTTTGGTAGATCTTGCAGATGTTTACATAAAATTTGGACAAAGAGCAGATGCAATTCGGTGTTTAGAGGTCTGTACCAAGAGGATTGTTGGATCAGAAGAGATCAAAAGCATTATAAAATTAATAGAGGCTAGCAAGAAAATATCTAGAAAGCTAGGTCAAGAAAGAGCTTCTGCAGTAAGAATTTCGACTTTGCTTAGAAATATCGCAATTGGTGGATAATATGAAAATGGAGCAACATATAAGAAACGCCCTCGCCGGTCTTCTTGCCTTATGATAACATCTCTCCCTTGGTGCTTGGTAAAGGGGTAAGAAAAAATAAGGCTGAATCTTAACTGGGCAAAAGTATTATCTTTTGATTTATGTATTAGATAAGAAAGGGTGAAAAATATGTTAAAGACTACGCCATTTCTTCTGTTTGACGGTAACTGTGCTGAAGCGATGACCTTCTACCACGAATGCTTCGGAGGAGAATTGAGATTGACAAAGCTTGGCGACACGCCCATGAAAGAAATGATACCAAAAGAGAAACATAATCGGATAATAAATGCGTATCTGAAAAGTGGCATTATAGAAATATCAGCTACCGACTGGATGGCTGCACCCCAGTATGAACCCATACTTGGAGAGATGTATGCTATATTTGTCACTGGCAATTATGAAGAGGTAAAGTCTGTATTTGATAAGCTTGCGGTTGGGGCAGAGAAAGATAGGTTCCAAGAAATGCACCAGATGCATTTTGGAATGTACGGGCAGATGTATGATAAATTCCATCGGCACTGGATATTCGTAGCGGATGAAAAGAAGATAGTTTAAATTATGCTTTACTAGCCCTTGAGTGTTCTCATCTCTAAACAGGATCTAAACCCCAATTCTTAGACGTGTAATTTAGCAGGTGCCCTCGCCGGAAGCGTGACTTTAAGTAAACTTCCCAGATACTATTGTTTGATATTAAATGATATTATATATATTTATTTCAGTAATTTAAGAAACTCTTTTGCAGTAACAATCTTTATTCTCCCAAGTTTTTTAATTGGAAGAACATGCTTTAGGTCTCCGGATACAATATAGTCTGCATTCGCAACTAAAGCACATTCCAAAATCATGTTGTCCGAAGGATCATCTTTTATTACGTCAAGTATATCTTGTGTTTTTACAAACGTTGCCAGGTTAGATATGAGTGCCTCAAATCTTGCCTTTTGTTCTTCGCTAAATTTCAATCTCGGGTAGTTAATAACCCTTAAGAACTCATTGAATTGATCATAAGATATGAAAAACTCAAGCTCTCCATCCACAACTTTATCCAGTATCTTGCTTAGATTACCTTCCCAGCCAAGAGCTGAGATAAGTATGTTTGTATCAAGTACTATCTTTCTCTTGCCCATTTAACTGCCTCTGCGACATCTGCTTTTGTGATGCCTTCTTTTTTGAAATGGGCTTGTATCTCTTTAGATAACGATTCAAATTCTATCTTGACCTTCGGTATATTTATCTTTTTGAATAGAACGCCATCTTTAACACCTATTGCAATGAATCTGTCACTGTTTTTGAAGCCTTCCTTTTGTCGTATTTTTCTTGGCACTACCAATTGGCCTTTTTCAGACATTTTAACTAATTCTTCTTCCATATTAATCACAGTATAACAGTTGAACAGTTAAACTATTTAACTGTTTGCTTTTTACCACCGGTGGGTCGAAGTTCGCCCTCGCCGATATTCAATTCGTCGGATTGAAGCCTTTATTAATTTCTTATGGAGCTTATATGAAACTTAATTATTTTCGTAACAAATCTGCTACACTCATATAAGAAACGTGTTAATTCCGCTAATTTTGTGGCCAAATCCCTAAACTACATACTTTTATGTAAAGTTATGTAAAGATTAGTATTAATTATTTTGGGCTCATGCTTCTGTTTTTCTAAGCAGTTCGGGATCTTTTGGTGCGACGATGTCTTTGCTGGTTTCTTTTAAAATTACCACTGGAGAAGCAATACTATCCAGACTGTCGAAGTGCACACCACAACGGAATCTAAGGAAAATTAGGTAAGCGGCTCGAGACTGCGATTCAGTTCCCGAATCACGAACATATGTCCATTCGCCTATTTTCAATATATGTTCAAATGCGACTTTTAATTCATCATTGCTTATTATTTCTCTTGCTTCTTGTCCTGTAAGCAACTTCTTTCCTGGAATGCTGTTTTCTATCTCTATTGCCTGTTTTAAATTTGGTCCTTTATTTTCAGGATATCTAAGAACCACATACTTCTGATCTTTTACTGTAAAAGTTTCTGAACTCGTATGCACTGGTAATTGAGTTCTTTCAGTACGTTGAGATTTTATATATTCAGACATTTTTATCACAATTATATTTTGTTTTATTAGATATTTATATTGTGTTTTTTTATGGCTTTGAAGCCTGCGTTCTCCGACTGCGACACGTCTAAGTCCGCCCTCGCCGTTCTTTAATCATATGTTTAACACCTACTCTTTGTCTTAGATAAAGGTAAAGGATTTATAATTATTTTACATTTCTAAAGATAAGACAGTAACTATGGTCGTATCCATAGCCATAACTTCCATCATCGTCATAACTATCTTTTCCTTTCCAACCAATAACTATTTCACCTTCAAAATGGAGAACTTTAGAAACTTCTTTTTCTATATCCCATGCAAGGGTCGTAACATCTTTATCTTTTAGGTTAGATACTTCAATAACTAAGTAAGAATTCTTTTTCATTAGGTTTTTTAGCTGAGCAAAAATTTCATATATATTCTTTAAATATCGTTTGTAAGGTTTACCATTATTATGCGTGTATAATGGTGAGGTAAAACAGAAATCAAATAAAGGTAATTTATATGAACTTAAATTTTTTGAATTACCATTAATTAAATTTTGTTTATTTTTTATTTGAGATTTAACATAATTTGTCCTCTTTTTATCTAATTCTATACCAAATGGAATTCTACCCATCTGTTCACTTACTATCAAAGTTGTACCTAAACCTGTAAACGGGTCAAAAACAGTATCTCCTTTTTTAGTAAATTCTTTCAAGAAGTATGCAACTAAACTTTCTGGATTACGATTATCGTCAGATTGGAATTCTTTAGGAATTTTCCTTACTTTGCTATTTTTAAAAATTAAAAATGACTTTATCTTGGATTTCATAATCTAAATTAAGAATTAAGGTATTAAATATCTGAAGTTTTACTCTTTTAATTAGGATTTGAACCCTAATAGCATGCGCCCAGTATGGGATTTGAACTCTCTGTCTTCGATATGACATGTCTTATTTCTTTAGGTGGGGGCTTTACAAAAAGGAAGACGCCCTCGCCGATATTTAATCCGTCGGATTGAAGCCCTTATTGATTTCTTATGGAGCTTATATAGAACTTAATTATTTGAGTATCATATTTGTAACTTCCCTATAAGAAACTGTTTATTCCGCTAATCTTTATGAAGATAAAACTAATTTGTTAAGTTCTAAGTACGTTGGTTTCCCAAAACATAGTGCTGCTTATCCTTTTTAGTACAAAAAGTGAATCTCTATGATGTATAACAACCACATTCTCAGTTTTTGGGACTTCGAACAACTGTGAAAGATTTGTTAATTTGTAATCCGTATCTTTTACCAATGGATAATTTTTTGTTGTCATTTACTCACTCAAAATACTCTGTTTTATTAGATATTTATATGTGCCTTTTCGAAAAGGTAAGAGATTGAACCGTGTATCACTCCCTCTTACAGTCGAAATGACGTCGAAGTCCGCCCTCGCCGAGAACTGGTATCGTGATACCAACTTCCCTTTGTATGGCATTGTATGTCATTTGACACATTACTACTTCATTATGGAAAGAAGCGTATCACTCACTTCTAAGCTTGATGGTTTTATCAGACTCTGCCCTCTTTAATCCAGCACCTAATTCTTCGTTGCTCAAGTTTGCAACCGTAGCAATAATTTGTGCTGAACGAGCGTCTCCAAATCTTAATATACCAACTACACCATCAATCAATACCTCTCTAAGTTCTTGTGGTGTAATTCCGAAATACGAGTTTAACTCTTCCGAATATCTTAATATTGGTAAATATATCACAAGTTCATTTTCTCCTGATAATGAAAGTTGATGTATATGATCTGATTGAATCATACCTATTCTTATAATTCCAATTTTTAATGCGTTTTTAATATCTCTCTTGTTTAAATCTCCCTTTACAATTTGTTTTTTTACATGTTCTAATTCATATAAATAATTGTTTAATCTTGCAGCAGATAATACCCCAAGAACTAAGAGATTGCCATTTCCAGTTTTTCTTGCCCAATCATCTATAATATTCCCAACTCTTTGAGTATCGATAGGTACTTTTGGTTTCGTTTGAATTGCCATTTACTCACTCAAAAATGTATTCTATCCCTCATTCTTCCCTGTGTTTGAGTTATTCTCTCGTGGTGTAGTTTCAATTCTTCTGTTTGTTGTTGCTCTATTTCTTTTCTACGCAAATCATTAAGTTTAAGTCCTCTTCTATTTATGGCCAATCTCTTACGTCTTCCTTTTTCCTCTTTTCTGGGAAATTAAACCAATTCTCTTTTTAATGCAATTACTTCTTTGCGATCGAGACAAGCAAAAGTTGTATTTTTACCTTTATTTACGCCATTATAAGCTTCTGAAGTAATACCTGTTGGTACACCCAACCATATGTATTCTGGATCATGATCACGCTTATCTAACCATAGCGTAGCTGGAATTTTCTTTGAAGGTTTATCTAAAGTTGCGTTTCTTCTAAGCTCTATTTCACTTGGAAATAGATGTTGCTTCAACGTAACTACCATTAAGTTTCCTCTTGGCATTTCTATCACTTAATTTACTTTGTTTTATTAGATATTTATGTGTTTATTTTTACAAAAATTAAGGGATTTGAACTCGGCTAATTTCGACTGCGACACGTCGAAGTCCGCCCTCGCCGATCTTCAATCCGGCGGATTGAAGCCCTTATATGTATCTTACTTTTCTTATAGGGGTGTCCAATAATTCCACTAAACCCTAAGGTATAAAACCTTAGGAGTATTCTGGACTTTGGCGACCAGAATGAGAACACCTAGAAATTGGAAATTATATAACCAGATGTTAGTAAATAGGGGTAATTTTACCCTGTACATTTCGGAAGAATCTTTGCAGATGGCAGAAGAAGTCCTTTTATCAAACAACAAAAAGAAGAGAGGCAGGCCTTTTAGTTACAATCCGTATCTGATTTTATTAGGATTTACCGCAAAATCAATGTTGAGATACGGTTATAGACAGGTAACTGGATTTATGGAAATGATAAAGGATAAGTTGAAAGTACCAAAAATTCCAGATTTTAGGACATTATGGTGGAGAATTAATAAAATGGAAAAATTTGGGATCAAATTTAGATTATTCTCTAATTTTACCAAGGATAAAATAGTAGGAATAATAGATTCAACAGGATTGAAGAAAACAGGTAGTAATGAATGGTGCGGTAAGCGATACAGAGTGCGTAAAAGTTGGATAAAGACGCATTTCTTTATAGATGACAAAACAGGTCAGATATTGAACATGGTACAAACAAAAGAATACATACATGATAATAAAGTAGTAAAAAGGTTGTTGGATCCTTTTCTGGGAATATTAGAAAAGTTATTGGCAGATGGTGCATTTGACTCTGAAAAAACATTCAGGTATCTGGAGAGAAATGGTATTGTGGCGGTAATACCAGTACGTAGAAATTCAATGATAAAATGTAGAGGTATTCGTAAGAAACATGTTGTAGAACAATTTGGATTGCGAGATGGACCTGGGAGAGAATCTGTTTTGCATATGCAAACAGAAAATAGACATAGAATGATAAATCAGAAGAAATGGAAACAAAAATCAGGTTACAACAAACGACCGCACATAGAGAGTGAAATTTGGAGTTTCAAAAAGACGTTTGGTGAAGGAATCTCTTCAAAACTTAAAGAAATGAGACAAAAGGAACTGATTACAAGAGTGAATATACATAATGTATTCAAAGTTCCAAACGCAAAATTCGTTTTCTGAACCAGTCAAAATAATGATACTGATAAATGGGTTTCAATTTACCTATTTATCGGACACCCCTTTTCTTATAGAAGATTTAATTATTTTATGAAAACTTATTCAAAATCTCTATAATAAACAAGCTTTATTCCAATAATATTTACGACACAAAATTATTTGAACCGTTGACATTTAGTTAAAAGTACAGGAGTCTACTAATTTTGCCAGTAAATATGTAGAGCGTGGAACACCCCATCTTTTAAAGCCCTCTCCAATACAAATGCCATCTTCTATATTTACTTTAGCACCATCAAGTAATACTTCTTGTTTGGTTTTTTGTTCTTTAATGCCCAAAAATCCTATTTTAGATACATTACAAATCCGTTTTAGCAAATCTCTATTAAGTAAAAATGGACTATTCATTGGTAGTAAACTATAACCCTCTGGCAACGGATATTCAATTTTATATATTTCATTTCCTTCAGGTATTATTTTAGGTGCTTTCATATCTTTGTGCAAAAACTCTAGGCAATCTGAAGTTACATTAAATGCCAGAATTCTATCAACATATGAATCGAGGTTATGCATTGACATAATACCACCACCAATATCATAACCCAATCCGAACCATCTTCCACCGTTACCTATATGGATTGTTATGCTCTCATCTGCTAATTGTAATCTAGGATAATGTGGCTCTTCCATTCTAGTTTCTAAGCTTTTGTTATATTCTCTTATCATTGTAACAAGGTGCTCCCCTAAAGCATCTTTTTTATTTCTAAAAAGAGCCACATTAGATTCGCGGTTGCCACTAGGCCAAAAATAACAAGAGCCACCTTCATTAAGGTAAGGATTTCCAAGTTCAAATACTTTACCAGTCCTTTTAACCGTTTCTACCATGTTATCAACATTTTATCTCTGTTTTAGATAGTATTTATAGTTTCACTTTTATGAAAAATGTGAGTTTGGATTGCCGGTTCAAATCCCTTACTTTACTTCTAGACGTGTTATCTCGAAGAAGTGAGCAGTAAGATTTCTTATACAAAATCTGTCAAAATTTATCAAAATTAGCACAACTTACTATAAGAAAATGAACCGCCCTCGCCGTTATACGCCAGAAGTGCAAAGGCCCTCTGATAAGTAAAGTTATTTTACGACGTAAGTTTTTATTGATTTTGGCTTAGGTCTTATAGTATGGGATAAATTTTTATTTATTAGTCCTTTATTGTTTTGAATTAATTTTATTTTAAAAAGTAATATAACTCCAATAATAACAGACCAAAATACTCCATCAATCAATAAATTTATTATCCATGGATTTCCAGAAATTTCAAAGGTTAAAGGATAACCATATGCTATAGTATAATAATTTGGTACAGATAGAATTAAACTACTGCTTAAAGTTACTATAATACCTAAGAGTAAAGACGTACTAAGCAACTGTAAATTTAATTTTAATTTGCTCACAATTAAAATTAATACAACTGACAAAATAGTAAACCAAAAAAGTACATTTATAAATAAACTATAAGGATGAATTAACCAAGAGTTACTAGATATGTCAAAAACTAACCAGCTTATAGGGTAACCATACCAATTTGTTAAAATTGAAATTGATGTTTTAAACGTACTTGCAAGTAAAGATATGATAATTCCTAATCCTATAGATATAAAAATAAATTTTGGACTAATTTTTAAAATCATTAATATAGTTGATACAACTGCAATCCAAAAAAATATGTCTGTTATTTGGTAGGGTGTAGCATTTATAAAAGGTCTTGCAACTACTCCAATAATGGTCCCGACAACCAAAGAAATAATAAATATTTTTAAATTATCCATAATTAATATTTTCTAGACAACCATAATAATATATCTTTAAGCAGGTGGCTTTACAAAAAGGAAGACGCCCTCGCCGAGCATTGCCCATCTGGGTTCTACGCTTCAACATATCATTCACCATTAAATAACCTTAAAACTGCTAATCACGATCTCCCAGAAAATTTCTTTGGAGAAATTGAATTTTTCATTTATACCGATAAGTTCGATACAAAGTACAAAATCTTTAATTAAAAACTCAACGTATTTCTTTTGAAGATTATCGGCTTGTATTAGTTTATATAAAACACCCTGAGGATTTTTCTTATCCATATTTGGAACAATGTCTATAATCATTTTAGTAACTTGAATCCAAGGAGCAGGTGTGGGGGGAATTATAACATTAGGAGGTAAAACTTTATCGGAATTTATTATAGGTTCATTCAAAAATATAATACATGTATTTTCATCAACCATTTCTATTTCTTTCACTTCCAAACCTTCAAACACTGGATACTTGAAAGTAAAACCTATCATACCGGGACAAGAGAAATCTCTTGTTTCAATAATTTTGTAGTTTTCTATTTTATTAGGCATATCACCACATATTTTACAGTCGGTTTGACGTCGAAGTCCGCCCTCGCCGGGATTTGAACCCGGATCACAGGCTCCGCAAGCCCGCGTTCTATCCAAGTTATACTACAAGGGCACAGTTTATTATCTAATCTGTGCCTTTTATAGATTTATTAATATGTATCAAAAAATAATTTAGGAACAGTCAGATTTGCGCCCTTATTGTACTTATCTGCTCTTCTTTGATTACAGGCACATTGTTCACAAGCATTATTTTCGGCGGTTTTATAATCAGTCTTGCCTTCCTGATTTTTCTTGACCTTATTGCCTTGCCTTTGTATTTTATAATACGCTTCATAGGCTTGCTATTGTTTTGGGTCAGGTCTATGTCGGATAGGTTTATCACCTTCTTTCTTCCGGCATAGTTTGCATAGACAGATGCCTCTTCCACAAGCTGGTTTGCTGTGTCTTCCAATTCTCTTTCAAGGCTTATAACCGCTTTTTCATTTATCTTCTCTGCACCTGCTTCCCTTAAGAATTGTTCAACATCATACATGCTAAGCAATGCTTTTTTAACCAATGGAACACCCGAGATTATTTAAATGCCATCCTTTTTAAATAGCAATGCATTAACAGGATTAGTGGCATTCACGCTGTTTATTTAATAGCATTAATGTATATTATATTTTGATTTGATGATAAGGCTAGGTTTTCATTTGTCCATTGCAGGAGCCATTGCAAATTCGGCGATGGAGGCAAATGAGATGAAGTATGGCGCTTTCCAGCTGTTCACCACTAGTGCCAGGTCCTGGAAAAACTCAACAATAGATGCTAGTGACAGCATTAATTTCATAAAAATGAACAAATCCAGCAAGTCAATACCCTATTCCCATATGCCGTATCTTTGCAATCTTGCATGCTATGAAGATGAAACATATGAAAAGAGCAAGCATATGCTGAAAGACAATATAAACAACTGCAATATGCTGAATATAGATTATCTCATAATACACCTGGGCTCGCACAAGGGCAAAGGCATTGAATACGGCATAGAAAGAGTTTCAAATGCATTGAATGAGGTGCTTGGCTCTACTGAGAATGTGAACATACTCCTTGAGAACGGCTCCGGCTACAACAACAGCGTCGGCTCCAAATTCGAAGAGATAGGAGCCATTGTTGACAATCTGCAAAGCAAAAGAATAGGAGTATGCTTTGACACCTGCCATGCCTTTGCTGCCGGATACGACTTGAGGACAGAGGAAGCAGTTGACAAGACAATAAATGAATTTGATTCCTTTGTCTCGCTTTCCAGGCTCAGGCTCGTGCATTTGAACGATGCGAAATACGAATTAGGAAGCGGATTGGACAGGCATTGGAACATAGGGAAAGGATACATAGGAAGAAAGGGATTCCTAAGCTTATTCAAGAACAGGAGTTTCCACGATGGCTCTTTTGTAATGGAAACTCCAGTAAAGGAACCTGACGACCATGAAAAAGATATGAAGACGATCAAGTCAATAATAAATGATGCCATTGAATAATGACTTAGTTTTTGGGTAATGCCTTTGCTTCAACTCTAAGAGACGCAAGATTAATCTTAAGATGATTTCTAAGCAGTCTTGGCAAACCCCATACGCCATTAGGTGCATCAATCGCTCTTGTCTTTCTTATGCAATTTCTTACTCGTCTTATTTTGTGAGCAAGTGTGTTTCTTTCAATTGATATCTTATCACCAAATATAATATTCCAATTAAAGTCCGAGCAGCGAGCTAAGTATGACAATAACAATTCCGCTTCTTATGTTGTCATCAAGTGACAGATTGATGCTCTCTACAAATGCAAGTATTGCTGCGAATAGTATGCCATACAATCCTATGAAGTAATAGCCTGCTATTGCCGCAACTATGAAAAATGTAAGAGTCCCTACATAGGTCTTGTATTTATTGTAGGGCAGATGCGCTGCACCTCTTGCACTTATTCCGAATATTGTGGCAAGCGGATCCGCAAAGAATAGTACAACCAATCCGAACATTACGATGCTTGTTGCATTTGTGAACCCAATTACAAGCGCGGTGCTTGCGGCAAGGTAAGTCGCACCCAATCCATAGGTCACGTTCTTGCGCTCCAGATCCACTGCTCTCCTATAGCCTGGATTAAGCCTAAGATTCGCAAGCAGATTGTTGCCAGTATAGCCTATAATTATCAATCCGAATATCACTGTTATTGCATTTACATAGGAAAAGAAGAATAGCACTGCAAAAAGCACAATGCCAAGAACCAAGTGCACCAGATCCCTGTTTATCTCTGTTCGCCTCTTTTTCCTGTCTGAGCTGATTGCAGCTTCAGATCTCTTTGGATTAAGAACAAATTCTCTATACAGCATTCCATATGTTGTTCCAATGGCGAACATTCCTGCGAACACGTTGTTCATCGGGCTTAGGCTAACGTAAATCAAAATTCCGATTACGAAAAGTATTATCAGAGTTATGAATATGTAGGGCTTTGAGATGTAGAATATTGCGATTATCGTAGCAATCATGGCAAGGCATATGTCAAGGGCCAGAAAGTTGTAGTAATTTACAGAACTTGTTACGCCTATCAATTTGTAGAGCAGCAAAACAGTTGCTATGCTTATCAGCAACGGAATTATGTTCAATGCCTCTTTCCTTCTGAATATGTAGAATAAATATGAAGCAGTTACAAATGCAGTTACTACTATGAATGCAAGCGTATAGGGGCTTATCACATTTTGAACAACCATGATTTCACTATGGTGACACTCTGTTTATCATTCTTGGGAATGGTATTGCATCGCGTATATGGTCAAGATTCAGAAGCCACTTTATTAAGCGTTCCGTTCCCATGCCAAATCCCGAATGCGGCACCGATCCGTATTTCCTAAGGTCGATATACCATTTGTAGTTATCTATTTTAAAGTTTAGCTCCTTCATGCGTGCTACTAATTCATCCTCTTTCCAGATCCTTTCGCTGCCTCCTATGATTTCACCGTGCCCTCTTGGAGCCAGCATGTCTGCGCAGGCAACAGTTCTTGAGTCGCTCTTATTAACAGGCATGTAGAATGCCTTTATTTCCTTTGGCCAATTATACACAAATATTGGCTTTTCCTCATGTTCGGTAAGAAGACGTTCTTCTTCTACGCCGAAATCATCTCCCCATTTCTTGTCTGAGCCCAATTCCTGCAGTTTTTCTATTGCCTTTTCATAGGTGAATTTCTTGAACGGAGGTTTTATCTTGAGAAGGGAATCAACATCAACATTAAGTTCCTTCAATACATCTTCGTCTTTCTTGGCAAGCCTCTGTGCAACATGGCTAACAAGCTGCGATTGAAGCTTCATGCTCATCTCGTTGTTGTAATAGGCCATTTCAGGCTCTAGCATCCAAAATTCCGCCAGATGTTTTAATGTCCTTGATTTCTCTGCCCTGTATGTAGGAGCAAGCGAGTACACTTTGTCCAGTGCATATACCATCGCCTCGGCATAGAGCTGCGATGATTCGGTAAGATAGACCTTCTTGTCGAAATAATCAACTTCAAAGAGGTTAGCCCCTGTTTCGCCGCCAGATATGGTAAGCAAAGGAGGGGTTATCTCGCAGAATCCTTTCTTGTCTAGGAATTCCCTTAAATAGGAGAATACGTGGGAACGCGCCTTCATTATCATTCGCATTCTTTGGCTTCTGATCCACAAATGCCTTATATCAAGAAGAAGCTCAGGACTCTGGTACTCTGTGATTGGGAACTGCTCGCCGCTATGCACAATGCTGAGCTCTTTTACATCCAATTCAATTCCGTTTGGGGCGCGGTCGTCTTTTCTTAAATTACCTCTGATTATTATGCTGGATTCAAGATAAGCCTTTTCTATGCTTTCCCATTCCTCTTTCGTTATGGTGCTCTTGTCGATTATGCACTGCAGAATACCTGTATGGTCGTGTATTACGGCAAAGATCTTGCCTCCGCTGCTCCTCTTCCTGTAGATCCAGCCCTTAACGGTTATGCTTTCCTTCTTGCTTTTCCTGGCATCGCCTACGCTTGAAACTTTTTGATATGCTTTTAACATAGTAACACTTTCCAATAACGCAATTAAATAACTATTGTATAGTTTGTTTATTATTTGTGTTTAATGAAAATGCCTAGGGCTTGATTTGTCTAGTTAGAAAAAATTAGAAAGGGAAAGCATTGCTCATGCTAACCCCTAAGAAAAAAATAAAAATAGGCTTTTAAATTTAGCTTATTAATTCTCCTATAGCGAATCTTTCCTTAACTTCTGTTATTCTGACTTTCACAGTTTCGCCTTCCTTTGCGTTCTTGATGAAGATTACGAAGCCGTCTTTCTTTGCAATTCCATCCCCTTTGGATGCCACTGCTTCTATCTTGACTTCTACCTCATCGCCAGCCTTAACCGGCTTTGGTTCTGAAGAGCCTGAATAGGAACTTCTTCCCCCTTCTCTGCGTCCTCCATAGGAGCTATTTCTGCCTGATCCATCATCTTGGTACATTATATACACTTTCTCTTTTTTTTGTTTTTACGTAGAATTAGAGCTTTTATGTCCTTCTTCTCCGTAGTATATATTACAGTCGTTCATATATAAAGACTTTTGGGTTGTCATCTTTACTACCCAAATTGCATAGAAACATTCAGATTTATGCTTTGCGATAGCTCCATCAGAGTAAAATCGAGTGCCGTAGTAACTTTATTTATTTTTAAATAGTTGCTCGTTTATTAATGGTAAAAGAGCCATAAGCACCCCTTCGGCCAGATGCTTTGTTTTGTCCATCTGTCCTTTTGAAAGATAGTTTATTATTCCGATTTCACGTGTGTCATTTCTCCCCAACAATTCATCAACAACAACGCTTAATTCCTTTCCTTTCTGGAGTTCTGCAACGATACTATTTGGCAGTTCGAATGAAGATGCATTACCAAAGGACACCTGTCCTGTTTTGTTTATTATGCAGACGCAGTCGAGCTGAAACCATCTATTAAAATATTTTATTATGCCTCCTTCTATACCCACAGAAAAATCTGCATTCGCATCGGTCTGTATTAATGCCAATGCCCGCTGCTCTGCGCCCTTGAATACATCGTCATTGGTGGGTTGCTGGTGAACCCCTGATTCGACAGTAGCATTGGATATTTTTAAATCATGGAAATATTGTGAAAAAATCAAGCGTGTTGCGTCTATTTTAGCTTTGTTATTTGAAGCAACAATTACATTTACCATAAATTATATAATATGGATTAGAATTAATAATCTTTACTTAGGCAAAATTATAACGGCCCCTATTCATTTGTCACAAATTATCATATTATCAAGATAACCCATGCGGCTATTATGAAGCCCATTACAATTATCAAAGGGACCAGAATCCTTGTGACGCCGTATATTGATTTTGCAACAGTGAGTATGTTTTCCATTGCATTTGTTCCCCATACCTTGAATTTCTTCATTTCCACTCTGCTGTGCTGCGCGGTTACGTATTCCATGTTAGAAAGTGCCTCTTCGATGTTCTGGTCTACAAATTTTATCAATGCGGTGTATTTTGTATGCCTTCCAAGTACGTTGCCCGCATTGTATTCCAGTGAATTGACAGCATGCGTATCCGTAGTGTATAATTCAGCTTCGATACCGTATTTGCTCTTTATGTGTTTTACCATTGCATTTCTCATCGTTGGCAGTGCGTTGTTGGAATTGAATTGCACCATTGCATATTTGAATCCGTTGAATCCGAATATCGCAACGTTCATGTTGCCTTTTGCTATATCTATGGGCTGATTCAGTTTCAGGTATATTTCGCTGCTTGCAATGCCCATCCTGAGCTTCTTGGTCTTGTGATTAGGCTTGGCCAATGCCCTTATCGCTTTTACGTATTCCTTTGCTGCAATCGAGTTGAATTTTACTCCGTCCAATTCCTCCTTCGGCGCTGTTTCATATCTTGAATTGTGTGCATCGATTATTATCGAAGGTCCGAATTTGCTTTCCAGCAATTCCTGGAACAGCAGTGCAGTTTCAAGGGAAACATCTTCCGTTACTTTTGGCGCTCTGGTAAGGGTCACAAGCGACACGCTGCCAAAACCCATCAATGCAATTTTTGAATCTTTATAGGAACTTCTCATGAATGTGTAACTGCTTTGACCTGAGTGCCTTGCCTCCTTGACCCCATTGTCCAATGCCTCTTTTAGTTGATTGAATTGAGTACTGGAAATTGGATTATGGTCCATGTCAACTGCGCAGTGCATTATGAAAGTAGGTGCATTGTACTTGATTGAGGAATATCTTTCAAGCAAATACGGGAAATCGCTTCCTGCCAATGTTCCTGCCGGGCCGTAGTGTATATCAGGAGCGAAGAATATGGATTTTATGCTGCCTTTCTGAGTTCTGAATATTATAGTATCTGTTTGTATATCCGCAGGGGTTCCTGCCTTGAATCCGAACGGAGCAGAGATGTTAACGTCAAAAAGCCAGTTCTGCAGCATCTGTGAGAATGCATCAAAGCTGTGAAAACCGAAGTTCTTGTTGTATGGCCTATCTACAAGATAGATTATCGCATAGCATACAACTAGGAATATGAAAATTCCTGCATACAATTTTATCAGCAAAACATTCAGCGATGTATTGAATGCGAGCAGCGAATGGCTTGAAGGAATGTACAATAGTATATTCAAAGTTGGCTGAATCAGTGCGAGTATGAATGCCTTTTTCTTCTGGCCAAGCACCATCTTATCGGCAAAGAACCACCAGGCGAATATGCTCGCATCTCCCACAAGTATTATTGCGGTTGCAGTTGCATAGGCATTAGTAAGTATGAACACTATGCTTCCAAGCAGTATGAAAATAGAATAGGATATCGTGCCGATAATGGATATGAAGAATATGTATTTCATGTCTACATATCTTTTCACAGATTTTACTATTATGATCGTAAGCAGCGTAGGCAGCATTATGACAAGTATACCGGTTATTGTTCCGTTCAGTAGTATCGATGAGAACTTTGTGTTTATTGCATTGTGATTCAGCAGCGCAACTGACGCAATACCCATTACTACGCTCATCACAAATAATAGGACAAATAATACGGTAGTTCTTGGCAGGCCGATGGAAAATGGATTGAGATCCTTTAGGAACTTATCATAGCCGCCTTTCGAAGCCATACAAACACTTGCAGCTCATTTGCCAAATCTTCTCTGCCTTTCCGAGAAGACTCTCAGGGCCTTTTCAAGGTCTTTCTTTTCAAATTCGGGCCAGTACTTCTTCGCGAAATACAATTCAGAATAATCAGATTGCCACGGAAGAAATCCGGAAAGTCGCATTTCTCCTGAAGTTCTTATTATGAAGTCAACTTCCGGGAGCGATGCGGTGCGCATGAATTGGGTCACGATTGCCTCGTTTATGGAATTTATCTTTCCTTTAATTGCGGATGCGCGTAGTTTCTTAAATGCATATAGGAGCTCTTCCTTGCCCCCATATCCTATGAGTATGTTTATCGTAAGGTTTTTGTATTCCTTTGTTTTCTCCTCAACAGATTGCAACGCTTCCCTTACCCTTTTCGGAAGTATTTGAAGGTTTCCGATTATTCTCACGCGCGCCCCGTTCTGTTTTAATTTCTCAAGCAGTGCAGAGTCTTTTGCAGCATTGACGTACAATGCATAGAGTGCATTTATCTCTGTTTTGCTTCGGTTCTTTATGTTTTCTGTGGATAATCCCCATACGGTAAGCGTCTTCACTCCGAAGCTCTTGGCCCATATGCTGAAATCTATGAATTTCTCCACACCTATCTGATAGCCAGAGAATATTTTGAATTTGTGGGTTTTTGCCCATCTTCTGTTTCCATCAGGTATCAAAGCCAAATGGCTAGGCACGTGAGGTATAGTTTTTTCATTTCTTTTTTGCATTAATCCGCACCATTTATTAGGTCGTGTTGCCTAATTTACTATTACGCAGGATGATTTAAATAACTATATTATGCATTAGCGTCCGCAGCATATATTATATACGTATACAGATATTAAATAATAAGGTCTTAATTATTGATTCTTATGCAAAAAAAGGAATCTAACTTGTATGATGTTGAAAGCCTTGACAATCTGCTGGGCAACGAATTTGCCATAGGCAAGATGAGGAGTTTCGCCAGCGGCATAGGCAAGAACATGAAGAACGCGCCTTTGCTTCTGTATGGGCCTTCAGGAACCGGCAAGAGCGTTGCAGCTTCGCTTCTTGCAAAGGAAAACAACTGGAATATTGTTGAATTGAACGCAAGCGACTACAGGGACAAGGAATCCATAGAAAAGACAATTCTTTCGGCTGCTACCTCCAAGCCGCTTTTCAAGAGCAGGAATCTCATACTTCTCGATGAGATAGATGAGCTTGCCGCAGGGTTCGACAGGGGCGCTGCGCCAGTAATAAATACTATAATAAATGAATCGAAAAATCCGATAATATTCATAGCAAATGACATGTGGGACCAGAGCATATCATTCCTGAGGGGCAAGACAGAGCCAGTTGCATTCAAGAAATTAAATACGGAAGTTATGCAGAAAGTATTGACAAATTTGTGCAGCCGCTTTTCCCTTAAAGTAAACAGGAATGCACTTGAGATGATAGCGCACAGGGCAAACGGCGACGCAAGGAGCGCAATAAACGACCTTTCCGTAATCATAGGAGCAGAGGATAACGAGGAAATTACCGAAGTGATAGGCCTTCGGGACAGGAAGATAGACGTATTTAATCTTCTTGACAAGATCTTTCTTACCAATACGTTCTCTGCGCCGTTAAGATCCATAACAAGCTCCGATCTTACCAATGACATGCTGATAAAATGGATTGACGAGAACATACCCAGAAGATACAGGCAAAATGAGGAAATGTACTATGCGTTTGAGTCGCTTGCCTATGCAACCATATTCGGCTCCAGGGCGACAAGAAGCCAGTATTACACTTATTGGAGGTACATGAATGTACTAATGTCCAGCGGAATCGCCCTATCCAAAAAGGAATACCCTAATACTAGCAATCCCTATGGTTTTCCCAAGGTAATAAAGGAACTCAGCAGCTCGAAAACGTCGAGAAACCAGAACAAGATAATTGCAGCAAAGCTTCAGCGGGTATTCCATTCCAGCATAAGCAAGATAATAAAAAATGAGATGAGACTGCTCTCGCAATCCGTGGCAAGGGCAGTAAAGGATAATAAGGAGGTCAAACAAGAGGTATTTGATTACCTTGCAAGTACTTTTCAGCTGGACGACAAGGAAATAGAATATATGCTGAATAATCAGTAAACTTTTAATTTGTTGGCATAGTAAATGATTGTATGAAAGCACAAAGCGCAATAGAGTACCTAATAACCTACAGCTGGGCGATCATCATCATAACAATAACGCTTGGCGCAATATACGCGCTGGGGCTTTTCAATCCTAATTATTTTGTATCGAACCAGTGCATATTCCATGCGGATTTCGGATGCCTTAGCGCATTCCTGTATTCCAATGGTATAGTAACAGTAAATATTCAGCAATCGACAGGCTCTCCCATAAACATAACAGGAGTTGGCTGCAACATGATAGGCAATTCCACCAACATGACAAATTACATAGGACCTAGTCAGATCTATTTGCCGATAGGCTCCAATGTCACTTTATCTGCTCCGTGCTATTCCAACGGAACTATTTTTGTATCGCAGCCGGGAACATTGTACAAGGGATATTTTGTAATAAGCTATACCAATTTGCAGGTAGGGTTCAATCATCTTACATCTGGACAACTAATAGAGAAATCAACCTAATTATCCTGCCTTACCCCTAATTCTGCAAGAAGAAGTTTGGTAACTTCCTTTATGTTGTCCTTGTTCGCCTTTATGCTTGCCGCCTGCTTGTGCCCTCCGCCTGATACTGCGCCCTTTGTGTCAATTTTCATCTTCTCTATCAGATCCAATAACTTTACGGAATCGGAGATGTCCCTGCTAACTCTCACTGAGATATAATTACCGTAGTGCACTATGGTTATGGTGTTGCCGTTGTTCATCGATTCCATATGATCCTGAAGCTTTGAGCTGTATCTACCGGGAAGAGGATAATCGAACTGCATTTTCGCGATGTGCTCAAAGTCAAGCACGAATATGTTGGTGCCTTTCTCACTTCTAAAGCTTTTCACGTTCTTGATGCCGATATCTATCGATTCGTCAAGCATTTCCTTCGCATGGGAAAACACCTCATCGGATTTTTCCCTGTCCGTAATTATGAAATCCATCTGCTTGGGCTTGCCGTGCGATTCCTTCTCCGTAGAGGTCAGATAATCGAGCAGTATGGAATTTTTCTTTGCATTCTCATCGCTGTAATCGGCATAGGTGCTGTAGTCGCTTACCAGTGCAGCTTCCTTGATATCCTCTACGTAAACATCAGCTATTATCTGCGCGAAAATGCATGTCAGCAAACCGGCAGTGAAGTTCGAGTCTC
>Ga0187851_10000692_pt1 | contig 33788 bp, 31 predicted proteins | sample June2016WEW_6_10_FD_132997 | JGI IMG/M metagenome (GOLD analysis project Ga0187851, IMG submission 132997) | Peatland microbial communities from SPRUCE experiment site at the Marcell Experimental Forest, Minnesota, USA - June2016WEW_6_10 | ecosystem: Environmental > Terrestrial > Soil >...
TCGGTGTTTTCCTGTTTTGTGGGACTCTTTCCTCACCTCATCGCCGGGCCGATCATCCGTTACCGCACCGTTGCCGATCAGCTCGACAACCGGGTGCATTCGATCCCGAAATTCGCCAGCGGCGTGGCGATCTTCAGCCTCGGACTCGGCAAGAAGATCATTCTCGCCAACTCGGTAGCTGCCATCGCCGATGCAGCCTTCGGCAGCGACGGTCCGGGTTTTTTCAATGCCTGGTGGGGCGTCATCGCCTACGCCTTTCAGATCTACTTCGATTTTTGCGGCTACTCCGACATGGCCGTCGGGCTCGCGCGCATGCTGGGAATCGAGTTTATTAAAAATTTCGATGGCCCGTACCAATCCCCCAGCATTACCGTTTTCTGGCAGAAGTGGCACATTTCTCTTACAAATTTCATCCGGGACTATCTTTACATCCCGCTCGGCGGCAATCGTGTCGGCAAAGGCCGCATGTATTTCAACCTCTGCCTCTGCTTTTTCCTGAGCGGCTTGTGGCACGGCGCTAAATGGACCTTCGTGCTGTGGGGCATCTATCAGGGCGTGTTCCTCGTGCTTGAACGGGTTGCAGGGAAAAAAACGCTCTATCACGAGCTGCCTCATTGGGGTCAGGTAGCGATCACCTTCATCGTCGTGATGTTCGGCTGGGTGCTTTTCCGTGCGCCTGACATAGGACAAGCCATGCACTACTGGGGAGCCATGATCGGAACAGTCAAGGGAGCCGCCACCGCCCCGATGCTCTCGGCCGAGCTCTTTACGCCGCGCCATCTCTTCGAGATGCTTCTCTGCGGCGTATTCGTATGGCAACCGCTGCAGGCGCATGAATGGGTGCGCACCCTCACCATGCCAAAGGCGCTGCTCTGTACCGTCGTCCTGGTAGTGGCAATCGTGACCATGTTCACCCAGACCTATAACCCTTTCCTCTACTTCCAGTTTTAACGCGGGGCGGCTCATGAACTTCCTGAAACGTCTGCTTACGGCCCCCCTCATCGTCGTCTTCATCCTGGTCATCTTTGCCGTGCCGATAACCCAGGCCATAGTTGAGCTCCACAGGGGAAAGGGCGTCCAAGCGCTCGACCTGCTGGAAGATCTTATGATCACGCCTTTTCGTAATGCAAATGCGATGCACGATCTGGCCTGCAGAGCATCTCTTTACACCGACAGCCTCGCCGCAATGCACGCATCGGCCGATTCGTCGCGGGAATCAGACGACCTCCTGATTGACGACGCGATCGCAAACGTCGAAGACCTTAAAAAAGCCGTGATTACCAGGAACCGGTATATCACCACCGATTCGTTAATTCCCGCCGTATTCCGGCTCGATACTCTTGCCGCCCGTCTTGCCCGTCTCTCGGCGGAATTGCATGCCGGCGCGCCTCCCGCGGCAATTGTCGCCGACGTTACCGTCATGCGAGCCGCCACCGATATGCTGATGCACGAGTATCCGAAGCGATCAATCATTACGCTCCCCCTCCTGGCAATCGGCGGGTGGCGCTATATTCTCTGGAATGACCGCTACCTCCGGCCGTATGAAAATGAACTCGAAAATTCCTCGGTGTTCGCCATTGCGGGAAGACCGGTTATGCAGTTCCTGCGCTACGTTTTATTCCGCGACCTCGGCGACAAGGGCGTTCTCGGTACGCGAGGATGGTTCTTTTACCGGCCCGACGTCGACTTTCTGGTCAAGCCCGATGTGCTCGATCCGCGTTCGATCATGGTCGACCCCAACGACAAGAAGATCAGCGAGGATCCCCTCGGGGCCATTGTCCGATTCAAAACGCAATTGCAGAGTGCGGGCATCGATCTTTTAATGGTTATCATGCCGGGCAAACCAAGCATCTACCCCGACCTCCTTTCGCAAAGCATCCCCGTCTCTGCCGCAGGGGCGCTCAGCCATTCGCAGCGCATGATGAACAACCTGCGTCAGGCGGGCGTCGAGGTGCTCGACCTCTTCGGCCCCTTTGCAAATGAACGGCGCCACGACGCGAAAGCCGGCGACTCGCTCTACCTCCGCGAGGATACCCACTGGAAAGGACGCGCCGTTCGCCTCGCCGCCCGCCTGCTCGCCGGACGGATCAAACAATACCCCTGGTACCGGCCGGGTTCGACCGAATACGCGATCGATTCGGTTACGGTTGACCGGATCGGCGATGTGGCCGTGATGACGACCCTGCCGGCGGAGAAGGTGCGCCGATTCTATGGCGGATTCATCCCGGAAAAGACCAAGTGCTATCAGGTGTACCGCATAACGCGGGACTCTTCCGGAACCGTTTCGGAGCGGTCGCTCTACAAGGATGATTACCGCAATTCGCAGGTACTGCTCCTCGGAGACAGTTTTTCGCGCATCTACCAGACCGACGAGCCGGGAAGCGCGGGATGGATCGCCCACCTTGCTTTCGAGTTATCGCAGCCGATTGCATCGCTTGTCAATGACGGCGGCGCATCGACTCTCGTGCGGCAATCGCTGGCGCGAAATCCAAAACTGCTTAAAGGGAAAAAACTCGTCGTCTGGGAGGTCGTCGAACGCGATTTCCGGTTCGGCGAGGATGGTTGGAAAAACGTGGCGATTGCGATGCAATAGGCGTTCATACCGGTAACAGGAAAGAATATTCTCATGAAATTCCGCATGGGTCTTTGCTTTATAGTGACCATTCTTGTCATGCAGTGCTGTTTACAAGCCGCGCCCTGCGAAACGCTCAATAAAAATTTCAATCGGCGTTCGTCGCGGGTAATGGTCCGCACCGTCCATCGCCCGACCGAGGCGAACCTTGACCTGGCAGCTTATAAAGGAAACCCGGTCCGGTACGATCCGCAGCCTTTCCGGCCCAAAAAACCGTCAAAAAAAATCACCATCACCGATTGTACTTTCGGCGGAGCGATTGTTTCACCCCGCACTTCGCCGGCGCAGACGCCCCTTACCAAAAGCGAACTATCGCAGCCCTTTGCCTGGGATCCACTGCAGAACCGGCTGTGGCAAGTGACAAAAATCGACCTTTTCGCACGGATCACCGGTGCGGTGAATGGGAAAAAATGGGCGGACTCCTCGATCTACACGCCCTACCAGGAGATCGTTTGCGCGTATATCCACGGATCGGGCGATACCGCATCGATCTGGGTAAAAATAGAATTCAAGCCATGGGTGACCTTTATCGACGGCCTCGTCGATGAAGACCGCGATGGCTTCAGGGAGTGCTATGGCCGCATCGAGAGCAGCGCCATCGATCATGCACTGTTTATAAAAGCCATCGACTGGATGACGTCCGACTATGCGGAGAAACTGTTAACAAAAGAGCAGGTTATCGACTGGGCAAATACGCTCGCCTCTTACTGGTACCCGAAGTTCAATACCGATGTGGTCGACTTGGCCGGCGCATCCGCATGGCCGACCCCGGAAACGGAAAAAGAGATCCGCCGTGAGATGAAGGGCCTTTCCATTGCGAACCCGCTTGTCGTCATCCGGGGCAACCCGTATGGGAAAGTGATCTATAACGTCTTTGTCGTCGATTTTCCTGCAAGCGACGCCGCACCGGTCGTGGCGGTCGTCGCGCCCCAGGTAACAACGCCCGCCGCGAATACCAACTCGGTTTCCACAGTTGCCGGGGGAGGCATTTTTTCAGGCATGACCGTCAACGACAGCGTTCGCCTCGCGCTTGAAACAAAATCCTATGGCGACTATGGGGAATGGGCGAAAAAAGAGGAACCGTTTCGCCGTGCCAATCTTGATTTCCTGAAAAACCTGCCGAAGGAGCAGATGGCCTTCAGCGGCAAAGACGGCTGGCTCTTCTTCCGCAACGAGATCGAGTACCTGAACGGCGGCGACCTTGCCCTTCAGCCGCCGGCGGACAACCCCCTGCCGCAACTGCGGGAATTCAATAAACTCCTCGCACGACGGGGGATCACCCTGTTTTTCTGCCCCGTCCCGAATAAATCCGATATTTACTTTGAAAAGCTTCCGGCTGGCGGCGCGCCGGCCGATTCCACGATCATCAACCCGTACTCCCGAAAATTTCTGAGCGATCTGCAGCAGACCGGCATCGGAGTGATCGACCTGTTGCCCATTTTCCTTTCGGCAAAGCGCGAGGACGCCCGATTCAAGGAGTCGCTGTTTCAGAAACACGACACGCACTGGACTTCACGGGGAGTGGCGCTCGCCGCAAAGCATATCGCCGGGCGCATCAGAAGCCTTGCCTGGTACGGCGAAGCATCCAGGAATTCCGTCCGCTACGGCATGCGGGACACGACCTTTCTACGGCAGGGGGATCTGGTTGACAAATTACCCGAGTCCGAGCAATCGGCTTACCCTGCCGATGAGATCACGGGACAGCAGGTGCTGAATCCCGACGGCACCCTGTATAAGGCCAATAATCCCGACGCCCCGATCCTGCTCATCGGCGACAGTTTCACCGGGGTTTTCGAACTGGTTGATTGTAAGGGAGCGGGGATCGGCGCTCATATCGCGGCCGAAACCGGACTCCCGGTCGATGTCATCACCAGCTGGGGGGGCGGGCCGCTCGTGCGGGACAAGATGCTCAGGGCGAGAAAAAATATGCTGTCGAAAAAGCGGGTCGTCATCTATCTGATGACGGCGCGGGATTTGTATCATTACAGCCAGCATTGGGAGCCGATGAAGGAAAATTAGCGGGTTTCGAGGGATGGCAAGCAGTGTGCGAGCCTATGGATTTATCTCAGCGGATAGGACTATTTTAATGCACAGTATTGATAGCAGTTCAGTATAGTTACTCGCATGTCGCACGATATTGATAAAAGGGAAATTTATGTTATACATCTTTGGAAACCATTCAATGTTCCTCTTTATTATCAATGGCATGACTCAGAATACACCGTTTTTAAATCAAGGAGTTGCATCACGATGAAAATCAATAAAATATTCCTTGCCCTTTCAGTCGCCCTCTCCCTTGTCGTCACTGTTCTCGGCCAGGAAGCCCCGCTCGGGTCGATTGCGCCCATGAGCGGCGATGAAAAGAAGGCGCTCGATGGTCTCAAGGGAAAAATTTCCGGAAAGATCGTCTGGTCGAGCTCCCGCGTTAACAGCAAGCATGATATCTGGATCATGAACGCCGACGGCACCGATCAGAAGCAGCTCACGGTGAAACCGAACAATGTGGACTGGTTCCCGCGCTTTTCGCCCGACGGCAGAACGGTGCTCTTTGTCCGCAGTAAATCTGGCTGGGTTCCGGAAACCGATGCCGAAATGTACGAGAAGTGGGACCTGTGGACGATCGCCACCGATGGAATCGGCGAGAAGAAGGTGGCGTCCGACGCGGTATGGGGAACCTGGAGGCCAAGCGGCGATTCGATCCTTTTCGCGCGCGGCTCGAAGGTATTCATAAAGCGACTGGACGGGAGCGATGAAAAGGAACTATTTGACGCCGAGACCCATTTCAAAAAAGGCGCGTACGCCCAGCAGCCGGAGATGTCGCCGAACGGGAAATGCCTGGCCGTTACGCTGCGTGGAACGGTCCGCAAAACCGGCATCTGGAACTTTGAGAAAAATGAGTTCTACGAAACCGGCGGCGGGTGCGAAATGGCATGGTTCCCTTCCGGTAATAAAGTATATCGTATGAACGAAGGGACCGGCAACGGCGGCACCGAGGTGCTGCAGATCGACCTCGATAACGATGGAAAACCGCTCAGGAAAATCGGAGGGTGGTCCATACCGAAGGAGATGCATTTCATGGACCTGCCGGGGAGACGGTCGCACGAGTATTTCCCGAAGGTCGATCCCTCCGGGACCTGGCTTGTCTGGTGCGCAACCCAGTACGGTCATGAGCATGACATCGCCGACTACGAAGTCTATGTCTGGAAAATCGGCGCCGACGCGAAAACAGCCGTTCGCTTGACATTCAATACCGCCAACGACCGCTGGCCCGACCTGTTCCTCACGCCGCAGGAAGCGTCTCCCAAAACCGGTGCGGACAGCGCGGCAAATGGCGGCTCGCCGCGTTGAAAAACCGACCTTCACTCGTAAGGGACCATCAGGATCATCGATTTACTGAATGTAATCCCGAGCCATCGCCCGGACCAGGGAAATAATCATGGATAAACCGCCGAATGCCGCAGACTCGACAAGGGATCCCGAACAAAGGGGGGGCGGGAGCATCTTCAACCTGCCTAACAGAGGGATCAATCAACTGGCCACTATCGGACTTCTTATCCTGGTAACGGCGGCGATTCTTCCCATTGTGAAAATATTTTTCGTTCCGGTGGTGGTCGCTGCGACCCTGTCGACTCTTTTTGCCCCGCTCTACCGGCGCATCCGGAAAATCGTCGGCAACCATGCCGGTCTCGGCTCGATCCTGTGCTGCCTTATTATCTTTCTGTGCCTCCTCGCTCCCGCCTACTTCGTCGTCTATCTTGTCCTGAAACAATCATTTGACCTGTACCACTCTGTCGGACCCGTGATTACCGACATCATCGGAAGAGGAAGCGACAGCGCCGTTTTCTCGAACATGCGGAACCTGCCGGCCTACCACAAATTTGGCCTTGACAATGTTGATCTCGCCTTTCCCATTCAGGAGGCGATAAAGACCTTCCTCTCCACGGGTTCACGAGCGCTCTCCAAAACATCGTCGGGAGCGCTCTCGCTTGTTGTCAACATTTTCGTGATGTTCTTTACCATGTTCTACTTTTTCCGCGATGGCGAACATCTCGTAAAACGACTCAAATATCTCGTACCGATCCGCAGGGATTATGAGGACATGATTATCGCCCGGTTCCTCCTCATCTCCCGCGCCACCGTCACGGGCACCTTGATTCTGGGCCTCGTCGAGGGCACCCTCGGCGCCATTACGCTCCTCGTGTTCGGTGTCAAGGCATGGCTCCTGTGGGGTTTCGTCATGATCATTCTCGCGACCATGCCGTTTATCGGCACGTGGATCGTGCTGGTTCCGGCGGGCATTATTCAGATGTTCATGGGCAATACCTGGCAGGGGTTGATCATGATCCTTATGGGGCTCATCGTTATCGCAAATATCGATAATCTCCTGCGGCCGCAGCTTGTCGGCCGAGGAGCGAAACTTCACGACCTCGTTATCTTCTTCTCTTCGCTCGGAGGCATTATACTGTTCGGCGTCATGGGATTCATCGTGGGACCGGTTATCGCGGCGATGTTTATCGCGGTGCTCGATATTTACGAAATGGAATTCGAGAAGCAGTTGAACGAACTGTGACGCCGGCGCTAATTATTGATAGCAAACAGGCGCAGCGCATTGCCGGAGGTTCGCTCTGCAATGCTGTCGAGAGCGCACCCGCGCACTTCCGCAAGCGCACGGGCTACCTCGCGCACGTTTGCAGGCTCGTTCGCCCCCAGCTCGACGCCCGGCGGAGGGATGTCCGGCGAGTCGGTTTCGATGAGGAGATACTGCTCATCCGCCGCCGCGGCGCAGGCGCGGCCCCGCCGGTTGCGATCGTCGATAATCGATCCGGAAAATGAAAGGGACGCCTTCAATCCGGTAAGTTGCGGAATGAGATCGGGCGATCCCGAAAAAGAATGGATGGCCCCGCCATGAGGCAGGCCGCACCGGGCTGAAAGAATGCGCAGCATGTCCCCCCACGCCGTGCGACAGTGGATCGATACCGGCCGTTCCAACGTTCGGGCAAGATCAAGCTGCGCAAGGAAGATGTCGGCCTGGGCCGCATCGTTCTTTTCGCCAACGGTATGATCAAGGCCGATCTCCCCCACCGATGCGGACGGAAACAGGCGAAGCATCCGTTCGAGTTCTGCGAGCCAATCGGGCGAACGTTTATCGATGAACCAGGGATGCAGACCAAAGGCCGGAATTATTTGAGGATGACGACGAGCGAGGGTTGCCACCGCCTGCCAATCCGATTCGGACGTGCCGCAGCAGAGCATGTGCTCAACGCCCGCCGCCCCGGCGCGAGCCAAAATCGCGTCGATACCGCCGACCCAGCGTACATCCTGAAGGTGGCAGTGGGAGTCGAACAGGGTCATACTCATACAAGAAAAATAGTAAAGGAGAACAATTCCTACGGATTTAAACGGCCGGCAATATGCGAAAATTTCCCGGATAGGTATTGGTATTCAAGCGGTTTTTACAGGCTTGATGAATTCTATCTGTTGTAGCGTCCTCGATCTTTCGCTCACGATGCTCCTTTGCATTGTATATTTAGCGGCACATCGAGGAAGGAAGGTATAGAACATGGATGCCGTAACGCCGATCTTTGTGCTTACCATGGGGGATCCCGCCGGAATCGGGCCCGAAATCGCAATAAAGGCGTTGCTTCAGCAACAGGCTGCCGCTGATTACCGCGTTGCCGTGATCGGCGACCTGAGTTCGCTTCTGCCGGCAGCCGACGGACTCGGGAAGGCCGCGTATATCCGCGTGGTTACCGACATCCGCGATGCGATGCCGGGCGTCATCCCTCTTCTTGACATGAAGCAGATATCGCCCGGCGGCTATCGGGTCGGCGAGGCGTCGGCGGCATGCGGCAGAGCTTCCTATGCCTATATCATGAAGAGCATCGAACTCGCGCAAAAGGGAATAGCCGCCGGCGTCATCACCAACCCCATCAACAAGGAAGCGCTGAAATTGGCGGGGATCAATTACCCGGGCCATACGGAAATTTTTGCCGACGCCACCGGCGTCAAGGAATTTTCGATGCTCTTCTATCTGCGCGGCGTGGGCGTCGCCCATGTAACGACGCACTGCTCGCTCAAACAAGCCATCGATCTCATCTCCCCCGCGCGCGTGCTGTCACATATCCGGCTGCTCAACGGCGCCATGAAACGGCTCGGGGTAGGAACACCGAGGATCGCGGTAGGGGGGCTGAATCCCCATGCGGGCGAAAACGGCATGTTCGGCGATGAGGAACGATGCATGATAACTCCGGCCATCGAGCTGGCGCGTAACGAAGGGCTCCATGTTTCGGGACCGTATCCGCCGGATACCGTGTTCATGCGCGCCTTCAGGCATGAGTTCGACGGCGTCGTTTCGATGCTGCATGACCACGGCTTCGTTGCGCTCAAATCCCTCGACTTCGAGCATGGCGTGAATATCACCATCGGCCTTCCCATCATCCGCACGTCGGTCGGCCACGGCACGGCATTTGACAAAGCGGGTAAAGGAATCGCTTCGCCGGACAGCCTGCTGTCGGCGATAAGCGCCGCCCGGCTGCTCCATAAAAACCGGGACATCAACCGCTGAGGTTGCTCTATTTCCCGGCGTTGATATCCAGGAGTTCAACGTCAAAAACCAGCGTCGCGTTGGGCGGGATAACGCCCGGAACTCCATTTTCGCCATAGGCAAGGGACGCGGGGATCACCACGGTCCGCCGCTCGCCGATACGCATATCAAGCACCGCCTGATCCCATCCCGGTATCACCTGGCCGAGGCCGACATCGAACTCGAACGGCTTGTTGCGATCGCGCGAGCTGTCGAATTTCGCGCCGCTTTCCAGAAGGGTCCCGGTATACTGTACCTTGACATGATCGCCCTTGACCGGTTTGCGCCCGGTCCCCGGCCTCTGTACCTCATAGAGAATTCCGCAGGACATCGCGACGGCCTTGGGAAACCGCGGGGAAAGGGCGGATTTGAGCTGTTCGGCTTCCTGCATCCGTTTCCGTTGCTCCCCGTCGACGGCTTGCTTGACCAGAGAGTCGAACGCCGCCTGATCGGCTCTGAAAGCGTTCGCCCCCGCCCCCGACCGGATGATCGTGACGCTCAGGATACGGTCGCCGACCGCAATTTTTCGAACCGCGTCCATGCCTTCGATGACATGGCCGAATACCGGACAGCGACCATCGAGATGGGGCGCCGCGGCGAGAGTGATGAAGAACTGGCTCCCATTGGCGCCCGGACCGGCGTTCGCCATGGAGAGAATACCGGGGCCGTCATGTTTCAGATCCGGGCTGATTTCATCCGGAAATACGTATCCCGGCCCGCCGCTTCCATCCCCCCTGGGATCGCCGCCCTGAATGGCGAAGTCCGGTTCAACCCGATGGAACTTCAACCCGTCGTAAAATCGCACGTTATCGCCGAGAATGGAGTGAATTTTCCCTTCTGACAAGCCTACAAAATTCGCGACGGTCATGGGCGCCTTCTCGTATTCCAACGCCGCGACAATGGTTCCCTTGGTGGTAACAATCCGGGCGTAAAGCCCCGGCGGGTAATTTTTCTGTACGCATTGTAACGTTAATGCCGCTACCGCGAGCAGCGCCGCCGCGAACTTTTTCATCAATCATCCTTTCATGGTACATCCGGGCGTCGTACCGGAAGTTACCGTCAGTCCCAATCGAAGGGGGAACTCATGGGTTTCTCCGACTCTTCGCCGGGAGAGTCTTTCGCCTGCTTGAATTTCTGTTCGATATCGGCCTTTCTTTTTTTTTCCTCTTCCCTGGCTTTCTGGAACCGGTCATCCCAGGCAACGCCCTTTTGCCGACTTTTCAGGAACTCATTGAAATCACCCTTCTGATGATCGGCCGATTGATGGTCCACGATTTTGCCGCTCGATGGATCAATCCAGATGGTTCCTTTGCACATGGGGCATTTTATCTCGAACAGACTCATGATCCTCTCCGCTCCGGCGCATGCTACCCTGTTGAATGGTATAAAAATACATAAATCCTCCCCGCAATGGATACGGCTCCGGCATGCGGACTCCGGTTATCCTCGTGCGGGACAAACGCGGATCTTTTTACTGCAAGGCCGGGAGTTGAGGCGCCTGAGGCGCTCATGTGACGGTGATAATTGCCATGTGAACCGGTGTTTAAATTAGATTCATAACGATCAACCGATACCGGCGAAAACGGACGCATGCCAAGAGAGGAACGTTTCTATGCTGGCTTCGCAAGAACAAATGGACATACTGAAATCCGGGGTGGCGAATTGGAATAAATGGAGAAAAGAAGGCAAGACTGACAAAAAGCCCGAATTTGCATTCGCATACCTCCGGGGAGCCCGCCTTGCGGGCGCCAACCTCCAGGGCGCCAACCTCCAGGGCGCCAACCTCCAGGGCGCCGACCTCCAGGGCGCTAACCTCGGGGATGCAAACTTTCAGGGCGCCGACCTCCTGGGAGCCAACCTTACGGGCGCCAACCTTTTGGGAGCCTTCCTTGCGGGAGCCGTCCTTCGGGGAGCGGACCTCCGGTTATACAACCTTGCGGGAGTCGACATGCGGGGGGCCTACCTTGAGGGCGCCAACCTTCAGGGGGCCAACCTTCAGAGAGCCAATCTTCGGGGAGTCGACTTTCGGTTAGCCAATCTTACGGGCGCCAACCTTGAGGGCGCCAACCTTGAGGGCGCCAGTTTCCGGGCGGCCAACCTTGATGGGGCCAACCTCGAGAGCGCCTGCTTCGCGAGAACCGCCCTTGAGGGCGCCAACCTTGCGAAAGCCAACCTTACGGGCGCCAACCTTGAGGGCGCCAATCTTCGGGCCGCCAATCTCCGGGGAGCCATACTTCATGCAGCCGACCTTCGGTTGGGCGACCTTACAGGCGCCAACCTTGCGGGCGCCGACCTTAGTGAAGCCGACTTTACGATAGCCATCCTTCTTGGAACAGACCTCCGGTTATCCAACCTTAAAAAAGCCAACCTTGCGGGCGCGAATCTAACGGGAGCCATCCTCGATGGAGCCAACTTTGAAGGCGCCAACCTTGAGAGGGGCCGTCTCGATGGAGCCAACCTCGGGGGCGCCAATCTGCGGGGAACCGTCCTTCGGGCAGCCTCTCTTCGGCTAGCCAACCTTGAGGGCGCCAACCTCCAGGGCGCCAACCTTGAGAGAGCCAACCTCGGGGGCGCCAATCTTCGAAGAGCCATCCTTCGAGGAGTCAACTTTCGGTTAGCCTACCTTGAGGGGGCCCACCTTGCGGTAGCCTTTCTTGAGGGAGCCCACCTCGAGGGCGCCGACTTTGGGGGCGCCCACTTTGAGGGCGCCAATCTTGAAAGCGCCAACCTTGAGGGCGCCAATCTTGAGGGAGCTCACTTCGAGAAAGCCCATCTCAATTCCGCCTTGCTTGCGGAAGCCTACCTTCGGGGAGCCGACCTTGTGGAAACTGACCTTGCGGGCGCCGACCTTGCGAGAGCCCACCTGACGGGGGTCGACTTAAGCAAAGTTAAATCATTTTACAAGGTAAACATTAATCCGGACATCCTATCCGCAATAAAGACCAAATGGCCTGAAAAATTTGCGACGTTATGGGATGCTCAATCGATGGATTGGGTTATCGACGATACTATTCTTGAGCAGATCATGAAACCCGATTGGCAGGGGTGGCCACGCGAAAAAGATCGCCGCTGCGAAACCGATACTACTCCTCTTGAGCTGATCAAGTCACCCGATTGGCATGGGTGGTCAAGGGGAAAAGATCAAGGTAAATGACGTCAATGACATGAGGACTCAGAAAAAGCGCGACGAGGCAACTATTATAAGAATCAGTTAAGATGCTGTATTATTCAGTTATTGTATTGTGCGGCAACGAAGATCGATCACGAATTATCTATTTTTTAGCAAATTTTAAAAAAATCTGGTTTCTTAATAGACGTCAGGCGAGCAGGTTTATTATATTTACTACAATCTACGAGACGCGATGCCATGGCAACAAGGCAGCAACAAAGCGCTTCGAGAAGAGAAGTCAATGACGTTTCGATCGTCGTCGGACTTCACAGGCTGGTAGGACCTACGTTAGCGGGGAGGAATTCACCAATGCACTTGAAACCGCTTACCTGGCTGCTGCTCATCGCCGTGGGCTGCTGCCTGTGCGCCGGAGGAAGGCAGTTCATCCAGAAGAGCCCCGATGAGATCGATAAGTACCTCATTGAACACCCCGATCTGCCGGCGACCGACAAGGAGTGCCTCGAGGACAGCCGTTTCCAGATAGGCGTCCGGCAGGAGACCGTCCTGTTCCTGCTGGGGGAACCCGCGAGGAAAGAGACGGTCAAGCAACCCTGGGCCGTTCAGGAGAAATGGATTTACAAGGCGAACGGCGAAAAGATATTTATTTTTGAGGATCAGCACGTCGTCGGCATCCTCGAAAACAAGTAACGATCCCGGAGCGGTTCTCCCGCGCGGCGCCTCCGCCGGATGCGCGATCCGCAAGGATCAATGAACTGATACGACAGAGGCGCGCCTCCCCTCAGGCGATCCCATCATGCATACGCTGGATATACTGTTCGTGGTTATCGCGCTGGTTTTCGTTATCATCGGCATCCGGCGCGGCCTTGTCAGCGAACTCTTTCGCCTCATTGCACTCGTCGCCGGTTTTCTCGCGGCATTTCTCTACTACCCCAAAGCGGCGGCATTCCTGACCTTCGTTCCGCCGCCCGTGTCCTTGACCTTCGCGTTCATCGTCCTTTTTATCGTTACGGCGCTGATCGTGCTCGCCATCGGCTGGGTAATCAGGAAAATGGTTCACCTGACGCCGCTCGGGTGGATCGATCACCTCTTCGGCGGCGCGATCGGCTTCCTGAAAACCGTTTTCCTGTTCTGGATACTCTGTTTCGCTTTCGCCATGTTTCCGCTCCGCATTGACAAAATGATCCTGCATCGCTCAACGGTTTTTCAAATCTATAAAAAGCTTCCCGAATGCCTCAAACCTGCCGGCCTCGCCCGGCTGCGCAAAACGCTCAACATCGATCACTTTCCGGCCGTGCATCCTCAGACGCCGAAAAATGGTCGCCGCGGGGCGCTCCCGTGGGCTCCGCCGCAGGAAAAGAATGCGGATTCGACAACGAATGAGATATAACAGACGGGAAACTTTTTAACAATGCCCTCATTGTTCTCCTCCCTGACGGCGATCGTCTTCGGACTCGTGTGCGGCTCATTCTTTAATGTCCTTATTTATCGCCTTCCACGCCGGGAATCGATTCTCCGCCCGGCTTCCCACTGCCCGGCCTGCAACCGTCCGATCCGGCCGTGGGAAAATATTCCCGTTGTAAGTTACGTTCTGCTGGGCGGAAAGTGCGCGGGCTGCAAGCGGCCGATTTCCCCCCTCTACCCGTTTATCGAACTTCTCACCGCCGCGGCCAGCCTCCTGCTCTGGCACACCGTGGCGGCGTCGCGTTCAATGCAGGCGGCCCCCGGCGCGCATTGTGCGCTGCAGTGTTTCGCGCTCCTCCTCATGATTCCCATTGCGGTCATCGACCTGCGCCGCTACATCATCCCCGACGCATTGACCTTTACGCTGCTCGCCGCCGGACTCGCGGCTTCGTTCATTCCCGGCGATATCACGCCGCTTCAATCGCTTCTGGGCGGCGTCGCCGGCGCCGGAACGCTTTTTATGATCGGCTGGATGGGAAAGCTTGCTTTTAGAAAAGGCGACGCCATGGGCGGCGGCGATATCAAGCTGCTCGCGGCCGTCGGGGCGATCTGGGGAGTGAAGGTCGCGCTGCTGACGATTTTCTTCGGCTCGCTCTTCGGGGCCATCGCGGGCGGGGCGACAATGATTGCCGGCGCGCTGCGTCGAAGCCATCGAATTCCATTCGCCCCGTTTCTGGCGGCGGGGTTATGGGTAGCGGCGCTGTGGGGAAACGCGATCGTGAACGCGTATGTGAGACTTTTCCTGTAAGCTTCGTCGTTCCTCATTCCTCCGCCGACATCCGCCTCACGCTACTGCGGTTTTCTGGCCAACGCTTTCATGCATTCCGCCCTTCCCTGATACGCCTTTATAAACCCGGGATTCAAATCAATCGTCCGGCTGAAATCCGTCGCGGCATCGATGAATTTTCCCATCCGCAGCAACGTCAGGCCCCGATTGTAATAGGCGCTGGCAAAGTCCGGCTTCAGCTCGATCACCCGGCGGAAATCCGCGATTGCCTCGCCGTATCGTTTCTCTTCCAGAAACGCGATGCCCCGGTTGTTGCAGGCGTCGGCGTACTTCTGGCTCAGGCGAATTGCCTCGGTCAAGTCGGCGGCCGCGCGAGCGAAATCGTTCTGCGACAAGAAAACCGATCCCCGGTTGTACCAGGCCGATGCATACGACGGGGATAGCGCGATCGCGGCGGTATAGTCGGCGATCGCGCTATCGGGCTTCCCCTCGATTACATACGCGCACCCGCGATTATGAAAGGCGACCGGGTTTTTTGCCGTCGCCAGACAGTCGCTCCAGAGCGTCACGCCATCCCTCCAGACCATGCAGCGGTTGAACGTGACGACGGAGAGGCCCGCCGCCAGGGCGGCCGTAAGGATCACGGGAATGAATCGTTGCAACCGGTCCTCCGCGGTGCGTTGCTCCAGCGCGGCAATTCCTTGTCCGAAAAGAAAGCAGAGCCCCAGGGAGGGGATATACGAATATCGGTCGGCAACCACGGCGAGACCCGGCGAAACTATTTGGAGAACCGGCAGAAGCGTCGCGAGGAAAAAAGCGGCGCCGAACACGACGGTCCGGTCGCTCCCGCGATAGCGCCAGAGGAGCATTCCAGCCGTGAAGACGATCACCGGCGACAGCAGCAGCTCGATCATGAGCGTGAGCGGAAGGCCGGGCGTGTCGGGGAAGATGTACAGTACCGACAGGTGAAACGGAGCGACGGTTTTTATCGGATAAAAGAGCGTCGCGTAGAAGGGTATGCAGAGCCGGAACAGCCGCGGCAGCATGGCGCGCTCGTTAAGGGCGCCTATGTCGCTTTGCGCGCCGAAGGTCACGACGCAGAACAACGCGGCAAGCGCGATGAATGGAATCTTCTCCCCGACGCACCGTCGGGCGCAAGGCCGGCATTTCAGGTAATCGATTAACAGGAGCGCTATCGGCAGGCTGACCGCCATGGGTTTGGCGAGCAATGCCATGACAAAGGCGACAAAGCACGCGCCATACGTCGCCCGCTTTCCCGACGCGGAATAACGGAGGTACAGGAGGATCGAGAGAAAATAGAAGAGCCCGCAGAGGACATCCTTGAGCTCCGCGACCCAGGCCACGGATTCCACGCGCAAGGGGTGGATGGCGAAGAGCAACCCTCCCGCAAGGGCGGCCGCGGAGCTCCCGGACAAACCGCCTATGCAGGCGCAGACGAGCAGCGCATTGAACAGGTGCAGCAGAAGATTAACCCCGTGGTACCCGGCGGGGTTCAGGTGAAAGAGCCGGTACTCGGCCATATACGCCAGCATGGTGAGCGGGTGAAAGTTCCCGACGTAGTTCGAGGTCGCGATTTTGATCAAACCGTGACTGCCATGCACCGCGAGGTCCGGATTTTCGGTGACATATTTGTTGTCATCCCAATTGGTGAATCCATTGTTGATCGAGGGCAGAAAAGCGAGGAGGGTCATGGCGGCGATGATCACGAAGGAGGGGATCAATCCGGCCCCCCGCGTGGCGGGAGATGTTGGCGGATGAAACGTTTGATCGGACATGTGCGCCAGTCTCAAGAAAATGACTCGGGGGCGAGGGAAGCTTTCCCTCCTTCGACAAACTATACTATTGGGGTTACCGAAATCAAGGGGCCGCACCTCCTCTGTACAAAATGCGATACACGCGACCCCGTTCGTCGTGCGGCGTAAATTACTGAGAATGCATTCGTACAGGGGTCAATTCATGAAATGGATCGCGTTATATCCCCGACAAATTATCTGTACGTGCGAAAGAGCCCCGATTTAATTGAGGAACTTACTCATAAACTGTTGCTGATTCAGAAAAATTAAGCTATATTAACTACGGAAGGTTCCGTAGCAACTAACATTTAATAGTGCCTTTAGTGGGAGCATTCCCATGCCCAACTACACATTCAAGGCGCATGACATTCGGAATCGTGTGATCGCCGGCACCATCGAAGGGGCGTCGATCGATGAGGTGGTCGAGAAGCTCAGCGGAAAGAACCTGCTGCCGGTCACCATCGAGGAGCTGAATTTCGACGGAACGACCAAGAATCAAACGTTCTCCCAGAAGGTCGCGGCGAATTTCAGTCGTTTCAAAGGTAAAATACCGTATAAAACCGTCGTCTTCTTTACCCGGCAGCTCGCCACGATGATCTCGGGCGGCGTTCCGGTGGCGCGGGCGCTCGAACAGCTTGCATCTTCGGAAAAAACGACGTTCCGCAAGATCATTCTCGAGATCAAAAACGATATCTCCATCGGTTATACCTTCTCCGATGCCGTCGCGAAGCACCCCGGCGTTTTTAACATAATGTTCGTTTCCATCATCCGCTCCGGGGAGACGGCCGGCGCACTCGACGTGGTGCTCGACCAGCTTGCTACGTACATGGAAAACACGGAAGCGTTGCGTTCCAAGGTGATAGCGTCAATGCGCTACCCGATGTTCATCGGCGGATTCGTGGTGATTCTTGTCATCGGCGTATTATGGAAGCTGGTGCCGGTCTTTGAATCCATGTACGCGGGGTTCGGCGCGAGCCTTCCCGGCCCGACGCTCCTGCTCGTTTCCATCTCCCATATCCTCCGCGATAATATCATGCCCATAGCGCTGCTCATCATCCTCGGGATAATCGGTTATCAAATAGGCCTGGCCCATGATCGATTCAAGGCCGGCGTGGACGCCATCAAGCTGCGAACGCCGGTGTACGGCGGCATTCTCACCAAGAATATCCTGGCGATTTTTTCCCGCACCATGGCATTGCTCATGGAGAGCGGGACGCCCATTCTCCAGGCGATCGTGATTTCCGGCGGCGTGGTCGGCAACGAGGTTTACGCGAAGGCGATTGAAAACGTGTACCGCCGGATCCAGCAGGGCGAACTCCTGAGCGCGGCCCTGGCCGGGAGCGGCCGCTTTCCGCCCCTCATACAGCAACTGGTGGCGACCGGGGAAGAGAGCGGCAAGGTGGGAGACCTTCTGCGCAAAGCGGCCGAGTTTTATGAGAGGGAGATACGCAACACCGTGGATTCACTGTCGTCCATCATCGAACCGTTCCTGATCATTTGTCTCGGCTCGATCGTCGGTGCGATCCTGATCGCACTGTATCTCCCGATTTTCTCGATCGGCAAACTGGTGGGGGGAGTGCATTGAAGCGATGCGCCCCGGAGGGTGCTGCAATGGGAAAGAAACGAAATGATCCGGACGGATAACGTGACTTGATTATGGCGGGTGGTCTTTTATTATTTTTTTACACACTGTTATTATTTTCTTACAAAATCGTATTGTTTTTTTTAAAAAGTGTTATTATTTTTATAGCGTTTTGATCGTACCCTCTCACCCTTTCGCAGGAGGTTTGTATGAACCATAAATCACTCAAGACCAGTGAAGGCTTTACACTGGTTGAAGTCATCGTCGTTGCGGTCATTGTCGCGGTTCTGGCGGCGGTGGCGGTTCCGCTGTATTTGAACTACGTCACCAGCTCGCGCAACCAGGTGGCCCTGAATACCGCCGGCTCCATCGCGACCTTCTGCGCGTCATGCCAGAACGGCGGAGGCACGGTTGGCGGGCTTTCCACGACGCCCCAGGCCAACTTCACCATTACCTGCACCAACGGCAGCGGCAACGGGACAACAATGATAGTGCCGGCGTCATTGAACGCGAGCGCCACGTCGAACTCGTCGCCATCCACCGTCATGGTGACCAACACGGCGACCGGGTCAACGACGCAGACGTCAAACTTTTAACCCATGCGGAAGTGTCGGCCCGGCAGGGAGGAACACACTCCCCCGCCGGGCAGCATGACCCTCGAAGCGACAAAGGGTTGTGCATGAACGATGCAAAAGGTTATACCCTGGTCGAAGTGCTTGTCGTTGCGGTCATCGTCGCGGTTCTGGCGGCGGTGGCGGTTCCGCTGTATTTGAACTACGTCACCAGCTCGCGCAACCAGGTGGCCCTGAATACCGCCGGCGGCATCGCGATCTTCTGCTCGGCATGCCAGAACGGCGGGGGCGCGGCGGGCGGGCTGACGACGACGCCCCAGAACAATTTCACCGTTACCTGCACCGGGGGCAGCGGCAATGGGACTAAATTGACGGTGCCGGCGTCATTGAATGCGAGCGCCACGTCGAACACCTCGCCCTCGACCGTCACGGTGACCAGCACGGCGACCGGGTCAACGGCGCAGACGGTAAACTTTTGATCCATAAACCCCGGGAGGCCGCGAATGAACAACGCAAAGGGTTTTACCCTGGTCGAAGTGCTCGTCACGGTGGTCATTGTCGCGATTCTTGCAGCCGTCGCCATACCCCGCTATAATTCCTATGTAAAAAATGCCCAGATAAGCGAGGGGCAATCGATGTGCCAGCTCATTGGCGCGGCGGTCATCCAGGTGCACAACAACGGGACAACCCTGACCGGGACCAGCAACTGGACCGATCTGGGCATCACCAATCCGTCGGACAACAACTGGAGCTACAGCTTCCCCGCCCTGGCCGGAACCGCCTCGTTGACCAATACCTACGCGATCTCCGCCACCGGGAAGAGCGGCCCGGTGAACACCTCGACCGGAACATTCCTGCCCCTCCAAACGGGAACCGCGCAATGGACCGGCATCCTGTAGCGAACGACGGCGGACGCCCCGACCGGCCCCATGAAGGGGGAAATACCTTCGTCGAGGTCCTTGTCGGCGGGGTCGTGATCGCCCTGTGCGTTGTCGCCCTGTTCAATATCATGGGGCAGGGATCGAACATGAATACTATGCAGAGCCTGCGCCGCCAGGCGTACAATCAACTGCAAAGCGTCCTCGAAATGCCGAAGTTCTCCTCGGCGTCGCCCTACTACCTGTCGCTGGCAAAGGGAGATCCGGACACGACCATGACGGTGGCGCTCTCGTCCACCGTCAACGGCACCGTCACGGTCAACGTCGATTCCGTGTCGTACTCCTACAACAGCGTCGCGTTTCCGGCGAAAAAGTTGACGGCGATCATCAGCTACTCGTACAGCGGAACGGCCTACCTGGACACGCTGCAGACGCTCATAACCTTTTCGGGTGCGAACTGACCATGCGCCGCCCCCGATCCGACATCCGCGGCGAGCAAGGATTCACCTTCGTGGAGGTGCTCATCGCGAGCGTCATCACGCTCCTGGTGACGAGCGCCGTATTTTATTTTGTCAACGTTTCCGGGACGCAGACGCAGCAGATCCAGGCGGGATTGCAGCTTCAGATGGCGAATTCGCTCATCACCAATTACTTTACGCAAATCGTGCGCACGGGCACGTTCGTCTGCGTGGGAACCCATGACTCGGTGCCGACCGCGGATACGAGCAACCTTTCCCAGATCACCATCCGCCGCGGCACAGACTCCGCCGTCCTGGCGACGCTTGCTATTGTAAATGACAGCCTGACCGTGGGGGGAACCCGGTACCAGACCGCCTACCCGTGCTGGTTCACCCCGGGGAGCAATTATTTCAAGGTTTTCGCGTGCGGCAAGGCGACGGAATGTTTCCTCTCGATGAACCTGGTCATGGGGGGGGTTACCTACAACTATTCGCCGACCGTCACGGAGGCGCGATGCAGAAACTGACCCCCTTGTCCGGAGAGAAGGGCAGCGCGCTGGTGTTCGCCCTGGTGTTCGGCATCGTACTGGCCATCATGGGAGTCGCGGCACTGGAGCTTGTCAGCGGCGGAAGCTCCGGGAGCGCTCGCGACATCGCGGTCATCAAGAGCTTCTGGGCCAACGAGGGGGCGATTCACGTCAGCCTCCGCTATCTCGAGTGCGTCAGCACCCTGCCGACGGCCAACTTCTCGCCGTCCTTTACCCCGCAGCTTATTCTCAACAACGATACCCCGCAGGTGACGGTCTCCGTCGTTACCTCCGGCATCTGTTATTCCTGCTCGTCAAGTACCCCCATGTCCGCCGTGAACCTCAGTAACAACACGGCCTACGACAATTTTAGCGCGTATGGCTACTGCCGGTTCACCCGGTTTGAGGAGCAGACATCCGGCGACGTATGGGAGCTGTCCATCATCAACGGAGATTTTCACACCAACGGCTACATGAATCTCGCGTTGCAGATGACCGACTCGGTCCACGTGACCGGCCAGACGACCGCCTCCGGCCGCGTCCACTCGGGCAATTCGCAAGACGCGGATTTTCCGCCTCCCTACAATTTTGGAATCCGTATCTACGATAATGTCAAGGATGTGGAGGTGGACACCGAGACGATGCCGTGGTTCCAGCCGCGCATTCCGAATTACGCTTTCCTTGAAGATTCCGTCCCGACCTCAGGCGTCGCGTACTACTCCTTACCAAGTTTCGGCACCGCCCTCACCATTTCCACCTCGAGCTCCATCGATACGGTCGGGGTCTATCTTAACGGAACCAATGTGACCGTCTGGAACCATAATACAAGCACCGGGTGGTCGCAAACCAGTTATGCCCTTTCGAATATTACCGGAGGGATACTGAAAACGCAAAAGCCGACCTACGTATGGGGAACGCTCAACGGAGCGCTGACCATCCTCACCGACACCGCCGCCACGGGGGCGGTGAACAACGATATCATCGTCGGCGCCAATATCATGTATTCGAACACCAACCTGTCAACATCCACCAACGTGCTGGGGCTCGTCTCCTCCAACAATCTGGTCATTAACCCGAAAGACAGCAATGCAACGCTCGGCATGATTCATAATTTTACCACGAGCGGGGCGACCATATACGGATCGATCTTCCTGACGGACGGCCAGCTCGAGGTGACCGATACCAACGCGTACAGCTCCCTGCAGAACCTGAATATTTACGGCGGGATGCTGGTGAAAAACCAATCGCGGGGAACCGTCAACAGCAGCGACCACGGCCTGGCGGCGATCTACTACCAGGATCCGCGATTCGTCTCAAATACCATAGCGCCGCCCGGAGTGCCCCGAGTCGTCCTGCCCGCCGATCCGGAACTTCCGGGCTCCTACTTTTATTTATTCGGCAAAGGGACGTGGGCCAACAGTGTCATCACGCTCTAATTATATTATTATTAATATACTATCGATAATTTGAGCGGCCCGGCTAAAGCGCGGAGAGCGCTTTTTGACTATCAGCAGGCGCGGAGCAGGCATGGCAAAAAAAACGAGAACCTTCGTCGGACTTGACTACGACAGCGCCTCGATCCGGGGGGTCCGCGTGACGCGGCTCCCGAAGGGACGCAACGCCCCCTTTTCCCTCGACAACGCCGAGCAGATCCGGGGGAGCTTTTCAAAGGACGATCGCCTGACGGCGGGCCTCGCCCTCATGAAGGAGAAGCTCCGCATCGGCGCGGGCGACGAGGTCGCCACCTGCGTTTCCGGGAAGCAGATCTATGTCGCGCAATTGCCGTTCCGTAAGTTGACGCCGGAGGAGACGCGGAAAGCGCTGCGTCTCGAACTCCGGAAGAGCCTCCCCTTCGACGCGACGACTGCCGAAATCGAATTCCAGGTCCTTGGCGACGTGGAAGGGAATCCTGACGAACAACAGCTTCTCGTGACCGCGGTGGCGAATGCCATTATCGCGAAGCATCTCCAGGTCCTGGACGGGGCCGGGATCAAGCCGTCTATCGTCGACACCCTGCCGACCTGCGTGGCGAATACCTGTTTCGAGGGAGCGGGCGATCCCGACGACCCGGCCGAAGCGCATCTGGTCCTGCATTTCGGGCCGTCGGTCTGCACCCTCGTGACAAGCGGTGAAAAAACGGCGTTTTTTCACCGTAATATTTACTTCGCCGCCGATGAGTTGTACGGCGGGAACGGGGAGAAACCTCCCCCCGACGATGAACGAACGAGGCGGATCGATACCCTCGCCGACGAGGTCGTGCGCTCGATTGCCTATTATAAAAAAAACAGCGGGGAAAGCAACATCCGGGATCTCTATCTGCTGGGCGCTTACGCGGACCGGCAGGATCTGACGCAGGCATTGGCCGACAAAACCGGTCTGGAGGTCTTCCTCATCGACCTGAGCGACCATTTTGCCGACACGGCCGCCATCAACACCGCGGATTTCGCGCTGTCGCTGGCGCTTGCCATGCGGGAAATGTAACCACGGGGCGCGCCAAGGAGGTTGTACGGGCACGAAATATTCGATCAACCTGATCCAGCGGCAGCTTGCCGAGGTGCAGCGGGCGGAGACGCGGCGTCTCCGCCTGTCGGTGTTCGCCATGATCTCCTTCGGCGCTCTCGGAATCGCGGTCGTGTTCTCGTTTTCCCAGATCGTCGCGATGAACGCCGTCCTGGCGAAAGAACGCGGCGATGTATCCTTTATAAAGGGCGAGTACGGCAAATATCGCGCGACGCGGATGATCGTCGACAAGTCGGATCTCGAACTGCTCGACAGCCTGCAGGGAAACCGGATCTTCTGGACAAAAAAGCTGACGGCGCTTGCCCTGCATCTGCCGGATAATTACTGGATCACGCAGTTCAGCTATGAACCGCCCACGTTCCACGCCGCCGGGTACGGGTATATTTCACCGCTGCAGGACCAGTGCATCACGATCAATAATTTTCTGAACCAGCTCCGGCGCGATTCAACGTATTGCGACGCGTTCCATACAACGACGTTCAATACGACCTCGCGGGTCGATGAACGCACGGCAAGCCGGGCAAGTTTCGTTTTCTCATCCACGCGTTAACGCACCGGGGCGGATGCATGAAAAAAACCGGAATTATTCTTCTGTGTCTCATCGCGGTTCTCGTCATCGCGGCGGCGGCGGTGGACCGTTTCTATCTGACGGGATTCGAGCCGCAGTTCAACGCGCTCGAAAAGGAGCGCATCGTCACCGCCAACCAGCTGGCGACCGCCAAAATCGTCTATGAAAACCTGAACCACGTGCGGGATCTCGTTTTCAAGAACATGGAATTTCCCCATCAGCAGGACAGCATCGATCAGGATTCGACGTATTTCGATTTTCTTACCGAATGCGCGAATGATCTGAAGCTGAAAATCGTCTCCGTTACGCCGTCGCCGCCCGTAACAAGCGGAAACATTACGTCCAGCAGTTATGACCTTGAGCTCGAAGGAGACTTTTTCAAATTCGGGGAGTTGTGCGCGAAAGTCGAAAACAGCCGGCGGCTCATGTCAATCGAGACCTTTCAGGTCGCGCCGATGGAGCTTGCCGTATCCGGCGTCCCGCATAACCGGGAGATCAGAATCTCCATGCGGGTGCGGACCTACCGGGTGCGGAAAGGAGGCGGCGCATGAAGGACAAGGCGATGATCACGGCATCCGTATGCGCCCTCCTGCTGGCCGTGGTCGCGTTCATACGCATCGAAATGGTTAAACGCGATTTCGACCTGACCGTGAGCGAAGCCCATAAAATCACCGAAGGGTACGACCTGCGCTTCATCAATATGGTCAAGCGGCTCGAAGTGGTGCTCGCGACGCGCGCCAGTTTCGGCTACCCCGGCGGCAAGGACCCGATGACCGGCGAGGAACGCCGCGTGATTCAGCCTTCCCGCGAGGCAATTGCGGTTGCGCCCTCCTTCGTTCCCCATGCGGCGGCCCAGGAGAGAGAGGCGCCCGATCCGGTGCAGTTGACCGCGATCATCAGCGAAGGACCAGGAAAGAAGGCGACGGCGGTGGTGATGAACGGGGAACGCAGCCTGACCGTCGACGTGGGCGATATCGTCGCGGGACGGAAAGTGACGAAAATAACGAATGAAAACATCGTCATGGAAGACGACAGCTTCATGTTTATTTACGATATTCATGGGAAAAGAGAGAAAATACCGCTGAATGGTTCTCTCCGCGAGGGAACTTCGCGGTAAATGGCGACGCGCACGAACGTCGCGCCCCGTCGGCGGACATCACCCTCAAGGAGGTCACGCTTGGAACTTTCCGCACGTAGTGTCGCGCTTGTTGCGCTCGGCGTCGTCATCATGATTTCGACCGTTGATATTTGCGGGGCGCAGGAAACGCCGATAGTCAGCAGCGACTCCACCCGCCCGCCCGTGGCGGTCCAGATGAAGCTCCCCATATCCCTGAAGGCGCAGAATGCCAACCTGTCCGACATTCTCAAGGCGCTCTCCAGTCACTCCGGCATGAACTTCGTGACCGGCGATATCTCCGCCAAGGAAAAGGTGTCCATCGTCCTGAACAACACGCCGCTCGATGAAGCCATCGACCTCATCGTGCGCGCCGCCGGATTGGCCTACGAGGTTATCGGCAATTCGGTGCTCGTCGCCGATCCCGACAAGCTCAACAAGGGGGAGGTCAGCCAGCAGGGATACGTGGTGACCCTGAATCACGCCAACGCCAAGGATGTGGCGATCATGCTGGAAAAGATAACGCCGAATATCAAGGTGGACGAGGCCGGGAACCGCCTGATCTGCTTTACCAGCCCGAGGATCCTCGATGAAATCGAGCGCATGGTGAAAGCCATCGATCAGCCGCAGGTCATGGTAGTCCTCGAAACGCGCCTGGTGGAAACGGAACTGACCGTCAACAACCAATACGGCATCGACTGGTCGCAACTGACGCCCCTGGTCAGCGGCCTTTCGCACAATAATTATGCCCTCAATAACGGATGGACGCTCCTGGCCCCGACCTCGGGGAACGGCAGTTCCGGGGCCGGGGCCGCGAGCACCACGAGCGGAAGCAGCAACAGCGTTGCCGGCATTAATCTGGCGCTCGATATGATGATCCAGGATGGCAATGCCCATCTCCTCATCGATTCAAAGCTCGCCACGACCAATAACCATCCCGCCGAAGTCTACGTCGGCGACGATATTCCCTACGAGGTGCAGGCCTACAACACGGGGTCGGCCGCGGGCGGCGCGGCGCAGACCCAGGTGCAGATATCGGAGACCGGCATCAAGATCAGCCTTGAACCGCATGTCAATGAAAACAACCAGGTGACCATAAAGGTCAATCCGGAAGTCTCCAATATCGTCGAATTCCTGGGAGTCAACAAGGATCTCCCCCATACGCAGGTCCGCAGGACCAGCACGACGGTCCGGGTGGAAAACGGCCACACGGTTTTTATCGCCGGACTGCTGCGCGACGATGACGAGGTGACGGTCACCAAATTTCCGATCCTCGGCGAGATACCGCTTCTCGGGTACCTGTTCCAGAACAGAAAACACACCCGGCTCAAAACCAACCTGATCCTGGAAATTACGCCGCGCATCCTCAAGGACAGCACCGGGGTCCTCAAGGACAGCGCCGGGGCCGGTACATGACGCCGGCGGCGCTCGATTGCCGCGAAATGCTCGCCGTGGTCGCCGCGCGCAAGGGCACCGATCTGCTTTTGAGCGTCGGTCAACCTCCCCAGATGCGCTTCTCCGGAAACCTCATGTCGCTCGATTATCCGGCGCTCACCCCCGACCTGTCGAAAGCCCTGGTATTCCAGATCATGACCGAAGCGCAGCGGAAGGAGCTCGAAACCGACTGGGAGCTCGATTTTTCCATCAGCCTCGGGGATTCGGCCCGGTTCCGGGTCAACGCGTTCATGCAGCGGGGAACGATCTCCGCCGCGTTCCGCCTCATTCCGCTGAATTTTCTGACGTTCGACGACCTCGGCCTTCCGCCAATTGTCAAGGAGATGTCGGAGCAGCCGCGAGGCCTGCTTCTCGTCACCGGCCCGACCGGATCGGGCAAGTCCACGACCCTCGCCGCCATGATCAACCATATCAACGAAACCCGGAACGGGCACATCATCACCATCGAGGACCCCATCGAATACGTGCACCCGCACAAGCGGTGCACGGTGGACCAGCGTGAGGTGTACGTGGATACCAAATCCTTCCAGGCCGCGCTCAAGAGCATTCTCCGCCAGGACCCGGACGTCGTTCTCCTGGGCGAGATGCGCGATATGGAATCCATCCAGGCGGCCCTGACGATCGCCGAAACCGGCCATATCTGCTTCGCGACGCTGCATACCAACTCCTGCTCCCAGACCCTCGGTCGCATTCTCGATGTATTCCCCGGCGAAAAACAGCAACAGGTGCGCACCCAGCTTGCCATGTGCCTCAACGGCGTCATGACGCAGGTCCTGCTGCCGAAAATCGGCGGCGGGCTGCAGCTCGCCCTTGAAATCATGGTGGCCACGTCGGCGATTAAAACGCTCATCCGTGAAAACAAAGTCCACAACGTGGACAACCAGATCCAGCTTTCCTCGAAATACGGCATGCAAACCATGAATCATTCGCTGATCAGCGCGGTCAGGAACGGGCTGGTACGGGAAGAAGACGCCGAAGCGGTAAGCCCGGACAAGGATGATTTCCGCAAAGGCCTGGTCGCCTGAAGCGCTCCCTATGGCCTTCCGGAGGGGAGGGGGCGCGGGGCGTTATCCCCTTTCGTGACTCCGGGCCGGGCGCGCCTTGCCGAAAGCGTCCGCTGTATATTATTTATTGTGCCATTCACCAGGAGATGTTCCACTGCAATGAATCCGCCCACCGATACTAACACTTCGGATTTTCGCATCGGTCTTCTGGCCTACAACCAGGCCGCCCTTGCGCCGATCGAGCAGCTTGTCGCCGACTCCCCCTTTGCCGATAATGTCCGGTTCGATCATGGGGACCTCGCCCGCGCCCAGGACGCCGCGTGCGATCTCGCCATTACCGTATTCGATAAATTCCTCGATTTCGGTCAATACAAAAACGATATCGCGACGCTCAAACTCGTCAAAAATATCCTGATCGTCATGTCGTTCGTCCACGAAGAGGACCGGAAGATAATCGAGGGGCGGAAACTGGACATAAGCGCCGACGATATCATATCGCTGCCGCTCGATCCGGACCAGTTTTTCCATATTATCATGATGCGGCTCGCGACGATCAAAATCTGGCGCGAGGTCGACCATTCCCGATCGGGAATGACCTCAACCGCGCCGGCGCTCGGCGAAATACTCGTCCAGAACCAGCTCATCACGCCGACCCAGCTGCAAAAAGCGCTGGACCAGCAGAAACGCACCAACCAGCGCCTCGGCGACGTTCTTGTCGAACTGGGCTATATCAACGAGGAACAGAAGAAAACCTTTCTGTCAAGCCAGATCGGCGCGCCCCTCGCCACGGCCCGCCAGTACGCGTCCGCCGACGTCTCCGTCGTCGGGATGATCCCGGAACACATCGCCCGGCAATACAACTGCATCGCCCTTGAAAAGCATGACAACGAGCTGTCGGTGGCCATGACCGAGGTATTCAACCTGCGCCTGCTCGACGCCCTCCGCGACCTGACCAATCTTTCCATCAAGCCCCTGCTCGGCGCGCCCGCGGACATCACGACCTCCATCGACCGCTACTATCGCGATATTTCTTCGAGCAAGGACGCCACCGCGTTCGTCGTCGATCTCAGCGACAACATGGAAATCCTGCAGGAGCACCGGGAGGAGATCAACCTCGACGCGATGACGGCGGCCGGCGCCGAATTCGGCATCGTTAAACTCGTCAACATGCTCATCGCGAACGCGGTGCACGACCGCGCGAGCGATATCCATATCGAACCCATGGCCGAGGCGGTGATCATCCGCTACCGGATCGACGGCGACCTGCGGCAGATCATGTCGGCCCCGCGTCATTCGCACCAAGCCATCGTCACGCGCATCAAGATTCTCTCGAATCTCGACATCGCCGAGCGCCGCCTCCCGCAGGACGGCCGCATGGTCGTGAGAATCGCCAATCGGGAGATCGACATCCGGGTTTCGGTCCTTCCGGGAGTCTACGGGGAGAAGGTGGTGCTCCGGGTCCTCGACAAGGAAGCGTTTGACAAGAATGTTTCGCAGCTCGGTTTTTCCGCGCACGATTTCGAGACGTTCGAGTCGCAGATCACCAAGCCGTACGGCATGGTCATCGTCACCGGGCCGACCGGCAGTGGAAAGTCCACCACCCTGTACTCGGCCTTGCAGCAGATCAAAAACGTCGCGCGCAACATTATCACCGTGGAAGATCCGGTCGAGTTCCATGTCGAAGGCATCACGCAGGTGCAGGTCAACAGCAAAATCGGCCTCACCTTCGCGGCGGCGCTGCGTTCGATTCTCCGCCAGGACCCCGACATCGTTCTCATCGGCGAAATCCGCGACCTCGAGACCGCCGATATTGCCATAAAAATGTCGATGACCGGGCACCTCGTATTCTCATCGCTCCATACCAACGACGCGGCCGGAACTATTTCGCGGTTTACTGATATCGGCATCCCGCCCCTCCTTCTGGCCTCGTCCCTGAACCTGATCGTGGCGCAACGGCTTGTCAGGCGCATCTGCACGAAGTGTAAAATCGATTACCAGCCGCCGCCCGAACTGATCAAGCAACTGCAACTTCCCGAGGACAAGCCGCTTCGATTTTTCCGCGGCGAGGGGTGCGTCGCCTGCAACGGCACCGGCTATTTCGGCCGCGTCGGCATTTTTGAAATGCTCGTCGCCTCCCGTGATATCCGCACCCTCATTCTCAGGAACGCCCCCACCATGGAGATCCAGGCGCAGGCCGAAAAAGAAGGAATGAAGACGCTGCGCAAGGCCGGGATCGATCTCGCGCTCACCGGAGAAACCACCATTGAACTTGTCATCGCGGAAACCACTGAACGCTGATATGTCAACCGAGTCGCGCGCGGCCTGCACGCTGGATTTCCACAAGATGCAGGGGTGCGGGAACGACTTCATCGTCGTCCATGCGGAGGGGCCGCATGACGGCGCGGCCATTCCCGGCGCGCGGCAGGCGCGCGCCCTGTGCGATCGCCGCCTCGGAATCGGCGCGGACGGCCTCATCGTCATCACGCCCTCAAAAACCGCCGATCACCGGGTGACAATTTACAACAGTGATGGAAGCAGGGCCGAGATGTGCGGTAACGGCATCCGCTGCTGCGCGCTGTACGTCCGCCTGCTCGGCCTCTCGGACAAGGCATCGCTGCTCTTCGAGACCGACGCCGGACCGGTAGCGGTCGAAACGCGCGCCAACGACCTGTTCCGGGTTACCATGGGCCCGCCGATCCTCGACGCCGGCAAAATCCCGACCGTGCAGCCCTCCGGCAGAGTGGTCATGCACGAACTCGCCGTGGACGCCGGGAGATTTTTCGTGACCGCGGTTTCCATGGGGAACCCGCACGCGGTCGTTTACGCGGAAGAGCTGTCCGACGACCTGGCGCTGCGCGCCGGTCCCGCCATCGGGCTTCACCCCTTTTTCCCCCGGAAAACCAACGTCGAATTCGTGAAGGTCCTTTCCAGAAGTGAATTGCGGATGCGGGTATGGGAACGCGGATGCGGGGAGACCCTCGCCTGCGGGACCGGCGCCTGCGCGGCCGCGGTTGCCGGCATTCTGACCGGCCGCAACGGGAACGCGGTAACGGTTCACCTGCACGGCGGGGACCTCTCGGTTGAATGGTCCGGCAATGAAACGAGCCCGGTCTATCTCACCGGCCCCGCGGCGGTCTCATTCCAGGGACGGACGGTTATCGCCCCATGAGTGTTTTCGAAATTCTCATGCTGGCCTGCTTTGGCGCAAGCTGGCCGATCTCCATCTATAAATCGCTGAAAACCCGCGTCGTCGCCGGGAAGAGCCCCCTCTTCATGGGTATCGTGATGCTCGGCTACGCGGCGGGCATCACCCATAAAATTCTCCATGCGCGGGATTGGGTCATTGCGCTCTACGCCCTGAACCTGCTCCTCGTGGCCGTCGATCTGGCCCTGTATTTCCGTTTATCAAAGTCCGGCGACGATGCCGGGCGCGCCTGACGCAGCCCCTTTACGCCAGGTATCGGGGGAGCAGCGACCGCAAGCCGGTATCGCCCTCAAACTTCATGAATTTGAAATGGAGGGCATCGATGAGATCGTCCGCCCTCGTTTCGAGATCGAAGAGGTAGGCCGGGATATCGTTATCGTCCGCATGGCCCGGACCGCATTTCACCGGATCCGAAAAACTGACATACATGCGGCAGGTCAGCGGCCGGAGAGGGTAGACGAGGCAGGACCGGTCGTTCCCATCGAGCAGCGGACAGGGCTTGCGGAGCCGGTGGAACGAGGCAAGAAGGAGCTCCGTCGGGTCGATCTCTTCCGTGAAGTTCGGATCGAGCGTGGCGAGCTTCGCCTCGACCAGCGCATTCAGCTGCACCAACGCCGCGTTGTCGCGGTTGCATCGGTCGATGATGGCGGGAATCCGCTCCGGCGCCGACCTCTTCAACCGGTCGGCGATCGCCTCGGCTTCGAAGGAATTGACATCCTCGACCCAGTGATGGCAGCAGGAGGAACAGCCGGGGGCGCAGGTAACGGTTCGTTTCGCGTTCCCCGCTATTGCCTCCCGGTAACGGTCGGTAAGGGAGAGCGCCTCGCGCCAGGCGTCCTGAAATTTCGGATCGAGGGCCGAACCCGGCCAGTTCACGAGCGACTCCAGGCGAACGACGATCGATCGCTGGATGGCTCGGGCGGATTCCGGGACGGGCAGAGGTTTCCGCGCCCGGATCAGGCTCCGGGAGATTTTCGCCTCTTTTGTCACCACGGTGAGCGTTTCAGATGTTTTTTCGGGGGTTTCATTGCTTCTTCAGGTGCTTTTAAGCTCATTCTGAAGAAATTCTTCTTTCAAAGATTCAGGTGATTTCCTTGCTACAATATCGACAAACTTTCGCTTCTGCTTTTATAACTTCGGCACAGAAAGGACATTTTTTATTACTACCAGCTTTGATGTGTCTTTGTTCAATTACTCGCGTATTTGGTGATATTACAAGCGCTATTATAAAACCTATAATGGGACTAAGCAATAATGCAACAATGAAGAAGACAATTCCAGAACGTCCTTTGTTAGAAGCATAAGCTCCACAACATATGGCTAGTATAAGCCATGCTAACATGAGAAAGAATTCCATTAAAGCCTCCTCTGAAGAAATGATGAAAAATTATCGGCACAGCAGCAGCGGCGAGTCACTGAAACAGGTTTGCATAAATTATTTCACGATGAAATTTCCCTCATCCATGACTTTCCCGCCATTCAGGAATCGATAGCGGTAAAAGCCCCTGGCCGGTATTTTATCGGCGCTCCGCAGCGCCGTCTCTCTTGTCTGCGAAGCGGCAAAGGGAATTTTCAGGACCTGGCGGCCATTCAGGGAATACACCGCAAGGACCCCCCGGTAGCCGAGGACCGAGGATGAAAAACGGGGCGGCATGAATCTGACCGCGCTCGGCGCCCCATTGATAAACGTGACAGCGCCGCCGCTGTCGCTATTCGCTACGTAAATCTGGTTGGTCGCCGCGTTCACCGCTATCGCTTCGGCGGCCGGCCCGACATTCACGGTCGCCGTCGAATCGGTCGCCCCGGCGATCACCGTGAGATTATCGCCATACTGATCCGCCACGTAAATCCTGTCGGTCAACGGATTCACCGCTATCGCAGAGGGGTTTTGCCCCGCGCTCACCGTCGTCGTCGAATCGGTCGCTCCATCAATCACCGTGACGGCGCCGTAGCCGCCAAGGGCGGCGCCCCAGTCGGCCACGTAAATCTTGCCGGTCGCCTGGTTCACCGCTATCGCACAGGGTTGCATCCCCGCGCTCAGGGTTGCTTTTATTGAATCGGTCCCCCCGGCGATCACCGTCACGGCGCCGTTGCTTTCAGGAACGTTATCCGCCACGTAAATCATGTTCGTCGCCGGGTTCACCGCTATCGCAGAGGGCCCCATCCCCGCGCTCACCGAATCCGCCACCGTATCCGTCGTCGAATCCGTCGCTCCGACGATCACCGTGACATTATCGCCGGATTGATTCGCCACGTAAATCCTGTTGGTCTTCGGATTCACCGCTATCGCATAGGGGTTCAACCCCGCCCGTACCGTCGTCGCCAATCCGTTGGTTCCGGCGATGACGGTAACGTTATTGCTGCCATAATTCGCCACATAAATCCTGTCGGTCACCGGGTTCACCGCTATCGCCAGCGGAGCGGTCCCCGCGGTCACGGTAGTGGTTGCATTGCTCCCTCCGGCGATTACCGTGACCGTACCGCTGCCTTCATTCGCCACGTAAATCTTGTCGGTCGCCGGATTCACCGCTATCGCGCAGGGATCCGAACCCACGCCCACCGTGGCCGTCGAATAGGTCGCGCCGTCGATCACCGTGACCGTGCCCTTGTCGCCGTAAGGGTTCTCATTCACCGCATAGATCCTGTTGGTAACCGAGTCCACGGCAATCGCAATCGGAAACGATCCCGCCGTCACCGTCGCGACAACCGACTCCGCCGGAACGTTCAAGGCATGAAAAATTACAAACGATACGATCGATGGAAGCGTTCCCTTCATCGCCGGAAAGCCCATGATCCGCCACCGCCTTCGCCCGATCGTCATGATGTGACCGTTGCCCGACATTCATGTATCCCTGTTGTTCAATTTCCCTATCGCGCAGTGCAACGAACCGACCACGTCGCTCGCCGTCACCGAGTACTCCCCGAGCCGCCGGCTCGCCAGTTCGCCGGTTTCGCCCAGCAGCCATGCGCCGAGTATCGCCGCGTGCGCGGCCTCCGCCCCCTGCGCGAGAAGGGAGACGATGATGCCGGAGAGGACGTCGCCGCTTCCCGCCTTGGCAAGGCACGAATTCCCGAACGGCAATATCCAGGCGCTTCCAAGGGGATCGGCGACGATGGAGGGAGCGCCCTTGAGGAGCACGACCAGGCGAAGCGCCGCGGCTTTCTCCTTGAGCAGGTCGATGCGCTGAAGGGGCGCTTCGGGAAGATCGCCGAAGAGCCGCTGCCACTCGCCCCGGTGGGGAGTGATGATGAGATCGCCGCCATGGCGCGCCAGCTCCCCGGAGCGGCCCTTGTAGGCGTTGAGACCGTCGGCGTCGAGGACCGCCGGAAGGGTGACGTTCGCGACCAGTTCGCGGACGAGTTCGCCGGTCTCCTCATTATGCGAGAGCCCCGGCCCGACGCAAAGCGCCTGCATTCCCGAAGCTTTCTCTCTAAGAAATTTCATCGCCGAGAGCGCTGCGGTCCCGGCGGCGGTTTCGGGAATCGGATGGAGCTCGGTCTCGGTGAGCTTGCAGGCCAGCGCGGGGATGATCGATTCGGGCGCCGCCAGGTGGGTCA
>Ga0187851_10000694_pt1 | contig 33768 bp, 36 predicted proteins | sample June2016WEW_6_10_FD_132997 | JGI IMG/M metagenome (GOLD analysis project Ga0187851, IMG submission 132997) | Peatland microbial communities from SPRUCE experiment site at the Marcell Experimental Forest, Minnesota, USA - June2016WEW_6_10 | ecosystem: Environmental > Terrestrial > Soil >...
AATACTTTCGCGCCTGCTGGCGCACCATATGCCACGTCCCGCTGTCGGAAATAAGCTGCGGAAGCACATATCGCCGAACGAACGGCCATGGTAACAACGCTTTGCCACGAAATTTTGCCATAATTTTAAAAACTCTTTTGAATCGGGGCCCCCGTAAACTAATCTTTTCGGCCCTTTGACACGTTCAGGGAGAACGGTACTCCAATGAAAACCCCTCAAACGTACCGTTCCCGGCGAGCCCGTCGAACCCCGAATCCGATTTTAAAGTTCTCCCCGCATTTTTCGGTCGGGCCCAGTACTCTTCAGAAAATACCTTGGCCCCTTCGGGGGCTTCCCAATAGCAGGGGGTCACTCCCCATCCCGCGCCTTCAAGTCGCCGTGCTTTTTCTCCCATTTATCCATGAGCATCATCAGATCCAGTTCTTTCGACTCGATACTCCGGGACAGTTCATGGAGTTTCGCGTGATCGGAGGCGTTGGCGGCGTCATTGAGATCCGCTTTCAAACGGGCAATTTCGCCCTCCATGATCTCGATCTCTTTTTCTAACTTTTCAACCACCCGCTGAAGCTTTTTCCGCTCCTCCCGTTTTCTGATCCGCGCCTCTTTTTCAGCCTGTTCGTCACGCACGGCGGAATCGGCAACCGCGCCATCCTCGCCGCTCCCCCATAGCCCGGCTTCAATATACGAACGATAATCGGAAAGGTTGCCGGGGAAATCGCGGATAAGACCGGGCCGCATCTCGATGATCCGGTCCGCGATGCGGGAGACAAAATAATCGTCATGCGAGACCATGACAATGGTACCGGGGAATTTTTCAAGCGCATGCAGCAGCGTTTCGATTGAGTTGATGTCAAGGTGGTTCGTGGGTTCATCAAGCAGAAGCGTATTGCCGGGACTGGCCATCATGGTGGCAAGAACGAGCCGCGACTTCTCCCCTCCCGAGAGTACCCGCACCTCTTTATCAACATCATCGCCGGAGAAGAGAAATGCGCCCAGAACATTGCGGATGAAAACCTTTTCGGTCTTGACCGCGGTTGCGGCAACGGTCTGATAGAGGGTTTTATCGAGATCGAGCTGTTCGAGCTGGTGTTGACCGAAATAGCGGATTACCGCATTGTACCCGGCTTCGAAGACGCCGTCCGCGGCCGGAAGCAGACCGGCCATGAGCTTGAGAAGCGTTGACTTGCCGGAACCGTTAGGCCCCACGATCGCTACGCGATCAGTGCGCCGGATTTCCATGGTAAGGCCGCGGAACACCTCGACCGAACCGTAACGCATGGTGACATCGCGCAGCTTGAACGGCACACCCCCGGATTGAATCGTCTCCGGAAAGGTAAATTCGATGGTATCCGGCCCCTTTTCGATCGGTGGCATGAGCTCCTTAAGCTTCTCGATCTGTTTGAGCCGCGAAGCCGCCTGCGTCGCCTTCGTGTTCTTGGCCTTGAACCGCTCCACGAAGCGCTCCTTCTGGGCAATCTGCTCCTTGAGGCGTCGGGCGCGGTTCACCTGAGTTTCGAGAGTCTGGTCGCGCATCGCGATATAGGCGTCGTAATTACCCTTGTAAATCATCATCGTCCGGTTGCGAATTTCGGCGGTAAAACCGGTCATGCGGTTCAGGAAATCGCGATCATGGCTCACGATGAGCATGCCGCCCTTGTAGCGTGATAAAAACTTCTCGAGCCATACCAGGGAGTCCATGTCAAGGTGGTTGGTGGGCTCATCGAGGAGCAGGAAATCGGGCGACTGGAGCAGGAGTTTTCCAAGCACTACGCGCATCCGGTACCCGCCCGAGAGGGCGGTCAGCGGTCCCCTCCATTTGTCTTTCGGGACCCCCAGACCGGCAAGAATCGCCTCGGCGCGCGCTTCGAGCGAGTAGACATCGTGGAACTCGACCGCATGATGCAGCTCGGCGAGTTTTCGCATCGCCTCTTCGTTTTCGGCTATCCGGGCGAGCTCATCGAACTTTCTTTCGTAATCTAGCAGATGGGCGAACGGAGCGAGCACGATTGCCAGGGGAGTCAACGCATCGAACAGCTCCACCTCCTGGGGCAGGTAGCCGATGGTGAAGCCCGTCGGTTTACCGATGGTCCCATGGTCCGGCGACTCTTCGCCCGCAAGCATGCGAAGGAGGGTGGTTTTTCCGGAACCGTTGACGCCGATGAGGCCGGTTCGCTCCTTATCGTGAATAGCTATGGAGACGTTCTCGAAGAGGGGATTCCCGCCGTAATATTTAGCGATGGTATCGAAGGTAATCATGGGTTCAGGACGTCACCGAGATGGTAAATATACTTTTCCGGGCGTTTTTTTATCGAAGACGGCGCCGGTTTCGATAATGTGTCCTTGCACTAATGTATATTGGTGATGCGGCGTTAAGTTGACACAGCATAGCACAATTTCTATCACTGCCGATGATTTCGAAATTATTGTTGTTCCTACTCATCTTGTTTTTCGCCCTGTTCACCGGTTGCGGCCGATCGGCTCCGGAAACGGGCCTCCCCATTGTCGCCGTCAGCATCCAGCCGCAGAAATATTTTGTCGAAAAAATCGCCCGTCATCTGGTTTCGGTTCTCGTCATGGTGCCGCCGGGCGTTTCGGAGCACACCTATGAGCCCAAACCGCTCCAGATGGCCTCGCTCTCCAAAGCCTCACTCTATTTCGGTATCGGCATAGAGTTCGAGGAGGCATGGCTTTCGCGGCTCGCCGGCACCTATCCGCAGTTGAAAGTGGTGCGCACCGACAGCGGCATTGCCAGAATGCCCATGGAGGAGCCGGTGGTCATCGGTAAAGCCGAGGACGCGCATGAACATGAAGGCCTTGATCCGCACATCTGGCTCTCCCCGGAACTTGTCAAAGTACAGGCGACAACGATGACCGCCGCGCTGTGCGCCCGGTTTCCCCGTCATGCCGCCGAATTCCGGGCAAACGACTCGCTCTTCATGGTTGAAATCGACTCCCTGCAGCGGGAGATCAGAACGATGCTTGCGCGCCGAAGCGGAAACGATCCGATCATGGTGTTTCACCCCGCGTGGGGCTATTTTGCCCGAGAGTTCGGACTCAAACAGATGGCGATTGAGGTCCAGGGAAAGGAGCCCAGCGCGCGCGAACTGGGCGAGATTCTCGACTATGCCCGGAATAACCATGTCTCGACTATCTTCGTCCAGCCGCAGTTCTCCCGCCGGACCGCCGAGATCATCGCGCGGGAGATCGGGGCGCGAATAGCAATCGCCGATCCGCTCGCAGCGGACTGGGCCGGAAACCTCCGCAATTTGGCCAAGGCGTTGGTAGAGCCATGACCCGCCCGCCCGCCATCGAAGTTTCACACGTCTCCTACTATTTCCGGAATGAGGCGGCGGTCCGTGATGTCAGTTTTTCGATTGAAGAAGGCGATTTCCTTGGCATCATCGGTCCCAACGGCGGTGGTAAAACGACGCTCCTGCGGCTCATTCTGGGCGTACTCAAGCCCGATGCCGGAACGATCCGGCTTCTGGGCGATCACCCGGCCACGTCGCGCCGGTCGGCCGGATACGTCCCGCAGGAAACCTCGACCAATAAAGAATTCCCCATCCTGGTCCGGGATGCGGTGCGCATGGGCCTCGCGGCAGTGCGGGGAATGGGGCGGCAGTTGACACGAGAGGATAAAACGGCGGCCGACGCGATGATCGATGCGGTGGGACTCGGCGCCCTGCGAAATGTAACGATCAGCGAACTCTCCGGCGGCCAGCGCCAGAAGGTGCTCCTGGCGCGCGCACTCGTTGCAAAGCCGAAAATCCTCTTTCTCGACGAACCGACCGCCAGTATCGACACCACGGGTACCGACGAGATTTACCAGCACCTCGAACGGCTGAACAACGCGGGAACCACGGTGGTGCTGGTATCGCATAACATCAGCGTCGTGTCGAAATACATAAAATCAGTCGCCTGCATCAACAAGGAGCTTTACTTCCACGCCGACGGCAAGCTCGATGAGGCGATTCTGACGAAAACCTTCGGCTGTCCGGTCGATTTCGTGGATCACGGCGTGCCGCACCGGGTCTTCCATGAGCATGAGAAACGCCACGGGGGAGATCGCCGCCATGCTTGATCTCATGCATTACGATTTTATGCGTAACGCGCTGACCGCCGGGTTTCTGGTCAGCATCGCCTGCGGCGTCGTCGGAACCCTCGTGGTGGTAAACCGCCTCTCCTTCCTTGCCGGCGGCGTGGCGCATGCCGCCTATGGCGGACTCGGCCTTTCGGCTTTCTTCGGCATCTCCCCCATGGCCGGCACCATCCCCTTCTCCATCGTCTCTTCGCTGCTCATGGGGATTGCGAGCCGGCGACAGAAAGAACGCTCGGATACCATCATCGGGGTCATGTGGGCGCTCGGCATGGCAATCGGCATCATCCTGATCGACCTCAAACCCGGCTACTTCGCGGACCTCATGAGCTACCTCTTCGGATCGATCCTCGCGGTTCCGCACTCGAGCCTTTACCTCATGGCCGCGCTCGATTGCATCATTCTCCTGATTGTCGTCGGGCTGTACAAGGAATTCTTGAGCATGTCGTACGATGAAGAGTTCGCTCTTGTCAGCGGCGTCCCGGTCGCGACGCTTTACTATGTCATGATCCTGCTCATCGCGCTGACCGTGATCATGCTCATCCGGGTCGTGGGATTGATTCTCGTGATCGCGCTGTGCACCATACCCGCCTCGATCGCGGAGATGTTCACGAAGGATCTGCGGCGGATGATGGCGATCGCCACCGCGCTCGGCATGTTCTTTACCACCGGGGGACTCCTGCTCTCCTACTACTGCAATCTCACCTCCGGAGCGACGATCATCATGGTCGCGGGGATTTTCTATATTATTTCATTCGTCGTCCGGTCCCGCCGGCAGAACGGCATGCGGCAGCAATGCCGCGATTCAGCTAACCCGCGTAACGGCGTAACGAACCCTTGACCGAATCGAAGGCAAGCTCGCCGGCATTAATGGTTTTAGGGTCGGCGAGGAGAAATTCGCTTATCTCATCCGACAGTTTGAGGGTTCCCGCGTCGACGGGCCTGCAGAGGAAAACCGCGTCGGCGGTAAAATAGGTCACCTCGCAATAGTGATAGGTGTTCGCGAAGGAGCCGAAGTAGCGGATGTCGGTGATGGCGAGGTTGGTCTCCTCCCGCACTTCGCGGGCGAGGGCCTGGTCGAGCGACTCCCGGTAGTCCACGAATCCGCCGGGGAGATCGAGAAACCCCGATTTCGGCTCACGGGCGCGCCGGAGCAGCAGGATCTTCCCCTCAATCTCGATAATTGCCGCCACGGCGGCGGCCACGTTGTGAAAGTAAATATAGCCGCACGACTCGCAGCGGATCGCGTTCTTCAGGTGCACCTCGATCGAGGCGCTCGCGCAGCGGGGACAGAAACAGAAACGGGTAAAATCCTTCATAAAGCCTGATTAATTGCCCTTTAACCGACAGTTAAACGAATAATTTGCCAAAAATACGTCAAAAAATATAGTTATTTAAATATCAATGACTTAGATGACATTTGTTTACTAAAACTTTACCATTTCTTTACCGTTTTCGATTTTTAGAGACATCCGAAATTTATATGTCGTTATCCAAACGATAAAACCAGTTTGCAACCATCTTCTCTCAATTTTCTATTTGAACGTTCATGAATCTTCCTTGTTTTTCTTCCCATTTTCTCTTGGCATCTTCTACTAATTTTTTGAATTCGGGGTCGGCTCCGAGAGAGCTCAGGTCTCCATCTTGATCGATACCAAGCCAATTATGATACCCGTTTTCGAGAGCTTTACCCAAACATTCCAAAGCTTTTTTCTTTTCCCCTTTCAGCGCCCATAGACAGGATAAATCATAGTGCGCATCGGCGAAATCAGGCCTTAACCTGACAGCCTCTTGGTAAGCCGCAATTTTATCATCATTCTTTCCCTGCTTACCAAGTGCCCATCCGAGGCCATGGTACGCCCTGGCATCGTTAGGTTGCAGCCGGATCGCCTCGCGATATACCGCTATTGCGTCGTCCAGCTTACCTTGATTATTAAGTGCGGAACCAAGTCCATTATATGCGATTCCATAGTCGGGCTTTAGCTGAATTGCCTTATTATAGGCTGCAACTGCATCATCAACTCGACCCTGCCTATGAAGTGCTACACCGAGATCGTGATATACATTGGCATAATTAGGTTTTAGCCGGATTGCCTCTCGAAGTTCCGATATCGACTCATCCAATTCTTCTTGCATACCAAGCAACCTGCCAAGGTTGTAATGCGCCTCAGCAATATCTGATTTTAACCGAATCGCCTCTCGATATTCTGCAATTGCAGTTTCGACTTTTCTCTGCTTTTCAAGTGACACACCAAGGTAAAAGTGTGCAACAGCAAAATCTGGTTTAAACCGAATCGCCTCCCGATATGCCTGAATTGCATCATCAAGCTGGCCTAGATCGAATAATGTAATGCCAAGATTGAGATAAGCATCGGGATAATTCTGAATTAAGGCTATTGCCTCGCGGTATTTAGTGATTGCATTCTTCAATAAACCTCTTGCGCGATATTCATTTGCTTCATTAAATAGTGCAATCGTTTTCCGTCTTTTTTCGGGATCAAGCAATTTATATGCTATAATGCCTCCTAATGCGGCTACCATTGCTGATAAAACATTTATCATGGGAAAATATTCTTTCGGAAAAAGAATGGATTGGTTTTAAGATGTCCACAACCAATACACGGAAAATCCCAGAAAAAGTTTCAATTCAACGGAAAAGAGATGTTGCACACAACGTCTCAATCTATAAAATACTCAATTCTTTTTTCGGTTGCCTCCTATCCTATAGTCAAATATTGATTTTTATCCATTTAGTTATTATTTCTCTTAAATTAAATGTTCTCTAATTTACTTGCATCACCCGTAGAGCTTCACTTAAGAAGATCCTTTTCCACTCTGATACTCAATCAAAATACTCTCCTTCCACGCCTCGAACCGTTCCCAGAACCGCTCCCGCGAAGCGTGGTCAAGGATCGAATAGACCACCGGTTGGGCAAACCCGGCGAATTGCCCGGCAAAGGCCGCGATCTGTCTGCTTTTCTCGTTGCGGGACAGCTTATCCGCCTTGGAGAGGACCGGCAGCACCGGGATGCCCGTCTTACGCAGCCAGGCACAGGCTTCGAGGTCCATCGCGACGCCGATATGCCGCATATCAACGAGCCAGATGATCCCCTTCAGGTTCTCCCGCTTCTCGCAGTAGTCGAGGATGAGCGAAGACCAGCGTACCCGCTCCCCTCCCCCGGTACGCGCATACCCGTATCCGGGCAGGTCGGCCCAGTAGACCGATTCCGTAATCTTGAAAAGGTTGACGCAGATGGTGGTGCCCGGCCGTTTCGAGGTGCGGGCGAGCCGGTGATCGGCGCACACGTGGTTGAGAAAGGATGACTTCCCGACATTCGACCGCCCGAGAATGGCGAACTCGTCGCCCAGGGGCGGCGGCAACTCGCTGAACTTCCCTGAGGAGGAGAGGAATTCGGCGGTTCCGAACATCTGGTTCATGTAATGTCCTTATTAGTAACTGTAACTATCGTCAATTTATCGGCTGAAAATTCGCGTACACATCCTCTGACTCATTGACATCGGCCAGCTTTGCGCTTTTGCTGTTTGCCTCAATTTTATTCTAATGCGCAATTACCGTTGCATTCCTGTGCGCCTGCACTTTTGATCTATCCGACTTCCATTCGAAAATTTCCATGATGATGCCGTTTTTCGTTGCAAGCAGAATCACCGGCCTGTCGGTGATCAGCTTTTCACGCAGCAATATCTTTGAATGCCCCTTTATGATTCGTTTCAGCAGGTTGTGCCTGCCTTTCTTCGGTTTATAACATGCGATGGCAACGATACCCATGTCAATCTCCTTTTATGTATCAATACTTATATGTCAACTTTAAAACCCAACCCGATCTCGCTGGCCGGAATCCCTCCGCGAATGCCCCAGTTCTCCCGCGGCTGTTCGTTGAGCACGATGAACACCGCGTCCTTATCGATAGCGAGTTTCGAATGCAGGGAGTCAACGATGCTCCGGAACAGATTCTTTTTTGTCTCCGCCGTTCGGCCGCTGAACAGGGTGATTTCTATGAGTATCGCATAGGGGCGCTTCATGATAAAAAATGCTGGATCGTGCTCAATGAGCCGGATATTCGTGTCGTCGCCCGGTATTTTAAGCGTTTCACGAACCGAGGCCATCACGGCATCCATAAGTTCCAACAGAATGGATTTTTCTTTCCCTCGCGCAAGTTCGATCTTAATCAGCGGCATGGTCCCTCCGCGGTTGCAAGGTTTGAATTATGGGTTAAAAATACACTCGCCGTGTGACGCCTGTCTTGAGAGTTCCGCCTCATTTCGCGCATGGGAATCGTTATTCATGCCGTTGTATCGTCCGGCGTACACCGGGGACGATAAAATGAGCCGATGCTGAATAGTATTTTTTCCACGTTCGCATTTTATACAAGGAACACCATGACCATCCAGGAAGCCATTAAAGCCGTGGTTGCCGGGGACCATCTCTCCCTGGAGCAGTCAAGGGCGGTCTTTACCGATATCATGAACGGCAACGCCACCGATGCGCAGATCGCCGCCTTTATCGTGGGGCTGCGCATAAAGGGCGAAACGGTGGAAGAGATCACGGGTGCGGCGGCGGTCATGCGCGACAAGGCGACCCGGGTGCTCCCGGAAAGCTGCGCGCACCTTGTCGACACCTGCGGCACCGGCGGCGACGGCTCCAATACCTTCAACATCTCGACCGCCGCGGCCTTCGTGGCGGCAGGCGCGGGCGCGCTCGTGGCCAAACATGGCAACCGTTCGGTATCGAGCCGGAGCGGCAGCGCCGACGTGCTCGAGGCGCTCGGCATCCCGGTTGCCGTTTCGCCGGAAAAAATCAAGGAGTGCCTTGACACTATCGGCATCGCCTTTCTTTTCGCCCCCGCGCTGCACAAGGCGATGAAATACGCGATCGGCCCGCGCCGCGACATCGCCATTCGGACCATCTTCAACGTACTCGGCCCGCTCACGAACCCGACCCTCGCCCCGCACCAGCTCCTCGGCGTATTCTCGAACCACCTCACCGGCATAATGGCCTCGGTTCTTAAAAACATGGGCGCAAAGCGCGCCTTTGTCGTCTGCGGCAACAACGGCCTCGATGAGATCGCCCTCTCCGGCCCCACCGAGGTGGCGGAGGTCCATCTCGGCGCCGTGTCCGCCTATGCGATCGCGCCCGAACAGTTCAACCTCAAGCGTGCGCCCCTTGATGCGGTCCGGGGCGGCACGCCCGGGGAAAACGCCGCGATCATCCGGGATATTTTCGACGGCTCGAAAGGTCCGTGCAGGGATATCGTCGTGCTCAACGCCGCCTTCGCGCTTCTGGCCGCCGGCATCGCCACGGACCCGATGGACGGCATTAAGCGTGCGGAAAAATCCATCGATTCCGGGGCGGCAAGGGAAAAGTTGAAGGAGCTTGCAAAGCGGTGCCGGGAAGGATAATAGCACGGCGCACCCGCACATCGCCACTTCTCCACAGGGTATTTTTTTAAGCCGCAAAGATCAAAATTCACTTTCACTCTTTAGATACGACAGCAGGTTCACCATCATGGTTCGTGCCGTTGGATTGCTTTCAGGCGGGCTCGACAGTACCCTCGCGGCAAAGATCCTCATCGATCAGGGGATCGAGGTGCATGCCATAAACTTCGTTTCCCCCTTCTGCACCTGCACGCCCAGATCAATGGGGTGCTCCGCGGTCGAAAAGGCGGTGGAACAGCTCGGCAACATACCGCTCACGCGGATCGCGCTCGGCGACGAGTATCTGACAATGGTGAAATCTCCCCGGCACGGCCGGGGCAGGGGGCTGAACCCCTGCCTCGACTGCAGGGCGATGAAAATCCGCAAGGCAGCCGTTCACCTGCGCGAGATCGGCGCCTCGTTTCTGTTCACCGGCGAGGTGCTTGGGCAGCGCCCCATGTCGCAGCATCGCCGCGCCATGGCGATCATCGACAAGGATACCGGCGTCGGCGATATCACCCTGCGGCCGCTCTCCGCCACCCATTTCCCGCCTACGCTGCCGGAACGGGAGGGCTGGGTCGACCGGTCGAAGCTGCTGGGCATCGAGGGCCGGTCGCGCAAGGCGCAGATAGCGCTCGCACGGGACAAGAACATCAACGACTATCCGTGTCCGGGCGGCGGCTGCCTTCTGACCGACAAGTTCTTCGCCGGAAAACTGGCGGATTACTTTGCGCACTGCGATACGCCCTCGATCAAGGATATGCCGCTCCTTAAAATCGGGCGCCATTTCCGGAACGAAAACGGCAAAAAGACCATTGTCGGCCGCGACGAGCGCGAGGGGCTCATGCTGTCGCGCCTCGCGCCGCCGGCACTGCACCTGTTCTTCCCGGTCAATTTCAGCGGACCGCATATCCTCGCGGAAGAACCGTATTCGGATGCAATTCGGGAGCTTTTTTATAAGTACGGCAAGGTGCCGGGGGACGGGGAATCGAGTATCGAATGGATTCATGGCGACGAGAAACAGGTCTGCGTGCTGTAAGTTGTTATTCTTGAAAAGGAGCACAGGATGAAATACCGGAAAATGGGTTCTCTGCCGTGGGAGGTATCGGCCCTCGGGTTCGGCTGCATGCGGCTGCCGACCACGGGTTTGCTCCGCCGGGTCAATGAACGCAAAGCCACTGAGATCCTTCGATACGGCATCGATCAAGGGGTCAACTACGTCGATACCGCCTGGATGTACCATTTCGGGCAGAGCGAAGAGGTGCTCGGCCGGGCGCTTGGGGGCGGCTACCGTGAAAAGGTCCATCTCGCCACCAAACTGCCCATGATTCTCCTTCACAGCGAAGACGGCTTCGACAAGTTTCTCAACGAGCAGCTCAAAAAGCTTAAAACCGACTATCTCGACGTGTATCTCTTCCATATGCTTAACGAAAAGCAGTTCGAGAAATTGCAGCGCTGGAACCTCATCGCGAAAATGGAGCGCGCGCGGAAAGAGGGCAAAATCCGGCATATCGGGTTCTCGTTTCACGATACCCTGCCGGTTTTCAGGAAAATCATCGATTACTACCCGTGGGACATGACCCTCATGCAGCACAACTACATGGATACCGGCATCCAGGCGACGACCGATGGGTTGCGGTATGCGCACGGAAAGTGGATCGCAACCGTCATCATGGAACCGCTGAAGGGCGGTCAGCTCGCGAATCCGCCCGAAGAGGCCATGCGGGCGATAAACAACGCGCCGGTGAAGCGCACGCCGGTCGACTGGGCGCTGCAGTTCCTGTGGAACAAGCCCGAGGTGGCATGCGTCCTGAGCGGCATGGGAAGCCGCCGCATGGTGGAGGAGAATTGCGCGAGCGCTGACGCATCAGGCGTCGGATCCCTTTCGCCCGACGAAAACCGGGTCATCGACGAACTCGCCGAGATTTACCGAAGGAGGATTCTCGTTCCCTGCACCGCCTGCGGGTACTGCATGCCCTGCCCGGCAGGGGTTGATATCCCGCAGAATTTCGCCTATATCAACAATAAATCGCTGGGCGCAAGCGGCAGCTGGAAGAGCCGGATCGTCCAGATGTTCATCACGAGGAACTACCGCCGCCTCGCGAAGAATCAACGACAGCTTGGGGAGAAGAGGTCCAACGGGCGGGCGTCGCTCTGCACGAAGTGCGGCGCCTGCCTGCCGAAATGCCCCCAGAAGATTCTCATTCCGCAGGAGCTTGAGCGGGTGAAGGCGGTGTTTGAAAAGGGCAAGTCGGTCAAAACGATATAAAAATTATTGATCCGCCATACCGGTATGTATCTCCCGATACTGAATCTCATACGAATACCCCTGCTCGGTGAGAAACAGCTGCCGGTTCATGGCGAAATCGAGCTCCCTCGATTCTCTTGTCACAATGGAGTAGAACATCGCCGGTTCGCCCGATTTCTTGGGCCGCAGGATGCGGCCAAGGCGCTGCGCCTCCTCCTGGCGGGAGCCGAAGGAGCCGGAGATCTGGATCGCCACGTTGGCGTCCGGTAGATCGACGGCGAAATTCCCGACCTTGGAGAGTACGAGCGTCTTGATGTCTCCCGCGCGGAAAGCGTCGTAGAGCTCGTCGCGCCGATCCGCCGGGGTAACGCCGGTAATGATCGGCGCGCCGGTTTCGCGGGCGACTAAGTTCACCTGGGAGAGATACTGGCCGATGATGAGCACCTGATCGTTTTTGTGCCGTTCGAGGAGTTCATGCACGATCGGCAGCTTGCAGGGGTTCTCATACGCAAGGCGTATCTGTTTCTTGGGGGCGAGTGAAAGGTATTTGAGCTTCTCCTGGAGCGGCAGGTCAACGCGGATCTCCAGGCATTTCGCGGCGGCGATCCATCCCTGCCGTTCGAGATCCTTCCAGGGCACATCGAATTTCTTGGGGCCGATCAGCGTAAAAACATCCGTCTCGTGCCCGTCCTCGCGAATGAGCGTGGCGGTGAGCCCGAGCCGTCGCCGGGCCTGGAGGTCGGCGGTAAATTTGAATACCGGCGCGGGGAGCAGGTGCACCTCGTCGTAAATGATGAGGCCCCAGTTTTCCGCGTTGAAAATGCCGTAGTGGACGAAAGGGTCGGTCTTTTTCCTGCGGTAAGTGAGTATCTGGTACGTTGCAAGGGTAATCGGGCGGATCTCCTTCTCTTCGCCACTGTACTCCCCGATGTCCGCCGGTGAAATATCCGTTTTGTCAATAATCTCGCGCCGCCACTGACGGGCCGCGGTGATATTGGTGACCAGCACGAGCGTCCGGCGCTTGAGAAGACTCATGGCATAGATGCCCACCACGGTTTTGCCGGCGCCGCAGGGAAGTACGATGACCCCGCTTCCGCCCGGCGACTGCGCGCTGCCGATATACGCTTCGGCAGCCTGCTTCTGGTACTCCCGTACGTGAAATGCCGATCCGTCGCCCGTGGTATCCCGAAGGCCGATCGGAAACGGCGCGCCGTCAACGTAACCGGCCCTATCGAAGGCCGGGAAGCCGATGCCGATGAGCGCCTGCTTGACGAGGCCGCGATGCTCCGCCGGTATGCAGGTCCGTTTGTCATCGAGCTTTTGACCGAGCAATCCGACGAGTCGCGGATGCCGGCTGAGATGGGACAGGAGCGCCGCGTCATCGGCCCGGAGCACAAGCCGGCCGCCGTCCTCCTCCAACACGATCTTCCCGAACCGACCCATGAGCTCCACGATGTCGTCAACCACGTTCGACGGCAGCGGATACTTGGAATAGCGGTCGAGCCGGGCAATGACCTCCCGGGCGGTCATGCCGAGCGCCGCGGCGTTCCAGAGCGAAAGCGGGGTAATCGAATAGGTATGAATGTATTCGGGGCTCTTATCAAGATGCGCGAATTCGCTGACCGCATTGCGCGCATCGGTAAAGAGCGGATTGTTCACTTCGAGAAGGATCGAGCTGTTGCTCTGAATTATCAGCGGATTATTGAGGTTCACGGCCATTTCTGGAGTCTTTTCCGGACCGGCTTGATGAAAAAGCGTAATTTTTGAAAATACCTCCAGCCATGATTACAGCGTCGCACGACATGGAAAGAATCTGAATTTTCGGGCAGGAAGATATATTTTTACGAAACCAATGGCGGCACGAGCGGCACATGGCATGCATCACCTCGAAAAAGGATTCGTTCACTGTTACACCGGCGACGGCAAGGGAAAAACCACCGCCGCGCTCGGTCTGGCGCTCCGGGCCGCGGGCGCTGGGCTGAGGGTTTATATCATCCAGTTTGCCAAGGGAACCGAGGCGAGCGAGCTCAAGGCGCTCAGGAAATTTACGAAAAACATTACGGTCCGCCAGTTCGGCACGCGCGCCTTTATTAAAAATCCGCCGTCGGGAATCGACCGCATGAGAGCGGCGCAAGGCCTTTCAATCGTCAAGAAGGTCATCGGATCGGGCCGCTACGACCTGGTAATTCTCGACGAGGTTTGCGGCGCATGCCATGCGCGGCTCATCCCGACCGACGAGGTCATTGCAATCGTTCAAGAGCGGCCTCAAACCGTCGAGGTGGTTCTCACCGGCAGGCACGCTCCGAAAAAGCTCATCGAAGCGGCGGACCTCGTCACCGAATTCAGGGAGATAAAGCACTATTTCTCGCGCGGCGTCCGGGCGAGAAAAGGGATTGAATACTGAAATCATTTTAACAACGCGCACCGCGATCGAAAGGATCATCGGATACCATGAAATATCATTATCCCCGTTATGTTGTCGTTGCCGCGGTTACGTGCGTTTTCGCCTCCTGCACCGTTCCCGTGTCCCATCGCTCCTATACGCTCAACCAGAACTATGCAACGGCGAATCTGTCCAACAGGAAGATGGTCATTGTCATGCCGACCGACGCGGGTATTCTCATCAATAATAAACGTGACGTGACGGATGACTTCGGCGGAGCCAATGCGACGCCGGAATCGAGAATCAGAAAGTATTACTTCCCTGAATTTGTCAACGCTTTCAAATCGCTGGTCAGCAGCGACTCGGTGGCGTCGCTCGCGGAAGTGCGGCCGGACCTCACGCTCGACAGCCTCGGCGCGCAGGATACCGCGCTTAAAACCGATACCGACACCCTGCCGGTCGCCTACAGGATCCCGTCTAAATCCCGGATGCAGGCGCTGGGGCTCGATGGCAGCGTTGCCGTGATCGTCGAGCGCATCGAGTTCAAACGGAACGCTTTTTCCATTGAATACTACTGGGACGAAAAAACAAGAAAACTCGCCAATCTGCAGGCGGACGTACGGGTGCTCATCTGGGATTGCAGAAGCGAAACCCCGGTTTTCTATGGTACGCTCACGTCCACCATCGATTTCCAGTTCGGGCTGCAGCGCAAGCATTGGGATGAGTCCGCGGCCAGCATCGCAAAGAAAATTGTCGCCGCCGCGAAGTGCCTGTAACCCCTGAGGCAGGTCGGGGCTCTTCCCTTCACGCAATCTCGGCGATACACTCGATTTCCACGAGCGCCCCAAGCGGCAGCGCGGCGACCTCGACGGTCGACCGAGCCGGTTTGCGGCCGCCAAACTCCTTCGCGTAGAGTTCATTGACAATTTTAAAATCATCCAGCGAGGCCAGAAATACGGTCGTCTTGACCACGGCAGAAAGGTCGATCGACGCGGCGGCGAGCACCGCCCTGATGTTCGTGAAAACTTGCGCGGCCTGGCCGGCGACGTCCGGCGACACGAGCCTTCCGGCGGCGGGATCGATGCCGAGCTGGCCCGAGCAGAACAAAAAGCCGCCGCTTATAATGGCCTGTGAATAGGGGCCGATGGCGGCCGGAGCTCTGGAGGAATTGATTATTTCCATGTGATTTCTCTTTGCATGTATGAAACAGTCAGTTTACAGAAGCGGATTAAGCGTTTATCCTCGTGAATGATAGTTATTCCCAGGCAGGAAAAAATTGTCATAGTCGTTCATAAAACACCGCCTCCTTTCCGTTCATGGATTCAAATCTATCCCGAGTTTCTTTAATTCTTCCCTTCCCTTGTCCGTTATTTCGTACACCGTCGCCTTCGCGTTTTCCAACCTGAACCATTGTAATTCCACCAAGCGGCTGAAAACGCGCTCGCCAAGTTTTCCACCTAAATGGCCATAGCATTTCTTCGCCTTAATGCTCGTGCGCGGCGGTTTCTTCGAATGATTCGCCCTATCACTGGCAACTGGCATGATATGCCTCCTATCCGAATGGGACCGATCGATCAAGAAGCGCGTACGTTTTTTTTCCCGGACCATGCCAGGAATCCGGCCATCATCGTCCGCGCGGTCTCGCGAGCGGCCTCTTCGGCGAACCCCTGCGTGCGGACAATGAACCCGGTCATTGCGGCCAGTTTTTCGTCGTAGTCCTGCATCGTGCCGTCCGGGCGGGCGCAATAGCGGCAGTAATTCTTTGAACGGTCGCCCAGGGCGAAATCTTCATCTTTTTCCATGGGCATTCCGCAGGCGATGCACTGAGCGGTCATGTCGATCCTCCTTTTTTTGGCGTGAAATGAGCGCCAGGAAATGGTGTAAGAGCTTTCCCCCGAGCGACTTGACAACCGAGTCGCCCGTGACGAAAAGCCCGCGATTGATCAAATAGTAATGGAGTAACCCAATCCAGGTATTAAAGAGCAGGTCGTTTTCCATGCGCAGGATCGCGCCGCCCCGCATCTCCCTCTCCGCAATCCGGTAGAGGTGATGCGAAACGACCGACTGCAAAGCGATGAAGTGCTCCCTCGCCTCGCCCGGCAGAAGCCCCATTTCACTCACCAGACGGCTGTAGAAAAGCTCGTGCTCCCCGATAGAGCGCAGATGCGCTTCGAGTACCCTTTTCAGCGATGCCCGCGCCTCGACGAGGTCGTGGAGCCGTTTCCCCATCGCCTGCCCAAATTGGGCAATCACGGCGACGACGAGGTTGTTCCGCGTGGGGAAATGAGCAAAAATCGTTCCATGTGAAATCCCTGCGCTCGCCGCAATATCGGCGGTCGTCACCTCCCCGAAGCCCCTTTCCGCGAACAGAGACGCGGCGGCATCGAGAATGGCGATCCGGGTCAGCGTTTTCCGTGTTTCACGAGAAGTCATGCGATTTTCCCGCACCATTTTATTGAGTTATTACTCAATGAGTAATGACTCAATATATATAGTACCCGGGCCGCGCGCAAGTACCCGGCGCCGACCGGCACTATCGCGGCAGCCCGATAAGGTCGCGAAATCCCTTGTCGCCACGGAGGTACGACAGGGTTGGATCCCGCGCCCACGCTCCAAAATCGTGAAAACCAAAGGAGACCGACTTTTTAAGCCAGGCAATGGCATTTTTCCGGTCATGCCGGAGGGCATGGCATTCCGCCATTCGCCAGCACGCCTGAGCCGCCAGCGCGGGAAATTCGAGTGCGCTGGTATAATCACCAATGGCCTTGTCGAATTTACCCTGCGCCAGGTATGCATCCCCGCGATTGAGGAAAGAACGATATCGGGCGCCATCATACTCTCCCGAACCCAGCCAGGCGATGGCCAGCGTATACGCGGCGATGGCGCTGTCGTACCGCTTTGCATCGCTCAAGGCGATCGCTTTATTGAGGATCGCCAGCGAGTGCCGGGGAGAGATGGCCAAGGCGCTGTCGAAGTCCGCGATAGCGTTGTCAAGATCTCCCATCTTATGGTAGACGACTCCCCGGCCGAAGTACACGTTTGCATAAAAGAGCATCGGGTCGTAATCATAGGAGCCGGTGCCAAGTTTAAGCGCGGCGGTGTAGTCGGCGATCGCCTCCCGGTACCTGCCCAGCGTCCGGTAGGTCATGGCCCTCTTGCTGTAGGCGTCGGCGAACGACGGATTGATGGCGATCGCCCGGGTATAATCCTTGATCGCCCCATCGTAGTCTTTCCCCAAATCGCGAAGGACGCCTCTATCGGTCAATGCGCTGACGTAGGAGCTGTCAATCGATATCGCCGTGGTATATTCGGCGATGGCGCTGTCATATTGGGATTTAATGTATCGCGCCGGGTCGGCGATGTTCATGCGCTTGGCATAGAGAGGATTGGCGACAAACGTCGAAATGTAGTAACGGGCGGTACCGAGTCCCTTGTGGGCGGCAACCATGCGCGGGTTTACCGCAAGCGCGGCATGGTAAAAAGCCAGCGCCGAGTCGAAGAGCCCGCTGTAAAGGAACAGATCACCCACGCCGGAAAGAGCGAGGGTGTCGCGAGGATCGTGCTTGAGCGCCTGATAAAACGCCGCGAACGCGGGGGCGTAGCTTCCCTGCCTCTTTGCGGCATATCCCGCATAAATAAGGCCGCTGTCTTCGGCCGTTCGGGCGTTACCCCGGCTGACGATGCCGCTATCCCTTCCGCCGCCGCTTTCCCGGATCACGCCAGGGGCCGGGAGCGGAACCGCGGCTTTCGGCGCGGGGGACTGAAAAACCGCGGTAGCCTTGACATTCGCGGCAGCGCGCGCGCCGACGCTCATCCGGCCCCCGGGAGCAGAACCGGGCTTTTCGGCGCGCCACGCGAGGTCGATTACTCTCCGCCACGGCCTCTTTTGATTGATTACCTTTTGTTCATGAGCCGCGGGCTTGATCGGGACGTTCAAAAGTTTCGCCACCCGCTCCATCGCATTGCCGGGAAGAAAATCAGGGGCGACTTTTGCCGGAGGAGCGGTGCTCAGCCACCCGCAGACCATAATGTCAATCGCCAGGAACAACGCTACGATGATCCGCAACCATTTCCCATTGTCTATAAGAAAAATATCGTCGCGATTTTTTAACGCCCGCGCCCATTCGGCATCGCTCAGGATCCGCCCGTTTTCCTTATCATCGTCGGATTGCATGCATGGTAATCCTTTTTTGCCTGTTAAAGCTGGCCCCGGTGCGCAGGCTGCTCCATGAATATGTTCCAGAAAGAAAATACTCCAGATGGAGAGTTATGAAGCGATACTGATGGAGAAACGAGGGGTGATGTATCTTTATTACTGTATTTGTTGCACGATTCAAATCTTTTACCATTTCGGGATGGCGTGATGAATTACACCGGCTCCTCACAGACAAGGACGTTCAAAATAGTGGAAAAAGACAACTTTTCCACCGACGATGTGGAGTGGATCAGATCGCTGGTAAATGTTTCCGTTGTTACGGTGCAGGAAAAAACCATACGCGTTCTTACGGAAACGGATGATGCAATAGCGGGAATTATCGATTCAATCAATAAAAAGTATTGCATGAGTTCAAAACCGAAACTCAGCCCGCTGTTTTAAGCCCGCACGCTCCTTATCCATCGTCGTTTCATCAAAAACGGCAGTTGGTCCCGCTCCCACGTTCGCCATTCGCGATACCAGGTAAATTTCCGTTCTTCATTCTTGAACTCCTTTCCGTGAATCACAGTCCTTCCGTTTTTCCTGTACGGCGGGATTGCGATATGCAGCATCTCGTGATGCATGATCGCCTCGATGGCGAATCGCGGCACCCGCGGATGGTTATAGATCCCGGCAATCGTGATGAGATCGACCATGGTTCCCGTCACATCGACCTTTGCCGTGTGGTAGGAGGTTTTTGAGGCGCCATCGCCCCAGCGGACAAGGGCGCGGAGCTTTCCGTTGAACCACGCGGCATTGACGGCATCGAATACCTCCCGAAGGTCGTACGCCGCTCCGGCCGTTGTGCCGGAAAAACGCTTCGGGTTGAACCGCGACGCCCTGAGCGGGACGCGGGGCAGCGATTCGACGTAACGCCAGACTTCTTTTTCAAGGAAAGTCCGCCTTTCGCGGAGCGCCGCTTTTCCGGCGCGCGTTGCGCGATACGGGAGGAGCGCCCACTCGACAAGGCAGCCTTTTATCTCCTCGGGTGCGTCGACAAGGTACGGCGGGATAATGAGCTGCCGGGTTTTTGAAAAAGGTCGGGTACGCACCTGCCATCCGCGCCGAAGGCGGTTGTTGACGACCACCGCGATACGGTCTCCGCCGTGACGGCGTGCAATCAGTTCGTCGAACATTACCGGCGTAAAAAGCGGAAGCGAAAGTTGGGAAACGGTTTCCATCGGCGCGACGGGCGTCAGACAATCCGATCCCCGGTAATGACGGCATGGTCTTCGATGCACGCCTGGACCGTGCCGGCATTTGTCAATGATGCCGCGCCGCGCACCGCGATATCGCACCCGAACCGGATGTCGCCCCGCACCGAAAATGACGCGCAATCGACCAGGGACGGCGCGCCGCACGGGAACCGCGATTGCAGGAGATCGATCCGTGAATAATAGGCCGGATCGAGCGAAATCGACAGCGGCGCGGCCCGCCTCGCCGGGTTGACGCACAGCCGGTAATCGGGCATGAGCAGGTAGTAATCGGACCTGACCATCAGGAGGTCGTCGCAGTTTTTAACGGGCGCAAACCGGGAGCGGGGCACCCGGAGCGCGCCGCTCTTTTCAAAGAGCGAAATGGCCGAACCGATGGCGGACTCGAATTGGAGAACCGCCTGGGAGGGGGCGCCCGGTACCGCAAGACTTTTACGGCTGATTACCGGCGGGAGCGACAGGTTCCCTTTTTCTTCGAGAAATCGCTTTGCCGCATCAAGGCGTATCCAGATATTATTGGTGTTGAAAAAAGAATACCGGGCAATGTTGCTGAATGCATCCGCTTCCTCGGGCGCGCACTGCCCCGCTTCGCGAAGCGTCAACCGTCCGTCCCCGAGCCGCGCCAGGTGGCCCCCCTTCCGGTCCATGACGGTCCGATCGGTTACTTCCATGAGGAAATCGAGCCCCTTTGAAGCGACATACCCGAGAATTGAGAGATCGATTTCAGCGCCGAGGTTATCTATGTTGGAAACAAAAAGGTAGCGGTAGCCGCGATCGTGCAGTTCCTGTAAGAGTCCCGAGGATTGGAGCGAGAGGAACAGGTCGCCATGACCGGCGGGATTCCATTCACGTTGCGTATTTTCCGGCCAGGAAACCGGTCCAAGCGTCTCCTCGCTCACTTTGGGAAATTTATGCTGCGAAAAGCACTTGACAAAATCCCTTGAAGCCGCGTCCATCCCGGCGAGAGCCTCCCGCGTCGCGGGATCGGTGAAAAAGCTGTACATCAGTATGAGGGGCATCGTGATCCCCAGATAGTCCCGCAGATGTCCGACCTGCCGCACCGTGACATCGAGGAAGGAGAACCCGTTCTTCACCATGATGAGCGATTTCGGGCCATCGAGCCCCATGGTGGTTCCCAGGCCGCCGTTCAATTTGATGATCGCGGTTTTTGCCAGCGCGGTTTTCCCCTCTTGTGCATAGCGGTCAAGCTCCGCCAGGCATGGGAGCGAGTCGGGGCTTACCGGGAAAAGGTCCGCCTCCGCGATAGTCGAGGGTTCGCCATTTATTCGCCGCCGGTACATGCGGGCGAATGAATCGATGGCAGCCTCGGGAGCGCCATCGGCGCGCATTTTATCGATGAGAGAAACGCTGAAGTCCATAAAAGGGAGACGCTCCGAATGCTTGACTTGCTGCAGGGTGATGGACCGACGACGTAACGGGTGCCGTCGTGGCGCACGCATGGTCGATTGCATAATATAATTTTTTTGTAGCGGGACAATCCGGCCGCCGCAAGGAGCAAACGATTTATCCATGCCCGATAGAGAAAGTTCTCTCGCACGATTAAAGAAAGCGATCGGCAGATACCGATCGGCGGTCATTGCCTTCTCCGGAGGGGTCGACAGCACGCTCCTCGCAAGCGTGGCGGGTGAGACGCTCGAGAAGCGGGTGCTGCTCGTGACGGCCTCATCCTCTACCTATCCTTCCTCGGAACAGGAGGCGGCGACCGCTCTTGCCGGCTCGCTCGGGTTGCCGCATCGGGTCATCGAGTCGGAAGAGACGTTGATTCCCGGGTTTTCCGATAACCCGCCTGACCGCTGCTACTACTGCAAGAGGGAGCTTTTTTCAAAAATCCGGGAGATTGCTGAAAAAGAGGGATTCGAAGCGGTGTTCGACGGCAGCAATGCCGACGATGCAAAGGATTACCGTCCCGGACGAAAGGCCCTTGCCGAGCTGGGCATCGTTTCGCCGCTCTTTGAAGCGGGGCTGACCAAGGCGGAGATCCGTCGGCTCTCGGCCGAAAGAGGGCTGCCCACGGCGGACAAGCCATCCTACGCCTGTCTTGCATCGCGCTTCCCCTACGGCGAGAAGATTACCGCCGACAAGCTGAAGAGGATCGACCTGGCCGAGGCCGGATTGCGCGCCCTGGGTTTCGGGCAGTTCCGGGTGCGAAGTCATGGCGATTGCGCGCGCATCGAAGTTGCTCCCGAAGCGATCGAAGCGGCATGGGCCAGGCGCCGCGAGGTCGGCGCGATATGCAAAAAGGCGGGATTCATCTTTGTCGCCATGGACGTGGAAGGGTATCGTACCGGCGCCATGAACGAGGCGCTGATCAGACCAGACGCACCTTGATCCCTCTTTCCCTGAGGGCGCGCTTGATGTCGCGCACCGTAAACTCTTTGTAGTGAAGGATCGACGCCACGAGCGCCGCGTCGGCCTTGCCATCGGTCAAAACCTCATGGAGATGGTCCGGGTTTCCGCCCCCGCCCGAGGCGATGACCGGAATACCGACCCCTTCGGCGATCATGCGCGTCAGCGCAATTTCGTACCCCGCCCTGGTGCCGTCCGCATCGATTGAGTTCACCACCAGTTCGCCCGCTCCGAGCTTCTCGCCCCGCTTCGCCCAGGCAAGCGCATCGAGGCCGGTACGGGTTCTGCCGCCGTGAGTAACGATCTCGTACCCCGAAGGTGTGCAGGCGCTGACGCCGGTCCGCAGGACATCCATTGAGAGCACCACCGCCTGGGATCCCAGCATTGCCGCAACGTCCGAAATAATCTGCGGATTGGCAACCGCCGCCGTATTGACATTGACCTTTTCCGCGCCGGCAAGCCTGACCGCCATGCAGTCCTCCACGGTTCGCAACCCGCCGCCGACCGAGAAGGGAATAAAGACCTGGGCGGCGACGGCGCTCACCATGTCGATCATGATATTCCGTCTGTCGCTCGATGCGGTGATATCGTAAAAGACAAGCTCGTCGATGCCCTCTTCGTAGTAGCGCTTTGCCGCCGTCACCGGGTCGCCGATATCTTTTGTGTCAACGAATTTAACGCTCTTCGCCAGATTGCCGTCGCGCACATCGAGGCAGGCGATGATTCGTTTGCTCAGCATGCCGCGCCGTCCCAGGTCGAAAAGTTTTTCAGGATGCCGAGCCCCGCGCCGCCGCTTTTTTCCGGGTGGAATTGCAGCGCGATCAGGTTGTCCCTGCCGATGATCGCCGGGAACTCAATTCCATAGTCGCCCACGCCGATCACGGCGCGTCGGTCGGACGGCAGCGGGTAGTACGAATGGACGAAGTAGAATTCATCGCCCGGTTTGACATCCCGCACCACCGGGTGCCGCCGGATCAGCCGGACCGTATCCCATCCCATGTGCGGAATTTTGAGCGAGGGATCGGCAAACGTGAACCGCGGCACGGTCCCTTCGATAATGCCGAGACCCGGCGTATCGCCCTCTTCAGATCGGGAGAGAATGATCTGGGCGCCCAGGCAGATGCCGAGAACCGGCATCCCGGCCGCGAACGCCTCCCTGAGAACGATGTCGAGTCCGCGTTCGCGGAGCATGGTCATGGCCGTGGCGGCATGCCCGACACCGGGAAATATCAGCCGTTCGGCGGAGCGGAGGACGGTCGGATCGGATGAAATCGTCGATTCCACGTTGAGATGATCGAGGGCTCGCTTGACCGAGGTCAAATTGCCGGCGTTATAGTCGATAATGGCGGTCATGGGTTGAAAATTACATTTTGCTGGGACCGAACGTGACAAGGCTGAAAAAATCAGAAAATCATCCGTTCAAAAAATTGCAAATCGTATTTTGGATGGATAAATTACAAAGTCAACAGCCAATGGAGGCGCCCGTGAAAAAAAATCTGTTACTGGTTACCGTCGTAACGGTTTTAATGACGCATATGGTCGACGCTCAATGGGTCCCGACCAACGGGCCGTATGGCGGGGACATCACGGCCCTTGCGACGAGCGGCGGCACTATTTTTGCCGGGACCTATGACGGCGGTATTTTCCTTTCCGCCAATAACGGGACAAGCTGGACCGCGGTCAACGCTGGTCTTACGGATTATACCATCAACTCTCTTGCGGTGAGCGGCAGCGCCGTGTTTGCCGGGACGGATGGCGGCGGTGTTTTCCTGTCCAGCAATAACGGGATAAGCTGGACCGCGGTCGATTCAGGACTCGCCAATACCGATATTTCATCGTTTGCGGTGAACGACAGCGCAGTCCTTGTCGGGACTGAAGGCGGGGGCGTTTTTCTTTCCACCAATAACGGAACAAGCTGGACCGTGGCCGATTCAGGACTCAGTGATAGCTTTGTCAACTGTCTTGCGGTGAACGGCAACGCGCTCTTTGTCGGGACTGACAGCGGGGTCTTTATATCCACCAACGGCGGAACAAGCTGGACCGCGGTCGATTCAGGACTTACTAATATGGATATCATATCTTTCGCGGTCAGCGACGGCGTTATTTTTGCCGGGACGGATGGCGGCGGTGTTTTCCTGTCCGCCAATAACGGGACAAATTGGACCGCGGTCGATTCTGGACTCGCCAATACCGATATCTCATCTTTTGCGGTCAACGACAGTGCTCTCTTTGCCGGGACGAATGGCAGCGGTGTTTTCCTGTCCGTTAATAACGGCGCAAGCTGGAGTGCGGTCGATTCCGGACTCGCGAATACGACGGTCCAGGCTCTTGCGGCGAGCGGCGGCGCGCTCTTTGCCGGAACGTGGGGTAACGGTGTTTTTCTTTCCGCCAATAACGGTGCAAGCTGGACCTCGGCTGATTCCGGCATCGCCAATACCGATGTCTCCTCTTTTGCGGTCAGCGACAGCGCTCTCTTTGTCGGGACGGATGGCGGCGTCTTTGTATCCGCCAATAACGGCGCAAGCTGGAGTGCGGTCGATTCAGGACTCACCAATAGAGGGGTCACCTGTCTTGCGGTAAGCGGCGGGAGTATCTTTGCCGGGACGGATGGCGACGTCTTTGTGTCCGCCAACAACGGAACAAGCTGGAGTGCGGTCGATTCAGGACTGACCACTACCGATATTGTATCTCTTACGGTAAGCGACAGCGCTCTTTTTGCCGGGACGAAAGGAGGCGTCTTTGTATCCGTCAATAACGGCGGACGCTGGAGTGCGGTCGATTCCGGCCTCGCAAATAATTCTTCCGTCACCTCTTGTGCGGTGAATGACGGTGCTCTTTTCGTCGGGACTAATGGTGGCGGCGTTTACCTTTCCACCAACAACGGCGTAAGCTGGGCCGCGGTCAATTCCGGCCTCACGAATACGGATATCCTGTCCCTTGCGGTGAGCGGCGGCGCGCTCTTTGCCGGAACCGAGGGAGATGGCGTTTTCCTCCTTTCAGCCAATAACGGTACGCGCTGGACTGCGGCCAATTCCGGCCTGAGAATCTATTCCGATGTCGAAGCCCTGGCGGCAAGCGGCGGCACGCTCTTTGCCGGGATGTCGATTAACGGCGTTTACCTTTCCACCAATAACGGCGCAAGCTGGACCGCGATCAATTCCGGCCTCACGGATAGCGCCGTCCTGTCGCTTGCGGTAAGCGGCGGCACGCTCTTTGCCGGGACGTATGGCGGCGGGGTATGGAGCAGGCCTATTGCACAAATGGGAGTGCTTAATCCGAAGTCTCAACGAGCGGTGTCAACTCGATCAAATTTTAACGTGCTCTCGCCGAGCCGTACCGACGCTGACGCAACCATTGAATTTTCTCTCCCTCATTCTGATAAGGTAACCGTCACCGTTTATAATCTCTCAGGCCATGAAATAGCCTCCCTTGTTAATAAAAATCTTAATCAGGGCAGCCATTGCATAACATGGAATACCCGGAATCTGGCAGCCGGTTGTTACATGGTGCGATTCCAGGCGGGAGCAAATACCTATGTAAAGAGCGTTCCGATTTTTCGATGATTCGTGATAGTTAGATAAGCTTTTAATGTTATTGCGTTTTATAGGAAAATTCGCTTTGGGAAGTTGGCTATTTTTTATTTTATCCCACAGGTAATGCTTTAAAACTTATCAAATCATAGGGAGAAACGTTATGTCCAAAGAAGTAAACTCTCGAAATGTCGATCATGCGTGCAATGACCTTTTCCCAAACCGGTGGTCACCGCGTGCGATGTCGGGAGAAGCGCTTTCGGACGAGGAGATCAATTCTCTTTTTGAGGCTGCCCGTTGGGCTCCTTCTTGTATGAATAGCCAGCCGTGGCGATTCCTTTACGCGAAAAAAAATACGCCACATTGGGAAATGTTTTTCAAGTTCCTGATGGATGGCAATAAACTATGGTGCGTCAATGCCGGTGTTCTTATTGTAGTAGCGGCGAAGAAAACCTTCGGTGGCAGGGTTTCACCAACTTTTGCATTTGATACAGGAGCCGCGTGGGAGAATCTTGCGCTTCAGGCACATCTCATGGGACTGGTGAGTCATGGGATGGCGGGCTTTGATTACGCGGCGACTAAAACAGAACTTAATCTTTCGGACGACTATCAAATTCTGGCTATGGTAGCTTTAGGAAGGCCCGGAAGAAAAGAAAACCTCCCTGAAGCGCTTCGCGAACGCGAAAAACCAAGTGATCGAATATCGCTCAAAGAGTTCGCCTTTGAAGGCAAATTTAAGATGTAACCATACGGTAACAAGCGGTCACCGCTTACATGCCGCAAACGTTGGCTGCAATACCGGAACGGCTTTAATACGCAAGAGTTCAGGGCAAGAATAACATCAATAATGGAGGTTTATCTATGGCAAAGACACCGGCTCCACAAGACACGAAACCCGCGTCCCAACTAATCGATGAGAGAATAAAGGAACTTGGCGACTGGAGGGGCGAAATGCTCTCCCGGATCCGCGTCCTCATCAAGGAAGCGGTACCGGATGTGACCGAGGAGTGGAAGTGGAGAGGGACTCCAATCTGGTCGCGCAACGGGATAATCTGCACCGGTGAGACTTACAAGGATCATGTGAAGATGACCTTCGCGAAAGGGGCTTCTTTGAAGGACCCTGACGGTTTGTTTAACCAAGATGGAACGGTAAGGCGCGCCATCGACTTCCATGAAGGCGATACGATAGACGAGAAGGCTCTGAAGGCCCTCATTCGAGAAGCCGTGACCTTGAACAAGCCTAAAGCCCGCGGCTGATCCGCAAGACCGACTCGCTCCTATACACCGAGATCAGCCAATGGTAGGTCCTTGGTTCGAGCCCACGATGGTGTACCAATGGGAAAGCCTCGGAAATCATTGTTTCATGCGAGTTCCGGCGCTTTTCTATTCAATTCCCCGATTTCGGCCAAGACTCCAAAACTGCCCCCAAAAAGCTGCAGTTATTCGAAATTCGATGTTTCTCCTCCTTTTTACGACAGCAGGCTTTTCACTGACAGGCTTTGCTCTGGAGCGTGAGGGAACTTATTTTGAGAAAGGGTTAACCTGTACCGGGCTTCATCACTTTTTCGTTTCGTCCGAATCCGACGAAAGGCTTCTATGGCAATAACGGTTCATAAAAACACACGGAGGTCGTTGTGATTGGCTACAAAAGCATCATTGCCGTGACGGTGTTGCTTGCGATAAACATTGGCTGCGCCAGCCAGCAGAGCGGCAGGCTGAAATCCGGCGTAGAAAAATGGAATAAATGGAGAGATGCAAACACCGGCGTCGAACCTGACCTCCGGAGGGCCGCCCTTCAGGGCGCCCGCCTCGATGATGCCAACCTTCAGGGCGCCCGCCTCGATAGCGCCAACCTGCAGGGCGCCCGCCTCGGACACGCCAACCTTGCGAACGCTGACCTCCAATCGGCCGACCTCAAGAAAGCCACCCTGCGGGGCGCAAACCTTGCGAGGGCCAACCTCGCGAAAGCCAACCTTGAGGGGGCCGACCTCGATAGCGCCCATGGTGACAGCGCCACCCTCCGGAAGGCCGACCTGCGGGGTGCCAACCTCGACAGCGCCCGCTTTCAGGGCGCCCGCCTCGACAGCGCCTGCCTCCAGAAAGCCCAGCTTCAGGAAGCGGACTTTCAGGGCACCGACCTGCGGGGTGCCGACCTCTGGAACGCCGACCTCCGGGAAGCGAACCTCTGGAAAGCCAATTTAGCGGGCGCCGACCTCGACAGCGCCAACCTCGCGGGAGCCAACCTTGAGGAAGCCAACCTGCAGGGCGCCGGTTTCCAAGGCGCAAACCTTGCGGGCGCCGACTTCCAGATGGCCAACTTTGAGCGAGCGAACTTCGAGCGGGCGTATTTTGAGAAGGCAAATTTTGAGAAAGTCAACCTTCAGCGGGTCAACCTCCGGTACACCAACCTCGAAAAAGCAAACTTTGCGGCGGCGGACCTTGCGGGCGCCAACCTTCAGATAGCCAACCTCGCGGGGGCCGCCCTTCAGGGCGCAAACCTTCAGGGCGCCAACCTTGAGGGCGCCGACCTGGACGGCGCCAACCTCGACAGCGCCAATCTCGACAGCGCCAACCTTGAGGGGGCCGACATCAGCAAGGTTAGATCATTCTATATGGCAAAACTTGATCCGAACATCCTGTCCGTATTGAAGGCCAAGTGGCCTGAAAAACTCGCGACCATCTGGGACGATGCAAAACGAGAGTGGATTGTCGACGCCCCTCTTCTTGAAAAGATCAAGAAACGCGACTGGCGTGGGTGGCAAGAGGAAAAAACTCCGGAAAAATAGCTTTCATGGACCTCCGGCATAGAAACGGAGCGCGCGATGAAACGTAAACTTCTCTCCATTGCAGGCGCATCGCGCCTGCTCATGGTCGCTTTTTTGCCGATAGGATGCTACGCCCAGACACTGGCTTTCCCGGGAGCGCTGGGTTTCGGGGCGCAGGCTAGCGGCGGACGCGGCGGAACGGTCTATCATGTCACCACCCTGAATGATGACGGCGCCGGTTCGTTTCGCGACGCGGTCAGCAGCCCCAACCGCATCATTGTTTTTGACACATGCGGCTATATCGCCTTGAAATCATCCGTCGCGACCCAGGGCAATCTTACCATTGCCGGACAAACGGCGCCGGGCGGAGGAATCGGCTTGAGCGGCGGAGAACTGTCCTTTACCACCCGATCAAATATCATATGCCGCTACATCCGCGTCCGTCCCGGCAGCGAAACCGCAAGCACCACGAATGACGCCTTGAGCCTTTACCTCTCTCAAAATGTCATCCTGGACCACTGTTCATTCGAATTCGCACCATGGGACATCATTGACGGGGTAGGCGACGCCGCTACCCCGACGACGAACATCACCTTCCAATACTGCCTTATCGCCGACCCTATCGGGCAGCAATTCGGCGCGCATGTCGAGGGCGCCGATCAGTGGTCGTGGTTCACCACCATCTTTGCCAATTCGCACAACCGCAATCCATTGGCCAAGGATAACAATGTCTTCATCAACAACGTTCTCTACAATTACCAGGCGGGATACACCACCGCGAATACCGGCGGAAGTTTCAAACACGATATCATCAATAACTATTTTATTTTCGGGCCGGCGGCGACGGCGGACAACACCTGGTTTCAGGTTGACGCAAACCAGAGCGTCTACGCTTCGGGCAACCTGGAAGATAAGAACATGGATGGAGCGCTGAACGGCGATGCAACCGCACCGGGCGGCGTCACTGTTCTCGCCGCGCCCTGGTCCGCCATCTCCTCAAGCGTCCCGATGTATACCGCCCCGACGGCCTACCGCCTGGCCGCCTCCCTGTCAGGAACATTTCCCCGCGATCAACTTGATTCATTGATCATCAATCAGATCAAAACCCTGGGCAAGGGCGCCGCCGGAACAACCGCGGGCACGGCAGGTCCGGGCGGGGGGTTATATACCAGCCAGACGCAAACCGGACTGGGTAATAACGGATACGGGACGATTCAAAGCGGCGAGAAAGAACCCAGTACGAATGGCGACGGCATACCCGATTACTGGAAACTGGCCAATAATATGAGCCTTGACAGCGATAACGCGATGCGTCTTGAGTCCGACGGGTACGATGCCATTGAGCATTATATCAACTGGTTGGGAGGTTTTCATGCGCGAACCACTACCGGCGCCTCCGTCGCCATAGACCTGCGGCAGTACGCCGGAGGTTTTTCCGATGTCAGCCCGACCTTCGCCGTCAGCAATGCGGTCAATGGAACCGCCGCCTTGTCGTCGGACCTCCATACCGTCATATTCACCCCCGCGAACGGGTTCCATGGACTGGCCTCGTTCAATTTTACCGTTACCGGAACCGATAATTCGGAATTCAGCGGCGTCCTCTCGGTGGCGGTAGTGCCGACAACCGCCGTGGCGGCAGGGAGTTATGCGCCGCATCGGCTACTCCAGAATCGGAGCGCCGTGTTTACGGTCATGGGAAGCCGCTTTACTCTTCCAGAAGGATTCCGAAACGGCACCGTCGCGTGTTCGCTCTACGATCTCCGCGGCAGGCTGGTATGCAGGACGAATACCGGAAATGGGATAATTGACATCAAGAAAATGGGCATTGACGGGGTGTATATCGCGCGGGTATCGAGATACTGAGGACTCCCCTATCATCGCGATCATTGAGCGCCGACGCCCGGCAGGGCGGCTTTTCACGGGGAATTGCAGGGATGAATTTTGATCAATTATTCAGACAAATTTCTCCGGAAGAGATAGGCGACAATGTGTTTACGCTGGCAGGAAAAGTTTTTCCGGTTATTACTGCGGGCAAGGAAGATCATTATAATTCCATGACCGCCAGCGGGGGCGGTTGGGGAATGCTTTTCAAGAAACCCGTCACGTGGTGTATTCTTCGAGCAGACCGTTATACGCTTGAAATGATTCAAAAAGAGCGAACATATACGATGTCGTACTTCCCGGATGAATATAAGGAACAGATACTCTTTTTGGGAAGTAAATCGGGAAGAGACAGCGGGAAAATGAAAGAAGTAGAATTGACAAGTGCTCAAACTCCTTCCGGAGACATGTCTTTCGAAGAAGCCAGGCTGATTATTGAATGTAAATTAACGCAAATTACCGCCCCCAATCCCGATGATTTTTACACACAAGAAACCAGGGACTATATAAACGAAGCGTACAAAGAAGCAAGCGATTATCGCAAATATGTATTCGGGGAAATCACCCGTGTCTGGGTAAAGAAACAGGCACTGTCATAATTGTTGCATCAAACATTCCGGGGTAACCCTTCGTTCCCTATTTTTATGAGATCGTCTAAAATAATTGATCGAATATTTGAAACAGAAAACCAGGAAGATAATTTATGAAACTCATAGCTCTGTGCGGTAGCGCAAGAAAACAAGGCAATACCGCAAAAATGTTACACCGTGTCATTGAAGGCGCACAATTGGCAGGCGCTGAAACTGATTTTGTAAATCTTTTTGACCTCAACTACAAAGACTGTATCAGTTGTTATGCCTGTAAATTGAAAAATAGTAAATCTTTTGGACATTGTACGGTAAATGATGAACTTAAGCCCTTGCTGGAACGTATTGAACGATCAGATGCAATTGTTCTTGGTTCGCCTATTTATTATGGAAATCTATCGGGTCAAATGCGTTCATTTACGGATAGATTACTTTTCCAATATCTTGATTATGGCGGTACGGGTACGGGTCCTAAACCAAAAAACTTTAAAACGGCTTTGATTGCAACGATGAACGTGAATGATGAAATTTATGTCAAAAGAGGGTTCAAGGATACTTTAGTTAGTTTTTCAGAAATGATGGGCCATACATTGGGCAGTTGTGAACTACTGACTTTGACTAATACCGTTCTATTTGACGATTATTCAAAGTACGTTTATCCGATGCCGGATAAAGAAGAAAAAACTAATCGTGTTGAAAAAATATCGGCTGAGGATTTGCAAAAAGCATTTGATTTAGGAGTCAGACTTATTAAATCGGTTATTACTCCCGAAACGGGCCAAAAGTAAATGTGAGCGCCCTTCACCCCCCCTTTAAAGGCGTTTTAAAAGCTACTTAAACGCGCCCTCATCCCGCCTTTGAACTTCCTTCCACAATTTTTATTTCTTCTTCCGAAGTTATGTCGTTTCATGCTGTCAGTCATTTTTTTGCCGGCTCATAATAAAGCGTTATGGAACCAGAGCCAAAGATTTTTGTTTTTATGAGTTTAAGATTTATTCTATCATTTATGTTTTTAAATAATCGCAAACCGTTTCCTGAAATAATTGGCTGGACACAGAGTTGATATTCATCAATTAAATCAAGTTGCATTAACGTTACTATTAAACTCGGGCTGCCAGCTAAAATGTTTTTACCTGCTTGTTCCTTGAGTTCAAAAACTTCTTCTTTAATGCCTCCCTTTGCCAACTTTACATTTTTCCAATCAACATTTTTCAGCGTGCGGGAAAAAACAATTTTTGAAATGTTGTCTATTAATACCGCAAATTCATCCATTGGTTTGTTACCAGTGGGATTTTTTACTACGGTTGGCCAATAACTTTCCATCAGTTGATATGTTATTCTTCCGTATAAAAGGGTGTCTGCGTTACTTAATAGCTCATTGTAATGTTGATGTAATTCATCATCTGCAATCATTACCGTATGGTCGCAAAACCCGTCAAGTGTCATATTGATTGCTGCAATTAGTTTTCTCATTTTCTTTCTCCTTAAGCAACCATAGCGCCTGTCTTGACTTTTCCAGCTCGCTTGTAATTGGCAATAATCACTCCACGTGGCGTAACAGAACTCTCTATTAATGTCAACGCCGCCGGGATCGTGCCATCCTCAAATAACTTTTTTCCTTTACCAAGAGTCAGCGGGTAAATTTTGAGCCAGAGTTCGTCCACTAAATCATTCTTAAATAACAGCTGAATAAGCTTACTACCGCCCCAAACTTTAATGTCAGAACCTTTTGAATTTTTGAGTTTTTCGATATCTGCCAGGCTTTTGAGGAAAACCGAGTTTTTCCAATCTGATTTTTTCATGGTCTTGGACATGACGTATTTTGTGACATCATTGATACCTGGCCATCCATTTTCATGCTCTGGCCAGTAATCAGCAAAAATTTCAAATGTTTTTCTGCCCAAAAGAAGGTCTGCAGGTTTCATCTGTTTTTCCATGACCTTATGACCAACTTCGTCAAAATAGGGTGCAACCCAACCGCCATATTTGAAACCGCCTGTTGTATCTTCCTCAGGTCCGCCAGGTGCTTGCATTACTCCATCTAATGTAATAAATGATAAAACAATTATTTTTCTCATCTCCCGCCTCCTTCGTTATATACCATTACCGTTTAAGTGTAAGCATCAGATGCCCCTTCAGGCGGAATCTTCTCAAACGCGCCCTTACCCCGCCTTTGAGCTTCCTTCCACACCTCTACTGATGCAGGCGAAGAAGAGATCATTGCATTCACCGGCGTTTTGGCATATATTAATACCGGACTGGGAATTCCCGGTCGGTGGACGGCTTCTGGTAACAACCGGCACCGTCCATTTTTGTTTTAAGGGAAGCACTCCCAGCTGCGTATTTCTGCCGTTCAACGACAGTCATGTATAGGACAAAAATAGGAAAATCACGGTCGATCTTTTCCATCGAATGGTCGCTGCATTTGTCGTTATTTTCAATTACAAACCATAACGCGCCATGTTAAAGTAATTCGACATTATGGCCTTCATCAATAAGAGATTTAACGAATGATAAACTAGCTAAAGCCGTTTTGCGTGCTTTAAAATTGAATACAGAATACATGGAAGTAATCAAAATTTGTTTTAGAAAGGGTTCTTCTTGCTCTCGTGCGGAGACATATTTTCGAAGAGGATTGATTTGATCGGAGGAAGCCATTTCGAGATTTTTAGGTTAAGCTGTTATACCCTCTATAAACTAACGACAAATATTAATTATTTGCAGGTGGAAGCGTCTCATAGGCAATTTGTCCAGATTCAATATATTCCCTTATGACTATTTTTGCAAAATCGTCTGCTCTCATTTCTGCAAGATTTTCATGGGTCACAATAAATCTATTTTTACTAAACATCTGATTTATTTCCTTTTTTCTTTTATTTCCTAGCTTGAACCCAGTTCCATAAACCTTACAATCCGCATTTAGCCATCGATTAAGCATTAATAAATTTCAGTAGTGTCCGGTTAAAATGTTTTACATAAAAGACAACTGGATTGGTTTTATTCGGTTTTCTATTAGCTGGTCCCAATTGATCCGTAAGTATTCGAGCAGGCTTGTCGTTTCCAATAGGA
>Ga0187851_10000695_pt1 | contig 33756 bp, 24 predicted proteins | sample June2016WEW_6_10_FD_132997 | JGI IMG/M metagenome (GOLD analysis project Ga0187851, IMG submission 132997) | Peatland microbial communities from SPRUCE experiment site at the Marcell Experimental Forest, Minnesota, USA - June2016WEW_6_10 | ecosystem: Environmental > Terrestrial > Soil >...
ATTGGGACGCGCATCGGCTGTTTCACGAGATCCGCGAGGGGCTGCGCGTGGCCGGACGCGGGCGCGGGCTGAAGCTGGACGGCGTGGGCGTGGACACGTGGGGCGTGGATTTCGGACTGGTGGACGGGCGCGGCGAACTCGTGGCCAGTCCGCGGCATTACCGCGACCCGCGCAACAACACAATGATGGAGCGGACCTTCGCGACGGTGCCGCGGGCGGAGATTTTCCGGCAGACGGGACTGCAGTTCATGCAGTTCAACTCGCTGTTCCAGCTCAATGCGATCAAGCTGTCAGGAGCGCCGGCGCTCGAGGCCGCGAGCCGGCTGCTGTTCACGCCCGACCTGCTGAGCTACTGGCTGTCGGGCGTTCAAAAGAACGAGCTGACGATCACCAGCACGTCGCAGTTCTGGAACCCGGCCGAGGCGCGCTGGGCGACTGAGCTGCTGGACGCGCTGGGGCTGCCCACGCGGCTGCTGGGCGAGGTGGTCGCGCCGGGGACGAAGCTGGGCGGACTGCTGGAGGAGATCCGCGAGACGTGCGGATTGGGCGAAACGCCGGTCTTCGCCACGGCCAGCCACGACACCGCGTCGGCCGTGGCGGCGGTGCCGGCCGCGGGCGAGACCCCGTGGTGCTACATCTCGAGCGGGACGTGGAGCTTGATGGGCGTGGAGCTGGACGCGCCGGTGATCAACGAGCGGACGCTGGGGCTGAATTACACAAACGAAATCGGCGCCGCGGGCAAGGTCCGGTTCCTGAAAAACATCGCCGGGCTGTGGCTGGTGCAGGAGTGCCGCAAGGCGTGGGCGCTCGAGGGCAGCGAGTACGGGTACAACGAACTGACGGTGATGGCCGCGGGCGCGGAGCCGTTCGCCGCGGTGATCGATCCGGACGCGTTTCTCGAGCCGGGCGCGATGCCGGAGCGGATTGCGGCGCTGTGCCGCGAGACGGGGCAGAGCGCGCCCGCGACGCCGGGCTCGTTCGTGCGGACGTGCCTGGAGAGCCTGGCGCTGAGGTACCGGCAGGTGCTGGAGAGCCTGGAGTCAGTGACGGGGAGCCGCATCGAGACGATCTACATTGTCGGGGGCGGATCGAAGAATGCGCTGCTGAACCGCTTCGTGGCCGAGGCGACGGGGCGCACGGTGGTGGCCGGTCCGGCCGAGGCGACGGCGGTGGGCAACCTGCTGGTACAGGCGCTGGGCGCGGGCGAAATCGAGGGCCTGGAGGGGTTGCGCGCGGTGGTGCGGAACTCCTTCGAGCTGGAGCGAATCGAGGCCTCAGACGCGGCGCCGGAGTGGGACCGGGCCTACGAGAAGTACCTGAAGATCGTGAGCGCGCGGGCTTAGTCAGGGCGCATGCCGGGCGCGCGCTTTGGCCAGCGAAGGCCCCCAGCCGGCTGGCGATGTTTGGAACGGTTTCCGAACGATCGCGGCCGAGTGCAGCGGACCTCACGGCTCGACCGTGACGTTTTCGGGCAGCGGCGCCAGGGCGGGCAGCGGGGTGTCGCGCGAGAAGCGCGCGTCGAGGATGTGGATCTGCAGGCGCGGGCGCAGAGTTGCGGCTTCGGCGTCGCTGAGCATGCCGAACCCGGCCACGCGCCGGGCCACATCCGCGAACTGGCGTTGCTCGACGCCGACGAAGGCCGCCAGGTCGCTCAAGTAAGTTTCCGGGCCGTGCCAGTAGAAGGTCTGTGACACATGCGCCGGCAACGAAGCAGGGTCGGGCAGCTCTCTGAGTAACGTAGAGAGGTAGTGCTGGCGAACAAGGTCGCGATCCACGTAGCAGCCACACGAGGACAGGACTACCTGGTAGCTGTCCGTCACCTGGCGCTCATAGTAAGCGGGATCGATGCCCGCAGCGAGAACCGTGGCGCCGGGCTGGAGGCTGTCGCCGCAGCCGGCGAACTCGTAAGCACCCAGTGGCGGCCAGCCGGCCTTGGCTTCGCGGAGGGGGCCGGGCCCACAGCAGTGGCTCGAACCGCCGCCGCCCCAACCGGCGTTGGGGTCGAGGACCACGACCTGCGCATGCACGGTCAGACCTGCGAAGACGGTCGCGGCAAAACCCTCGGCCCGGCGCTGCAGCAGCAGGTTGCCGGCCGCCAGCCAGGCAGTGGGCCGGATCTGCTCGGTCTGGAACATATCGAGAAGTGCCGGCGCAGGGTTCTCCTGGGAGCGCGACAGCAGGATCAGCGCCTGGACGGGGAACTCGGGGTAGAGGCGCTGCGCTTCGGCGATCGGCACATCGGCGCCGAACTGAATCAAAGCGTCGAGCACGCCCAGCAGAGCGTCATGCTGGTCCCCGTCCGCCACCGTGGCTGCGTTTTCGACAACCTGAAATGCAGCCACCGCGGCCAGCAGATCGGGAATGGCTTCGGTGTGCCGGTCGCGCAGAACCAGGTACGCGCCCCAGGCCTGGAGGCGCGGATCGGGGTTGTGCAGCCAGGCCTCGGCCAGGGGTCCAGTCTGCTTCTCCAGGTTGGCAACGATGATCGCCGGATCGGACGGCGCCGACTGCGCCAGGGCGGCTATCGCCAGTACAGCGCACGCGCACAAGCGAAACGCGGCTCTCGGCATGCACTTAGCACGACGCAGCGGCGCGAAGGAGCGTTACCGGGCGCGACGGATTGCTTCCAGGTTCAGCAAGGGCGAGACGGCTCCCAAAGGCGGGCGGGAGCAAACCAGGCACGCGGGGTAGCACTCATTGTATTGTCTAAGTCAGCCGGGACGACGCAGCAGTGTCATCCATCCCGGCGGAATTTCATTGGGGCCGGGAGTGCCGGCCAGTCAGAGCGCCATGAACCCACAGCACAAGCAATCCACGCGCATCGTCTCGGTCGACATTCTGCGCGGCCTCACCATGCTGGTGATGATTTTCGTCAACGACCTGGCAGAGGTGAAGGGTCTCCCGTGGTGGACCTACCACATGCCGGGTCACGCCAATGGGATGACCTATGTGGATGTCGTCTTCCCGGCGTTTCTGTTCATCCTCGGCATGGCCATTCCGCTGGCGGTGCGCAAGCGGCTCGAATTGGGCGATTCCCAATGGCAGCTGTGGATCCACGTGTTTCTGAGGTCGTTCAGCCTGGTCGTCCTCGGCCTGCTGCTGGCGAACGCGAGCCTGGTGGACCCCGGTCTGACGGGGATCCCGCGCGGACTGTGGGCGTGCCTGGGATTGATTGGCGCGATCCTTTACTGGAACGTTTATCCACGCCAGGGCGGGCCGCAGCGGTTGTATCGCGGACTGAAGTACGGCGGGCTGTGCCTGCTCGTGCTGATGTTCGCGCTGTTTCGCCGGCACGCATCCGATGGCAGCGTGGCCTGGCTGGACTTCCGCTATTGGGAGATTCTCGGGCTGATCGGACGCGCGTACCTGGCCGCGTGCATCCTATACATCCCGCTGCGCAAGAAGGCGTGGGCGCCCGCCGCACTCCTGGCGGGGCTGACACTGATGAGCATCGCTTCGCGGCTGGGATGGCTGCCGTTTCTCAGGCATATGCCGCACGCCATCTGGCCGTTTGACAGCGGCGAACTGCCGTCGATTGTCATGGCCGGTATAGTTTGCAGCACGATTTTCCTCGAATCGGGCATCGCGCGGACGGTGCGCCGGAAACTGATCTGGGGCGTGGGATTCACCGTGCTCCTCGTTGCCGCCGGAGCGATCTGCACGCCGCTGGGGATCTCGAAGAACCGCGCGACGCCGACGTGGTGCCTCTACTCGGCGGCGATCGGCACGGTGCTCTTCATGGCGCTGTATTGGATCGCGGACGTGAAGGGCATCCAGCGCTGGGCGGCGTTTATGAAACCTGCCGGCTCGAATACCCTGCTGACATACCTGCTGCCGGACCTGTTCTATTACTCGGCGGGGATAGCCTACCTATACCTGCCCGCGCAACTGAACGCCGGCTGGCCCGGGGCGGTGCGTTCGGTCGTCTTTACGGGGCTGATCTTGGCGGCAGCGGCCGTGCTCACGCGGTGGAAGGTGCGCCTGCAGCTCTGAAAGGGCTGTTGAAAAGGCCAAAGCCGATCGCTTGCGCCGGCAGTTCCGAAGCTCGAGATCCACCGAACGGCGAATGTTCCGGCGGTTCGCGCCGGGTTTCGTTATGCGGCAGTTCCAGCCGGAAACGGGGAGCAGCCGACCAGCGGAATCTGGCGGCAGCCGGCCAATCCTTGAGTCAATTTAAGGCTATCTTTCGGCGGTTTCTGTACAGGAAGCGCGTGGAAGTGCCGATCTCCAGTTCAAGTGCGAATGGCGCAACGGCCGACAGCGAGGCGCGGATCGCGATGGACGCGCCGTCGGTGGGGATGGCGGAACTGCCGGGGCGGCGGCCCGGTGAACTGCTGGGGCCGCCGATGGAACCGTGGGTAAGGCGCATGGTGAAGGACTGGGAGCAGTTGGAAGGCCACTGGGCGGTACCGGCGGCCGTTGGGCGCTCGTGATCGGCGGCCAGTGAGCAAGCGCGGGTGCGCCTGCAGGCAAGGTGGAACGAGAGGCGTGATGGCACAGCGAGAGTTGAATCACCGCATAGGCCGGCGCAGGCCGGACTTCCTGGCGCTGGTGGGGCTGGCGATCGGCATTGGCGGCATCCTGATGGGGCTGCTGATGGAAGGCGGCCGGATCTCCGACGTGGCGCAGGTGACCGCGGCGCTGATCGTGTTCGGCGGCACGCTCGGGGCAACGATGCTGACCACACCGCCGTCCATGCTGCGCAGCGCCGTGAAGCGTTTGCGCACTGTATTCATCGAAGTGGACACCGACTTGGACGAGATCATCGAGCTGGTTGTGAGCCTTTCGTTGAAGGCCCGCCGGGCCGGTCTGGTGGCGCTGGAGCAGGAGATCGAGCAGATCCGCCACCCGTTTCTGAACCGGGCGCTGATGCTCGCCGTGGACGGGACGCCGCCGGGCGACCTGCGGGAGATGATGGAGCTCGAAATGAAGCTCGACGTGAACGCGGCCGAGATGGACGCCAAGGTGTACGAGGCGGCGGGCGGCTACGCGCCGACGATCGGGATACTGGGCGCGGTGATCGGGCTGATCCAGGTGATGAAGCACCTCGACAACCTGTCGGCCGTGGGCTACGGCATCGCGGTGGCGTTCGTGGCGACGATTTACGGGGTAGGCTCGGCCAACCTGCTCTTGCTGCCGCTGGGCCAGAAGGTGCGGCTGCGGGCGTGGCAGGCGGTAAAGGCGAAGCAACTCATGCTCGAGGGCGTGCTGAGCATCAGCGAAGGCACTAACCCGAGGCTGATCCGGCGCAAGCTGGCGGCGTTCCAGTGCGAGAGGGATGTGAATCAGCGGATGGAGCCGACGCTGGAGTTGATCAGGCGCAAGGCGGCCTCAGCCTAGAAGGCACGCCATGGAATTCTACGACCCACGCGAGCACAGCGGGCCGGGCCGCGAGCGCTGGACAATCGTCTACGCCGATTTCGTGACGCTGCTGTTCGCCGTGTTCGTGGTGCTGTACACGGCGGCGGCGACCCACAATGGCACGGCGAAACAGGTTTCCGACGCGGTGATCCAGGCGCTGCGCGGCGGGACGCGGAACACCATCTCGAGGAGCCGGGCCGCTGGGCCGGTGACGCCGGAGAAGGTCGGCGATGCGGCGGCGGGCAGCCGGATCGTGGAGCATCAAGCGGCGGTGGAGTTGGCGCCCTCGATGGAGGCGCTGAGCCGGCGTTTCCAGGACGAGATGGCCAGGGGCCAGATCGAGATCCACCTGGAGGCGCGCGGGTTGGTGATCAGTCTGCGGCAGGCAGCCTTCTTCGCCTCGGGCAAGGCGGAGCTGAACCCGGATACTTATTCGATCGTGGACCAGCTTGGCGGGCTGATCAACAGCCTGCCGAACCACGTGAACCTGGAGGGGCACACCGACGCCGTGCCGATCCGCAATTCGCGGTTCGCCAGCAACTGGGAACTATCGGCGGCGCGCAGCATCGCGATGCTCGACCAACTGGCGGCGCGGGGACGCGTAGACCGGTCGCGAGTGTCGATCGCGGGCTACGCCGACACAGTGCCGGTGGCCTCCAACGACGACGAACAGGGGCGGAGCCACAACCGCCGGGTGGACATCGTGATTCTCAACCAGGCGCTGCCGCAGCCGGCGTTCCAAGCGGGCAAGTGAGGGCCGCAAACGACCGCTGGAAGCAATGCGGCAGAGGAGCGAACAAGCGGCTGTGGGTTGCGGGGGCGGCGAGGGCCGCCGGTCCGCGTGTCGCCCCGCTCAGGCCGACCGGAGCGCTCTTCTCCGGATTCGATCCTGCATCCCCGGCCGCCTCGAACTTCGCCCGCTACAATGGAACTGCATGCCTGCCGACGTCCCCTCTCCGCGCCGGCGGGCCGCTTTCCTCGACCGCGACGGCGTGCTCAATTACAAGCACCCCGATCTCTACTACGTCCTGACCCCCGATCAGCTTCAACTCCTCCCCGGCGCCGCGCCCGGCATGAAGCTCCTCGCCGCGGCCGGCTTCCGCCTCTTCGTCGTCACCAATCAGCGCGCCGTCGCCCTCGGCCAATTGAGCGCCGCGGCCCTCGCCGCCCTGCATGCCCAGATAGAGCGTGAACTCGCCTGCTCGGGCGTCGTGCTCGATGCCATCTACGTCTGCCCGCATGACGAGAGCGCCTGCGATTGCCGCAAACCCGCCCCCGGCCTCCTGCTCCAGGCTCTCCGCGATTACCCCGATCTCGTCGCCCGCGACTCCATCCTGTTCGGCGACTCCGCCTCCGATCTCGAAGCCGCCCGCCGCGCCGGCGTCCCCGCCGTCCAGATGCCCGTCAACGGCTCCCTCGAAGACGCCGTCCGCGCCTGGCTGGCGCGTCCCTCATCCGCCTGAATGTCCTTCCCGCCCGCGGCCTGCGGCGGAGTCCTTTGTGACAGCGGATATGAATGCATGAATAGGGCCGCGAAGCGATGGCTCCGGTCTGACTACTGAGGACCATTGAAGCCAGGAAGCCGGGACGGCATCCACAGATTCTAATCCCACAGGCCCGGTTCCGCCGTCCGCGATGGCCTCCGCGCACCGTCGCGCCGGCCGATGATTTCACCGCAAAAACATTGTCAAAACACTGTGATTTCAGCATGTCGGCGAAATGCGGTGAATTCTCAATAAGTCCTTTGATTACCATAGATGCAGAGTGACGCACGGTGCGCGCGAAAAATGCGCACTTCAATTTCAATAACTCCTTTGATTGCAAAAGATCCAACGTGACGCACGGTGCCGCGTCTTAATGCACGGTGAAAGGCACAGCGGATTTTCAATAAGTCCTTATATTACAGCAGATCCACCCTGACACAAATTGCACGAAAAAGGTGTTTTCACGGTTCAAACACAGTGAATCACGCTAAAACACGGCGTTATAGAAGAAAGACAAGGCGAAACTCACAACTAGAGAGCGAATGCGGAGAGCAGGCGCCGGCCGCGGGAATCGCCCCACTCCCCCACCGTCCGCCGCCAGACTCGGCCTGAATATTTGCGTTCGCCCCTAATGATTCGTGGCCGCATGCCGATTGTGAGTGTGGAGGCACTGGGCGGCCCGGGTTCATCCAGGCTGCCTCTGGCCCGGTTCCAAAATGCGCAAGCGAATCTCTCTGGTTCTGTTCCTGAACGTGGCGTTGTCCTTCGCCGCCCCGCCTCCCTCTCCACGCGGGCTCACGCTGCCGCCGCGCCCCGTCTGGTTCGAGGAGAATGCCGGCCAAGCCTCTGAAGAGATTGCGTTTATCGGGCGAGGCTTCAACGTTCCCGTGGCCCTCATGAATGACGGTTCCCTGGCCCTCGACACGGGCACCGGCGTCGCACGACTGCAACCGAACGGGGCTTCCAGGCGCGGCTCATATCGCGGCGAATTGCCCACCGGTGGGGTCACCAAGACCTATGGTCCGGGTGGCAAGACCACTTCACGGCATTTCCAGCGGGTCCGATTTGCGAATCTGTGGCCTGGCGCAGACCTCTTTTACCGGATCAGGAATGGCCAATTGGAGCTTGGCTTGGACCTCGCGGCAGGTCGATCCTGGACCATTCCGTCCCTCACTTGGAAGGGCGCCAGCGCGAGAGTCGACCAGCAGGGTCGCCTCCGCGTCAGCGCCACGGGGCTGAGTTTGCTGCTCGGAAAACCATTGGCTTTTCAATCCGATACAGGTTCCCAAGAGCGTCCGGTCGAGGTCAGCTATGGCCTCAGTCCTGCAGGCGATTTGGGGTTTCAGGTCGTTGGAGCCAACCCTGAGTTGCCGCTCACCATTGACCCCGTCTTCGATTTCTCGACCTATCTCGGCGGGTCGCAACTGGACTCGATCTATGGGATGGCTCTCGGCCCGGACGGCAGCATCTACCTGACCGGCCAGACGGCCTCGCCGAGTTTGTTCGGACGTGCCACCGGCGTGCCTGCCGGCTCCGGCAAAGCGATGGTGATGCGGTTGGCGCCGGGCGGCGTCGGAGTCGTGTTTTTCGCTGTGATTGGAGGCACCTACAGCGACCAGGGCCAGGCCATTGCAGTGGATATGCAGGGCAACGCGTACGCGACCGGCTATTCCAATTCCCCGGACTTCCTGACCACGGGCAAGGCCTTCCAAACGGCGGCGCCAGCGGATTGGAACGCGTTCGTTATCAAACTGGACTCGGCGGGCGACCTGGTGTATTCGACCCTCCTCGGCGGCTCCGGGGCGGATCGGGGGTTGGCTGTGGCTGTGGATGGCTCGGGACGGGCCGTCGTGGCCGGCCAAACGGGCTCCGCCGATTTCCCCGTCACCTCAATGGCTTACCAACAAATGTCCGCCGGTTCCGACGATTGTTTCGTCACGATGTTGTCGGCTGATGGGACAGCCGCCGTGTTCTCCACTTTACTTGGGGGGAGCGGTTTGGATGGTTGTCATGCCGTGGCTCTGGATTCCTCGGGGACGATCACCGTGGCGGGTGCCACCCGGTCATCCAATTTCCCGGTTCCAGGTGCGTTTCAGAGCGTAAACGGGGGGTTCTTGGACGGGTTTGTCGCTCAACTGAGCAGCGATGGATCGAAGTTGCTGAGTTCCTCGTATCTAGGCGGCATTGGCCAGGATCAGATCGCGGCAGCCGTTCTGGACGCCGACGGCAATGTTTACGTGGCCGGCTCAGCCAGTTCGCCGATCGGGTTCCCGGGAACCGGGGCGGGAGTTGTCACGACAACCGGAAACGGAACAAAGGGATTCGTCTGCATGATCAGTCCTGGTCTGGTCGCGCTGAATTGGTGTTCCATAGTGGGCGGTTCGGGCAACGACTATGTCTATGCGATGGGCTTGCAGCCGAGCGGGAGTGTTGTCGTTGCGGGGCAAACTTCTTCAGTCGATCTGCCGCGGCAAAACGCTTTGCCGTATTCCTTTCAAGGCTCGGCTGATGGTTGGTTCGCGATCCTGGCCGCTGCTGGCAATCAATGGCAAACCGTAAGCTACACCGGCGGCTCCGGTACAAGTATGGTTTACGCAGTCCAGACCATGCAGGATCGGATCCTGCTGGCGGGTGCGACAACGGCAGCCAATCTTCCGGTGACCAACGGAGCGATTCAGCCAACGCCAGGGGGCGATGGCGATGGCTTTCTGCAGGAAGTCGCGATGTCAAATGACATGGTGCTGAATGGAATCTACCCACTGAGCGGAATCGGGTTGAACCATATACTGAATCTGGTCGTGACGAACCCTTCCGGCGGTCAAGCCATCCAGTCGATCCAAGTGAATGTCAGCAACCCCTACTCCACTGCGAATGCTTGCGCGGTGACTTTCAGTATCTCCGCAAAAACCATCACTCTAGCCAATGATGCGGGCAGCGGGAGTGTGGGAAGCGTCGCCATCGGAAGCAACGCGACCTTGCAGAACTCACAATGCACGGTAAACGCGGCCGGCACGACCATGGCCGTTGTTGGTAACTCGGCCGCCGTGCGGGTCAGCTTCACGTACCTGCCGGCCTTCGGCACCGTGGGAGGCGGAATAACGAAATATGTCAATGTGATGGCGACGGACACCCAGGGCAATACTCTGTCGGTGGTACAGGCTGCGTCGTGGTCGCTGGTGGCGCCACAGCCTCCAGTTGTGGTCTCCCTGACGCCGTCGTCCGGGCAAGGCGTGTCGCAGATCTTCGCTCTGACTGTCTCTGATTCCGCAGGTGCGAACGATCTGGCCTCCGTTCAGCTGTTGCTTGCGAATTCCAGCAGCTTGGGCGGCGCCTGTGCCGTCACCTACATCTCTCAACAGAAGAATCTCGGGTTGACCAACGACTCGGGCACTGGTTATGCGGGCTACGTCACACCTGGACTCTCAGGCAGCGTCTCCAACTCCCAGTGCACGCTCTCCGGCGCCGGGTCGTCGGTTCAAGCCTCGGGTAATTCACTGATCATGAGCGCCAGTCTGCAGTTCAACGCCACCTTTGCCAGCATTGGAGCGAGCGCGACAAAGACCATCTACGCCAATCCTGTGAATTCGGTTGGTCAAGGCCCTACAGGCGGAATAGTATCTGCGGGGACCTGGACAATCCCCAAACCGGGCTCGCCAACCGTCGTCTCCTTATCGCCGTCGTCCGGCCAAGGCCTGTCGCAGACCTTCGCTCTGACTGTCTCGGATTCCGCAGGCGCGAACGATCTGGCTTCCGTTCAGTTGCTGTTTGCGAATTCCAGCAGCTTGAGCAGTGCTTGTGCCGTCACCTACATCTCCCAACAGAAGAATCTCGGGTTGACCAACGACGCAGGCAATGGTTATGCGGGCTACGTCACGGCGGGCCAGGCAGGCAGCGTCTCCAACTCGCAGTGCACCATCTCCGGCGCCGGGTCGTCGGTTCAAGCCTCGGGTAATTCACTGATCATGAGCGCCAGTCTGCAGTTCAACACGGCCTTTGCCAGCAGTGGCACGAGCGCGGCAAAGACCATCTACGCCTATCCTGTGAATTCGGCAGGACAGGGCCCTACTGGCGGCCTGGCTGCGATCGGGAGCTGGACGATCCCAACACCGCCTATCGTCGTGTCCCTGACACCGGCCACAGGGCAGGGTTCGTCGCAGACTTTTGCCCTGACAGTTTCCGATCTGGCCGGCGCAAGCGATCTGGCCTCCGTTCAGATACTTTTTGCGAATTCCACAAGCCTGAGCAGCGCGTGTGCCGTTACCTACATCGCGCAACAGAAGAACATCGGGTTGAGCAACGACGCGGGCACTGGCTATGCGGGCTACGTGACGCCTGGCCAGGCGGGCAGCGTTTCCAACTCCCAGTGCACGCTCTCCGGCGCCGGGTCGTCGATCCAGACCGCGGGCAATTCGCTGGTCCTGACAGCCAGTCTGCAGTTCAACGTGGCCTTTGCCAGCCTTGGAACGAGCGCGGCGAAGACCATCTACGCCAATCCCGTCAACTCGGCGGGCCAGGGTCCTTCCGGTGGAATGGTATCGTCGGGGACCTGGACAATTCCAAAGGCGGGCTTGCCAACTATCGTGTCCTTATCTCCCTCATCCGGACATGGCACGTCCCAAGCGTTCGCTCTGACTGTCTCAGATCCAGCCGGCGCGAGCGATCTAGCTTCCGTTGAGCTACTGTTTGCGAATTCCACGACCTTGAGCAAAGCCTGTGCGGTCACTTACAGCTCTCAGCAAAAGACTATGGGACTGACCAACGACGCGGGCGCTGGGAGTGCGGGCTCCATCACGCCGGGGCAGTCAGGCAGCGTCTTCAACTCCCAATGCACGTTATCTGGCATCGGGTCGTCGATTCAGAGCTCGGGCAGTTCGTTGATTATGACCGTCAATCTGCAATTCAAGACTGCCTTCGCCAGCATTGGGAGCGGCGCGACAAAAAGTATCTATGCCAATGCTGTCAATTCGGCCGCCCAGGGTCCTACCGGCGGAATGGCCGCGAAGGGGACGTGGACGATCCCGACGCCGCCCACGGTTGTGAGCCTCTCTCCTGCATCCGGACAGGGCTCATCACAGGCTTTTGCCCTGACAGCCGCTGATTCGGCCGGAGGGAGCGACCTCTCAAGCGTGGAAATCATTTTCTCCTCTTCTGGTAGCTCGAGCGCGGCCTGCGTGGTGAATTACATCAGTAACCAGAAACAATTCGGCTTGCTCAACGACGCCGCCAGCAATTACGTCGCTTACCTCACACCCGGAACGAATGCCAGCATTTCGAATTCGCAGTGCACGCTCAATGGGAGCGGATCCTCCATCAAGATAACCGGCAACAATCTAACCATGACCGTCAGCCTCCAGTTCAAGCCGGCCTTCGAGACCACTGGGAGCGCGACCAAGAAAGTGTATGGGTATCCGGTCAGTTCGGCGGGTCTAACCCCCACCAACTGGGTCGCCATGGGAAGCTGGACTGTCCAGTAGCGGCGGTGGACAGGTGTGCTTTCTCCGGTTCAAGATCGACTAGCTTCGCATCAAGCCCGCAGCGATGGAAGCAACCATCGAATTCAGTTTTCAATCACGTCAGTCCACGCGCCAGAAACCTCCAATTCCATTTGGACGCGGAGTTTCAGTTCCAACCCTGCTGTCACTGGGGTGATCTCACGGGCCTGATTTGTCAGGTCTTTGATCTGGGCCGGCCGGAGTTTCGCGCGGGCGACTCGGATGCCCGGCTTGGGAGAGGGAGTGCTGACGGACGCGCGCTACTGGTCGGGATGGGGGAGTCCGCTGTTTCGTTACCACATCCGAGACCGCAGTACGCAAAACCCGGGACAAGCCCAGGACGCACCTTTCTCCCTCGGCGCCCCGCCGCGGCGGCGAGTCGCGTCCATCCGACAGGCCTGCCGCGCGGCGCGAGAACGCGCGCCTTTTGCAACGCGAATCGAGCGCATGCGCGGGGGCAAACCAGTAACACCTTACTGATTTTCGCCTGCAAGCTGATGATTCTAAATAACCACTGCAGTAACCCCTTGCCATTGCCATTTTGGCGCCAGCGCCGCCCGAGACCTACCGGCCCGCGGCGCTTACTGCGCGTCGCCCTCGCTGGGGGCTAGGGAATCGCCCTCGCCGGGGGCCAGGAACAGATTGGCTTCGAGGCCGTGCTGGCGCGTGTAGAGGTCGTAGTAGCGGCCGCGCAGGGCGTACAGTTCAGCGTGGCCGCCGCGCTCGACGATGCGCCCGCCTTCCATCACCAGAATCTGATCGGCGCGGCGGATGGTGCTCAGGCGGTGGGCGATGACGAAGGTGGTGCGCCCGCGCATCAGCCACCCCAGCCCGGTCTGGATCAGCGCCTCGGTCTCGCTGTCGAGGCTCGAGGTGGCCTCGTCCAAAATCAGGATGCGCGGATCGGCCAGGATGGCGCGGGCGATGGAGACGCGCTGGCGTTGGCCGCCCGAGAGCTTGACGCCGCGCTCGCCGACGATGGTGTCGTAGCCTTCCGGGAAGCGCTCGACGAACTCATCCACGCGCGCCGTGCGGCAGGCGCTTTCGATCTGCTCGTGCGAAGCGGCGGGGCGCGCGAAAGCGACGTTCTCGCGGATTGTGCCGTCAAACAGGAACGACTCCTGCAGCACCACGCCGAGCTGCGAGCGATAGCTGTCCAGGCGCACAGTGGAAAGATCGATGCCGTCCACCATGACGCGCCCTTCGCGCGGCGCGTGGAACGAGCTGACCAGCCCGATGGTGGTCGATTTGCCCGAGCCTGACGAGCCGACGAGCGCCGTGACGGTGCCCGGCGCGGCCTCGAACGAGACCTCGTGCAGCACCGGCTTGCCGGCTTCGTATTCAAAAGAAACGCTCTCGAAACGCACCTCGCCGCGGATCGGGCCGAGCGTGACCGTGCGCCGCGGATCGGCGTCCTCGCGCGCCAGGTTGAGAATCTCGCGCGTGCGCTCCAGGCCGGCGACGGCCTCGGTGACCTGCGTGCCGATCCCGACGATCTGGAATACGGGCGCCACCAGGAAGCCGAGGAACATGGTGAAGGCCACGAAGCTGCCCGTCGAGAGCGACTGGCGGCCGCTGACGTACATCACCAGCGCGCCCACCAGGCCCAGCAGCACGGTCGCCGAAAGGCTCAACACGGAGACGCTGGTGAGCGATTTGATGACGTTATCCAGAATCCGCTGCGCGCCGCTCGCAAACACGTCGTCCTCGCGCGCTTCGGCGTGGTAACCCTTCACCACGCGGATGCCGCCCAGCGTTTCGGTGAGACGCCCGGAGACCTCGGCAGTGATTTTGCCGCGTTCGCGGAAGATCGGCCGCAGCGTCCGGAAAGCCTTTTGCAGCACGGCCATGAAGGCGATCACCACGACGGCGGTCAGCCCCGTCATCAGCGGGCTGAGCCGGATCAGGAAGAAGAACGACCCGACCGAGGTCAGGATACCGCCGACGAACTCCACCAGGCCCGTGCCGACCAGGTTGCGCACGCCCTCGACGTCGTTCATGATGCGCGAAACGAGCTGACCCGATTTGTTGGCATCGAAAAACGTCACCGACAGGCGCGTGACGTGGCGTTCAACTTTGCAGCGCAATTCGGCGATTAGCCGCTGCGCCGATTTGGAGAGCAGTTGCGTCAGCCAGTAGCCGGTCAGGCCCTGCAGGGCGGTGGCGGCAATGATGGCCGCCACCAGCGGCAGCAGTTTCTGCGTGTTGTGTTTGGTGAGAATTTCGTCGACGAAATACTTGGTGGAGGCGGGCAGCACGAAGCCCGCCGCGCGGCTGATGCCGATCAGAATCAGGCCCAGCAAAAGCTGGCCGCGGCGCGGCCTGAGCAGCTCCACGATGTCGGGCCAGACGGCCTTCCAACTGGTGGGCTTGGTCGCAACGTCTTTCGTGCGCGTCGTGGGGCGCTCGGCGCGGGCACCGGGTCGGGGTAGCATGGTTGAATGAGAACTATTCTATTGTCGATGCTCGGGGCCGCGCTGTGGGCGCAAGTGCCGGCCGCGCAACCACCCGCCGCGGGCGCTGCCCCCGCACCGGCGGCGTCCGACCCGGTCGTCTTCACGGCCGGGGGCGAGACCATGACGCGCACACAGTTTGAGCGCCTGCTGTCGAATTTGCCGCAGAATGTCCGTACGCAGGCTGCCACACCCGATGGCAAACGGCAATTGGCCGACAAACTCGCCGACATGAAGATTCTGGCGCAGGAGGCCCGCAGCCGCGGACTGCAGTCGACGCCGGACATCGCCAGCCAGATCAAGATGCAGGAAGACAGCCTGCTGGCCAATGCGATGTATTCACAACTGGTGCAAGCGGACAAGCCGAGCGATACAGAACTGAAAGCCGCGTATGAGGCGCGCAAGGCGGAGTTCGAGCAGGTCAAGGTGCGGCATATCCTGGTGCGGTTCCAAGGCTCGCGCATTCCCCTGCGGAAGGACCAGAAGGAGCTGACCGACGCCGAGGCGCTGGCCAAGGCCAAGGCGCTGCGGGAGCGTATTGTGAAGGGCGAGGATTTCGCGGCCGTGGCCAAGGCCGAGTCCGACGACACCACCACCGGCGCCAAGGGCGGGGAACTGGGCACGCTGAGCCGCGGCCGGATGATTCCAGAGTTCGAACAGGCCGTGTTTGCTCTGAAGGCCGGCGAGATCAGCGAGCCGGTAAAAACGGCGTACGGCTATCACGTGGTCCAGGTGCAGGAGCGCTCGACGGCCGACTTCGACAAAGTGAAAGGCGACCTGCAAAAAGAGCTGCAAAACCAAGCCGCTGCGCAGAACGTGCGCGCGCTGCGGGAGAAGGCGACCGTGAAGTTCAACCCGGACTATTTCGGCGCGCCCGAAGCCAGCCCGGCGGCGGCAGCCGCGCCCGCCGCGCCCATCGCGCCCGGCACGCCGGCGGTGAAGAAGTAGAGCGCGCGTTTCAGGGATAGATCGGGGTCACGGCGAAGCCGTTTTTCAGAGGGCGGTCGGAGGGCAGGGCCACCGCATCGCCCTCTTTGAGGCCCGCCAGGATCTCGGCCCTGGTTTCGCTGGTAATACCCACCTGAACGCGTCGCCAGGCGACCTTCGCGCCTTCGAGCACGAAGGTTCCGACGGCGCCGTCCTCGCGCCGCAGGCTGCCCTTGGAGACGGTGAGGGCGTGCTCGGCCACCTGCGCCGTGAGCCGCGCGTCGATGTTGGCGCCGGGCGGCAGATCGCGTTGCGGCGCATCGACAAACACGACCACCTCGCCAACCTGGCGGGAGCCGAGAGCGACAATCTGGGCCGGCAACTGGCTGATGGTTCCGTTCCATTCGCGGCCCGGCAGCGCGTCCCAGGTGACCGTAACGGGCAGGCCGAGGCGGATCTTACCCAGGTCGGGCTCGTCCACGTACAACTGCACTTTCAGGCGGTCGATGCGGCCGACGCGCGCCACCGCTTCGCCGGCCGCGAGCCACGCTCCGGCGTGGACCGGCAAATCGTAGACCACGCCGTCGCGCGGGGAGCGGATGGTGGCCTGCTCGATCTGGCGCAGCACGAGCGCGAGGGCCGCGGAGGCGTCGCGCAGGCGCGCTTCGGCTGCGCCGCGGTCCAGAGCCGGGGCCAGCGCCGCGCGCTTTTTTTCGAGACCATCGAGTTCGGCCTGAGTCCGCTTCAGGCGATCGCGAGCCGCATCGAGTTCGTCGCGCGTGGCCGCTTTTTGAGCCAGCAGGCGTTCGAGGGAAGTCACGTCGCGCTGGGCGGCATCCTTCTCAACCGTGAGCCGGGCGCGGGTGGCATCGATGTCGGCCAGGTCGGCGGCGCGGCCGCCCTGCTGCAACGAAGCGAGGTCGGCGCGCGCCTGGGCGAGGCGCGACTGGGCGGCGGCGAGGTCGGAGTCGGCGGCGGGGGTCTCGAGCTGCACCATCACGGCGCCCGTGCGGACGGCCTGGCCGCGGTGCACCAGCAGCCGGCTGATGCGGCCCTCGCGCTCGCTCGCGACCTCGGTCCATTCGACTGGTTCGACCTTCCCGTTGGTGCTGAGCATGCTCACCAGCGTCTGGCGTTTGGCGATCTCGAAGGGCACTTGCGGCGGCGCGGCGCGGCGCGTGGCGAGCCAAATCACCACAACGGCGAGCACCACCAAGCCCAAGGAGATTAGGACCTTTTTCATGACTCTGACTTTATGGTCGCATGCCGCACCAGGCGAACAACAGACGCCACTCGGGGCATTGAATCGGGTCGCATTCACGTGGCCCCGCGCGAGGCGCCCCGGCGGCTTGTTATGATGCCAGCGTCAGTGCGAGGAGGTGCACCCTGTATTGCCCACAATGCGGCGTCGAATACCGCGAAGGATTTTCAGAATGCGCGGATTGCCTGGTGCCGCTGGCGGCGGGCGATCGGCCGACGGAGCCGGAGGGAGCCGCGGCGGGCGCGGTCGAATTGGTGACCGTGCTGGAGACCGGCGACTGGGTCGAGATCTCGCTGGTGGGCGGCGTGTTGCATGATGCGGGCATCGCCTGTGCCATCACCGCCGGGAAAGACATTTCCAATCAAGGCGTGTACTTCGTGCAGGTGGCGAAGGAAGACGAGGCCGATGCGCGGGCCGTGCTGGCGCCGCCGGATGAAGCGGAATTGGCCAACGAGGCGGAGGAAGCCGGGAGCGGCGGGGAGACGCCGTAGGACGCGTTTTCTCACATAGAGGAAGCGGGCATCCTTGACCGCGGGCGAAAGCACGGGAGATGCCTCGCGTTTGCGGAGAATGCGCATTGTCCGTCAGATCAGGCGCGCTGTCCGAACGTCTAGGACTTTTGAAGACGCCGGAAAGGAGAATCCTCTTGTCGAGCGCACGGATTCCAATCTGGTTTTGGAGATGTGTAGTTTTTGGTCTAGTGTGCTACATTTCCCCGGTCTTGCAGGGCGCGGAATCCGGCATCTGTGCGCTCGGCGGAGCGGGAACATTGGCGGGGGCGCTAACGCTCGGGAGGGATGTCCTTGAGCCAGACAATCGGCCACAGTTGGCGAGACCGGCCGCTAACGCCGCAGTCCTAGCCCTGCTCGTGGCGGCGGCGTGCCCTGAAGCCGCCGAGCGTGCTCTGGATCAAAATCAAACCAACGCCAAGCTGTGGCTGGGCTCACTCAAGGGTGACTTGGAATCATCTCTGCCATCTGACTTAATTTCACCCATGCTCAGCTCTTTGATTACTGATATCCATTGCACTTCGTCCACACCTGGTTTGTGTTCGCTTCGAGAACGGTTACGTGATTTGTTGGGAAGCGCACCGCCGAGAACAACCGGATATGGTGCGTGTGTGTCAATCGGCCCCATCCTCACTGAAAGCGTCGTGAAGGATTTCATGGCGGCTGACGGGGCGTACGTAATCGACAGCACCCATGACCTTGCTACCATTCTCTTTGTCTGTCCTGATCAATTCTATGCCTTCATGCATTCGCATCCGAAGGAGCTGGATGCTTGGCTCCAACAAGCGGACCGGTTTCTGTTTTGGGGAGATCCTTCATACAAGGGAATTCTCGAACAGTATCGAAGCGAGCTCATCAGCCAAGTGAAGCGGTCACTGCATCGCGGCGGCTTTACTAGCGAAAAGAAAAAGATCCTGGCTCATTTCCTGCGGACCGGAGTCAGGCTTACGCATTAGTAAGCAAAGCGGATAATGTGGGTGACAACCTGCCACGAAGCGGTTTGCAGGCGACTCTGGCGCCGCCAATGCCCGGCCAGGGTTAAGAAGCAAAGCTAGGAAATGGAGCGAGCCACGACAGCGCTAGTTCTGGGAGGCGGAGGCTTGTTCGGGGCCTACCAGGCGGGCGTTTGGAAAACGCTCGAAGCGAGCTTCCAGCCGGACATGGTGGTGGGGGCTTCGATTGGCGCGCTGAACGGGCTGGCGATCGCCGGCGGATGCGCGGCGGACGATTGGATCGCGCAGTGGATGGAGCTGGGCGTCCACGGTTGGCCGAGGCTGCGGTTGCCGCGCGGACCGTTCGAAGGGCTTTTCGATCCGGAACCACTGGAGCGTTCCATTCAGCGGATGATGGAGCAGTTTCAGCCCAAGATGCGCTATGGTGTGGCGCTCACGTCGGTCCGGCCGCTGCGGCCGCGCGTGTTCTGGGATCAGGAGATCACGTGGCGGCACGTGTGCGCCTCGTGCGGGGTGCCAGTGCTGCTGAGGCAGTACAAGCTGGATGGCCAGTGGTGGGCCGACGGCGGGTTGCTGGACGCGGTGCCAGTCGAGGCGGCGATCGAGGCAGGCGCCACGCGCATCGTCGCGGTCAATATTCTGCCGGCGCGTGCGCCGCTGGCGCTGCGGGCCGTTCGCGCGGCGCTGCGGGTGGTGGCCGGGCATCGCAAAGCGCCGCTTCCGGCGGGCGTCCAGGTCGTGACTATCGAACCCGGCCTGGCGCTGGGGGCGTGGCGCGAAACCGCCGTGTGGCAGCGCGAGCGGATCAGCGCCTGGATTGAGCGCGGACAGATCGATGCTGCCCGCGTTCTGGAAGTAGTGAAATCACTGAATATAACAAATTGACCCGTTCCTGTTTTGAGGCACAATGGTAGCGATGCCGCTGTTTCACATTTACCGGATGAAGGACACGCCCCGGCAACAGTTCCGCTGGGCGCCGCATGCGAGTGGCGCGAGCCAGTTGAAGCCCAGAGACTTCGAAGCGGCGGGCGAGGTGGAGGCGGAGGGTCCGTACGAAGCCTGGGCGAAGCTGCGCGGTACGGCGCAGGCGTTGGACATCGGCGATCTTCTGGAATCCGAGGCCGGGGAACTGCGCATCTGCAAATACGTGGGGTTTGAGGAAGCGCGATGGGCGGTGCTGGAACAGCCGGCGGTCGCGGCCTCGTCGATGTCCCCTATAGAATGTTAGGCTCGAAGTAGGCGATCACGGGAAGAAATCGATCCGGCCGGCGAATTGTCCCCAGATCCGGACACTCACATATTGGAATGGGCTGTATTCGAACAAATGGTGGTGACGGGCAGTCTTATGCTCTGATCGGGTTCATTCCCGGCGCTCTCGGGGGCTACCTGGATGCGCTGCGCCAACAATTGGTACCGGGGTGCCCGTTCCGCTCGCACGTGACAATTCTCCCGCCGCGCCTGCTGCTGGGCGCGCCCGACGACTTGTCGGCCGATCTGGCGCGGAGGCTGCAGAAGACGGCAGCGCTGGACATCGGCATCGGGGAGATCGAAATCTTCCCGGCGACCAACGTGGTCTACCTCGGGCTGGAGACCGGCGGCGAAGCGCTGAACCGGATGCACGAACAACTCGCCCGGGACACGTTCGCGGCCGACGAACCGTACCCATTCCACCCGCACATTACGCTGGCGCAGGAGTTTCCGGCCGCGCAACTCGAAGAATTAGTGGCTCGGGCGGCGTTTCTGTGGAAGGAATGGAAGAAAGAGCGCCGGTTTGTTGTGGATCGGCTTAGTTTTGTCCGCGGAGTGGATCTCAGCAACTGGGAGATCCTCAGCGAACACGAACTCAACCGTTCTCAGTTTCTGAAAACAGCCTGATCTGTTTCCCTGCGCCGACGGGCTGGCGGTCCCGGCGGGGCTTGGGTTTGCCCACGACTCCCAGGACGCGGACGCCGGAGAGGCTAACCCGGGGCACGAAGATGCGCTGCGCGTTGCTGGAGTTTTCAGGCGGCGTCGCGAGCAGGCCATCCGCCTCCATCTCCAACATATTATTGGAGATCATTGCCTCCAAAGCGTCCCCGTCGAGAAATTGAAGTTCAATCCACAGGCCGAGGGCTTTGGGCCGGGCGAGGAACTCACGGCGCGAACGGAGGGCGCTCAAGCCGTCCAGATCGCGTACGAACGAGACGCACTTAATCTGAAGATAGGGGACGATGGTAAGGCTGCCGTCGGGGCTCATCAATTCCAGGCCGTCGGGCGTCCGATAGCTTTGGGGTTGTACGAAGCCGCGCAGGAGCGAGCGGTCGTAGCGGTCGACGAGGACTTTTTTGGCCGTCGAGGCACTCATCTCAATCCTAACTGCAACCCTTTTCTTTCAAACAATTACGCAGGTATTGTATCATTGACGCGATGGGCAGCGAGGGCGGACTTGCATCCGCCGCAGAAGCTTTTCTGGCGTGGTGCCGAATTGAGAAGGGCCTGGCGCCGCAGACTTTGTCTGCCTACGGGCTGGACATTGCGCGATTTAATTCATACTGGAACCAATTGAACACAGAGGGTTTACCTTCAGCCGGCGAGCTGGGGGCGTATATCGATTCATTCTACCGGGAGGGCTACTCCAGCCGGACGGTGGCGCGGCACCTGACGACGCTGAGGAGCTTCTACCGGTTCCTGCTCCAGGAAGGCCGGATGCACGAGGATGCGACGCGATTCTTACGCGCGCCGAAGCAATGGCGAAATCTGCCTAAATATTTGACGCGGGAGCAGGTGAGCCGGCTGCTGGCGGAGCCGAAGCTGGATCCGCCCAACGAGGAGCGGGACCGGGCCATGCTGGAGGTGCTGTACGCCAGCGGGTTGCGGGTCAGCGAGTTGTGCGGGGTGAAGCTGAGCGACGTGAATCTGAGTCTGGGCTACCTGCGGGTTACAGGCAAGGGCGGCAAGACGCGCATGATTCCGCTGGGCCAGAAGGCGCAGGAAGCGATCCGCGAGTACCAGGGGAGTGCGCGCGGGCGGCTGCTCGGGAACAGGCCGTCGCCGTACCTGTTTGTGACGGCGCGGGGGGGACCGCTGACGCGCCAGGGGTTCTGGAAGCGCCTGGGGTTGTACAGGCTGAGAGCGGGCATCGACGCGCAGCTGAGCCCGCACGTATTACGCCACTCGTTTGCGACGCACCTGCTCGAAGGCGGCGCCGATCTTCGCAGCATTCAGGCGATGCTGGGCCATGCCGACATTGCCACGACCGAAATCTACACGCACGTGGTCCGCCCCCGCCTGAGGGAGATAGTGGACCGCCATCACCCGCGCGGCCGGACGCCGGGGCACCTGGAGACGAAGTAGCGATGAGTGACTACATGTTCAACCTGGAAAGTCACCTGACGGCGGGGCAGAACGCAGTGCTGAGCGCCGTGCAGACGGCAGCCGGCGAAGCCAACCTCGGCCTTTTCCTGACGGGAGGGGCGCTCAGGGACATGCTGGGAGGATTCCCGATCCGGGATCTCGACTTCACGGTCGAGGGGCCGGCGGTCAAGCTGGCGCGGGACGTGGCTAAGCGATGCAAGGCCGAAGTACTGGCGGTGGACGACCACCGGAAAAGCGTCGAGCTGCACTTCCCCAGCGGGGTATTCTGCGAGATTTCGATGGCGCGCACGGAGAAGTACGCCCGCGCCGGGGCCAAGCCGGTGGTGACGGCGGCGACAATCCACGACGACCTGCGACGGCGCGATTTCACGGTCAACGCCATCGCTCTCTCGCTGAACCGGGCTTCGCGCGGGCTGATGATCGATCCCACCAATGGCGTCTCCGACCTGGAGCACAAGGAGCTGCGGGCGATCACGAACTACACGTTTTACGACGATCCGATCCGCCTGCTGCGCCTGATTCGTTTTCGGGCGCGGTTGAAATTCGCGGTGCAAGAGCGCACGTGGCAGCAGTTTCTGAATGCGCGGGAAGCCGGCGTGACGGAGTCCATCCAGCCGCGATCGCTGTTCAGCGAACTGAAGCAGATCGCCACGGAGAACGATCCTTTCGAGGTGTTGAAGGCGCTCGACGAGGAGAAGCTGCTGACGTTGTTCTGCCCCGGGTTGACGGGCAGCAAGCTGAATGCAGCGGCGTTCCAGAAGGTGGCCAAGATGAAGGCCGCGGTCCCGTTCGGATTCGAGCTGCCGACCGACTGGTACGCGCTGAACCTGTGGTGCCTGATGCAGCCGCTGGCGCAAAAAGAAAAAGCGGCGCTGCTGGCGCACACGGCGATGTCACACGAAGAAGCCGAGCCATGGCAGAAACTCGAAGCGCATTCGAAGAAGCTGGAGACCGCGCTGAAGTCGGCCAAGCTGAACCGCGCCTCGCTGCTGTGGCAGGCGCTCAAGGGCGCGCGGGGCGAGCAGGTGTTCCTGCTGGCGCTGAAGTCCGGCGAACGGCTGGTGCAGGATCGTCTCAAGAATTATTTCGGCAAGTACCTGGCGATCGTGGCCGAGATTCCCGATACCGAGGTCACTGACTCGACCGGCGTGGCGGCGGGCACGCCGGAATTCTTCAAGGCGCGCGAAACATACGTCGCGGCGCGGCTTGACGGACGCATCAAAAAGCCGATTGTGCCCGAACCGGAGCCGGAGCCGATTCAGCAGCCACGCGGCCCGTTCGCGCGCTCGGCGCGGCCCAAGCAGGTTTAGCGTTCGGAATCGAACCGTTCCTGAAGCTCGAAGTCGACGCGGCAGCTGGCGCTCACTCCTCGCCGCGAATCAGATCCTCGAAGCTCTCCCGGCGCCGCACGACGCGCCACGACGCGCCGTCCACGAGCACTTCGCAAACGCGCGGCCGGGCGTTGTAATTCGAGGCCGCGACAAAGCCGTAGGCGCCGGCGGTGAGCACGGCCAGCATGTCGCCGGGCATCAGGTTGGCTACTTCGCGATCGCGCGCCAGGAAGTCGCCGGTTTCGCAAATCGGGCCGACGATATCGGCGGTGACCGTGCCGAAATGCGTCTTGCGCAGCGGCACAATCTCGTGCCAGGCCTGATACAGCGCGGGACGCAAGAGATCGTTCATGGCCGCGTCGACGATGATGAATTCCTTCGAGCCATTGTGTTTGCGATACAGCACGCGCGCCAGAAGCGCACCGGCGTCGGCGGCAATCCAGCGTCCGGGCTCGAAAACCAGCATCAGGTTTTTGCCCTCGACGAGCTTGCGCACGCCGGCCAGATAGCCGGCCAGATCGGGGCGAAGCTCGCCCGGCTGGTAGGGCACTCCGAGGCTGCCGCCGAGGTCGAGATGGGCGATCGCGAATCCGCGCGCGCGCAGCCGGCTGGCCAGTTCGACCATCTTCGCCACGGCCTCCACCAGCGGACTCAGGTCGAGCAACTGGGAGCCGATGTGGCAGCTCACGCCGTCCAGCGAGATGTTCGGCAACGCGCGAGCGCGCTCATACACCTGTTCCACTTCGCGGATGTCGATGCCGAATTTGTGCTCGCGCAAGCCGGTCGAGATGTAGGGGTGCGTGAGAGCGTCGACGTCGGGGTTCACACGCACGGCGACGGAAGCCGTCCGGCCCAGACGCGAGGCCAGGGAGCTGATGAGCGCGAGTTCGGCCTCGGACTCGCAATTGAAGCTGTGAATGCCGCTCTCGAGCGCGTAGTCGATCTCCTCGCGCGTCTTGCCCACGCCGGCGAAAACGACGGAGGAGGCGTCGCCGCCGGCCTTCAGAACGCGGAAAAGTTCGCCGCCCGAAACGATATCGAAGCCCGCGCCAAGACTGGCGAGCAGGCGCAGCACGGAGAGATTGCCGTTGGCCTTTACGGCGTAGCAGACGCGGTGCGGCACGCCCTCGAGCGCGCGTTCGTAGCCTAGAAAGTTGTCTCGCAGCGCGGCGGCGGAGTACACATAGCACGGCGTGCCGGCGTGAGCGGCGAGCTGCGAGAGTTCGACGTCCTCGCAATAGAGGACGTTGTCCCGGTAATGAAATGCGTCGGGCATGATCGGAGAACTCAGTTGACTTTCAGAACAATCACGGTCTGGTCGTCGTGCATCGGCGTCTCGCCGCGGAACTCGCGGATGTCTGTGAGAATAGCGCTGGCAATTTCACTCGCGGGACGTGCGGCGGCCGAAGTGAAAAACTGCGCCAGCCGGCGGTCCCCATAGATCGCGCCGGCCGCGTCGGGCTGGTCCGAAACGCCGTCCGAGTAGAGCAGGATCACGTCGCCGGGCTCGGCCGGGAAAACGATTTCGTCGTACTCCGCGCGTTCCAGCAGACCGACCGGCAGACCTTCGGCCTGCAGGTTGAGCAGCGCGCCGCCGCGGCAAATCAAGGGTGTGGTTGAACCGGCGTTGGCGATGGTGAAACGGCGCTCCCGCGATTGCCAGAACATGGCCAGCAGGGTTACGTAGCGGGCCTCGACCTGCCGCTCCATGAGCGCCGCGTTCAACTCCGCCAGCAACAGAGCCGGGCTGCGCCGGCGTGGAGCGATGCTGCGCACGAGTCCGTTGAACAGCGCCCCGTAGAGCGCCGCCGCGGCGCCCTTGCCGCTGGAATCGCCGAACACGACCATGAACGATTCGCCGTCGTAATCAACAAAATCGTAGACGTCGCCGCTGACCGTGCGCGCCGGCTTATAGCCGATGCCGGCGTCGATGCCGGCGAGCGTCGGATGCGGGGGCAGCAATACGTTCTGCAACTGCCGGGCAGCCTCGAGATCCTGCTGCATCGCCTTTTCACGGCGCTCGAGTTCTTCGTACAGGCGGGCGTTTTCGATGGCGATGGCGATCTGTGGAGCGATCAGTTTCAGGGTGCGGACGTGGTCTTCCGTAAACGCGCCGACGTGACTGCTTTCGAGATCCATCACGCCGATGACGCGGTCCTTCACAATCAGCGGGACCGCGACTTCGCTGCGAATCCCAGGATGCGACTCGACGTAGCGCGGATCGCTGAGGGTGTCGCGCGACAGCACCGGCTGGCCCGAACCGGCCGCGGCGCCGGTGATGCCCTTGTCCATGGGCAGGCTGTCAAGCTGCACGCGCTGGTCGTAGCGCAGGCTGAAGAGGCTGCGCAACTGGCTGGCCGGCTGGTCCACCCGGAGGATCACGAAGGCGTCGTAGTTGATCAGCGTGTGCATCGACTTGGCAATCTCTTCGAGCAAAGTGTCGAGGCGCAGGATGGAACTGAACTCCTGGGCCAGCAGGGTGAGCGTGCGCTGCGTGCGGCCCTGCCGGTCGACGCGGCGGTAGAGCCGCGCATTGTCGATCGCCGCTCCGACGCGACCGGCGATGAGCTGCAGCAGCGCGCGGTCCTGCGCGGAGAAGGCGCCCGTGGCGGTGCTCTGCAGATCGATGACGCCGACGAGTTTGTGCCGGGCCACCATCGGGACCGCCATCTCGCTGCGAACGGCGTCCATGGCGTTGAGGTAATTGCGCTCCTCGCGCACATCGCTGACTACAACCGGGCGGCGCTCGCGCGCGGCCACGCCCGTGATGCCCTCTCCGAGAGGGACGAGCAGATTATGGACCACCTCTTCGCGATGGCCGACGGCGTAGCGAATTCTGAGCGCCTTCAGCCGTTCGTTATACAGCAGGATGGCGAACAGCTCGTGCGGTATGACGCGGCGCACGATGTCGGCCACGTTTTCGAGCAGCCGGTCCAGGTCGAGAGTCTCGGAAGTAATGGCCGACACCTCGAGCAGGAAGTCGAGCAATTCGGCGCGCTCCTGAAAGCGGACGCGACTCTTGGTCTTGGTGGCCATGGGATTCAACGCGCGGCCGCCTCCATGATGTTGACGCTGGCGCTGGCCCCGATGCGCGTAGCCCCGGCGTCGACCATCGCGCGCAGGTCCGCGAGTGTGCGGATGCCGCCGGCGGCCTTCACGCCCAGCTCCGGTCCGACCACGCGCCTCATCAGGGCGACGTCGGCGGCCGTTGCACCGGCCTTTGAGAAGCCGGTGGAGGTCTTGACGAAATCCGCGCCCGCCATTTTGGCCAGAGTGCAGGCAGCCACTTTTTCGGCGTCGTCCAGCAGGCAGGTTTCGATAATTACCTTCAGCCGCGCGCCGCCGGCATGACAAAGCTGGGCGACGCTCTGAATATCGCTCTTCACGGCCTGGTAATCGCGCTCCTTCAGCGCGCCGATATGGATGACCATGTCGATTTCCCGCGCGCCTTCCCGAATGGCGGACTCGGCCTCGTGCAGCTTCGCTGAGGTCGGCGTGGCTCCGAGCGGGAACCCCGCCACGGAGCACACCTTCACTCCGCTGCCGCGCAGTTCAGTCGCGGCCAGAGCGACCCGCGCAGGATTCACGCACACGCTCGCGAAGCCGTACTGCCGCGCTTCGGCGCACACCTGCCGGACCTCTTCCGCCGTCGCATCCGGGCGCAGCATGGTGTGATCGATCAGCGCGGCGAGGGAGGCGCCGGAGGCCTTCGGCTCAGGCGAACCGACGACCTGAGGCGAGGGCGCGACTCCTGCGGCCGGCGCGCGCACAGCGCCTGGCCCGGCCTGAAGCCGCTCCACCACCGCAGCCACGATTTGTTTCAGTTCCGCGTCTTCCATAGGCAGTGTTGCGTTCGAATTCAATCACTCTGGCGATGCATTGCCGCTGCAGGCCGCCGCCCGATCGGACAGCCCGCAATGGCACCGTTCACCGGCGCCTCTCGGGCTCAAAAAACAACCCCTAATACGAGGATAGCGGGTTTAAGAGAAACGGCCGCCGGAACTCTAATGCGAGACGGGCCGACGAACTGCGGCGCTACTCGGGCGGGGCCTCTTCGTGTTGCTCCGGGTTCACGAACTTGGTGAACTCGTGTATGAAAAACAGCGGCACTTTGCCGGTCGGCCCGTTGCGCTGTTTGGCGATGATCAGTTCCGCCTGCCCGCGCAGGTCTTCGCGCTGTTCCTTGTTGTACTCTTCAGGGCGGAAGATGAAATTCACGATGTCGGCGTCCTGCTCGATCGAGCCCGATTCGCGCAGGTCGCTGAGCAGTGGCCGGTGGTCGCCCTGGCGCTGATCGGGCGCGCGGCTGAGCTGCGACAGCACCAGAAAGGGCACGTCGAGATCCTTCGACATCAGCTTGAGACCACGGCTCAGCGCGCTGACCTCCTGCACGCGGTTGGAGTTGCGGCCCATGTTCGGCGCGGACATCAACTGCAGATAGTCCACGATCACCAGTCCCAAGGGCGCGCCGTGATCCCGCTGGACCTGCAGCGCCAGTTTCTTGACTTTGGCCTTGATGTCCAGGAGCGAAGTGTTCGAGCTGTCGTCGATGTACAGGGGCGCATCGTAAATGTCGGCCGCCGCCTGCTTGAGCAAACTCGTTTCGTCCTCGTTGAGATGTCCGACGCGGAACTTCTGCTGGTCGACGTTGGCCTGTGAGCAGATCAGCCGCGTCATCAGCGCGTCGCTGGACATTTCGAGCGAGAAGACGGCCACGGCCTTGCGGTCGCGCTGTCTGGTCGCGATGTGCAGCGCCATGTTCAACGCCAGCGCGGTCTTGCCCATGGCCGGACGGGCGGCGAGGATGATCAGTTCTCCGCCATGCAGGCCGCCGGTCATCTCGTCGTAGCGATAGAATCCGGTGCTGGTGCCGTGCACCCGCGAGGACGGATTCAGCAGCGCGTCCAGGCCGCCGTCTTTCTTGTCGATGACCTCCCTGGCGCTGATCAGTTCGTCGTGGCTGCGCGCCTCGCCCAGCCGCAGGAACGACTCCTCCGCCGCTTCGACGAGTTTCTTCGGGTCCTCCTCGCCCACGAAGCAGCGCTGCATGATCTCCTGCGAGGCGAAGATCATCTGGCGCAGCGTCGCCTTGTCCTTCACGATCTGGACGTAGCTATCGAGGTTGAACAGCTCGGGCAGTCCTTCATCGAGCGAGACCAGGTAACTGACCCCGTCGACGGATTCGAGCTCGCCATAGCGCATCAGCTCGTTGGAGAGCGTGACGTGGTCGATCTTCTCCTGCCGGTCGTAGAGCTCCAGCATCCGCCGGAAGATGCGGCGGTGTTTATCCAGGCTGAAGTCGTCGGGCTGGAGCGTCGCGGCGACGTTGACGAACTTCTCGTCGTTCATCAGCACGGAGCCCAGAACCATGCGCTCGGCGTAAACGTTTGACGGCAGCCCGCGCTCGAACGCGGCGTCCTTCTGGGGCGTGGTGGCCATGGGTGAGGTTGTTCCTTAAAGTAAGCCCTCGCGCCGCTGCTGGCAAGCCCTCTCCACAGGAATCGCTATCTGCTGATTTCCCATGCGCATGGCCTTGGCAAATCCTGTGGAGATCGTGTGGATATCGTGGTCGCGCGAATCCCGGCCGCGGGGATTCGGACGCTCGAACCCGAAACTGATATGTTCTGAGGCATGAGCGAAACGCGCAGACGGTTTCTTGGAACGCAGATTCTGGCCGGCACGGCGATGCTCGGCGTGGCCAGCCCCGCCGCGGCGAGCGCAGCGGCACAGGCCACCACTCCGCCCGTCGACGGCCTCGACGTCTCTCTCGACGGCGAATGGGAATTCCGGACGGACGGCGAGACGGCCTGGCGCACGGTCACCGTGCCGCACACCTGGCAGGTAATGGACGGCCTGGAGAACTACTACGGAGTGGCACACTATCGCCGCACGTTCCGCGCGCCCGCCGAGGCCGCCAATGCGGAGGTCCATATTGAATTCGAATCGGTCTTCCACACGGCCGAAGTGAAACTGAACGGCAGCGCCGTCGGCGAGCATCGCGGCAAGGGCTACACGGCCTTTCAGACCCACGAGCTGAGCAGCGCGTTGAAGCCGGGCGCGGACAACGTGCTGGAGGTCCGCGTCGACAACTCATTCATGGACGAGATGCTGCCGCGCTCGCACTCCAGCGACTGGGCCCACGACGGCGGCATCTACCGTCCGGTCCACCTGCTGATCCTGCCCAAGGCGAACATCGGCGGCGTCCAAATCGACGCCTGGCCGGACAACGCAGGCGGAGCGCAGTTCAGCGCCTCGGCGAGCTTCACGAGTCAAGGACAAAACGTCGAACTGCGGATCATCGAACAGGAGACGGGCCGGGCCGTTAGCCTCAGCATCACGAACGGCATGCACCAGTTCAATGGAACAGTCCAGGCCGCGGACTTCCGCGGCTCTTGGCAGAACGCGCGCTACTGGCATTTCGATCATCCGCATCTGTATTCGCTGGAGGCGACTCTAGTGTCGACGAATGGGATGGTGCTGCACCGGGTTTCGCAGACCTTCGGCGTGCGGAAGTTCGAAGTGCAGGGCGGCGGTTTCCAACTCAACGGCGAACGCGTGCGCCTGATGGGCGTCGAGCGCATGGCCGGCAGCAATCCCGACTACGGGATGGCCGAGCCGCCTGAATGGATCGAGCACGACCACGCCGACATGAAGAATCTCAACTGCGTCTTCACGCGCGTCCACTGGCAGCAGGACCGCCGCGTGCTCGACTGGTGCGACCGCCACGGCATTCTGGTGCAGCTCGAAGTGCCGACCTGGGGCGGCGGCACATTTCAGAACATGACGCCGGAGCTCGAGAAGACGCTGCAGCAGAACGGCCTCGATCAACTGCGCGAGATGATCGAGCAGAATCGCCACCATCCCAGCGTGGTCGCCTGGGGCTTGTGCAACGAGATCGACGGGCAGAATCCGCCCGCCGCGCAGTTCGCCCGGAATATGCTCGCGGAGGCCAAGAAGTTCGACCCCACGCGCCCCTGCACCTACGCTTCGAACAGCCTCGAGAAGACGCCCGCCAAGGACGTCAGCGCCTTCATGGACTACGTTTCGTGGAACCAGTATTACGGCAGTTGGAACAAGGGCACTTCCGCGGACATGGAGAACAATCTCGTCGAGATCCTCGCGGCATTTCCAGGCAAACCCGTGGTCATCAGCGAATATGGTTACTGCGCCTGCACGCCCGACCGGCCCGAAGGCGACGAGTTGCGCATCAAAGTTCTGCGCGAGCAGGATGCGGTGCTGCGGCGGCACGACCGCGTCGCCGGCTTGATTTTCTTTTGCTACAACGACTACCGCACGCACATCGGCGACCGCGGCCAGGGCGCGCTGAAGCAGCGCGTGCATGGCGTGGTCGATGTGTACGGCCATCGCAAGCCGTCCTACGAGGTGCTGCGCGACGAAGCGAGCCCGGTGGAAACGCTGACCGCCACGCTCGCCGGCAACGAGCTGAAGGTAGCCGGGCGGACCCGCGCCACGGTCCCGGGCTACACGCTGCGCGGCTACACATTGGAGGCGGTGGTCTACGGCCAGGGCAACATCCCGGTCGAACGCCACCGCGTCCGGCTGCCGGATCTGGCGCCCGGCAGCGCCATCGCCCACACCTTCCAACTCAGCGCCAAGGACACGGCCGAAGTGCGCGTGGAGATCCGCCGCCCCACGAGCTTCAGCGTCCGGACCGTCTCCGTGCACAAGTAAAAGCGTGGGCCGTGGGGCTCGGGTACAATAGCGCAGTTGCCGGTGGCCCGGCGCCGCAGCCTGTTTACAATGCCTGAAATGCGCCCCTCGCTCCCGCTCATCACCGCTGCGGACCTGCTGCGCGAGACCGCCGGCAGGCGTCTGGTCCATCAGGCGCTCGATTACTGGGCGGAGCGCAATCCCGATGGCCTGGCCGTGATCAACGCCACGCGCGGCACGAGTCTGAGCTGGCGCCAATTGCGCGATGCGAGCCTCGCCGCCGCTCACAACCTGCGCCGGATGGGTTTTCGCAAAGGCGATTTCCTGGCTGCCTCGCTGCCGTTCCTCAGCGAGCACATCATCCTGGAGTACGCCTGCTTCCGCGCCGGTGTGATCCACGCTCCGCTCGACCTGCGGCTCGGTCCAGCCGAGCTGCTGCGCGAGGTTCGCGCCATCGGCGCGCGCGGCTATGCGTTCCTGGGAAATACGCCGCAGGCCGACTTCCGCGGACTCGCCGCCGCCGTGAAAGCCCACTGCCCGGCAGTCGAATTCCTGCTCCAATTCTCCCCGCCGCCTGAGTGCATCGACGGCGCGATCCCTGCCGCGAAGCTCTTCGAGATGCCGCTAACGTCTCCGCCACCCGCCGCGATCGGCGAGGACGACGGCGCGCAGGTGATTTTCACGACCGGCTCGACCTGCTCGCCCAAGCCGGCCCTGCTCTCGCACCGCGGCATCGTCAGCCAGAACTGCAGCCTGGGCGCGGCGTTTCAGTTCGGCCCCGATCAGCGGGTGCTGCTGAACCTGCCCGCGTCGCACGTCGGCGGCCAGGCCGAGATCCTGATGACGTGCATGTTCTCCGGTGGCACCGCCGTCGCGCTGGAGACCTTCGATGCGGCGCTGTCGCTCGAGGCGATTCAGAAGCACCAGGTGACGCTGCTCGGCCAGATCCCGGCGATGTTTCAGATGGAGTGGCGCCTGGGCGCGTACGCGAACTACGATCTCTCCAGCCTGTGGGGCGTGGTCTACGGCGGGCAGGCCGTGCCGCGGCCGTTCCTCGAAAAGATGCGCACCATGGCGCCGCGCCTGGCTACCGGACTGGGCCTGACCGAGGCCAGCGGCTTCTGCACGTTTACGCCGTTCACCGGCGACCCGGCGGACCTGGAAGCCACGCTCGGCTTCGCCGCGCCCGCCTATCCGTTGACCATCCGGGGCCCGATCGAGGCCGGCGGGCTGGCCGGCGAGGAACTCGGCGCGGGCGAGATCGGCCATGTTTGCTTCCGCGGCCCGCAAACTTTTCTGGGCTATGTGAACGACCCGGTTTCGACCGCGCAGGCGCTATCCTCAGACGGCTGGCTCTACACCGGCGACATGGGGCGCCTGGACCAGCGCGGCCTGCGTCTCGCCGGCCGCGCCAAATGGCTAATCAAAACCGCCGGCTACCAGGTTTTCCCCGGCGACGTGGAAGACCATTTCAGCGCCCTGGCCGACCGGGTGGCGGCCGTGGGCGTGGTCGGCCATGAGCACGCCATCTGGGGCGAAGCCATCGTCGCTTTTGTAGAACCCCGCCCGGGCGTCGATCTGACGCTCGCCGACCTGCGCCGCCACGCCCGCTCGCTGGCCGGCTATATGCGCCCGCTGCACTACGTCCTGCTCGCGCCCGGCGCCATGCCGCTCAACCGCGCGGTCAAGGTCGATACTCTGAAACTCCAGGAGCTGGCCCGTGCCGAGGTCGCCGGCCTGCGCGCGCGTGGCCGCTGGGATGGCGGCGCTCAGGAGCCCGATTAAGCGATCTTCGGCCCTTCTATACTCTTCGTGCCATAATCAAAGCAATGCAGCGAGCCGACTGGGTGGAACCTCGAAAATCCGACAAAATCCGCACGCAAATGCACTATGCCCGACAGGGCACGATCACCGAAGAAATGGCCTATGTCGCCCGGCGCGAAACCCTGCCGCCCGCGCTGGTGCGTGATGAAGTGGCCCGTGGCCGGATGATTATCCCAGCCAATATCAACCACTTGAGCTTGGAGCCGATGGCCATCGGCGTGGCTTCGAGATGTAAGATCAACGCCAACATCGGCAATTCGGCGACGGCTTCGAACATCGCCGGCGAACTCGAAAAACTCGAGTACTCCATCAAATACGGCGCCGACACCGTGATGGACCTTTCCACCGGCGGCAATATCCCTGAAATCCGCCAGGCGATCATCGACGCCTCGCCGGTGCCCGTGGGGACGGTCCCGATCTACGAAGCCCTGGCGCGCGTCCGGCGCATCGAGGACTTGAGCGCGGCCGTCATGCTCGAAGTGATCGAGGAGCAGGCCGCCCAGGGCGTCGACTACATGACCATCCACGCCGGCGTCCTGGTGCAGCACATCCCGTTGACCACGCGCCGCATCACCGGCATCGTCAGCCGCGGCGGGTCGATTCTGGCCGAATGGATGGTGAAAAACCACCGCCAGAATTTCCTGTATGAGCACTTCGAGGAGATTTGCCGGATCTTCCAGAAATACGACGTCAGCTTCTCGCTCGGCGACGGATTGCGGCCCGGCTCGCTCGCCGACGCCAGCGATGAGGCGCAGTTCGCTGAATTGCAGACCCTCGGCGAACTGACCAAAATCGCCTGGCAATACGACGTGCAGGTGATGATCGAAGGCCCCGGCCACATTCCGATGGACCAGATCCAGCTCCAGGTGGAGAAGGAGATGGAGCTGTGCGCCGAGGCGCCGTTCTACACCCTCGGACCGCTGGTCACCGACTTCGCCCCGGGTTACGATCACATCACCAGCGCCATCGGAGCGGCCATGATCGGCTGGTACGGCGCATCCATGCTGTGTTATGTGACGCCCAAGGAGCACCTCGGCCTGCCGAATAAAGAAGACGTCAAACAGGGCATCATCGCCTACCGCATCGCCGCCCACGCCGCCGACATCGCACGCCGTCGCCCCGGCGTCCGCGAGCGC
>Ga0187851_10000699_pt1 | contig 33583 bp, 35 predicted proteins | sample June2016WEW_6_10_FD_132997 | JGI IMG/M metagenome (GOLD analysis project Ga0187851, IMG submission 132997) | Peatland microbial communities from SPRUCE experiment site at the Marcell Experimental Forest, Minnesota, USA - June2016WEW_6_10 | ecosystem: Environmental > Terrestrial > Soil >...
CGTCCTGGCGCGCCGTGTCCGGATTCGGTACGCGCCACTACGACCGGGCCCGTTTCCGGCGCCGCGGTTTCTCCGCCATTTGGTTAGTCAGCCCCCCCGGAGCGTCTTCAATGCATTGCAGGGTCTATTCTCGAGTTAGCGTTATCCAATGGCAATCTTGTCTGGTAACGCAAGTCGCATCCAGAATGATAATCGTCTGGTATCTGTTAGATCCCAGTCTAGAAATTCACATCACAGGAGATCTCCATGCTGAACATTATCAAGCGGCTTTGCCAAGACGAGCAGGGCCAGGATTTGATCGAGTACACGTTATTGATGGCGTTTGTGGCGCTGGCGTCCGCGGCGCTATTCATCAACTCCGGGGCGAGCGTCAGTGCGATTTGGGAAACTTCGAATAACCAGTTGAGCACCGCTGCGGCCAGCGCCGCCAGTTAAACAGTACGGAGCGTAACCAGGGGAACAGGTCGGTCTTCGCCGGTTGGCGATGGGCGGACTTAGGGCCCGATCGGCAGGACCGCGTTCTCTGGAAACCCGGAAGATGCATGGGCTTCGACCATGCGCTGGCCGCGTGCGCGCGGGAGCGCGGCAGGAGGTCGAAGTGTTCCGCGCCGGAGCTTCATCAACGCTTTGAGCCAGCACGTGGCCGTTTCCGCTCTGCGGTCGCGCCGGGGGTGCGGAAGTTGCGGTGCATGTGTACGAAGCGGCGGGACATCCTGGCGCGGAACGTGCGCATGCATCTCAGTCGAAGAGTAGCGGCGGGTGCGACTAACCGAATCGACGGTTTCTTGACTTGCAGCCGCACGAGATCAAGACCTGCGGCCCGCGGTGTTGAAGCGCACCGCAACCGGCGCAATTCCGGGGCAACTGACATCATCGGCAGCAATGGCTGACGGCGCTGCGGCACTTCGATGCAGGTTGCGCTCGCCGTTCTGTCGGACCTTCCTTCGACGGGCATGCCGGCGGGCGGACTCTGGGGTCCGCGCGGATCTCATCAACTTTAGGGATACCCAGCCCACTTATGCCCCTGGCCAACGCTTCAAGTGCGTCGTTACCGCCGCCTCACATGGTCCGGGGTCAGGATGGATCGCTACTCCTTTCCTGTATGACTCTTCCATTTACTACTTCACGCCGGTTATCCCGACGCTATCCAGGCCTCAGGCCTGCCCCACAACTTTGTGCAGAATTGTTGACGACTCTAAACTAAGTGGGCATTGGGCTGGTACCCTGTCTTCATGGCGCCTGTAGGCCACCAAAGACGATGGAACCCGCGCGCTAATTGGTCCGTTGAATCTCGTGAGCATCCCATTAAGGCAGGCGCGGTGGAAGGTCGCTGGGGGCAGTGCAGAAGTTCGCGCCGCGACTTGGCCGATCAAGCCATCCACTCACGGCCAAGCTCATAGCGTAATGCGTTTTCGATGCCGCCCACCGGCGCAGTCACGCCGCATCGCCTGCTTTCGTCCAGCAGACGATTACTGGCCCTTGCCAATCGGAACCAGCACGGTACCCATGTCCGCAGGCGAGGATTGCACGCGGATGGTGCCGGACGGCGGCTCGGGCAAGCCGCTTCCAATATCCGGGGGCCGCGCGCCGGTGGTGCGCCGCGCACGCGCCATCTGGCCTACCTGGCGCTGCTGCAGCGCGGTGCGGACCTGCTGCTCGGGCACCTGCAGGGCAAGCGAGATGCGTTTGCCATCCACCTTGAAGTTCAGGTCCTCGATGCTGAGCGAGGTTCTCTCCTGCGTCTGCACGACATCGGCGAACCAACGTAACCCGTCGACCATGTCCGCGACATCCTTGTCGTTGCGCATGGTCATTTCGGCGGATAGCTCGAAGTCCGGGCTGAGGCGCACGCCGCCGGTAAACGAATCCAGCCGTTCGATCCACTTCAGCGAGGCGCCGGCGGGAGACTTGGCTGGGGCGGCGGGCGAACCCGCGGAGACCATCCAGACGTCATACTGACCCTCGTAGCGCGCCAGTCCCTCGGCCAGAACGGGCGACGGAGCGGTATTCTGGCCGCGGCGGCGAATGGCCGCCTTCACGTCGGCCGGCAGTCCGATGACGGCGATGGAGCCATCCAGGAAAGCCACCACCGCGCTGTCCTTGCCCGAGGAGAGCATGGGCACACCGAGGTAATTGCTCTTGACGCCGCTGAAGGCGTTGAGCGATTCGATCCAGGCCGGATCGAGCAAGCCGCGCACGATCACCAGCGAGGGCGGCTGCGCGCCGGGCGAGGCGGGCGCCCCACCGGCGAATATGACCTCCTGCGCGTAGTGGTTCCAGTCGAGGCCGCTAAGACCCGACAGGGGATCCTGCCAGGCTGGTCTCAGGTTTACCAGTTGGGCCTTCATCTGCGGCGACATGGCTTGGCCCATGGGCGAGGAGACGATGCGGTCCATGTTGATCTCCACGACCACGCGCGCGTCGGGCATGATCAGCTCTAACATGGCTGGATCCGCGGCGGCTGCCAGACCTGGCAGGAATGCCGAAACAGCAAACAAGCTACGCCAAATGGCCATATAATATACCTCTCTTAAGGGATTAACATCGGGGATTAAGCCAGGACAAGTCCACCATGGTTATTAGAGGGCGATTCTGTGGGGCGGCCAATTCTGGCCGCAGCCGCCTTTATAGGCGGCCCAGAACCGGGGAATTTGCCGCTTAATGTGCCAAAGGCAAGCTGACCACTGGGGCGGATGCGGGCGCGCCGTCCGGCGGCGGAGGTGGCGGAGGCGGCGCCTGAATATCTTCGGCGTTCATATACGAAACGAACCTCCAGTTATTGTTATCCAGTTGGAACAGCGCGGTCTCGTTCCCGGACAATTCAAAGCGTGGTATGCACGCCTTCAGATCGTCGGGAGCTCTGTCCCAATCGATATCCCAGCGGAACCCGACCTGCTTGGTGAAAGGCTGGGCGCCATCGGTGATGCCGGTGACCTCGATGCGATACGGGCCTTTCAGCAGAATCTCGTGCCCTCTGCCGGTTTCTTTCAGATTGATTGCCGTTACGATCTTGTTGCCCCTGTCTGTCAACCGATAGGTCGTCGACCAGGCGTTGCCGTTGCGGTCGGTCACCTCCACCAGCTTCCAGAGGTCGTTCTTTACGCCGCATTCGACCAGGTCGTCGGAGTGGAAGGTCACTTTGAAATGGTTCATCTGCTCTTGCGACCAAAGCTGGGCGATGGTCTCGGCAGCCTGCTGTGGAACCAGGTCGGGCGGCGGCGGCGGATCGGACCCGCAGCCAACCAGCGCGCCAATGGCGGCCACCAACAGGACGATCATCCCGTTGCGAAGATTCAAATCTCCAGTTCCAGGCATCATAGTCGTGATGCCACCAGAATAGACCCATCGGGCAGTCATTAGCACCCCTCCCAACCGTATGCTATCCATAGTTAACCAGGGTTAACCGGCGCGGTAAGTGGCTGGTGGACTTGCCGTCACACAAACTTGTAGGCGCCGGGGACCGGCAGCGGGGCGGGGTCCATCTTGATGTCGTACCCGAATGCCTTCGGCATCAGGTCCAACTGCGAATTCATGATCTGATCCCAGGTGATCTCTTGTCCCGAGTAGGCCGACTCGCGGGCCATGATGGCGGTGAGCGTGCTTTCCGCAATGGGCTGCGAGTAATTCAGGTACGGTCCGTCGCCGCGAATGCTCCGGACCATGTTGATGTGCTCCTGCACGTAGGGATTGACGCCCTTGCCGCCCATGTCCATGCCGTCGCTGCGGCCCTGGGTGCCCACGATTGTGTCGCTCACATTGTTATAGACGCCCTTGGGATATTGCCGGCACTGACTGCTCAGGTGCACGCCGTTGGGATAGGTGAAATCCGAGCTCATGTGATCGTATATGTTGCCGTAGAGTTCCTCGCGCGGACGCCACGCCGCGCCGCCGGAGGCGACCACTTTCATCGGGTGAGCGCCCATCACCCAGTTCATGAAATCGATGTTGTGGAAGTGCTGTTCGACGACCTGGTCGCCGCAGATCCAGATGAACGAATACCAGTTGCGGAGCTGCCACTCCATGTCGCTCCACTTGGGATCGCGGCGCTCGGCGTGAAACACCGGACCGCTGAGGTAGTAGGCGTAGAGCGCGGTGATGCCGCCGATGGCGCCATCGTGGATCTTTTGTACGGTCTCGACATACTCGCGGTGCGCGCGCCGCTGGGCTCCCGAGACTACCGTCAGTTTGCGTTCGGCGGCCAGCTTTCCGGCGGCGATGAAGCGCCGCGCGCCGACTGGATCGGTGGCAATGGGTTTCTCGGTGAAAACGTGCTTCCCGGCGTTGACCGCCGCTTCGAAATGCATGGGCCGGAAGCCGGGCGGGGTGCATAGCATCACGATATCGATATCGGAAGCGAGCAGCCGTTGGTAGGCGTCAAAGCCGGTGAAATGATGGTCCGGCTCGACGCGGATGCGCGGCTGGATGGAGGCCACCAGGTCCTCGGCGTTCATCTCCTGGGGCCGGCCGTTGCGTTCGACAGCGATACCCGCGTAGCGGCCGATGAACTTGGGGTCGCGCAGGCGCGCGAGGGATTGTTCGAGGTGGTCCTCGAAGACATCCGCCATGCCGGTGAGCTCGACGTGCTCGTTGCCGGTGAGCAGGTCCACCACGGCCTGCGTGCCGCGTCCGCCACAACCCACCAGGCCGGCCTTCAGCCGGTTGTTGCCAGGGGCGGCGCGTGCCACGCGCGGCTGGAGGATGGAGAAGGCGGACACGCCGGCGCCGAGAAGGCTCGATTTGGCGAGCAGGCTCCTGCGGGAAATACTATCCGGATTTTGCATGACTCGACGGTATCACAGCGCGGCAGGGCTGAGGCTATTACTCCGGCGGAGGGTCGGAGAATACGATGGCCTGCCGGAAGCCATTGGTCTTGACGGCCGCGTAAATCACGCCCACGGTCAGCCAGATGCCGCCGGCCACCAGCGCGGGCTTGTGCAGGCTGGTCCAGATAGCGAGGCAGAAAATGAAGCCCAACAGGGGCGGCAGGAATGCGCCCAGGCTCTTGCGATCGCTGCGCACGTAGTAATGGATGAAGGCCGCCGCGTTGACTCCCATAAACCCTATGATGGCGCCGAAGTTGAGCAGTTCCGCGCCGAGTTCATAGGTCATGGCGAACGCTCCGGCTAGCGCCAGCACGCCTACGAACAGCACGTTATTGCGGGGAATGCCGTGCTTGGCCTCGATGGCGCCGAAGAAGCCGCGCGGGATGGTGTTGTCGCGCCCCATCCCGTAGAGCAGGCGGGCGGCGCCAAGTTGCGATCCCATGCCGGAGCCGATGGTGGCCACCAGCAGAGTGATGTTCACCGCGTGGAAAAGCAGCGGTCCACCGGCGCGCCCAGCCACGTAGGAGAAGGCCGTGTCCACGTCGGGATAGCTGCGGAAGTTGGGCCAGATCAGTTGTCCGGCGTAAACCTCGGCCGAGGCCAGCACGCCGGTGATCAGGCACGTGAGCACGGTGGCCAGCAGGATGTTGCGGCGCGGATTGTGCGCTTCTTCGGAGAGGGTGGAGATGCCGTCGAACCCGATGTAGGTGAGCACCGCGACCGAAGTGCCAGTTGAGATTCTACCCAAAGTGAAGGTTTTCGGATCGTAGAACGGCTGGGTGAAGGAGACTCCATGCTGGTGCATGATGTAACGCACGGCCGCAACGAAGAAGTAAAAGACCACCACACACATGGCCAGCACCAGCACTTCGTTGGTGCGCGCGGTGGCGCGGATGCCCCGCAGATTTAAAAGCGTGAACAGTACCGCGAAGAACACGGCCCAGAGCGCGTAGGGAATCTCGGGCACCAGGTTGATGGCCGCCTTGCTGCACCAGATGGTGCAGATGATGGGATTCAAGATGTAATCCATCGCCAGGCTCCATCCGGTGACAAATCCGAGGCTGGAGTTGATCTCGCGGCCCACGTAGGTGTAGGCCGAGCCGGCGCTGGGATAGGCGCGCGCCATGCGGCCGTAGCTGATGGCGGTGAACAGCATGGCGACCATGGCGATGAGCACCGTGGTGACCACGTGGCCGTGCGCCACCTGGCTGACGACGCCGAACGGCGGCATGGGCGCGGTCGGCTGGATGAGGATAATGCCGTAGAAGATCAGGTCCCACAATCCCAGGGCGCGCTTGAGCCGCGGACCGGATTGTGGCGCTGGCTCCGAACTGGTGGCACTCGACATGAACTCTCGATTGTGACACAACAGAGGTGAGGCATTGGGAGGCCTTTGGCAAGTGGGCGCGCGTTGGGTTCGGATGCGGCAGTTGCTGGCGCGGCGGATACGCTACAAAGTCACGCGCGGCGGCGTGCTGTTTACGGCTGCCGTGGTGCTGGTGGGCTTCGCGGCGGTGGCCTCGGCCAACAACCTGCTGTTCCTGATCCTGGCCACCATGCTTTCCACGCTGATGGTTTCGGGGCTGGTGAGCCGCCTGTGCCTGGCCGGATTGGAGCTGGATTTCCTGGTGCCCGAGCACGTGTCGGCGGGGCGCACGATTCCGGCGAAGCTGTACGTGCGCAATGTGAAATTCTGGATGCCTTCGTTTTCCATCCACGTGGTGGGAGTGGAACAGGACGCCCCGCCGGTGCTGCAATCGCCGGTTTATTTCCCGGTGATACCGGGCGGCGCCACGCTGGAAGAGACCGTGCAAGTCCGCTTTGCGCGGCGCGGCGAATACCGGCAAAACCACTTCGCGTTCCATACGCGGTTCCCGTTCGGCTTCCTGGAAAAAACCGCGCGCGTGGTGTTGCGCCGCGAGGTGGTGGTTTATCCGTCGATCGACGCGCAGGAGGGATTCGAAGAGTTGCTGGCCGATTTGGCGGGAGAGATTGAAACGCATTACCGCGGGTTGGGCCGGGACTTCTACCGCATACGGCCCTACGAAGCCTTTGAAAGCGCGCGGCACGTGGACTGGAAAGCCACGGCGCACACACGCGATTTGCAGGTGCGCGAGTTTGCGCGCGACCAGGAGCAGACCGTCGAGTTGTTTCTGGATCTGGAGACGCCGGACGGTTTCGAAGAATGGTTCGAGCGCGCGGTGGATTGCTGCGCGTTTCTGTCGTGGTGGCTGGCGGGCAAAGCGATGGGGATTCATTTCCGCACGCAGGACTTCGACTTCCGCCTGCCCGAGGAAGGCGACATTTATACCATTCTGAAGTATCTGGCGGTGGTAGAGCGCAAGCCGAGCAAGCCGCCGGAGGCGCCGGCCGATGAGACCAGCTTTCCGATTGTGCTCACGGCGTCGCCGGGGAGGTTTGGTGATGTAGCGTGGGCGGGGGCGCGGGTGATTGGGCCGGCGGCTTTGGCGGGGGGGCAGTCGCACGGCGAGAAAACGCCGTCGCCGTGAACGTGGCCGGGCTCGAATCTCGCTATTCTGTAGATAGATGCGATGTCTTTAGTCTTCGAATGGGATCCACGCAAAGCGCGAGCCAACCTCCGTAAGCACAATGTGACCTTTGTCGAGGCGACTTCCGTGTTCAGCAATCCGTTGGCGCGAATCTTCGTGGATGAGCATCATTCATTCGATGAGCCTCGCGAGATCATCGTCGGCCATTCGACGGCAACGCGTCTATTGTTGGTCTGCTTCACGGAACCGGAGAAGGACCTCGTTCGCATCATCAGCGCTCGCCGCGCCACGAGCAAGGAGTTGCACGACTATGAAGAGCAAGTCAAAGACTAAGGCCAAGGCCAAGCGGGAAAATGGGCTTCGGCCGGAGTACCGCTTCGATTACTCGAAAGCCAAGCCGAATCGCTTCGCCGAACGGACCCGCCCTGGATCCGTCGCGGTGTTGTTAGACCCCGATGTGGCACAGGTTTTCAAGAGCCCGGAATCTGTGAATGCTGTTCTCCGGGCGTTGATGGCCACCATGCCCGCCGGCGCGCGCCGAGTGGCCAGGCGGACTGCCGCCCAGCACCTGGAGTAGTGGTGGGTACCGAGCGCATGCCGGTTTTTGCGCCAGGGAATACAATAAAATCTGCCTAACTGTCGATTACAGATGTGTAGACAAGCTGGTCGTCCATTCGCTCCGAGCCCACTGGTCCACAACTGGGGAAGCACCATGGGGAACCGCTGAGCGGGACGAAAACGGTGGTGTTCCGGTCGTCTTTTGGCTTCCAGTCCCAGTCGGGTATTGCTACGACGCGGTATATTCTTAAAGAATTGCGGGAGCGTCTGGCGACTGTGCATACCACAACTGTTGACGTCGACTATAATGTGTTCTCCGATTTCGGATGGCCGCGCCGCTACACCGTCAGGGCTGTGAGTGGAATACCGGTAGACGATCATTCCAGACAAGATGCCGGTTAGAGCCTCCCGACGATGGTTCCAGGGGTGTCGAAACGGATTGTACCCGGTGGTTGGCGAACAGGCAGCCAGGGCGATCGATACGCCACTGGAAAGCGCAGTTACGCCACATCTCTTTAGCCCTGCAAGACCTCGAGTCCGCCAAACCTCGGTGCGTTTATAGCGCGGCCTTCAAATCTTCCGAGAATCTGCGCACGGCCGCGACCTGCTCGTCGGTGGCGGGCTGCTCGAAGCCTTTGCCGGCCAGGAACGCCTGGCCGTCGCGCCAGATCAGGTAGGCCAGGCCGCGCTCCGTGAAGATCCCGGTGCTGCCGATGCTCCCGTAGCCAGCCGCGGTGCGTTCCACCAGCGCAAGCAGATTATCGCGCGCAAACATGGCGTACGAGCGGGTTTCGGAGAGAAGCTGAATGCCGGTTGAGCCCAGATCCAAGTGCACAGAGGGCTACATCTTGTAGCGGCCCATATCCTCGTCGTTGAGGTTCTCCAGCCAACGGCGGAGTTCCTTCTCGTTTTCCTTGTCGGAAACCGAGGCGGCCAGTTTGGAGGATTTCAGCACGGTGTCGTCGACGAAAATGGGGCAGTCCAGGCGTAGAGCCAGCGCCAGGGCGTCGCTCGGACGGGAGTCCACGCTGATGAGTTCGCCATCCCGCTCCAGCCAGATCAAGGCGTAGAAGGTTTCCTCTTTCAGTTCGTTGACGACGACTTTGCGCACGCCTGTGTTAAGTCCCAACAGGAGGCTCTTGATGAGGTCGTGGGTCATGGGCCGCGGAGTAGCGACCTTTTCGATCTCCAGGGCTATGGCATTCGCCTCATAGATGCCCACCCAGATCGGAAGGACCGAATTGCCGCTGACGTCCTTCAGGATCACGATGGGCATGTTGGTGACGGGGTCCATCATCAAGCCGCGAATTTTCATTTCGACTTCCATAAAGACCCTCCAAGCTTATTACACCACATTCGCCGCGCTTTCACCGGCCAGCGAATTAGGGCCGGAGCGCGTCACGCGCACGTGCAGGTATTGGCCCAGCAGGGACGCGCCGCCCGAATCCGGGTGCGTGAAATTCAGCGTGCGATTCTGCGAGGTGCGGCCGATCCACTGGCCCAGCGCCTCGTGGCGGCCTTCCACCAGCACCTCCTCCACTGCGCCGATCAATTCGGTATTGCGACGGATCTGTATGGCGCGCTGCTTTTCGTTGAGGATCATGAGGCGGCGGGTTTTCTCTTCGTCGGGGATCTTGTCGTCCATGCCGAGCGCGGCGGTGTTGGGGCGCGGCGAGTACTTGAAACTGAACAGCGAATCGTACTGCACTTCGTCGAGCAGTTGGAGGGTCTGCTCGAAATCGGCTTCGGTCTCGCCGGGGAAGCCCACGATGATGTCGGTAGTCAGCGCCATGTTGCGGTGGGCGTTCTTAATCCACGCGATGCGCTCGATATACTGGTCGCGCGTATAGAGCCGCTGCATGGCGGCGAGCATGCGGCTCGAACCGGACTGCACGGGCAGGTGGACGTGATTGCAGATCACGGGATTGGCGTCCATGGCGTCCACGATGGCTTTAGTGAAGTCGCGCGGGTGGGAAGTGGTGTAGCGCACGCGGCGAATGCCGGGGATCTCGGCGGTGCGCGCCAGCAGCGTGGCGAAGTCCCAGCCCGCGGGCGAGGGGTCGCGGTAGCTGTTGACGTTTTGCCCCAGAAGTTGGATTTCGCTGTATCCGGATTCGGCCAGGCGGCGCGCTTCGGCCAGGACGCTTTCGCTGGTGCGGCTGCGCTCCGGCCCGCGCGTGAAGGGCACCACGCAATAGGCGCACGATTTGTCGCAGCCTTCGATGATGGTGATGTAGGCTCGATGCGGATTGTCGCGGCGGGTGAACGGCGTATCGAAGGTTTCGTCGGTATCCAGGCTGAGGCCGGTGACGCGGCGATTGCCCGCCTCAAGCTGCACCAACATTTCGGGCAGCCGCGTGTAGCTGGCGGAGCCGGCCACCAGGCTGACGTGCGGGGCGCGGTCGAAGATCTTCTCGCCTTCCTGCTGCGCCACGCATCCTAGCACGCCGAAGACCTTGTTCTTGCCCGCGGCGCGCTTGAAATTCTGCAGGCGGTTGAAGACCTTTTGTTCGGCCTTGTCGCGAATGCTGCAGGTGTTGTAAAGCACCAGGTCGGCCGCTTCCGGCGTCTCGACCTGGTTGTAACCTTGGGCCAACAGCGTGCCGACGACCTTTTCGGAGTCGTGGGCATTCATCTGGCAGCCGAAGGTTTCGAGGTAGAAAGCTTTCCCAGTCACTGGATCTATTCTAGCGGATGCAGCATGGAGGGCGGACTTCAGGCCGCGCGGGACTTCGAGTCCCGCCGAGCGATGCGCCCCCCATGCCGACTGGTATTGCTTCTCAATGCAGGCTGGCGATCTTCTTGCGGATCTCGGCGGCGTCTCTAGCCTCGGGCTGCAACTCTAGATACTTGGCGTAAGCTTCCTTAGCGTCCTTGCGATTCTTGCGCCTTTCTTCCGCCTCGCCCAAGCGTAGCCACGCTTCCGCCAAGTTCGGGTTCCACCTGGTGGCCTCGCGAAAACGCCCGGCGGCCGCCTTGTAGCTGCGCTTCTTGAGGTACAGGTCGCCCACCTGCAACTCCTTGTTGGCCTGCAGCGGATTGAAGGAGTATACCTTGGGCTTGAGATTCGCGTCTTCTTCGGGAGGCTCCTGCTCCTCGGGCTGCTGCGGCTGTTGCGCGGGCGGCTTGGGCGGCTGTTTGGGGGCGTCCTGCGCGCGCGCGGGCAGCACCAGCAGGCTCGAAAACAACAGGGTGGCGACCCAGCGTGACATAATTAAATTATAGCCTTCCACCGCGATGGATCTGCGCGCATGGACCGTGCAGGGAGACTACCGCAGGCCAAGCGTTCGGCGGAAGTCCGCTCCCGCCATGATCGCAATGGCAGCATACATTTCTGAGGTCAAGAAGATGGTGGCCGTTTGAGACGATTGATGTCAGCCCTGCCCTCCACCGCGCATTCGAGAATGCGGTTGTCGTCCGGATCGGCCGCCACCACGTCGAGGATGACGTGCGGGACGATAATGCGAGCCGTCTGTGCAACCACGCGGATCACCATCTACACGCGGTCTTCCCGCCATGCGAAATCGCGCCGCAGAACCTTGGCCGTCTCCCGGATAATTGCAGGCGACACCGCCAACTGGTAGCGCCCATCGACAGCCGCATTCCAAACGGCCGCATCGCGGCCCTTCGGGTACGCGAACGCGGCGATGTAGATATTCGAATCGAGGACGGCGCTAAGAACTTCTTTGCCGAGAGCGGGACTCATGGATCACGCACGGGACACCGCGCTCCTTAATGCCGGCCTTATTGGCTTGCCTTGCGCCATACGCCATGAGCCGTGCATTTTCTAGGGCGAGTTCCCTGGCGGTCATCGGGTTCTTTTTCACCTCTTCGATGATCTGCATCACCAAGTCGGACGAACCGGCTGGCACCTTGGGAAGGCCCGTGTTCTTGACCGTAACAGGCATAAGTAAATTAGCCCACCAAGCCGGGTTCGCCCTCAGTATACGACACCACTGACGCGACGTGCAGACGCGACACCCGTGACATAATTAAATTATAGCCTTCCACTGCGATGGATCTGCGTGACAAAGCGGCCCAGTTGCCTCTCTCGCCAGGCGTGTACCTATACAAGGACGCCGGCGGGCGGGTGATCTACGTCGGTAAGGCGAAGAGCCTGCGCCTGCGGGTGCGCAGCTACTTCAACGACGACCGCCTGGCCGATACCAAGACCGGCACGCTCATCTCCGAAGCCACCGACGTCGATTACATCCTGGTCGACAACGAGAAGGAAGCGCTGGCTCTTGAGAACAACCTCATCAAGCAATGGCAGCCGCGTTTCAACATCCTACTGCGCGACGACAAGACTTATCCCTACGTCAAGCTGACCGCCGAAAAGTACCCGCGCGTTTACGTCACGCGCCGCCTGCGCAAGGACGGCGCCACTTACTACGGTCCTTACTTTCCAGGCAACCTGGCGCATCGCCTGGTACACTTCATTCACCGCCATTTTCTGGTGCCGTCGTGCAAGGTGGACCTGACCCGCTATCATCCCAAGCCGTGCTTGCAATACCACATCCATCGCTGCCTGGGACCGTGTGTGGAAGGGCTGACCACCGACGACGCGTATGGCCGCGCGGTGCGCGATGTGCGCCTGTTTCTGGAGGGCCGGCACGGCGACCTGGCCGCCGCATTGCGCGCGCGCATGGAAACCGCCTCGGAGGCCACGCGGTTCGAAGAGGCCGGCTCGCTGCGCGACCTGCTGGCCACCGTGGAGGAACTCGACGAGCGGCAGAAGATGGCCGCGGCCAAGGGCGACGATATCGATATCTTTGCCGTCTACGCCGAGCCGCCGTTGGTGGCGCTGAATGTCTTCCACTTGCGCAACGGCCAGATCGTGGACCGCCGCGAGCACTTTTGGGAGGACCAGGGGGAGTTCGACGAGCCGCAGTTCTTTTCCGCGCTGCTGAAGCAAATCTATCTCGACCAACGCTATGTGCCCGCGATCATCCACGTGCCCGTGGATTTCGAAGATCGCGAGGCGCTGGAAGAGCTGCTTTCCGAAAAGCGCAACCGCAAAGTCGAGATTCACACGCCGCAGCGCGGCCAGAAGAAGGCCATGCTGGACCTCGTGGAGACCAACGCGAAGCACAGTTTCGACGCGCGCTTTCGCGTCCTGAAGCCTTCCTCGCGCGCCATTCAGGAAGCGGTGCAGGATGCCTTGAACTTGCCCGAGCCGCCCAAGCGCATCGAGTGTTTCGATATCTCGCACATCCAGGGCACCGACAAAGTGGCCAGCATGGTGGTGTGGGAAGACGGGCGCATGAAGAAGTCCGACTACCGCAAGTTCATCATCCGCACGGTCGTCGGCAACGACGATTTCGCCAGCATGCGCGAGGTGGTGACGCGCCGCTACGCGCGCTTGCAGCAGGAAGGCCAGGCCATGCCAGGGCTGGTGCTGATCGATGGCGGCATCGGCCAGTTGCACGCCGCGGCGGACGCGCTGGAGGCCATCGGCATCATCAATCAGCCACTGGCGTCCATCGCCAAGCGCGAGGAGATCATCTACGTGTTAGGCCAGGAAGACGAGCCGATCGTGCTCGACCGGTTTTCACCGATCCTGCACCTGGTGCAGTCCATCCGCGACGAGGCGCACCGTTTCGCGGTCACGTTTCACCGCACGCGCCGTAACGCGCAACGCCTGACTTCGGAGCTGGACCAAATCGAAGGCGTCGGCGAGCGAACCGTGCAGAAGCTGTTAAAGCACTTCGGCAGTTCGGAGTTGGTGCGGGAGGCCGACGAAGATCGGCTCACCGAAGTCGTGGGACGAGCGGCGGCGCGGCGGGTGAAGCGCCATTACGAAGAGCAACTGGCCGCCCGGGAACGGCCCTGAAGGCGCACCCTCAGAGATATCTCGGCCGCAGTCTCACGACAATATAGGTCTGCCGCGAGGGGAAGTATGAACTGGGGTCCCGTATGATGGACGTAATGGGTATCGACGACACGCTGACGAGCGAAATCGTGCGCCGCATCCTGGCTGTGGCAAATCCGGACCGTATCATCCTCTTCGGCTCCGCGGCAACCGGGCAGATGACTCGGGATAGCGATATCGATTTACTCGTGGTCGAGCCGAAAGCCGCTAACCGGCATGAGGAGAGCGTCAAAATACGCACGGCGATCGGCGACATCTCCTTTCCCGTGGATGTCATCGTCATCAACACGGAGCGCTTCGAAGCGACAAAGGACATTTTTGGCGGGATTGCGTACCCCGCTCACAAGTACGGCCGGGTCCTTTATGAAGTCGCGTGAGGCAGAACTGCGGGATTTGGTGCGCGATTGGCTGCGCAAAGCGTAGTTAGATTGCGATGTCGCCGCGCGCCTGGTTTCCGAGGGAGATCGGTTCCGGGATATCGTTGCATTCCACTGCCAACAGGCTGTCGAGAAGTACCTGAAGTCGATTTTGGTCCGTCATCAGGTCGAGTTTAGAAAGACGCATGACATTGAGCGCCTCCTCTACATCGTTCGCGGCGTGGAGCCGTCCATCGCGGAAGGGCTGGCCGGCGCGAAGTGGTTGACGCCGTTCGGCGTCGACATCCGTTACCCTGGCGACTTCCCCAACACGCTTCCCCGCGATGAGACCCGCGCGCTCGGGCTGGCACAAGGCGCGAGGGAGGCAGCCATGGCGCTGCTCTCGCCTTTCCTCGCGGAATTTGATTCGGCCAAGGTGGACCCGGAGGCCGAAGGGCTCGAAGCGCCCTGAAGCAATCTCGCACTTGATCGGCAGCCGCTTCGCGTACTTCGACCTGCGCGCGACGAGATGAACTGCCATTAGCGCCTTCGAGGTAATCTCAAAACTCGGGGACGGCGCATGAGCGGAAACTCACTGGCGAGGTCGGCCTTCGGAAAGGGGCTGCGACAGGCCGTCACGCACCTGCTTTCTCACTCGGTCAAGCGGTCCATTCCCGCTCCGCCCGGCGAAAAGTCGCGCGCGATCTCTTCGTCCCAGTGGGCGCGATCCCGATCGGCGATCCAGGCGGCAAGCGCGGTTTGGTCTTCGGCCGGCAGTTCCGCAATGGCGTGTTGAATCTGGGTGAGGCCAAGGAACGATTTTACCGCAATCGGTCTTGGCCAGAGATCGCCGCTGAGAGCGCGTCTCAGAGATAACTCAGCCACCAATCGCGGCGCCGGGATTTGACCCGCGCGAACCAGCGGCAGAGCGGATACAGCCCCACGACGATCAGCACCCAGGCGACGTAGACAACCCACAGATCGTAGCCGAATCCCGCCGGAAATCGCTCGTTTGGGCCGCCGAACGACGGCATCGGAACGGACAGAAACGCGAACGCCGCATGCCCGTAGCGCAACCATGCCATGAACGCCGCAGCTAGGTGGGCCGCATAAAAATGCAGGACGAAGAAGAACAGCGGCACGCGTCCCAGCACCAGCAGGGGATTCGTTGCGCGCCACGGTACGCGGTCGAACCAGGCCAGCACCAGCAGTGCGGGTCCCAGCGTCATGAGCAGGAAGTCCAGCGAAGGCGGATACTTGGTGCAGTTCAGAAACGAGAACAGCGTATAGACGGGCGTCCGTTGCGCGGTCCACGGAGCGGGATCGCCGTACACGTTCGCAGCGCGGAGGATGATAAACGCGAGAGTCGAACCTGCGCCGATCCAGAGCAAGATGCGGCGCCGCACCGCAGGTTCCATCAGGAAGACTCTGCCGAGGCAGAATCCGGCCGCAATCAGGGCAATCCAGGGCGCCAACGGATACGCCACGATCACCAACAGACCCGCCACGGGAAAGGCGCCCTGCTGATGAAGAATGTTCCAAACCGGGGCGGCGGCGCCGAATTGGGACGCCTGCACACCATCGAGCGAATTGTGCAGCGCCAGCGCCGCGATGCTCAAGACGGCCAGCAGCCGGGTGGGCAGCCATACCAGGGCCGCCAGGGCAATCATCGAAGCGCCCAACGACCAGAGCACCAGCAGAAAGACTGGGTATTGCAGGGAGAAACTGAAGTAGTAAGCCACGCGCATGACGACCAACTCCAACAGCAGCAGCCACAGACCGCGCGTGAGCAGGAACTCCGAGAGTTGTCTTCTGGTCCGGTTGCGTTGCCACCAGAGAAACGCGCCCATTCCCGCCGTGAGCATGAACACGGGCGCGCAGAAATGCGTGATCCAGCGCGTCAGGAACAGGGCGGGCGTGGTCCTGGCGAGGTCCGTAGGAGAAAAGAGCATGGCGTCGCGGCTGAAGAAATCCCGGACGTGGTCCAGGGCCATGATGACCATGACCAATCCCCGCAGGGCGTCGATGGCGGGTAGCCGCAGGGCGGATTTCTTGTCGGTGTCCATCGGATCATTACATTATGTACCATTGTCAATCGTGGCTGAACGATAATAGAGCGAGATATGACTGTCGAAATCGAAGGCGTCACTTTGCACCTGGCGCATCCGGACGAGCTGCCGGTGCGCTGGGTGGGCCAGGAAGAGTTGATGCGCCAATTGCTGGCGGCATGGCTGGTGGTGAGCGAGCAGGATCTACCCATGCATCCGCGATTGCTGGGCAAGCCCGGCGTGGGCAAGACTACGCTGGCTTATGCGGCGGCCAAGCGCATGGGCCGCGAAGTGTACATCCTGCAAGCCACCATGGATACGCGCCCGGAGGATTTGCTGGTGACGCCGGTGATCGAAGGCCAAGGCCGGCTGCGCTATGTGGCCTCGCCGCTGGTGACGGCCATGATCCGCGGGGGCATCGCCATTCTCGACGAAGGCAATCGCATGAGCGAGAAGAGCTGGGCCAGCCTGGCACCGCTGCTCGATAACCGGCGGTACGTGGAATCCATCGTGGCGGGCATCAAGATCAAGGCGCACGCGCAGTTCCGCATCGTGACCACCATGAACGACGATGCTTCCACATTCGAACTGCCCGAGTATATTCACTCGCGCCTGCAGCCGCAGATCCTGATCGACTTTCCGGAGCGCGACGAAGAGTATCACATCCTGAAGGAGAACCTGCCGTTCGCCGAGGAGCGCATCCTGACCTACGTGACCGAATTCCTGCAGCAGGCGCACGCGGCCGACGAGCGCTATACGGTGCGCGACGGCATCAATATCGGGCGCTTCGCCATCAAGCTGAAGAGCCTGGCCACCGAGCGAACGCACGAGACCCAGGCGCTGGAAACGGCCATCCTGCAAACGCTCGGAGAAGAGGCGCTGCGCTATGCCCGGGGAAATCGGCCTTCCTGATCTGCCCGATCCGGGCAGCTTGCGGCGCGGGCGCTTCACCTACCTTCCAGTGGCGCCGGGACGGCTGGAGTTCGCCATTGAGGTGCGCCAGGCGATCCTGCGCGATCGGCCGCAAGTGGTCGCGCTGGAACTGCCTGTCACGCTGCAGCAGCATTATGTGCGCGCGGTGGCGCGGCTGCCGGAGATGTCCGTCATCTTTTATCCGGACGAGACCGCGCGCGATGACGCCGAGCGCGCCATCTATGTGCCGGTCGAGCCGGCCGATCCTTTTGTGGAAGCCATCCGCAGCGCGCTGGAGATTGGCGCAGATGTGGTTTTCGCCGACCCGGACTCGGGCGAGCGGCCGCACTTGAAGGATGCCTATCCGGACCCGTATTCGATCCGCCACATTGGCTATGAAAAATACGTGGAGGCTTACCGCGTCTACCCGCAGGAGCGGTCGGACGAACTCGCGCGGCACGCCGGCGGCATCGCCTGGAAGCTGCAAGGCTGCGATCCGCTGGCGCGCGTGCTGGTGGTGGTGTCGCTGAATCTGCTGGACCCCGTGCTGGACGCCATGGATGAGCCGCAAGCGCAGCCCATGTCGCGTCTGCGGCGCGAGGGCGTGCACGTGCTCAATCCGCACCCGGAATCGCTCGCCGAGATCACTATCGAATATCCTTATCTGCAATACCGCTACGAGCAGTTTCGCGGTTTAGCGACGGACTCCAACCTGATCGACCGGCGTCACGCGCAGTTTGCCCTCTTTCGCGATGCGGAGAAGAGCTACGAAGTGAACACCGGCGAACGCGTGGCGCACTGGCAGCGGCGCCTGCTGGCCCGTTATGCGCGCAATCTGGCGCTGGCCGATCACGGGTTGATGCCCGCGATATTCGACTTGACAGTGGCCGCGCGTAGCATCGTGGACGACAACTATGGCTGGGAGGTTTGGGAAACAGCAGGCCGCTATCCGCCGCAGAAAGCGGCCAGCGATTTGGAGACCGTGCGGATCTCGGGCGACGAGGTGTGGCTCGACACCAAGCGAATCCGGCTGCGGCGCAGGCTTCCGAGCGTCAAGCGACGGCTGCGCCCGGTGGGATTGAAGCCGCGCAAGAAGGAGAAGGTTGCGGGCGAATGGGCGTCGCAGTTGGATGGCAACAGCATTTGCTCGTACCCGCCGGAAGATCTGGTGATCGAGGATTATGGGCGCTTCTTGAAGAAGAAAGGCAAGGGCATCCTATCGGAAGAGCGCGCGCGCACCGAGCCGTTCACCACCTCGCTGCTGGATGGCATCGATCTGCGCGAGACCATTCGCAACTGGCATGAAGGCAAGATTTACGTGCGGCAGTTTCAGAAGATCTCGGGCGAGGTGGGCTCGGTGATCGTGATCTTCGACGAAGATCGCGATCACCGTTACGATTACATGACTACCTGGCTGGGCGAGCATCAGAACGAATCGGACATGGCGTTCTACTCGACGTCTCCGTTCGACAACCTGGTGGGGCCGGGCATCGGGCGCGGCGAGTACGGCGGCTTCCTGATGAGTTTGCCGGCGCGGCGCATGTTCGACGTGTGGCGGGACCCGGATTACGATTTCGCCGAGACCAAGCCGGAGCGCCTGCTGCTGGCGGGGCTGGATTATTCGCTGGAGCGGTTCGTGGTGTATGTCGCGGCCAAGCCGCCGCGATCGGTGTTCCGCAGCATCGCGGCGCGTTTCGGGCGGACGATTATTTATATACCGATCGGCCAGCTTTCGCCGGTGGCGCTGAAGAAGATCCGCGTGGTGCATGTGCTGGATGGGTATGACAAACGGGGGGTGGCGAAAGAGTACATCTGGTAGCGCGTTCAGGAGTGCTACGGCGTTGGGGCCAGGGTCGTTAGATGCGCCACTGCGGATCATCCACCACCACGTATCGCCGCCGAACTGGTAACGGTCACCCCAGCGCTCCTGATACCAAGCCGATTCGATCAAGCGACGATTTACACTGTCGCAGGTGCCAGCGGCTCGCGATAACTGCTGCACAGCCATCTCGCCTCGGAAATCGGCCCAACCCCACTCCGGCCAGAACACCCCGGCGAGGAGGCGGCCCTCGGCGGCGGCATGCAGGTGCTCGCATAAGACGCGCACCTGCATGCCTCGATTGAGCCGACCACGGCGCAACCCATCAAAGGGTAAGGCCGTGGTCGTCTCTGGCGTCGATGTTGGCGCCCTGTTCGCGGAGAACGGAGCGCAACGCATCGCCGGCCCAATCGTGTTTACCGTCCACGGCCCCCCCACCGCGGAGCGAACATCTGGCGGTCATGGTCGGAGAGAGCCGCCGGCTGCAAGGTTGCTCGGTGTCGCCAGATAGCCGTGCACCTCGCCCGTACTGGTAAGGGCCAAGCCTACGATCTCCCCGCTGGAATTGATGGAACACGCCAGCAACAGTGACAACGGGGAATCGGCAGGAATGAGACTGTTGAGGCTGGTCATCACGCCGTTCCGCCAAAGATACGGATGTGGGTTGAAGTTAGCGTCCAGGGACGGCCCAACTATCTCGCCACTGTCGTTGATGCCGACTGCGACGCTATTCACGTCTCCGGGGAGCGTACCAAGGTCCTGGATACCCGTCTCCTTCGTCCACAGGAAAGCATGAAAGTTGGCGTCGCCGGCCAAGTCCGATTGACCAATGACCTGATCGTGGTTATTCAGGTTTAGGGCGAGATTTCCGAACCCTTGTCCGGTTCCGCCGAGGTTGCCGAGGTCAGTCACAGAGTCTCCTTGCCAGAGCAACGCGTGCAGCGGCAAGAAGTTTTCCAGCAAATTGGGATTGAAGGCTGAACATTGGCCCGACGCGCCGGCAACCTGGCCATAGTCGTTGATCGCGAAGGCGGCTCCGTCCCGGTCTCCGTCCAGGGTAACGAGTTCGTGGATCTTGCCATTCGCCCAGACGACAGGCTTAAACTGGAGCGTTTGGGGGGCTGGGCAGTCTGGGTCCGGCGTGGCACTTTCAGCCAGCCCCGCCATTCCCCCGTTCTTGTTGATCTGGTTGACAGCACCGTTGTTGCCTCCCAGCGTCGGCAGCGCAGTCATCGTGCCGTTTTGCCACACAAACGGCAGACAGGAATTACCGGCAGAGGGGAGCCCCAGCGCTGTGAAGCCGCAGAAGTCTTCGCCTTTTGGATCTAAAGCGGATGTTTCCGCTTCACCCACGGCTTGGCCCGTTGCGTTGACGCTAAATGCCACGCTGTTGGCCCCTCCGAGCCCGGGTTTGGCGATATCCATCTTCAATTTCTTGTACCAAAGCATGGCATTCATTGCGCCGTTAGGAGCGGCCGCCACACCCGCGATGAGGCCATTGGGAGCTACGAAGAACGGCTGGCCGGGCGTGCCGCCCACCGCGCCGAGGTCGGTGACGGTATAGTGTGGCGGCTGCGCCATAGCAAATGCGGCGAACAGGCTGGCCGCGGCAATTGAAGTCAAGATCGTTTTCATATGTTCCTCCATTTCAGTTATGCGCTGGATGCGCCTATACAGATAGGCGCAGAAGGCGAGATGGAACTATCATCCCGGGGCATGAAATCTGAAGGACCGGGTCCCGGCGGTATAATTTAGCCGATAAGCGATGCAGAGGGCGGCACAATCCGGCGAAGCGGCTGTGAGCGACATCAGCAAGCTGCTGCACGCGTGGAGCGAGGGAGACCAGAACGCGCTCGAGAGGCTGACCCCTGTCGTGTATGACGAACTCCATCGCCTGGCACGCCGCTACATGAGACGCGAGCGTCCCGGTCACAGCCTGCAAACGACGGCCCTGGTGAATGAGGCCTACATGCGCCTGTTGGATTATAAGCGCATCGAATGGCAGGACCGCGCCCATTTCTTCGCGATTTCGGCCCGGTTGATGAGGCGCATTCTGGTGGAACATGCGCGGCGCCACAACCTGAAACGCGGGGGTGGCGTACAGCATGTCTCGCTCGAAGAAGCTGCCGTGATGGGCGGCGGCCGGGCCGCGGACCTGGTGGCGCTCGACGACGCCATGAACGCGCTGGCGCGGCTCGATCCGCGCAAAGTGCAGGTCGTCGAAATGCGCTTCTTTGGCGGACTGAGCGTGGAGGAAACAGCCGAAGTGCTCAAAGTGTCGCCTATCACCGTCATGCGCGATTGGAGCACCGCCAAGGCCTGGCTCTATCGCGAATTGAGCGGCGGAACAGCCGATGGATTCTGAACGCTGGCAACGGGTCGATAATCTGTTGCAGGCCGCGTTGGAGCATTCGCCCGGCGAGCGCGCGGAGTTTTTGCGGCAGGTGTGCGCGGGCGACGAGGCGCTGGAGCGGGAAGTCCGGTCGCTGCTGGCAGCGCAGCGGGAAGCAGGGAGTTTCCTGGAGACTCCGGCGATAGAAGTGGCTGCGCGGGCGCTCGCTCCCAAGCAGGACCAGAATGCCGCAGAGAGTGTCCGCTCCCCAGTCGCCCAGATCATCTCGCATTACCGCATCGTCGGGAAACTTGGCTCTGGAGGAATGGGTGTGGTCTACAAGGCGCAGGACACCCGGCTGCACCGGTTCGTGGCGGTCAAGTTTCTGCCGGACGAAGTCGCTCGGGACCCCCAAATGCTCAGCCGGTTCCAGCGCGAGGCGCGCGCCGCTTCCGCCTTGAATCACCCGAACATCTGCACCATTTATGACATTGGCGAGCAGGACGGCCGCTCCTTCATCGTCATGGAGCATCTGGAGGGCGTGACGCTGAAGCAACGCATCTTTTCTCCGACCGGCGGCCGCCCCTTGGAAATGGAAACGCTGCTGGCCTTCGGAATCGAGATCGCCGATGCGTTGGACGCCGCCCACACCGCAGGCATCGTTCACCGCGACATCAAGCCGGCCAACATTTTCATCACCGGGCCCGCAAGCGGCCGCCCCGGCCACGCCAAGATTCTCGACTTCGGTTTGGCTCAACTGGACGCGGCAGACGACATTGAGGAGCCGCTCACAAAGCCGGGCGTGGCGATGGGGACGGCCGGCTATATGTCCCCAGAGCAGGCGCTGGGAAAGCCCCTGGACGCACGGACGGATTTGTTCTCCTTCGGGCTGGTGCTCTATGAAATGGCCACGGGTACGCGCCTGGTGGCCGGGGTCCGGCTGAGCACGGAGGTGTCGCCGGAGCTGGAACACATCATATCTAAATGCCTGGAGAACGACCGTGAGCTGCGATACCAGCATGCTTCTGAAATCCGTGCCGACCTCCAGCGCCTGAAGCGGGACTCGGATTCGGGCCGGGTGACCGCCAGCGCGAAGCCAGGCGTAAAACGCTGGCGCCTGGCCGTTCCTGCCGCCGTGGCTGGCCTAGCCTTGTTCGCCGCAGGCTACTTCTATTTTCACCGCACACCAAAACTCACCGACAAGGACACCATTGTCCTCGCCGATTTCACAAACACCACGGGCGACCCCGTGTTTGACGGGACGCTGCGCCAAGGGTTGGCCATACAGCTTGAACAGTCGCCATTCCTCAGGCTGGTTTCCGAGCAGCGGATCCACCAGTCGCTGCGTCTGATGGGCCAGCCGGCTGATGCGAGGCTGACTCCGGCGCTGGCTCAGGAGATTTGCGAGCGGACCGCAAGCGCCGCCGTCCTGGATGGTTCGATTGCAAGCCTCGGAAGCCAATACGTATTGGCGTTACGCGCAAAGACCTGCCGCACCGGAGACGTTCTCGACGAGGAGCAGGCGCAAGCGGCAGGAAAGGAAGACGTCCTGAATTCGCTGAGCCAAATTGCCAGTAAATTCAGAACCCGGGTCGGCGAATCGCTCGCGACGGTGGAGGAGCACGATACTCCCCTCGCGGAGGCTACCACGCCGTCGCTTGAGGCCTTGAAAGCCTATAGCGCCGGCCTGAAGACCGGCCTATCCGGTTCCATTTCCGGTGTGCCTTTCTTCAAGCGCGCCATTGAGATCGACCCCCAATTCGCAGTGGCGCACGCAGCGCTGGGGCTCATGTACGGCGACATGGGAGAATCTGGCCTTTCCGCGGAGAGCACCACGAAGGCGTACCAGTTGCGCGATCACGCCAGTGACCGGGAGAAGTTCTTTATCGCTGCTTCCTACGAACTTCACGTGACAGGAAACCTGGAGAAGGCGCAACAGACCTGCGAGTCGTGGGTGCGAACCTATCCCCGCGAAATAATGCCTCACGCATTCCTGGCCGGGGTTATTTACATTGCCTCGGGAAACTACGAAACGGCGGTCGAAGAAGACAAGAAGGCTATCGAAATAGATCCGGGCTCTGCCATCGGTTATTCGCAGATCGCCTTCAACTACGAATACCTTGACCGTTTTGGGGAAGCCACGAATATTCTGCAGCAAGCCGCCGCACGTAAGCTGGAAATCCCGGATTTTTTGGTTCAGCGATACGACATCGCCTTCTTAGAGGGCGACCGCGAGGAAATGCAACGGGAAGTGGCTCTGGCACGGGGAAAATCCGGTGCGGAAGACTGGATTTCAGACCACCAGGCTTTCGTCTCGGCATATTCCGGCCGCTTGCAAGAGGCCCGGAGATTGTCGCATCGTGCCGCGGACCTGGCTCAACAAGCGGCCCAGCGGGACAGGGCGGCTCTGGATGAAACCGGGCTGGCACTGTGGGAAGGCTTTTTCGGGAATGCGCCCGCGGCCAGGCGGAGCGCGATGGCCGCACGGGAGCTTTCCGATGGCCGGGAGGTGGAGTATGGCGCAGCGTTTGCATTGGCTCTCTCCGGGGATTCTGCCAGGTCTCAGGCTCTGGCGAACGATCTGGCAAAGCGCTTCCCTGAGGATACGTCGGTCCGATTCAGTTACCTGCCGGCTCTTCACGCACTTCTCGCGCTGAACCATGGCGAGCCTTCGAAAGCTATCGAACTGCTGCAAATCGCCGTTCCCTATGACCTAGGTGCGCCGCGCAGCAGCTTTCATGGCTTCTTCGGCACGCTCTATCCGGTCTATGTGCGCGGCGAAGCCTATCTGGCCGCACACCAGGGCGCCCAAGCCGCCGCGGAATTCCAGAAGATTCTCAATCATCGCGGGATTGTGGTCAGCGACCCAATCGGCGCATTGGCGCACTTGCAATTAGGCAGGGCGTTGGCTTTGTGGGGAGAGAAGACCAAAGCAAAGACCGCCTACCAGGATTTCCTGACGCTCTGGAAAGACGCCGACCCCGACATCCCGATCCTCAAGCGAGCCAAGACGGAATACGCAGGGCTGCAGTGAGCGACAACTGTTACTACGGCGATGCGATGACTCGGGGGTGGATGACGAACCCACTTGCAATTGTGCATTACAACCGCACATTTTCAAGGAGCGCGGTCTCCGCAGAGCCTCTACCTGCGCTCGTAGCGCCCCATATATTGCGCTTCCGCCAGGATGTGGCCGCGGAGGGCCTTGTCGAGTTGGGCGCGGCTGGCGCTTGCCGGCAGTCGTAACGTCGCAATATCGAGCGCGTAGAGTCTGAAGAAATAACGATGCGGCCCGTGGCCTCTCGGAGGACAGGGTCCGCCATATCCGGTGCGGCCGAAGTCGTTAGTGCCGTTCTGAACCGGCTTTCCCGGTCTATACCCTTGCGCCAGCGATCGTACCGAGGGCGGCAGATCGTACAGCAACCAATGATTCCAGGTACCTGCGGGCGCGTCTGGATCGTCCACAATCAACGCCAGACCGCGGGTCTTGGTTGGCTCGCCATCCCATTCCAGAGACGGTGAGATGTCCGCACTTTCACAGGTATGCAATTTGGGGATCAGGCCCCCGTCGGCAAACGCGGGGATGGTCAGCTTGAAGGCCATGCCTCAATCTTAACGCGGCGCCTCAAGAAGGCTCGCGATGAACCAGTTCGGGCGAGAAGGCAGGGATGCACACGGCGATGTATTCGGCGCCGCCGGGTTCCGGCGTGCTGTAGCGCACCCACTCGCCGCGATGGGCGGCGATCGCCTGGCCGGCTTTCACATCGATGGTGCCCGACCTTGTCTCCACGCGCAGCAGGCCCCGCAACACCACGGTGTACTCGTCAAATTCCGGGGTTTGGCCGGGCTCACTCCAACCGGTCGGACTCTCCATGCGCGCGATGCTCACCGCTTCGGTCGCGGAGTTGACGCGGCCCACGTATTCCGCGATCCGCTTCGGCAAAGTTCCGGCTGCGGCGATGATGGTCGGTTTTTCGATCAGGTCGGGCATGGATCTTCCCATCGTACAATCTTCGTATCCCGCACACGAGCGCACCGGAAGCCGCGGATACTTGGGAAAGTGCGGATCGCCGGCGGACAACTTGCAGAGATAGAAGACGGCGCCGCGGTCGGAGCGGATGGTCTTGACGTGCGCACACGCGGCGCACAAACCCACGGGTGGTGCGTGACTGCGGGAAGGCGCTATCGTGGGGGCATGGGGATGACCTTGAATATCCCGGACTCGGTGCTCGAAGGCCTCCGCATTCCCGAGGCGGAGATTGCGCAGCGACTCCGGACCGAACTGGCCATCGCGCTCTATGCTCAAGGAGCGCTCTCACTCGGCAAGGCGGCCGAACTCGCGGAGATGAATCGAATGGTCTTCGGCGAGATCGTGGGGCTGCGAGGGATTGCACGGCATTACGGCGACGCGGAGCTGGCGCAAGACATCTCCCATGCTCGTAGTGAGTGATACCTCGCCGATTTCGAACCTGGCTATCATTGGCAGGTTAAACCTTCTCCGAAGCCAATTCGGCGTCATCTGGATCCCTGGCGCTGTCCGGTCTGAACTGGAACGGCTTTCTCACCCAGCGGCGTTGAAAGAGATCTAACTAACAGGCTCTCCAGAACGGTTGGATCGGACAGCGGGCACTCAGAGATCAGAAGACCGCGCGAGTCCTCGCAACGGCGCTCGATCCCGGCGAGGCCGAGGCTATCTATCGCGCTTGCGTTGGAACTGTCCGCGGACCTGATTTTGCTGGACGAGAGAGACGGACGCCGTGCGGCCGGTCACGCCCGGTTTGCGCGCAACAGGCGTTCTTGGAGTGTTGCTACGGGCAAAGAACAAGGGCCAGATCCAAGCGGTAAAGCCTGAGGTTGAGGCGTTGCGAACTCAAGCCCGGTTCTTCATTTCCTCGCGATTGGAAGAGAAGGTCTTAGGCATCGCCGGAGAATAGAACGCACATTAGTGAAGCTTGGATTGATTGAGGCGCGCGGTGTCCTCTTCGTATCCCGCACACGAGCGCACCGGAAGCCGCGGATACTTGGGAAAGCGCGGATCGCCGGCGGACAGCTTGCAGAGATAGAAGACCGAGCCGCGGTCCGAGCGGATAGTCTCGACGTGCGCACACCCGGCGCACAACCCCACCGATCTGTCGAGATCCGTCTCCACTCGTTAGAAGCTTAGCCGGATTCCCAACTGAGCCGCAAACGGAATGCCGACCGTGGTGCCGGGACCAAAGAAATCGCCCAATCCTCCGGCGGGCACACGCAACTGATTCAGGCTGGTGATCGGTTGCGTCGCGGAGCAATCCGCATTCAGGCAAAATGCGGTGGCGTTGGCCAGGTTGTTGACCGGCACCGGCAGCGCAGCGAGGTTGGTGACATAGTTGGCGCCGGGATTATTGCGATTGAACAGATTGAAGATTTCGATAAACGGCGTCAACCGCCAACGCTCGTGCAAACGGAACGGTCGGCTGAGGCGCACATCCGTCTGGATGTAGGGCGTGCCGCGGAATTGATCCATGCCGGTCTGGACGCCGTTGACCACGGCGCGGTCGTCCAGCGCGTCTCCAAATCCATTGACGTCCACGGGCGTGGTGAGCGTGAAAGGCCGGGCGCTCTCGGCCTGGCTCAATATCGACAGTTCCAAGCCGCCCGGGAGGTGGACTGTCCCGGCCAGAACCAGGCGGTCGGTGACATTTTCTCCCGACGGCCCGTAGTCTCCTTTCGCAAACGCCTGGAGCGGGTTGCAGACCCCGTTTACGTAGTCGAAGAGTTCGCCCAGCACGCAGCCCCACGTTTCGGCGCTAGACAACGTATAGTTCAGGACCAGGCTGAAGCGGGAGACGTTGGCTTGCAGATGCACCGAAAGTCCGTCGTAGCGGGACCGGTTGTCGCTCCGGAAAACGGTAATGTTGGGGACGTCCTGTTGTTGGGCCGCGAGGGTGTCGGCAAAAAGCGGCGAGAAAAGCGTGTATCCGGCCTGGTAAATGTACCGGCGGAAAGCGTGGTTGCCCTCCTCGTGAGTCCAGTCCGCGCCCAACGTCCAGCGGGAATTGAACGCATGCTGCACGCCGGCGCTGGCGTGCAGCGCGTACGGCGTCTTGTAGGCCGGATCGATCAGCGCGCCCGCGCCGCCGGAGGCCGCTCCCGGAATACAGCCTACATCGCCCGGATTGACGCAGGGCGCGGGCGGCTCATTTACGGCTTGGAACGCTGTCACCCAGCCATTCTGCGCCAGATCGTTGTAAAAGAGACCGAAGCCAGCGCGGATTACCGTATTCCTGGATTGGCCCGGCGCATAGGCGATGCCCACACGCGGCCCGAACTGCTTGCGGTAATCGTGAGGCGCGCCCGGATGCTGGAAGAGCGGGATCTGCAAAGCCTCAAGCGTTAGCAGCGCCGGATTGTCCAATTGAGACCGGCCGGAGGCTGTGAAGAGTCCAAAAGTGGTGTCGTAACGCAGGCCGTAGTTCAGCGTTAGATGCGGCGTCGCCCGCCAGGAATCCTCGGCGTACATTCCGAGGCGCTGCACGTTCTGCGAGAAGCTGCCGTTGCCCGCCGGCGTGCTCGAACAGGTTGTGCCCGGTGTGACGGCGAGGGTCGCGGTAGGCGTGCAGGTCAGATCCACGGCGAATTGCTGCGGGTTGTTGAGGTAGTCCACCGGATTCTGCGCGAACACGGTCAGGTTCTCCGCGTTTCCCGGAAGCGCTCCGCTCATCACCGGCTCGTGGATGAAATCCACGCCGAAACTGGGCGAGTGCCGGCTGGTGGAGTGCGTCACGGCATAACGGACCTGGTATTTTTCCTGATCCCGTACGATGGGAAAGGCCGTAATCGGCGTGACAAACTGGTTGTCGCCAAAGGTTTCGAAGCCGGAAATCGTCTGCGAGGTGGAGCTGAAGGGGAAGGCTAGCGCGAAGCCGAGTTGGGAGTTGCGATATTCATTCAAGCGCAATCCGCTGGCCGCGAGGGTGAAGGTCCCCAGCCATGTGGGGGTGAAAATGAATTGCTGGCCCAGCACCAGGTTCCCATAGTTGGAATGCCAGGTGGCGCCGGTGGAAGAAAGCGTAGCCTGCTCCACGAAAGCGTTGTCGGTGGTGTAGGTATCGAGGGCGGCCCGCAGGAACCACTGGGCGCGGGACGACTGCGCCCAGTCGAGGCGCAGGTCGCCGAGGTAATCCCGGAATGGGACCGGCACGTTGTTGGGCACGGATATCGAACTGACGCCGGGGATGAGGCCCTGCCCGGCCAGTCCGGCAAGGGCCAGGAACTGGGTCAGGCTGGCGGGACTATAGGCGATGCTGGCGTCTTCGTGAGCCGCTTCGAAGGAGGCGAAGAAAAACAACTTATCCTTCACGATGGGTCCGCCGAGGGTGCCGTCGTAGTTTTGCCGGGAGAACGGCTGTTTCGGCAGGGGCGCGGGATTCTCGATGGGGTAGCGCGCATTGAGGGCCGCGGCGCGTTCGTAGAAGGCGGCCTGACCGTGCCACACGTTGGTGCCGCTCTTGGTCGTGATCTCCACCGAGCCGCCCACGGTCCGGCCGGTATCCGCATTTTGCTGCGAGGTCTGCACGGCAAATTCCTGAACCGCGTCGGGAGAAAAGTTCTGCAGAAAGCCGCCAATGTAATCGTCCGAGTTATCGGCTCCGTCGACAGAATTCACGTCGTTAAGTCCGGAACTGCCTCCGAACGAGACCGCGGTGATGCGAGCCTTGGTAGGGTCGGATGGCTCGACCGGTTCGGTGCCGGGGACGAGGTAGGCGATATTGGCGAAGCTGCGGTTGGCCAGGGGAATTGTGTCCAAATCCTTGGCCGTGATTGCGCCGCCGTGCACGGCGCTAGTGGCATCGATGGGTTGCGTAACGATGGAAGACGCCTGTGCCTGGACATTCAGCGCCTGCCGCTGGGAAGGAAGGTTCAACGTGACGCCGACTTCGCGCACTGAGCTGACTACGACCGCTACGTTGGAACTGGCCTCCGCGAAACCGGGGGCGCGCACAGTCAATCTGTAGTTGCCGGGCAGCAAGTTGTCGAAGCGGAATTCTCCACGGCTATCGCTCTTGGTCTGGCGCTCCAGGGAGGACTCGGTGGCCTGCAGGGAAACATCGGCGGACTGCACACGGCCGCCGCTCGCATCGTTGACCACGCCTGCCAGGCTGCCGCGGAAATCCTGGGCTTGGCATAGGCATGGGAGCAGGGTTAGGAAAAAGACGAGAGTTCGTCGCATCGCGGAAATGTAGAAACAGGCTAGCAGCAGACGCGACGCTACTACCACAGATCGTAGTTGCGGCTCACGGCGCCGGCGGGTCTGGAGACCCGCTGCAGGCGTGGACGCCCGCCCCACAAGACACACCACCCGGATTGGAGTAGGCTAGTGATGTAGCCCCAATCCCAATTATCAAAGGAGACAAACCAATGACCAAGTCCGTTTTGATTTGTGCCGCCCTCGCCATGACGGCGGGCCTGAGTTTCGCGCAGAAGTTTACCAGTCCGCCCGCGGAGACCTCGGTGACCATCGCAGGCAAGAACATCGCGATCAAATACTCGGCGCCTTCCGTGCATGGCCGGCAGATCTTCGGCGACGGCGGGAAGATTTCGCACGACCCGCACTACCCCGTTTGGCGCGCCGGCGCAAACTCCGCCACGGCTCTTCACACGGAAGCCGATCTTGATATCAAGGGCCTGCACGTCCCGGCGGGCGACTATACGCTTTTCGCCAATGTGGCCGATCCCGACCATTGGGAACTGATCGTCAGCAAAGACACCAAAGAGTGGGGCCTGGCCTACAAGGACAACATGGATCTGGGCCGCGTGAAGATGGACATGAGCAAGCCGCCGGCGCTAATCGAGACCTACAAGATGACGCTTTCCAGCGGCGGGGGGAATTCCGGCACGCTCGAGTTGGCCTGGGAGAACCACGTCGCATCCGTCTCTTTCACCGCGAAGTGACGGCCGCGCTTCCCTGCCCTGGCTGCAAGTGCTTTCACGCCACCAGCTTGCGGGAACATTCCGCTTTAGCGTAACGTATCAAGTTACGGATGCCTTTTTGCAGCCAGTGCGGAAGCCAGGTGGACGCGGCGGATGTCTTCTGCGCCAAGTGCGGCGCCCGGCAGCCGAATGCTGCGCCGCGTCCCGCCGATCCGTTTTCGTCCATCACGCCGCGTACGGCCTCGATCCTCTGCTACATTCCCGGACTCGGCTGGATCGGTTCCATCATCGTGCTGGCGTCGGAACGCTTTCGCGGCAACCGCGTGGTCCGCTTCCACGCCTTTCAAGGCCTGTACTTGTTCGTGGCGTACTTGATCGAGGATTGGGTGCTTAAGCCCATGTTCACCGTGATCCCGCACATGCACCTAAACGGTATCGTCGATGTGGTGCTATTGGGGATGTCGATCTTCATGATCGTGAAAGCCAGCCGCGACGAGGCTTTCGCGCTTCCCATTATCGGCGAGCTCGCGGAGAAGTCGGTGTCGGAACGGTGAGTTGGCGGATGGGCACCGCCGTCGCGCTCTTGCTGTCCGCAGCTCTGGCTTCCGCGCAGCAGACGCCGCAAAGAACTGCGCAGCCGCTGCACGCCGAATCCTCGTCGACGATCGACTTCGGTTCCGCCGCGGACGGTTCGGAGACGGTCGAGATCCGGAACGTATCGCACGAGGTTACCGGGACTCAGGTCCCGGGCCGGCCGCCCGGCGAGCGTCTCCTGCTGCGCAAGACCACGCGCTCGAAACAAGTCCTGGGCGACATCGGCATGGAAGCAACCGTCACGCTGGAGGCCTGGCGGTTGGGCGAAGATCTTCGGCGGAAGCCTCTGTACAGCCTGACGGTCACGGGCGGCGATGGCCGTACGGTCGACAATGTGCTGTTCGTCGTCGGGCGCGGTTTGGAAGAGACCGAGTGGTGGTCGGTATATAAGCTGGGATCCGGCCAGCAGCTCTTCGATACCTATGTGCCGTTGCTGAGCTTCTCGATTTCGCGGGAGACCGTGACCACGCGATACGTAGGACTGGAGGCACCGGGCGACGATACGAAAGATGCGCGGCTGAAGCAGCCGAACGTGGTGGGCGTGGTCACTTATGCGTCGGAGGACCGGATCATTCGCGAGGCCCTGGTGACTTGCGACGACGCCAAGCAGGCCCAGCTTCTGCGATCGTACGCCGACACCACCCGCGCCGTTTCTTTGGTGGAAGGGGCGGATCAGCCGCCGCATACCTTGAAGCTGACGTTCAGCCAGAACTACCCGTCGCCTCCCCATGCGGTGGAAGTGCGGATACCGGTGCGCCGGGACGATCTCGATTTGGCGCACGCTCAACTGGCGCCGGGGATGCATGTAATTCTCTGGCGGCGATAGCGCCCGGGCGCGCACCTATTGAGGCTCGCATATTACAGTGACAGGCAACCTGGACCCCCTTGTGGGGCGGGCAATTTTGCCCGCAGCCGGCTTTCAGCCGGCCCGAGCCGCCTAAAAAGGCGGCTGCGGCCAAGATTGGCCGCCCCACATCAGCCCGATGCAGAGGGGTGCGAGCCTCAATAGATGTGCGCGCAACTACGTGTGATAGAGCATCAGGTAAACCACCACGCCGGTGATGCTGACATACAGCCAGATGGGCAGCGTCCAGCGGGCGATTTGGCGGTGCTTGTCGAAGCGCCCGGTCAGACCGCGGCGGAGGGTGATGATTGCCAGGACGGGAACCGTGAGGGCCAGCGTTGTGTGAGTGATCAGGATGGTGTAGTATACCGTGCGGATCGCTCCGGTTTTGGGGAAGTGTACGGAGCCGACCTGCGCGTGGTAGACGATGTAACAGATCAGAAAGAGCGACGAGGTGGCGAAGGCCGCCAGCATGACCTTGCGATGCGTCTGGATGCGCTTGCGGCGGATCAGCGTGTAGCCCCAGATGAGCAGCAGGGCCGCGGTGGCGTTTAGCGCGGCGTTGATGGACGGCAGATCGTGAACGGTCATTTTGGTGGCGGGGCTGAATCCTCTTTGGCGAGTTGGCGGATATCGTGCAGCAACTTGGGCAGCGCGCCATCTTCCGGGGTGCTGTAGAAGCCGCGCACGCGGCTGTGGCGGTCGAGCAGCACGAAGCGCGTCGAGTGCACCAGGCTACCATCCACGTCGCCCAGTTTGAAGCCGTTGCGGCAGAGGGTCTCGAGCACCGCCTGTTCGCCGGTGAGGAAGAACCAGCGGCCCGGCTCGGCACGGTAGCGAGTGGCGTAAGCGGCCAGCACGGCGGGAGTATCGTTTTTGGGGTCCACACTGAACGAAACCAACTTCACGTCCGGCATGGATTCGATGGCGGTTTGGACGCCGCGCATTTGCGCGCTCATGCGCGGGCAGGGACCGGGACATGTCGTGTAGATGAAATCGGCCACCCAGATGCTGCCCTCCAGCGATTTGCTGTCGAAGGGCTGGCCCAATTGGGCCGTCAACTGAAACGGCGGAATCTGCCAATAGACAGGAAGCGGCTGCGCCTGACGGCAGCCTGCGAGAGGGATTAACAACACGAGTGGGAGGAACAATCTCATGCGTTGCTGACAAGGCTCTTCTGGTTGGCCACTACGCCCGAAGCGAGCAGCAGCACCAAACCGAAACAGGCGGTAACCAGCAGGCTGACACCAATACCCGGCGATCCGGAACTGAGCTTCAGAAGGCCGTTGAGGAGGGAGATGGAGTAAGTCAGCGGGTTCGCCCACATGACGATCCTGATCCAGCCGTGCGCGGTGGCCATGGGAAACAGCGAGCCGGAAACCATCCACATGGGCACCAGCAGCAGGTTCATGATGGCGTGGAATCCGGAGGTGGACGACATGCGCCAGGCGATGACGAAGCCGAGGCCGGTGAGCGTAAAGGAAACCAGGAACACCGCGCCGATGGTCGCCAGCACGTCGCCGATGCCGATGGACACCCCCGCCAGCGGCGCGAAGGCCAGGAAGATGAGGCCCTGAATCCAGGCCAGCGTGGCAGCGCCCAGGATCTTACCCAGCACCAGGCTGGTGCGGGAGGCGGGCGAGACCAGCATGGAGAGCAGGAATCCTTCGCGGCGATCTTCGATGATCGAAATGGTGGAGAAGATCGCCGAGAACAGCACGGTCAACACCAGCGCGCCGGCGAAGAAGCGGCCCAGGTCGCCGGAGCCGGAGCCGATCAACAGCCAAAATACCAGCGGCGATGCGACCACGCCCAGCACCCGGCTCTTCTGTCTCCAGAATCGCACCAACTCGCGCTGCCACAGCGTCACAACCGGCAACCAGAAGTTACTCAATCAAAGCTCCCGTCTCGCGGATGAACACATCTTCCAAAGTCGGCTTATGCAGCCCGACCGAATCGATCGCGCCGGGGAAAGCCTCGACCACCTCGGTGATGAAGCGGTGGC